>Ga0075163_10012489_pt1 | contig 11058 bp, 9 predicted proteins | sample JI1023141ADNA_FD_71478 | JGI IMG/M metagenome (GOLD analysis project Ga0075163, IMG submission 71478) | Wastewater effluent complex algal communities from Wisconsin, to seasonally profile nutrient transformation and Carbon sequestration -... | ecosystem: Engineered > WWTP > Effluent > Algae...
ATCACCGAAGCCGCCGGTGCGATGGAAGTACAGGAAGGCGTGGATGCCCTTGACCTGGAAGCTGGGGGGCGGCGGCGGCGCGACCGGCTTGGCGGCGGCCGGCTGGGCGACGGCGGTGACCGCGGTGGCGAGGGTCAGGGCGCACAGGACGAGGTGACGCATGGCGTGAGTATCGGTGCAACGCCGCCGCCGCGGGGCGCATTCCGGTACGATCGCGAGACATCGCGTCGCATGGCGGCGCGCCACCCCTGTCCCCAGGATCTAGTCATGGCCCTTCGATCGCCGCGGACGTTGTCGCTCGCCGCGCTCGCGCTGTCCGGCGCGTGCGGCACGTACTCCCTGGTGCGGCCGGCCGAGACGCTGCCCGGCGGGCGCGTCGAGCTGTCCGCCGGCGTCGCCGCGTCGCAGCTCGGCGAGGCCAACACCGTGCTGCACGCGGCCGTCGGCATCAACGACGACATCGAGATCATGGCGCAGAACGAGGTGTGGAACACCTTCGGCGAGGTGCGCTACGGCGTGCTGCACGAGAAGCCCAACGGCATCTCGCTGGCGGTCGGCGCGGGCGCGGGGCGGGCGATCACGCTGATCTCCGCGGTCGGCGACGCGCTCGACGCCGACGAGGCCGACGCCGGCGCCGCGGGGGTGGTCGAGGTGTCGGTCGGCAAGCGGCTCGACCGCGTCGATCTCACCGTCGGCAACCGCACGTTCTATCAGTTCGGCGGCGGCTTCGTGATGTCGTCGACCCGGGCCGCCGTGCGGTTCGCGATCGCCGACAGCTTCGGGCTGATGCTCGAGGGCGGCGGCACCGTCCACGCGCCGATCGACGCGCTCGACGTGTCGCTGTTCATCGGCGAGGGCAGCGCGGGGTTCTGGATCGGCTTCTAGCGGGACCGACTGACCGCCACGCCACCGACGCATCGCCATGGGCGGGCAGCTCCTCGGGAACAGGCCGTCGTCGGTTGCGCCTTGCTCCCGGAGCGCCTCGACGCCGTGCACGGATCACATCGCCCGATCGGAGCGCTCGCGGGTGCTAGCGGGACCGGACCTTGCCGATCGGCGGGAAGTTCTCGCAGGCGGTGTCGAACAGCTCGAGCGCCGCGGTCAGGCCGACGGTCAGGTCGCCGGCGCAGATCGACGACAGCACGCCGTTGGCGGCGCCGGCCTGCATCACGAACTGATCGAGGCGCTGCGCGTAGTCGGCGTCGCCGAACGTCGAGCTGCAGGTGCTGGGGCCGGGGCCGGCGATGACCGCCGTGGCCCACCGGCCGCGATCGCCGGTGAAGCCGTCGAGGAACCCGACGTAGTTGGCGACCGGCTCTTGCTGCGCGTCGCACAGCGTCTCGGCGAAGCCCAGCGTCACCGGCTGCTCGTAGCTGCAGTCGTTCTCGTCGGTGAGGATGACGACGGCCAGCAGCGCGTCGTCGCGGCGGAAGCCGGCGTTGGTGCCGTCGGCGATCCGGTCGTCGAACGCCGCGCGCATCGCCGCCAGCGGCATCTCGTCCGACGGCCCGCTGGTGCCGACGTTGGCCGCGCACGCGAACAGCTGCGCCGGGTTCGGGTCGCCGGCCTGGATCCACCGCCGCGGCAGGTTGCAGCCCGCCGGCTGCAGCATCGCGCCGTTGGCGCCGCCGGTGATCGAGGATGGGATCGGCGGGAAGCCGGGCAGCGAGCCCTGGCTGTACGTGTAGTCGACACCGGTCGTCGTCACCGCCACGCGGTAGTCCAGCCCCGACTGCTCGATCACCGAGATGAACTGCGGGAAGTTGGTCGCCAGGTTGGCCTGCTCCTGCGCCATCGACCCCGAGTCGTCGACGACGAACAGGATGTCGATCTTCGCGCAGCCCTCGTCGCCACCCGTCGCGTCCAGGTCGAAGCCCGCGTCGGTCTCGCGGGCCGCATCGACCTCCCCCGGCGTATCGTCGCCGCTCGGCCCGGAGCCCGTCGGCCCGCAGGCCGCCACCGCCGCACCCGCGGCGATCGATGTCAGCCACGCCCACCGGGCGGAGCGATCAGAGCACAACAATGACGGCAATGACTTCGGCATGATAGCTCCTGGCTCCCCGAGCCGCGCACGGTAGCCAAGACCGCCCGCCGACGCCAGCCTCATCCCCTCGCCCCGACGATCGGATGGGGATCGTCAGGCGCGCCCCGACGATCGGATGGGGATCGTCGGGTCAGGGCTCGCCGGGTGTCCGGCACACCGGTTGCTAGGCCCTGCGGCATGGCGTCGAGGTTGAGGATGTATCGGCCGAACTCGATCTTCGAAATCGTGTCACGCACGGTCCAGGAGCGCTTTCTGCTTCCTCCAACCGAGCAAGGACGGCTCCTGATCCTCGGCGTGCTCGCGCGCGCGATGTGGACATATCCGCTCGTGCAGCTCTACGCCTTCACGTTCCTCTCGAATCACTACCACTTGCTCGCCTCGGCCCTCGACGGTGGCTCCCTCTCCCGCTTCATCGGCTACATCAACAGCAACGTCGCGCGGGAGATGGGGCGATTGCACGGCTGGCAGGGGCGGTTCTGGGACGATCGCGCGTCCGTCATCGAGGTCGTCGATGACGACGCCGTCGTCGATCGGCTGCGGTACGTCCTCGCGCAGGGCGTCAAGGAGGGGCTGGTCAGCCACCCCCTCGATTGGACGGGCGCCTCGTCGACACCGGCGTTGCTCGGCGACATGCAAGTCGAAGGGATCTGGGTCAACCGCGATCGCCAGACGCGCGGGGCGCGCCGTGTGAACCCGCCAGCGCGCGAGTCGTTCGAGGAGGTCATGCCCGTCAAGCTGACGCCGATCCCGCGGTGGGCACACCTGGCCGCCGACGAGCTGCGCGCCCGCCACCAGGCGCTCGTGGACGCCATCGAGGCCCGCGCGACCAGCACCCGCGAGACTCCGCCGCTCGGCATGGCGGCCATCCAGGCACAGTCGCCGTTCGCGCGACCGACCGAGTCAAAGCGGGGTTCGCCGCCCCTGTGCCACGCCTCCACCGAGGCAAGCCGGAGCGCATTTCTCTCGACCTACCGCGCCTTTGTCGACGCGTTTCGCGCCGCAGCCGCCGCCATCCAGGACACCGCGCACGAGCTCTTCCCGCGTTTCCCGCCGCACGGGTTTCCTCGTCCGCTCGCGTTCGTGCCCGCCCCTGAAGAAGCGCGTCGCACTGGCGCCCGCGGTTGCCAGTGGCCGTCCGGGTCGCCACCCCTGATCACGGCCCACCCCGCCGCGCCGTCCGGCTGACCGGACACCCCCGCCGCGCCGCCCGCGCGTTAGGCAGGCGCGCCTGCGCGCCGCCGCGGCCGCTCGGATCGCGAACGTGGCGCGCATGCCGCGAACAATCACATTGCGATCACCTCGTCGCGCCGACGGTCGCGGGCGCTCGTCGCGTCGCGGCCGACATCAGATGGGGGCGTCGCGTCTGGACGGGGATCGTCTCAGCGTGCGGGCAGCGGCGACGCGTCTGACGATCGCGTCTGACGATCGGATGGGGATCGTCGCGATCGTCGCGTCTGACGATCGGATGGGGATCGTCGCGTCTGACGATCGGATGGGGATCGTCGCGTCTGCAGGGGCGCGCCCGACGATCGGGTGGGGATCGTCGCACGGGGCCCCGACGATTGCTCACGACGATCGGATGGGGATCGGCTGAGGGACTGCGTCAGCGGCCGCGAGCCATGACGTTGACGAGGCAGCCCAGCGAGCCGTTGAGCTGGTAGATCGACGAGACGTCGATCGGGCGGACGAGGTAGCCGAGGTCGCGGTACTGGGCGGCGGCGGCGGCGTCGAGGGCGGGCAGGCGGTAGGTCGGCAGGTAGACTACGGGACGGCCGCGCGGGCCCGGCTCGCGGTCGAACAGGGCGTTGGTGTAGGTGACGTAGCTGCCGGCGTCGGCGAGGACGACGACCGGCATGCGCAGCACGCGCAGACCGCGGGCGGCCAGGAGGTCGGCGACGTGATCGAAGCGGCGCTGGTGGCCGGCCTGGTCGGCGTCGAGCGGGAGCGCCGCAGCGGCGGGCTCCCGGGCGGCCAGCGCGGCGCCGGCGCCGGGGTCACCGACGAGCACGGTGTGATCGTCGAGCGGGACCATGTACATCATCACGTGGTGGTGCGGGACGTCGCCGGGCTGCGCACCCAGCCAGACGATGTCGCCGGCGACCTCGCGGCGGAGCGCGCGATCGATCGCGGCGCGGTCGAAGTCGCCCCGGCCGCGCGATCGCGTCAGCAGCTCGGCGCCGACGAACAGCGTGTGCGCCGAGGCGGCCAGGTCGCCGCCCTCGAAGACGAACGGCGCGCGCCGGGCGGGCCGATCCCACACCGCGCGCGCCAGCGCGTCGGGCGAGGCCATGTCACCGGCGCGCCCGACGGCGCCCGCCTCGATGCGTGGCGGGGCCAGCACGGCGCCGCGCCCCGGCCCCTCGGTGAGCGCGACGAAGCGGTCCCGCGACCACGTCGTCAGCTCGTGGCCGACGACGACGGCGTGGAAGCGCGCCAGGTCGACGCCGGCGTCCGCCATCAGGGCCCGGAAGCGCGCGAAGTCGGCCGCGCGCGCGACCGCGACTTCGACCTCGACCCGCGGCGGCAACGCGGCGAACAGCTGACGCCACACCGGCAGCGCGACGTCGTCGGCCGCCGGCGCGTAGTGGATCGCGACGCGCGCGAGCGGCGCGCTGGCGTCTTCGGCCACCACCCGCGCGGTCGGCGGCGACGCGCGCGGCGTGAGGCCAGCGGCCGAGGCGACGACCAGGCAGGCGGCGGCGGCCAGCGCGCCGAGCGCGAGGGCGGCCAGGTTGCGTCCGAGGGCGCGCACGTCAGTACAGCCCGGGCATCAGCGCGAACGGCGGCGCGATCGCGGCGAGCGCGCCGGTGTCCGCGTCGAGCCGGGTCCACAGCGACGCGGTGCCGCCGCGCTCGGCGCTGCCGTAGACCGCCAGCGTCGCGTCGCCGGCGCCGGGCTCGCCGCGCACGCCGTGCAACGTCACCACCGCGGTCGCGCCGGGCGCCAGCGTCGCGATCCGGACCTCGTCGCTCGACGTGAACAGCGTGCCCGACGCGCGGATCGTGAGGCCGCGCAGCGGCGCGTCGGCGACGCTGGTCACCCGCACGGTCACGTCGAGCGCGTCGCCGGCGCGGCCGCCCGCGGGCGCGTCGATCGCCAGCCGGAACGCCTCCGGCTCGTACGCGAACGCCGGCAGCGCGACCGCGGCATCCTCCCGCCCCGCGGGATCGACGGTGATCGTGTACTGCGAGATGCGCCCAGCGACCGCGAGCCGATCGCCGCCGCGTCCGCCGAGGCCCGGGAGCGTCAGCGGGATCGTCACCGGCGTCGCCGCCAGCCGCACCGTCGCCTTGGCGACCTCGCGCGGCGGCGTCGGCACCCGCGACATCGGCGACCCGGTCTGCGCCAGCACCCGCACCGCGAGCTCGCGGCCGACGGCGTCCGGCGGGACCGCGTCGACGCGCAGGTGCACCTCCGAGCCGGCGACGACCCGCCCGCGGTCGAGCGCCACCCCGACCTGGTGGCCCGCGACGGTCAGCTCCTGCACCACCGCCAGCTGCGCCGGGCCGTCGGCGTTGGGCCCCGCGTCGAGGTGGGCCCAGCCGGTGGCCACGATCAGCGTGAATGAGGACGCGAACAAGATCGAGGAGAGCCGCATGTCGACAGCATGCGCAGCGCGCGCCGCCCGCGGTGTCAGGCCTCGGTAAGCGATCAGCCGACGACCACGCCGCGATCGGTGAGCCGGCGACGGCCAGCCTCGAGATCGGCGACCAGCCCGGCGAGATACCCGCGCAGCGTCGCCGCCAGCGGCTCGGGCACACCGTCGGGATCGACGCGCAGCACCGGGGCGGGCGCCTCGCCGTAGTCGACGACGATGGTGTGCGTGCGATCGCCAGCCAGCGGGACCCACGCGTCGGGCCAGTCGGCGCCACCGACGTCGCCATCGTCGTCGCGGTAGCGCTCGAGCACCTGATCGATCGACAACCAGCGCAGCCCGTCGAACACGCCCGGCGCCTTCAGGCGCTGGCCGTTGTGCGCCGCGTACAGGTGACGGAAGTCCTCGGGCAGCGTGAACCCGAGCTCGCCCTCGAGCCGGGACCACGGCCCGCCCTTGGCCGGCGCCGGCGCCTGCAGCGACGCGGCCACCGTCGGCGCGTGCGCCGCCAGCCAGGCGTCGAGGCGATCGAGCAAGTCCTTCATTGGCCCGCCTCCTCGCGATCGCGCGCCGCCGCGGCCTGACGCTCCGCGCGTCGCGCCTCGGCCATCGGCATCAGCATCCGCCCCAAGCTGGGCTGGCCGAGGATCCAGTCCATCAACCGCGGCGAGGTCAGGCCGGCCATCACCAGCGGCTTCACCGGCTTGTCGTTGACCACCACCTCGGGCAGGTCGTGCTCGATCACGCGGAGCACCGCGCGCACGACCTCGTCGACGTGGACCGAGCCGACCAGGCCCGGGGCGTTGAAGCCGTAGCGGACCTGCTGATCGGCGTACATGCCCGCGCCCTCGACGAAGCCCGGGCAGATCGCCGACACCCGCACCTGCGTGCCGCGCGCGCGCAGGCTGGCGCGCAGCGACCGCGAGAAGTTCAGCAGGCCGGCCTTGGTCGCGCCGTAGGTCTCGCCGAAGCCCATCGGCGCCAGGCCCGCTACCGACGCCATGTTGACGATGTGGCCGCGGTCGCGCGCCAGCATGCCGGGCAGCACCGCGCGGGCCAGCTGCATCGGCGCGATCAGGTTGACCCGGGTGTGCTGCTCGATCTCCTCGGGCGTCATGTCCTCGAAGAAGCCCACCTCCTCGATGCCCGCGTTGTTGATCAACAGGTCGAGCGGGCCGAGCCGCGCCGCGGCGGTCTCGACCAGCGCGGTCAGCTGGCGCGGATCGGCGACGTCGGTCGGGACCGCGTGGACCGCGTGGCCGTGGGCCGCGCACCTGGCCCGGGTCGCCTCCAGGCCGGCCGCGTCGCGCGCGGCCAGCACCAGCGCGGTCCCGCGGGCGGCCAGCGCGTCGGCGATGCGCGCGCCCATGCCGCGCGAGGCGCCGGTGATGATGGCGGTAGCAGGGAAATCCAGCATCCGCGCAGGGTGCCACGCCGCCGGCCGCACCCGCGCGCTGATCGGCCTACATGATCAGCGCTGCTCACGTTTGATCAGCTTGCTGATCACGCCTGAGCAGCCACCCCCCGCGGGTGAATCATATGTAGTGGGAGTTGCAATGATCACATCGGTGGCACGGCGGCTGCTCTGTGTCGTCCCATGCCCAAGCCCCAGGTCGTGGTGCTCGTCGCGGCGCTGTGCAGCCTCCCCGGGATCGCGCGCGCCGACACCGGCGGCGGCAACTCGGTCGTGTGCGGCAGCGCGCCCGGTGCGTGGAACGCCCCGAACGGCGCGTCGGTGAACAGCCGCTCGCAGAGCGGCGTCGTCGCCAACGTCCTCAACCAGCTCGGCGAGTACTACAGCCACACGATGATCTCGCACGGCCCGACGTGGATGAGCCACGCGTCGATGCAGACGCCGCGCGCCAACGTGTGGAACAGCAGCACCGACAACTGGAACCTCGCCGACATCCTGCAGGGCGGCCCGGGCGCGGCCACCGTCAACATGGGCGGCGCCTACACGTTCCTCTACCGCCAGCCCGAGGGGCCGCCGATGACGGTCGACTACGTCGACGGCGGCGCCCAGGGCGTGGCCGCGGCCAACGCGCTGCTCGCGCTGCCCGACTGCGCGACGATCACCGACGGCAAGTGCCGCACCCAGATCGCCGATCCCCAGGGCACCCGCTACATTATCGGCTTCCGCATCGCCGGCGCCACCTACCGCCACTCGTACGGCGTCTACACGTTCGTCAACAGCTACAACATCCCGACCGGCGTCCAGACCAACACGCCGTACGCGGCGATGCAGTGCGCGACGTTCGTCGCGATGGCGCTCAACTGGGGCACCGGCACGACGATGACGTCGCACGCGTACGCCAACGCGGTGGTCGCGCCGGCGGTGCAGAAGCTCTACGACATCATCCACGACTTCGTGCAAGCCGCCGGCGGCAACACCGGCACCCAGGCGATCCTGGCCAACCAGATGACCAACTGCTTCACCAGCCCGGCGAAGTGCGACGACCGCACCGCGACGCCGTGGCAGGCGTTCAAGGCCACCGGCACCGCCAGCTCGATCAGCCCCGATCGCATCCGCGGCATCAGCGGCCACGCCGACGTGGTCAGCCCGTGGAAGGGCGCGACCCAGGCGGTGCAGTGGAACGCGGCCGGCACTGTCTACGGCTGCTGGTCGGAGACGTTCCGCACCTGGACCGAGCCCGACGCGTGGACCGGCGGCACCAGCACCTGCACGCCGAGCTGCCTCGGCGGCCTGTGCGGCCAGTCCGACGGCTGCGGCGGCATCTGCGCCTCGACCGACGCCGAGACCTGCGGCGTGTGCGGCAACGCGGCGTGCAGCGGCGGCACCTGCCCCACGGTCAACCAGGTCAACATCGGCTCGGCGACCGACCTGCGCTACACGATCACCGGCACCAACGTGACGGTGAACCTGTCGGGCGGCACCGGCGACGGCGACATCTACGTGAAGCTCGGGACCGCGCCGACCACCACGTCGTACGGCTGCAAGTCCGACGCGAGCGGCAACACCGAGGCGTGCACGCTGACCGGCACCGGCACCTTCCACATCCTGCTCCACCCGTACGCGACGTTCGGCGGCACGACGCTGCGCGCGACGGTGGCGAGCTGCGGCGGCGCGTGCACGCCGGTGTGCGGCGTCGAGGCCTGCGGCCAGTCCGACGGCTGCGGCGGCATCTGCCCGAGCACCCACGCCACCACCTGCGGCATGTGCGGCAACCCGGCGTGCACCGGCGGCGGCACCTGCCCGGTGATCGATCAGGGCAGCCTGGCCGGCGCGGCCGGCGCCCAGACCACCTACACGATCACCGGCACCGACATCCACGCCGCGCTGGCCGGCGGCACCGGCGACGCCGATCTCTACGTGCGGCTGGGCGCGCCCCCGACGACGACGACCTACACCTGCCGGTCGAACGGCAGCACCAACAGCGAGACGTGCAACGTCAGCGGCACCGGCACCTGGTACGTGATGGTCCGCGGCTACACGACGTTCAGCGGCGCCAAGCTCGACGCCAACGTCACGACCTGCGACGGCGGCGGCAGCTGCGTGCCGTCGTGCACCGGCGATCTGTGCGGCCAGGCCAACGGCTGCGGCGGCTTCTGCCTGGCGACCGACGCCAGCGACTGCGGCCAGTGCGGCAACCCGGCGTGCGGCACCGGCAGCTGCCCGACGATCGCGTACACCGCGAGCCTCACCAACTCGGCCAGCTACACCGACGTCGACACCAAGCGCTACAACGTGAACCTGGTCGCCGGCACGACCTACACGTTCAGCACGTGCTCGGCGGGCGACGTCGACACCTACCTGCGCTTGCACAAGAGCGGCGCGCAGGTCGCGGCCAACGACGACGGCTGCCCCACCGGCTACGCGTCGAAGATCACCTACACGCCGACGGTCACCGGCACGACCGTGCTCAGCATGGGCTGCTACTACAACAACTCCTGCGGCGCGACCGTGGCGATCTCGCCGGCCGCCAGCTCGTGCAGCCCGCTGTGAAGCCCGAGGTGATCATGACGACCCGACGCGGCGCCACGCGGTGGATCGTGATCGCGGCGGCGGTCGCGCTGGCCCTGTGGCTGTGGCTGCGCCCGTCGGGCACCCGCGCGCCGACCGCACCCACCGGCGGGCCGACCGCGACCGCGCCGAGCCACGCCGCGCCCGCCCCGGCCGCGCGCCACCGCGTCGTCGCCGAGCAGCCGGCGCCGTCGGCGGTGGTGATCGACGACGTCGCCATCGACAAGACCGACGTGTGCGAGGGCGAGGAGGTGCTGGTGACGGTCATCGCCCACGCCGCCGACCCCGCCGACGACGATCACCTCCACGCGGTGGTCGACGGCGTGCCCGGCATGAGCGTGCCGCTGATCGCGCGCCGGCGCGGCCCCGACTCGCCGCCGCCCGAGGTCATCGTGTTCGGCCGCGGCGACACCCGCGCCACCGCCGTGGTCCCGGCGTTCACGATCCGCGACTGCGCGCGGCCGCCCAGCCTGGCGCTCTCGTACCGCCTCGCGCTCAACACCAACGCCGAGTTCGCGTTCGACGCCACGCTCGAGGCGGGCGCCGGCGCGCCGTTCGCCGCGACGTCCTACCAGTGGGACTTCGGCGACGGCGCCACGCTGACCACCACCGAGCCGCGCGCGACGCACGACTACGGCCAGCGCCCGCAGGTCGCGGTGTACACGAGCCTGCTGGTCCAGGTCACCGCCCGCGCCGCCGACGGCGCGACCGTGCTCGGCCGCAAGACGATCCTCTTCCACAACCCGCAGTACGCGAACCTCGAGTTCGCCGGCGTCGTGACGCTGGTGGTCGAGCTGACGCCGCGGTTCCCGACGATCACCGACGGCAAGGTGGTCCAGGGCGTGCGGCTGTGGCACCACCGCCCCGACCCGGTCCGCATCACCCGCGCCCGCGCGCGCCGCAACTCGCGGCTCCCCGGCGTCGAGCCGGTGGTGACCGAGGTGTCGGTGGCCAGCCTGCTGGGCGCGACCGCGATCCCGCCGCGCGGGCTCAGCACCAGCCTCACGCTCGACCTCACCGCCGAGCCCGACGTGTTCTCGATCGACTACCTGCTCGACGGCGAGAGCGCCGAGGGCTACCCGGTCGAGAGCACGTTCTCGGTGATGCGCCCGCCGGTCCCGACCGCCGAGGACCACGTCGCCGTCGAAGATCCCGCGCTGGTCGAGAAGATCCTGCGGGCCCGCGAGCTGCTCGGCAAGGAGCTGGTGACCGACGAAGACCTGCGCGAGCTCCAGCGCCGCGGCGCCTTCGACGGCTTCAAGCCGGCGACCGACGATCCCGAGGCCAAGCTGCCGCCGCCCTACGCGCCGTGATCGAGTGCTCCGACCGGGTGATTGTGATCCGTCCACGGCGTCGAGGCGCTCCAGGGGCAAGGCGCAACGACGACGGGCTACTCCCCGTAACTCGAGGAGTTGCAACGCAGCCCATGGAGATGC
>Ga0075163_10012490_pt1 | contig 11058 bp, 8 predicted proteins | sample JI1023141ADNA_FD_71478 | JGI IMG/M metagenome (GOLD analysis project Ga0075163, IMG submission 71478) | Wastewater effluent complex algal communities from Wisconsin, to seasonally profile nutrient transformation and Carbon sequestration -... | ecosystem: Engineered > WWTP > Effluent > Algae...
TGCTGCCCGATATAAAACAGGAAATTCTCTTTGTGGCAGACACCGGAACAGAGGCCGATGTGGTCATGCGGCTGGCAAGAGTTGGCTACAACCACCCCATCGGATTTTTGAATGGCGGTGTAGAAGCCTGGAAAAATGCGGGTAAACCGCTGGATACCATTGCATCTATCTCTGTAGAGCAATTGGCCGATTTGCAGATTCTGCAACCAGAAACCGAAATCTTCGATGTGCGCAAAAAGAGCGAATTCGATTCGGAGCACCTGCCAGGAGCCACCAATGCACCGCTCGATTATATCCATGAAAGCGAAAAGTTGATACCGAAAAACAAGCCCGTTTATGTGCACTGTGCAGCTGGCTACCGGTCTATGATTTTTGTTTCTATGCTAAGAACCAAAGGCTATCGCAATCTGGTGAATATCACAGAAGGCTTTGCTGGCATAAAAGCTTCTGGCCGATTTGCCATTACAGAATTTGTTTGCCCCACCACCATGTTGTAAATGATGCTGTTCAATTTCAAAAACAAAAGCACACTGGCAGGCCTGGCATTGGGCGGAGCCACCGGTTTTCTCTGGTACTATTTTGTGGGTTGTGCCTCTGGTTCATGCCCCATTACCTCCGATCCATGGATCAGCACAGGCTATGGCGCTATGATGGGCGGACTGGCATTCAGCAGCTTAACCAAAAACGACGAATTAAAGCAACCATAATTAACCAATCAAAAAATGACAATAATTGATGTACGGTCGCAGGCAGAGTTTGCTGGTGGCCATGCCGAGGGAAGTGTAAATATCCCGCTTCAGGAGATACCCAACCGGGTAGAAGAATTTCGCAATTTTAACCAGCCACTCCACCTGTGCTGTGCCAGTGGAAACCGGAGCGGACAAGCCACTGCCTTTCTCCAGAGCAAAGGAATAGCATGCACCAATGCCGGCAGCTGGCAGGAAGCGCAGGCACAACTAGTTGATTGATAGAAAAATGATTGAAGCCATAAAGAAAATGCTCGGCATAGGCCCGAAGACCGACTGGAAAGCACTTGTTAGAAACGGTGCCATAATTGTAGATGTGCGCTCTAAAGGCGAATACCAATCTGGCCACATTGCCGGGTCGCAAAATATTCCGCTGGATACTCTCCATGCGCAGTATGCCAAAATACCTAAGGGTAAAGTGGTGATTACCTGCTGCGCTTCGGGAATGCGAAGTGCCTCAGCCAAAGGAATTTTAAAATCGAAAGGCTACGAAACCTACAATGGTGGCGGCTGGATGGGGCTTGAACACAAAATCCGATAAATGGTAGCATACGTAAAACAGTTGCTGGTTTCCGACTGGCATGCCATGCGGCTGGTTCGCCTTGGTTTTGGGTTAATGGTTGGTTTTCAGGCCTGGCAAAACATGGATGGTTGGCTGGCCATTTTATCGGGCTTATTTTTGCTCCAGGCCATTACCAATACAGGCTGTTGCGGCTCGGGTGGATGTGCAGTTTCACCAAAATCCAGAGGTCAACATCCGACACAAGACATTCATTTTACGGAGATTAAGCCCGAAGAGAAAAATTAATTCACGATCGTACAAACACAACCCCACATGCCATCCTTCCACGAACTGATTCAATCTGAAAAACCCGTTCTGGTCGATTTTTCGGCCGAGTGGTGCGGACCCTGCAAAATGATGAAGCCCATTCTTGACCAGCTCAAAACCCGGATTGGCGAAAAAGCCACCATACTTAAAGTAGATGTAGACCAGAACCCGCAGGCTGCTGCCACCTATCGCATTCAAGGTGTGCCTACCCTCATCTTGTTTAAACAAGGTAAAATCTACTGGCGGCAATCGGGTGTGGTGCAGGCTGCCGAACTGGAACGTATTATCAATCAAAATCTTACCGCATGAAAACCCTATCAATTTTTTTACTGACAGTCTTCCTCGTAGGCGTTTCCGCCTGCTCTACCGGCCAATCGAACCAAGGAAAATTTGAGCTATCGCCCACAGAATTTTCACAAAAACTAAAAGCCCTTCCCAAAAGTGTAATTCTGGATGTGCGCACCCCGGAAGAATTTTCGGAAGGTGCGTTGCCCGCAGCCCGAAACGTAGACTGGAACGGACCCGATTTTGCCTCGGCCACTGCCAACCTCAGCAAAACAGACCCGGTTTTTGTGTATTGCCTCAGCGGTGGAAGAAGTGCCTCTGCAGCGGCTTTCCTACGCAATTCCGGCTTTAGCCAGGTGTACGAAATGACAGGTGGCCTGATGAAGTGGCGTGCCGATGGCCTGGCTATGCATACCGAAAATGCTGATTCCAAAAAAGTAAAAGGCATGCAAATGGCAGAGTTTGAAGGGCTCCTGAAGTCTGACAAAACCATTCTGGTAGACTTTTATGCCGACTGGTGCGGCCCCTGCAAGCGGATGAAACCCGACCTCGACCTACTGGCCAGCGAACGTGCTGCTTCGCTCACCATCATCCGGATAGATGCCGATGCAAATCCGGATCTGGCCAAAGCCCTGGGGGTATCTGGCTTGCCAACACTGTTGGTTTACAAGCAAAAAAAACAGGTAAACCGGAAAGAAGGTTATCAAACTAAAAAGGAAATGGAAGCCATTCTGTAAGCGATTGTAGGATCTGGCTGGAAAAAATATTAAATTTATTTGATATGTATATTTTAGATTGATCGAAAAAGATTGATCATCAAAATAAAAAATGAACTATATTTTTACTAATAAGTTTATTTTTTTATTCCACCTTTTAAAGATCTAAATCGTCAATCCAGAACCCACATCAAATGACCAATGACCTTTGAAAACCGACTTTTTCTGGGGAAGTAGCCTTGGTGCTTCGGGTTTTCGCACGGGAGTTTGTGGCCTTCGGGCTTTGGGGTAGCAGCGGTTCAGGCCACATATTTTTAGTTACCATTTCGGGATTAACATCTCATTAACAACACAGCTTTGCATTAACCTACACCTTTGTGCCATGAAAAATCTACTGCAGCTGTGTGCCACTATGGTTGTGGCAGTATGCCTGGTTTCCTGCGAACAAAGCCAGGCAAACCTTTCCGCTACACATCCCAAACCAAATTCTGCCAAAAAACCGAGCCAAAAGCCCCTTACCGCTGCCGAAAGTAAAGCTGTAAGGGAAAAATGGGAGGCCAGCCCCGATGGCATTCGGTTACAGGAATGGAAGGCTTCTTCTATAGGTAAAAAAGTGCTTGCCGCTGCGGCCAACATACAAAACGAGGTAAGAGACTCTACCATCATGGAGGCCGTTGTAACCGATCTTTCGCTTCCGCCGGGCGCCCGGTTGGGTTTCGGAGTTATGGTGCAGATACATGGCGAAGCCTATATCATGAATTTTGGGTCTGCAAAGCCTGCCGAACTGAACCAGTTGCATAGCCTGAAAGAAGGCGACAAAATCCGCATCAGAAGTCATTTTGTGTCGTATGCACCCAAGTATGATTACCCAATTGTAGCAGGCAACTATGTGGAGCGAGATCATAAAATTCTCTTCAAAGCTGCTCCGCAAAAAGACGGCTGCTAAGCCGCCAAACCGTCGCCCGATTAGAGGAGAAGGTTTCGCCAACGGCCGGTATTAGAAAAACAATAAACCGTTCACATGTGGTTTTGAGGCTAAAGCACCTCTGCTAAGGCCAAATGCGCACAAACAGGTGCTGCCCCCTTGCCAGTGGGCTCATCCGTTGCCTCAGCCATTTCCGCCGTTCGCTCAACCTGCGCATCCATTGGCTCAGTGGTACCCCAGGTCCAATTTTCCATTCCGATCATTGGTGGAAACTAGAGCAATATGAAACCTTTCTCCTCCTTTTTGAAACGGCCCCGATCCCGGTTCTGGGAACTGCGGCTACTGGCCCTGCTCATGAATATTGGGTTTATCCTCGGACTCGTTCTGTGGCTTACCTTCAACTGCAGCGCCCAAACCGTGTATACTTTCGATACACCGATCAATACTACCTGGCAGATTCCGGCGGGCACCAGCAAACTCCAGATCGAAGCATGGGGAGGCGGTGCCGATGGAACCTACGAACGAGGTGGTAACGGTGGCGATTATGTCCGTTCCGATATCATTAACTATGCAGATGCCTCGATGGTTACCACACTCTCTATTAGTGTGGGAGGCGCAGGGCAATCCTCAGGTGTATTTTTCGTAAATCAGGATAGCCGCTACTATATAGCCCTCGGTGGAAAAAACAACGGTGACTATCAACAGGGCTTTGGCTTTGGCGATCGGGTTTACTATCCAGGCGGAAATGGAGGAAAAAACTGTGTCAACCTCAGTGGAATTTTCAACGGTGGCGGCGGTGGCGGTTCTGCATTTACCACAGGCAATGGTGGCGATGGCCAGACACCACTTTGCAATACCAATAACACCAATGGTGGTGCGGGAGGCTTGGGTACAGGTGCAGGAGGAAATGGGGCTAAAGTGCGGGAAATAGGAGGTAACCTGATTGTAGCCCAAAATGGAACCGCTCCCGGTGGAGGCGGAGGTGGTTCTGCCACTACAAGTGCACTGGGTTTCGGCGCTCCGGGCAGAGTTAAAATTACAGTTTGGACGTCTGATTTTAATCCGGGTACCATTGGCAATGCACATACCATTGTAAACCCGCAGGAGCGCATTCCAGATTATATTACCAGCGTGAGCGGTGTAAGCGGAGTTTGGGGCCCGATTCCATACATCTGGCAGTCCAGCACCGATGGCGCTACCGGATGGACCACCATTCCAGGTGCCAGTGAAGCCAGCTATCTCATCCCCCAACTTAGCTCCAAAACCTATTTCCGCAGAGGTGCGGTAGGCAGCAATACCACTGCATATTCCAATGTGGTGGCCATAAATGCTCTGCCCCGAAACGGTACCATATCCGGTTTTGTGCGCAGCCTTGGTGGAGATGTGGGTGTACAGGGCATACGCATTACCATAACCAAGAAAACTGATTTGCCGGGCAGCCCGAAGAACTACGCATATACCGATACAACCGGATCCGACGGTTCGTATTCCATTCCGGTTTACTATGGCGATGCAGATGAAAGCAATGGCACCATTGCCACAGAATTCTGGATTTCGGCATCCAGGCCCGGACATGTGTTTACCAACGACAGCCTGCAGAGAACCCTTACCAATACCCTTTTCAATATTAATCAGGTAGATTTTGTTGACGAAACCGCCTACAGCATTACCGGAAGGGTATTTCAAAAATGTGTGGGGTGCTTAAGCAGCTCCAATCAATCGGTAACCATTACCTCCAATCTAGATGGGGTAAACATGTACAGCAAGGGTAAATTTCAGATGACAACCCGATTTTTGGAATCTGCCGGGGCCTATGGCAGCTGGGCAATTACCATTTTAAATCAAGGCAGTTATTCTATTCGTCCATCGCTTACCGGACGAAAATTTGTGCCCGATTCTACCATGCTGAATGTAGTTGGCAATATGGCCAACATCAACTTTGAAGACACTACAACCCATTGGATAACAGGCCGTATTGGCGATGGCTGTAAGATAAAAACCGGCGAGGCAACGCTGGAATTTAAAGATGTATTGCTAGACAAAAACGGAAGGCTAAGGGCTTCCGAATTTCGCAAACGGGTGCAAACCATCAATGGCCAATATGCCATCAGGTTACCAGCCCGGAAGTACCAGGTTTCGGTGGTTTCCTATGCCAACGACAACGAGTCGAGTCCACTCAAAATTGAACCTGCCGAATTTCTTGCCTATTTCAATACCAATGCCGACAGTGGCCAGGTAAAAACCGCACTGGCTTACGACTCTTTACTGGCCGACATTTCAGACAAAAATCAGGTGCTGAACCTGTACTACCAACGGTCGCCGGAATTAGAACTGGTTAACCTCGACAATCAAACCTGCAACTCCAGCATCCTATACTTTGTTACCTTTCCTCAATCCATACCAAAACCCTACCAGGTAAAGGTTTGGCAAGGACCGAAAGGGTTGAATTGCCCGTTGAGCGACGACTCTGTGATCATCAATACCAATGTCCAGAACGACAACGAAAACGAACGCAGGGCCTTTAAGGTTAGAAACGGGGTTGTGAAAGATACGCTGATCGGAGGCGTGCCGAAAATTATTGGCGATTTTGCCAAAGTATTCGAGGTAAGCTACAGAGACCGTTATGGTCGTAGTGCTACTACACTAAGCAAAAATGCAGTTGTAACCGGAGTAAAGGCAGACAATGCCAGCAGCTTTGCTACCACATCGCCCCAGGTACCCATCATGGTTTTACACGATCCTCCGGGAGACCAGAGCAGCAGCTACTGGGAAACCAGCCAAACCATAGAAAGGGCCATGAGCTGGAGTGTGGCATCCGGAAATAGCCTTGAAGGTTGGCTACAGGTAAAACTTGGAACCCAGTTTGAGGCCGGACTCGGGGTAACCACAGAAACTGAGCTCTGGGGATCGGTTAACAGTTCCATTAATGTCTCTTCCAGAACCAGCAGCGCCGAAGAATCCATTATCTCTACCACCACCACCCAGAACATTTCGACATCTGCCGACGAAGATATTACCGGCGATGGTGGAGATTTGTTCATTGGTGCGGCCATCAACCTGCTGTATACCAGGTCGTATGAACTAAAATTGAACGATCAATGTATTTTGGAGGCACCAAAACGGCTGATGATTGCACAAAACGGTTTTGGCACCCAGTATGTGTATACCGATGCGGCCATCAGAGAAAATGTAATTCCTACCCTGAAGAGTTTTGCCGTAAATCCAGGAAGCACCGAGACCGAAAAAGCCAACTACCTGAACCAGGTTAAAGTTTGGGAACAGGTACTGGCCAATAACGAAATCAATAAAAAACGGGCAGCACTGGATAAGAACATTTCATTCTTTGGCAGCTCTGGCCCCATTACCAATTCTACTTCTACGACGGCCACGCAAACGTCTACCATTGAGTTTGATATGGAAATAGATGCCGGCCTGGCCGTGGAGCTGGGTTTTGAAGTAGCCGGTTCCGGATTGAGTGGTGGAGTAAACGTCCACTTTAAAACAGAAACAGGGCGCAGCAAAACCAACACACTTAGTAAAACCACCACCATTGGCTATACCCTGGACGATAACGATGCCCTGGATAATTTCTCAGTCAATGTAAGAAGAGACCCGGTATACAATACGCCTGTTTTCCAGACTGTTGCGGGGCAATCGAGCTGCCCTGCTGAAGACAAAACCCTGGCAAGAGATGAGATGTATTTTCAAATCAATAACCCAGAAGTAAGTGTGGGTGCCAACGAAGATGCAGTCTTTAATTTCGAATTGGGCAACCTGAGTGTTGATGTAAACCCGAGAACCTACAACCTTACTTTCGACCAGGCCAGCAATCCTTTTGGAGCCATGGTTTCCATAGGTGGGATTCCGATGGGATTCAGCCCGATACCGTATGCCATTGACCAGATGGATGTTGTAAATGTTACAGTAAATGTGAAGCGAAATACGGCCAGCAATACTTTTACCTACGAAGGCCTTCGGTTTTATCTCAGCGATGCCTGTACCGGAGAGATCTTTCAAACCGGAACCATAACGGCCCGGTTCCAAACGCCATGCAGCCCCGTTACTTTGGTTTCGCCGGAGGATGGCTGGGTTTCCAATTCTACAGATAACAACCTGGTTGCCATACAGTTTAATGGATATCAGATACCAAACCTCCAACGCATCTCTATGGAGTTTTGCCGGGTGGGAAGCAACAACTGGCGAACCGGATTTACCCGGCTTGCGAATGAACTTGGTACTGGCGCAAACGGAACCCTGTTAAACTGGAATACCACCACCGTACCCGATGGGCAATATTACATCCGGCTCAAACTTACCTGTGCCTCAGGAGTAGTGTATTCTCCACGCATTACCGGCACCATCGACAGATCTGCACCCACCATATTTGGCGTTCCTCAACCCAGCGATGGTGCATACAGTCTGGGCGATGAAATTTCGTTTACCTACAACGAAAATCTGGATCTGTCTGATTTGAACTCAGAAAAGGCAACCTTAATCCGATTGACAGATGGTACCGTTATACCGGTCTCTGTAACAGGATATGAAAATAAAATATCGATTGTTCCTTCGGTGAGTCTGTTGGGATACCTGGGCGAAACTTTGAAACTGGTTGTCAACAACATAAGCGATATCCAGGGCAACCAAAACACAACCGGCGATACCCTTAATTTTATCGTTGGCAGCTTCATTCCGGATACTGGTAATAAAGCCTTACAACTTACTGTAAATCAGGCCACTGTTATAGAAAATGCGGTAGACACACTTCTATTCAGGTTTGCATTGCCACAAAATGCAACCAACGACGTTCAGGTTAATTTTACCGTTGGTGGAAACGCTTTGGCAGGCCAGGATTACAGTTGGTCGTTTTCCAACCTGCATAGCCTTAATTTATTTGATGGTCACCAGGGTTCTATTGTAATTCCAAAAGGCAGAAAGTTTACCATACTTCGGATACACCTCAAAAGCGATGCAGTGGCCGAACCAACTGAATCTATATCTCTAACCCTCACAGAAGGAGGCGATTACCAGATTGGCAGCAGTTACCAGGCCACCGCAACCATCACCGATAATTCGCTGGCAGCACCTGGCATTACCGGTTCTGCACAATTTTGTTCAGGCACCAGTACTGTGCTTTCGGCAACCCATCCAGAATCCGGAACTGCCGGTTACAGTTGGCTCTGGTCTAATGGCGCCACTACGCCAAGTATTTCTGTTTCTGCAGCCGGGACCTATACCGTAACCATTCTGCAAAATGCCACCGGATTAACCGGAACCAGCCAACCCTTTGTGTTAACCAATTTTGCACTGCCAAACACAAATGCCGGTCCTGATTTTTCCATTTCCCAAAACAGTGGCAATTTTCCTTTGGGGGGTAGCCCGTCTGGTGGCAGCTGGGCCGGCATAGGCGTAAGCGGCAATACCTTCAATACCAACCAGGCCACAGGCACCTATCGGTTGTGGTATTGCTACAGCAGCTCCGATGGATGCAGTACCTGCGATACCATGCTGCTCACCATTACCGGAGGCACACCCGGGTCGGCAGCCAAACCCGAATTCAACCTTTTGGCAGGCACCTACGCAAACCCTATTGCTGTAACCATAACCAGCACTACGCCAGGGGCAACCATTTACTACACCACAACAGGTAACACCCCCGTAATTGGTACGGGTTTTACCAAAGTATACACCGGACCAGTTACCCTAAGCCAAAGTGGTACGCTAAAGGCAATGGCAGTACTTACCGGACTCTCCAACTCTGCTGTAACGACGGCTTATTACACCATTAGCAGCCCGGCTATCGTGAGTACCCCAACTATTTCAACACCTACGGGTAGCTACGCTTCGGCCCAATGGGTAACACTTTCCACAACTACTTCCGGAGCAGAAATTTACTACACCACCAGTGGTAATACTCCAGTAGTAGGAACCAGTTTTACAAGGCTTTACACGGGTGCTTTCCAGATTGCGGCAACCACAACCGTGCGGGCCATTGGTGTAAAAACGGGAAGCGCCAACTCTGGAGTGGCCGTTGCCTATATCACCATTACGGCGCCGCAGTTGGCCATAACCAGTACACCGGCCATAACCCCGGCAACGGGAACTTTTAGTAGCCCGCAAACGGTTACCCTTTCATGCGCCACCCCCGATGCACAGATTTGGTACACCACCAACGGCAATGTGCCCCGACTGGATATTGCCAACGGATTTACCAAACTTTATACAGGGCCGTTTACCATTTCGCAATCTGCTACAGTACGGGCAATAGCAGTTAAAACCAACTGGGCACAAAGCAGCACTGCAGCAGCCTTCTACACCTTCCAGGCGGCCCGGCTCGCTGTAGATCCGGCAGGTTCGGAAGAGGTGCCGGATATGCCGACCATGATTTCGGTATTTCCCAACCCTTCGGCATCCGGCATTTTTACCGTCCATGCCAATGGCAAATTGCCATATCTGGTTTCTGGGATCGATGGTAAAATAATCCTGGAAGGCCAATTGGAGCAATCTTCCCATAGACTAGACCTGAGCGCCTTTCCAACTGGACTGTATTTTCTTAAACTGGCAACCGGATCCGGAATTGCCGTACATAGGCTGGTCAGATATTGATTACAGATCAACCCAAAATAAAAATGGAACCCCGGTCAGCAATGGTCGGGGTTTCTTGTGAAAGGCAAACTCTAAACGCCTGCTGCTTTGCTTTTTTTATAGTGTTACCCCAGCCAGGCCCGGCCAACCGACAGGAAACAGCCTGATCGCAATATCTAACTGACGGATTGTCAGGCAGTGGTTCTATCCTGAAGTGGTTCATGGTCAGGATACTGAGCTGAATTTGGCCCGATGTCGGGTTTTGGAAGAGGGTTCCGCAATGGCATTGCGGCATTTTCAAAACCGACTCCGGTTTTTGCACTATTTTTGCCAATTCACTTGCGATTTTAGAAAACCGAAACAATGCTTAACCTGCTTACCAAGGCCATTTCGGCTGTGTTTGGAACCAAAGCCGACAAAGACCTGAAGGAGCTTTATCCGTATGTAACCAAAATAAATGAGGCCTGGCAAAAAATACAGTCGCTGAGCAACGACCAGCTTAGAGGCAAAACCCAGGAATTCAGAGATTTTATCCAGAATTATGTTCAGGAAATTGACAATCAGATCAATAGTCTGAAAAACAAAATAGAATCGAACCCGGATATGCCGGTTCTGGAAAAAGACAGTTTCTTTCAGCAAATCGATAAACTGGACCTTGACCGGAATAAAAAACTGGAAGACGCCTTGCTGGAAATCCTTCCGGAAGCTTTTGCAGTCGTTAAAGAAACAGCCAGGCGGTTTGCAACCTCCGAAGGTATTGAGGTAACTGCCACCGAATTTGATAAACAACTGGCCACCGGACGGGACAGCATTGCCATAACCGGCGATAAGGCTTTCTGGAGCTCTACCTGGAAAGTAGCCGGCCACGACCTGAGGTGGGAAATGGTACACTACGACGTTCAGCTGATAGGCGGTACCGTACTGCACCAGGGCAAAATTTCTGAAATGGCAACCGGTGAAGGTAAAACACTGGTT
>Ga0075163_10012492_pt1 | contig 11057 bp, 10 predicted proteins | sample JI1023141ADNA_FD_71478 | JGI IMG/M metagenome (GOLD analysis project Ga0075163, IMG submission 71478) | Wastewater effluent complex algal communities from Wisconsin, to seasonally profile nutrient transformation and Carbon sequestration -... | ecosystem: Engineered > WWTP > Effluent > Algae...
GTGAAGCGCTACATCGCCGGCATGCCGACGGAGAACGCCGAGCAGCATCCGTTCCGCCGCAAATTCCACGATCTGCCGATCGGCTATCAGCTCAAAACCAAGTCGCGCGAAATCACGCTCGATGACATCGAACACTTCGCACACTTCACGGGCGATACGTTCTACGCGCACATGGACGAGGCAGCCGCGAAAGCGAACCCACTCTTCGGCGGCCGCGTCGCGCACGGTTATCTCATCCTTGCTTTTGCTGCGGGACTTTTCGTGGACCCCGATCCAGGCCCGGTGCTCGCAAACTACGGCCTGGACAACCTGCGCTTCGTCAAACCTGTGAAGCCGGGCGACACTGTGCAGGTGGCGCTCACGGTGAAAGACAAAACGCTCCGCAAACCCGATCAAGGCGAAGTGCGTTGGGATGTCGTCGTCACTAACCGCGACGGCGAAACCGTCGCGGCGTACGATCTGCTGACGATGAACGCGGCTTAGCGCGAGACGCGCCAGATCGAGTAATGATCACCCACTTTGCGGTGATAGTAGATGGCGCGGTCGTCTGACGAGAACGTGGGCCCTTCGACCCAGTCGCCGTCGATTGCGTCTATGCGTACCGGCGCATCGAAAGCCGCATTGATGGCGCTGCGCCGCGCAATCCAAATGTTTGTGCGGATGAAAGGCATGTGTCCTTCCAGCCTCGTGAACGCAAGCGTAAGGCCATCGGCGGACAGCGCAGCTGCGTACTCAAGCGCCGGAGTGTTCAGCGCGCTGAACATCGTATCGTCTGCCGCCGACAGCGCGAAGCGTCCATCGCGCCAGCGGGCGAGCCTCAAATCCGCGGTGGCTGGCGCGGGACCGCCGCGGAACTCGCCATCGGCGACAACCAACTCTGAGCCTGACGCGCTCTGCTCAAGGTCAAACATCAGGCGGCCGCGGATGTGCACGGAGGCTTCGCGTTGCAGAGATGGCGCATCCGCGGCGCCTTCGCGCCACGTGCTGCAATAGACGGTGCTCAGCGTGGCTTCATACGATCGCGTTGAGATGAAGCACAGGCGCCCGGCGGCCGATAAGCTGGCGACTCCATCGAGTGCTGGACTGTTCGCGCCGTCGATGCGACCGCGATATACGAACGTCGTATCGTTGACGCGCTCGGCCCAATGCAAATCCGTTTGTGCGTCCGGTGCGTTACTGTTGTTGAAGAAGAGAGTGCTGCCGTCGCGCGCTAAGAATGGCTCCATCGCGTCGCCATCGTAACCTTGGATGACAACCGGCTCAGGATGGATGAAGCGCGCCCATTCTGGCGCGGCTGGCTGTGGCGCCTGCGCGCACGCCGACAGAAACAAAATTGTGGCCCACCTCAAGAACATCGGACTGCCTATGCCACGGCCTTCAGCGCTTCCACGAACCGCGGGATGTCAGCCTCCCGCAAGCCAGCCACGTTAATCCGTGCCGAGTCCGTCATGTAGATGCCATGCTGCTCACGCAGCGCGGTCACTTGCGCATCGTTCAGCGGCAGGGTCGAAAACATGCCTTTCTGATCCGCAATTAGGTGCATCGGCATCGAATTGACGCGCGCCGCCGCCAATTGCCGGCGCGTGCGTTTGATGTGCGAACGGATTTGATCCAGTTCCTCGCGCCACGATGTGCGCAGCGCTTCATCGCTGAGCACTTCGCGCACGATTGCGGCGCCATGATCTGGCGGCATCGAATAATTTGCCCGCGCGATAGCCGCGAGATTGCTCATCACTGCCGGCCGCGCCTTCTCAGCCGCCTTCACGAATAACGCCCCAACCCGCTCACGATAAATCCCAAACGATTTCGCTTCCGAAACCGCGATCACCGCTTCCGGCACGCGCTCCAGCAGCACCCGCGCACCCGCAACATCCTCATCAATGCCATCACCAAAGCCTTGATAGGCGAGGTCGACGAACGCGATGATGCCACGCGCGTTCAGCGCATCGGCGATATCTTTCCATTGCTCAATTGAAAAATCCGCGCCCAGTGGATTGTGGCAACACGCTTGAATAATGATGCCATCGCCGCGCTCCGCTTTCGCGAAGCCACCGATCAACGCGTCCATGTCGATCCGCTGTTCTGCGATGTTGAAGAACGGCACATCGATCGGCTCGAGCCGCGCCGCGCGCACGATCGAAGGATGGTTCGGCCAGCAGGGAGCAGGCAGCAGGATGCGCTTAGCGCCGCTCTCACGTAGGAGATCGCAGCCCAGACGCAGTGCGCCCGTGCCGCCCACAGCCTGGATCGAAACGAACTCATGCGACATCTCGCCAAACGCGAGCTGGCCTACCAACTTCAGGAAATCGACATCCCCTTGCTGGCCGACATACGTCTTCGTCTTTTGGCTCGCGAGCAGCACCCCTTCGGCGTCTTTCACCGCACGCATCACCGGCGTGTTGCCGGTGGCGTCTTTATAGACACCGACGCCGAGATCGATCTTGTCTGTCCGCGGATCCTCGCGAAACATCTTGATGATCTTCAGGAGCGGATCCGGCGCCTTCAGCGGGAGCGTTTCAATCATGGTTCTGCCTCAGTCTTCCAGCGGCCACGTCTCAAGCACTTCAACGAAGCGCGTGAGCCAGGCATTGGTTTGGTGTCCATCAAGCACGCGGTGATCGATGGTGAGCGAAACGTACGCCATCGGCTTGATCACCATGGCGTCGGCGCCGCTGATCGAGCGCACGACGACGCGCTTCTCCAGCTTGCCGACGCCAAGGATCGCCGATTGCGGTTGGTTGATGATGATCGGCGTCGCAACAAGCGAACCCGAAACGCCGTGGTTCGAAATTGTGAATGTGCCGCCTTGGACGTCCGCCGGCTTCAACTGGTTCTTGCGCGCACGCTCGGTGACATCGCCGAGTTGCGCTGCAGTTTCCTTCAGCGTCAGTGCCTGCGCGCGTTTGATCACCGGGACGATTAGGCCCTTATCGCCGAGCGCCACGCCCATGCCGATATTGGCGTCCTCGAACACTTCGAGAAAGTCGTCGTGCCAACGCGCATTGACGTTCGGCGACATCTTCATCGCCTCAGCCGCAGCGCGGATGATGTAAGCGGAGAATGTCAGCGGCGCGCCAGCCTTGGCGTAAGCTTCCTTGTGCTTGTTGCGGTGCGCGATGATGGCGGAGAAGTCCGCTTCAAACACCGCCGTCACATGCGGCGCAACGCTAACCGAGCGCGACATGTGCTCAGCGATCGACTTACGCATCGCGTCGTGCGGAATTGTGCCGCCCTTCACGGCGGCGGCGGGCGCCTTCGCTGTGGGTTTTGCCGAGCCACGAGCAACGTGATCTTGCACGTCCTTATGCGTGATCCGCCCATCGCGTCCCGTGCCAGCAACGGCTTCGGCGTCAAGCCGATGATCCGAAAGCAGCCGCTTCACCAATGGTGAAAGACGCATCTCTCGTCCGTCATTGTTTGGAGGAGCCGCGTTAGCATCCGGCAGACTTTGCGTTTGTCGTTCGGTCGGCGGCTTGTGCACTTGCGCCGTCGCTGCTGCACCGAGCGTCAAAACGCCAAGCGTAGCGCCCGGCGCAGCTTCATCGCCTTCGTTCAGCGCGATCGACGCCAACACGCCATCGCCCGGCGAGGGCACCTCAACCGCGACCTTATCCGTCTCAAGCTCAACAATCGGCTCGTCGCGCTTCACCGCGTCGCCGACCTTTTTGAGCCACACGCGCACAACCGACTTCGAGCCTTCCTGCTCCAGCGGCATCACGATGTTCGCCGTGTCGGCCATCAGAAGCTCACCAGCTCTTGCATCTTCGCCGCGATGCGCTCGACAGACGGCAGGGCCCATTCCATCAAGTCCGGATGGTGCGGCGAGGGGATATCCGGCATCGTCATCCGCGCCACCGGCGCATCGAGATCGAGGAAAGCTTGATCCGCAACGACCGCAGCGATTTCCGCGCCGAAGCCGCCGGTGCCGATGTCTTCGTGGACGATAAAGCAGCGATGCGTGCGCCTTACCGATGCGAGCACCGCTTCGCTATCCCAAGGCGCGAGCGTACGCAGATCGAGAATATCCGCGCTGATGCCAGCCTTCTCGGCCGCTGCCTCGCAACGCTCCACCATTGCACCCCATGCGACGACGGTGATGTCGCTGCCTTCGCGCACGCGCTTTGCGACGCCGAACGGCAAAGCGAAATCATCGCCAGGGTAGGGACGGCGCGCACTGGCGGCGTCCAGCATGTTGCGGTGCTCGAGGAACATCACTGGATCATTGCCGCGCAACGCCGTGCGCAGCAGGCCAACCGCGTCTTCAGCATTGGACGGACACGCAACGCGCCAGCCCGGTGAGTGCACGAACTGCACCTCATTCGTCTGCGAGTGCCAAGGATCACCGCACTTAAAGAAGCCGACCGGCATACGAACGACCATCGGTGCCGCAAAGCGGTTCGCCGTGCGCCAACGCATAGTGCCGCAATCGTTGATCTGCTCGCACGCCGGATCGGCGTACTTGCGAAACTGAATCTCCGGCACCGGCATCAGTCCCGCGATTGCCATGCCAACGGCGCGCCCGATAATGCCTTCTTCAGAGAGCGAAGTGTCGAACACGCGCTGGACGCCATACTTTTCTTGCAAGCCAAGCGTCACGCCGTGCACGCCGCCCTTCGGCCCAACGTCTTCGCCGAACACCAGCACGCGCTGGTTCACCGCCAGCTCGTGATCTAGAACCCGCCGGATCGCAGTGATCATGTTGATGCGGGCGCCTTCCGGCTTCGGCTCTTCGCTCACGCGCGGCGAGACGTAGCCGGCGTTCAGCATGCCGCCTTCGTCCTGCAGCGTGCCGTCTTCGCTGAACACAAAGCGCGTCACCTGCGACGGCTCACTTACCGGCCGCTGGTCAGCGATCTGCACGGCGCGGCGTACGGTCTGTTCCGCCTTCACCTCAGCCGCGTCCCAATCCTTCTCACTCATCAGGGAGGGGACGACATGCGCCTTTAGCTTCGGCAGCGGATCGCGCGCCCACTCCGCGTCGACGACATCCCTAGACTTGTAAGCCTGTGTGTCCTGAAACGAGTGACCCTGCAGACGCGGCACAACCAAGTGCACGAGAGCGGGGCCGTTGCCTTCGCGCACGTGAGCGACTGCATCCGCGATGAGCTCTGACGCTTCTGCGGGTTGCGTGCCGTCGCCATCGCAAATCTTCAGACCTGAGAAGCTCGCCAGATTCTTCGCGATGTTCTGACCCGGCGTTTGCAGCCAACCCGGCGTCGAGATGCCGTAGCCATTGTCTTCGATATAAAACAACATCGGCAGCTTCAGCGTCGTCGCCATAGTCAGCGCCGACCAGAAGCCGTTGGTCGCCACCGAGGCGTCGCCGCCAAGCACAACGCTGATCGCGCCATCGAAGCTGCGATCGCCCAGCACGTTCTTCGCGTATTCAATCGCCTGCGCGTACCCGGCGGTCGGCGTGTATTGCGCACCAACGCCGCCGCACATCGGCAGCGCCGACGCGCCATTCGCGTTTGGATAGTTGAACACAACGCCGATATCGCGCCCGTCGCTGTAGCCGCCCGCGCGCCCCATCGCCGAACCGAGCGCGTCCTCAAGCGCAACGCCAAGCGAAAGCAATATTGGCCGCGAGCGGTAGTAGCCGCACATTGCGTCCTTCGGATGCGTCAGATGCAGGCCCAGCAGAACTTGCGCCATGTCGTGGCCGCGCGCGCTGAACTGGTAGAAAATCTTCTTTCCCGGAACGAGTTCGCGCTCCTCGATCGCGTCCATCGCACGCGAGGTCTGCACGTACTCAACGACGCGCTTCCAATCAGTTTGCGATGCGGTTTTCGGGGCGGGCTTCGGCTTGGCGCTCATGGAGCGGGAATTTACGCCAATTCTAGCGCAAATACCGTGCAATCTGCGCTAAATGGCGCTATATGGCGCATAAGTGGTGCATCCAAAGCGGATAAAACGCATGAAACATGAGTTTTGAACGATGGATGACGCAGATAAGCGCCTTTTGGCGGCCGTCCAGCGCGACGCTGCCGTCTCGCAATCAGATCTCGCGGACCATGCAGGCGTCTCCGCCAGCCAAGTCTCGCGCCGCCTGGCGAAGCTGAAAGAGGAGGGCGTGCTGCGCGGCATTGTCGGCGTGCTTGATCCAAAGCTCGCCGGCCTCACGTGCTCTGCCATCATCCGCGTGCGCCTGCGCGACCACGCTGCGGCGAACGTGCGCGCTTTCCGCGATCTTGTTGAGCGCATGAACGAAGTCACGCTCTGCGTCATGACGACAGGCGAGACCGACTACCTCATCAAGGTTGTCGCGCGCGATCTCCCGCACTTCCAAGAGATCGTGCAATCGAAGCTGCTGCGTTGCGCCGCCATCGCGCACATGGAAAGCTCGATCATCCTTGAGCATCTCAAGGACACCACAGAGCTGCCGCTGGCTTAAGCTTGCTTGGGTTGCGACGGTGCAGGCGCCAAGGCCGGCGAAGCGCCAAGCGCGGTCTGCTTGTAGAATTGCAAACGCCGATCATCGCTTAACAGCGCAATCAGCTCTTCCAACGAAGCAGGGCGCGAGATCAAATAGCCCTGCGCTAGATCGCAATTCATGCTCGCGAGCAACGCAAACGCCGCCGGTGTCTCAACGCCTTCAGCCGTTACGTTCATGCCGAGGCCATGCGCAAGATCGATCGTCGAGCGCACCAGCAGCGCATCGCGCTGGCTGGACGTAATATTCTGCACGAAGAGCTTGTCGATCTTCAATTCGTGCGCCGGCAATTGCTTTAGGTACGCGAGCGAGGAGAGGCCTGAGCCGTAATCGTCGATCGCAACGTGCACGCCGCTCGCAGCGAAGAGCTCGATGTTCTCCAACGCCGCCGTCGGATTATCGATGACGGCCGTTTCCGTGATCTCGAAGCACAATTGGTGCGGTGCTTGGCGCGCAAGCGCGGCGGCGCGTTTTGCAAAATCGGTGTCGCTCAGCAGCCGCGCCGAGATGTTGACGGCCAGCTTGATTGGGTGGCCGGCGTCTTTCAGCACCTTCTGATCAGCGATTGCGCGTTCCAGCACCCACTCGGTAAGCGCACGAATGTGGCCCGTGTCTTCGGCCATTGGCACGAATAAATCCGGCGCGATGTTGCCGCGTGTCGGGTGACGCCAGCGCACCAAGCATTCGGCGCTATCGATGCGGCCCGTGCGGAAATTGTATTTCGGCTGATGCGCCAAATAGATCGCGCCACTCTCCAGCGCTCGCCGCATTTCGCCCATGAGCGAGAGATTGCGCGCAGGGTCGCCATACGCCGCCTCATCGTACATGCCGGCCTTTTGGCCGCGCTGACGTGTCTGATCGAGCGCGATCGACGCGCGTTCGATCATGGCGGAGGAGGTTTCTTCTTTGCCACTCGGCTGCGCCATACCGATGGTGACGTGAACGTCGATGACATGTTCACCGAGCGAAACCGATTGCTCGAGGTTGGCGATCAGCGCATGCGCGCGCTTCAGGGCATCGGCTTCACTGGTAGCGATGAAGGCAACGCCGAGCACATCACTCGAAAGCCGCGCCATAGGCGCATTCGGCGCCAGATGCGCGAGACGTCCGCCGAGCTGGCGCACAAGTTCGCCGGCCAGCGCATAACCAATGGCCCCGCGCACGTGGGCGAAGCGATCAACGCCAATTGCCGCCAAATACAAGCGTTCCGGACGCGCCGCGGCGTTCAGCTTGCGCTCAAGCGCAACGCGGTTCGGCAGCCGCGTCTCGCCGTCGTGGAACGCGAGTTGTGAGATCCGGCGCTCACGTTCGCGGATCGCGCCGGTCATCGCGTTGAAACTCTCCGCCAGCCGCGAGAACTCATCCTTGGTGCCGACAACAACCGTCTCGTACACGCCTTCGCGCAACTTACGCGCGGCGGCTTCGAGCGTGGACAGCGGCTGCGTGATGCCGCGCGCCAAAAACCAGGTGCCTGCAATCAGCAGCGCGACGCCAGCGAGGCCAATAAAGATCAGCGTGTTGAAGAGTGCGCGATACGGAGAGATGGCGCTCGACAGTGAGTGGCGCAGCAGTAGCACAGCTTCAGTGCCATCAAGCGAGGGGAGCGGCGTTGCCAGTGCGATCGCGTTCCCTTCCTCGCTCCGCAGTCGACGCGCGCCAGCGCCTTCCGCCCGCAGCGATTGATCGATGAATTCACCAATCCTGGCGTGGTCGGGCGTTTCGCCGGCTCCCCAGCCTTGCGCATCGCGTGCGAGTACCGTGACTTGAACCGGAATGGTGGAGAGCGCCCGCAGATCGTCCATCTGTTGCGAGCCCAGATAGCCGCCAGCGATGATCCAGCCGTGTCCGCCCGGGAGCATTGCTGCTGCGCCCTGATAAAGTTCACCGTTCTCGCGCAGCACGCCAGGCGGCGTTTGATTGCTCGCCAATGCGCGCTGCAGGCCGGGAGACACCGAAGAACTCGCGCCGGTCTCGGTGATGACCAAACCTTCGCGCGTGACCACAAACGCGATGTCGGCGTGCGAGCGTGCGCGTAAGTCAGCCAGTTGCGCGCGGATCACTGCGTCGTTGCGAGCGGCGACTGCGTCGGCGAGACCTTCCGCCTGCGCCGTGCGTGTCGCGGCGTCCTCAAGATGCTCAAGCCGCAAGGCCCAAGTGTGCGTGAACACTCGCGTTGTGTTCGCAAGCTGTTGCTCGGCGAGCTTTTGCGTGTTGTCAGCGATAACAAAGTACGCAACTGCGCCGATCAGCAGCAGTGCTAGGCTAAGCAGTCCCGCGTACATGAAAGTGAGTTTGACGCGGAGCCGGCGAAACATCTGTTGACAGCTCAGCTTCCTCACTCACCAAACATCAGTTTAGTAGGGCTAGTTGCTGAAGCTAGCGTTAACCGCCGTGGTTGGCGCCGTGGCTGTGGGGAGCGGTGCGCTGCACTGGCAGTTCCACATCGATTGCGCCGGCCCGCTCAAACACGAGATGCAGCGGGATCGTTTGCCCTGCAACGAACGGCTCAGAGACGCCGTAAAACATCAAGTGCATGCCGCCCGGTCCAAGCTGGACGTCGCCGCCCGCCGGAACGTCCAAGCGCGCGACTGGGCGCATCTGCATCACGGCGCCGTTCATTGTCATTTCGTGGACTTCAACACGCTCGGCGCGCGGACTTGTTGCACTAATCAAATGATCTTGCGCCGCCGTGCCGTTGCTGATCGTGAGATAGCCTGCCGCAACATCAACACCCGATGGCGTCGGCGCCGCCCAAGCATCGCGCACCGTGAGTGCAGCTTCGGCGTGCATTTCGTGGGCTGAAGATTGGCTGGTGGGCGCACCGCAAGCGGTGGCGACAGCGATGAGGAGGAGCGACAGCGGAAAGAGGGATTTCATGCCCCGGTTTTAAGGCGTCTCCGGGTCCGCGTCATCATCCGGTTTGACGCACCAATCGCCTTCGTCCCGCGCGAAATTCGCGCGCGGGACGAAGTGCGTGGCAAGTGTTACGGCGTATTCGGGTTGCCGTCGTTGGCTTCTTGAGCCGTCTGCTCAACCGTTTGGCCGGCCGCTTGGACATCTTCGCCGACGCCTTCGACTGTGTTGCAGGCCGCGAGAACAGAAGCGCCAAGCAGCGCGAGGGCGATAAAGGGCGACGTAAACTTACGCATAAGAACAACTCCACTAATAGCGTCGCGCCACCCCTAGCGGCGCGCGACGGTAAAACGCCGCGCACGCGCTAGTGTTCCACTGATGGCAACTTAGTTGAGGTTTCCTGTGCTTTCGAAGAACAACGCTTGGCTCACAGCCGCACGCACCATGTCAGGTGAATACGGCTTAGTGATCAAGAACGTCGGCTCTGGGCGTTCGCCCGTCAGCAGGCGCGCCGGGAATGCAGTGATGAAGATCACCGGCACGTTGAACGACGCGAGAATTTCCTTCACCGCATCGATGCCCGAAGAATTGTCCGCGAGCTGAATGTCCGCGAGCACGAGATCGGGACGTTCGCGCTTTGCCGCTGCAACGGCGCCAGACGCTGTCGTCTCCATCGCGCAGACTTCGTGACCAGCAGCGGTGATGAGATCGCTCAAATCCATCGCGATGACGGCTTCATCTTCGATGATGAGCACGCGCGCTTTGGTTTGTTTGTCGAGCTCTTCGATCGCTTCATCGAGCAGCGCATTCACTTCATCCGCATCGCGATCGAGAATCTCGCTCGTCTCTTGCGGCGTGAAATTTTCGAGCGTCGTGAGCAGCAGAACTTGGCGCGTCAGCGGCGCGAGCTGCTTCAGGCGCTCTTGAGCTTTGCGCGCGGAAGCATCGTGTTCTTCCTCGCCATCGACCTCGATGTTCGCGCTCTCCCAGATGCGATGGAAGACTTTATAGAGGCCGGCGCGCGGCTCCATGCTGCTTGGAAATTCCGCCGGATTGGCCACGATCGCTTCAAGGCTGGCGGCCACAAACGCGTCTCCGCTGGCCTGGGCGCCTGTCAATGCGCGCGCATACCGGCGCAGCAAAGGCAGATGAGGCGCGATTTCCCGGGCGAGCGACATATATAACCCCTTGTTTTGAGTTGAGTTTTGGTCCGCAGCAGCGCTTTGCATGTCAATCTCCCATGCGGCGAGATGAATGAAACGCTGTGTTCTGAAAAAAGTTCCGGAGGCGCGGAACAGGTTCGCCTTAGGTACGTTGAGACCCGGTGAAGACCTGCCGTTGCGGGCAGGCTCGAACGGTTGCGGGGCAGGCGCAATGGATGACGGGAAAGACGACGACGATATGGACGCCGTGTTGAACAAAACCCCAGACGACGCCGGAAAGCGAAAAGGCAAAGGCTCTGCGAACAAGAGCCTGATCACACGCAACTTGCGCTTGGCCTATGGCGAAGTGACGAGCGAAGGCGTGCCTGACCGCTTCCTCGATATCTTGAACCGCATGGACGAAAGCGAGGGTAAATCGTGAGCAACCTCGCTTCTTTCAAAGCTGATCTGATCGAACTGCTCCCGAGTTTGCGTGCGTTTGCGCGTTCTCTGGCGCACAATCCCGCCTTGGCAGACGATCTGGTTCAGGACACGCTGGTTAAGGCGCTCGCTAACGTCGAACGCTTCGAACCGGGCACTAACCTCCGCGCATGGCTCTTCACCATTCT
>Ga0075163_10012493_pt1 | contig 11057 bp, 9 predicted proteins | sample JI1023141ADNA_FD_71478 | JGI IMG/M metagenome (GOLD analysis project Ga0075163, IMG submission 71478) | Wastewater effluent complex algal communities from Wisconsin, to seasonally profile nutrient transformation and Carbon sequestration -... | ecosystem: Engineered > WWTP > Effluent > Algae...
GTTGAAGAGATCGTAACCGTTTCCGGATTGGGAGCGTCCAATGTGAAGGTGAAGCTCCACCGCAGTCGCAAGAAATTGTTCGAGGTCCTCCACCATCACTTGAAGGAAGAAACATGGACGCTGACAACGAACGAGTGAGGAAGGACGATCCGTTGCGGTCGTTGTTCCAGGATTCTGGTCATCTTTCGGCTCCGGCAGATCTGGAGGCCAAGGTGTTCCAACGACTATCGGGGCCGGTCCTCGTTCTTCAACCCGAGCCACCGTTGATCGGTTTGAACGGTTGGCTCTCTATTGCTGCGCTCCTGGTCGCCTTGGTCGTGGCTGGAATGCAATGGTCCACGCCCAACGAAGGAACTTCCTTGGTACCGGACTTCACAAGTTTGCTGCGCGTGCCGGAATTGGCGAACGCCCTGAACTCCCGCTGGACCATTTCGGCCATTGCAATGATGTTGGCCTTGACCCTTATGGACCGCCTATTGGTAGGCCGGGTAAGGACCTTCTTCGCCTTGTGAGGCTTAGAGCAAGCCTTTCGCTGCGTTGAGCGCGGCTTCGTAATCCGGTTCTGCACCGAGTTCAGGAGCCACTTCCAAGTAGCGGATCACGCCTTCGCGATCGATCACCCAAGTGATGCGACCCAAGGTACCTGCCAGGTTCCCTTCCGTGAGGGCGGCACCCCAGACATGGGCTGCATCGTGGTAGCGGTAATCGCTAGCGGCCACAACCTTATCGATCCCTTCTGCGGCGCAGAAACGCTTCAGCGCTGGTGGGAGGTCCAATGAGATGGAGATCACTGTTGCCCCCTGAACAGTGGCGCGTTGGTTGAAGGTGCGCGTTTCCATGGCGCACGTTGGCGTATCCACACTGGGAAAAGCTATCAACACGACCACGTCTCCCATGTGATCGGTCAGACGGCCTTCCGTGCGGTCAGCTTTCACATATCGAAGCGCTGGGGCTACGGTGCCAGCAGCGGGTAGTGGTCCGTGGAATGGAGGTTGGGGCATGAAAGCGGATTTATGGAAGTTACATGGATGTTGAAATGAGCGAAGTAATGATCACACCCCTAACAATCTATGACCAATCAACAATGATCGGGACCTACTGTTCGGCCATGGCCTTGGGGATAGCACCCTCATAGACCTTGCGGGCATCCTCGATGAAAGCGAACGGCTCATCATCAACCATGAGTTTGCCTTTGGTGACGTGGCCCAATAGGATGCAAGGAACACGGCTGGCCTGCATCAGGTCCAAGAACTCGATCTCACTGTCCTCGTTCACTGTGACAACCGCACGGCCTTGGCCTTCACCAAAAAGGAAAGCGTCGGGCCGGATCTCGCTGTCCGTGATCACATCGAATCCCAAGCCACGGGGCAAGCCCATCTCGACCAGTGCGGTCCATAGCCCACCATCGCTGATGTCGTGGGCAGCATTGATCACGCCTTTGCGGATCAGGATCAGTAACATGGTGTGGAGCCTGCCCTCTTCTTCCAGATCGAAGTAAGGGGCAGGTGACCGCTCGATCCCGTGATGGCGGACCAGATATTCGCTGCAGGCAATGTCCTCCGTGGATTTTCCGACCAGGAATATCAGATCACCCTTCGCTTTGAAGTCAAGGCTCATCCGCTTCGTAATATCAGAGACTACGCCCACCATACCGATGGTCGGTGTCGGGAACACCGGGATATTGCTATCCTCAGTAACCGTGTGGTTGTAGAAGCTGACGTTGCCTCCGGTCACAGGCGTCGCATAGGCTCGGCATGCATCACCCATGCCCTTGATCACTTGTGTGAACTGCCAATAGACCTCGGGGTCGTATGGGTTCCCGAAGTTGAGGCAGTTCGTGACGCCACAAGGCTCGCCACCGGTGCAGGCGATGTTCCGCGCTGCTTCGCTCACGGCGATCATGGCCCCTTTGTATGGATCGGCATGAACGTAGCGGCCGTTGCAATCGACTGTTACCGCCAAGGCCTTTCCGGTCTCCTTCACCAACACCAAACCGGCATCGCTGGGTGAATTGGTGCTCATGTTATTGGTGCGCACCATACTGTCGTACTGCTCGCTGATCCAGCGTTTGCTCGCGATGTTCGGGCTGGCGAGCAGGTCGAACGCAACGCGCTTCAGGTCGTCCGGTTCCGGTACATCGGCGATCTTGAACTTTGCGTTCTCCTTGATGTAAGCTGGCTCCTTGGTCTCCCGTTCGTAGACCGGAGCACCTCCTCCCAGCACCAGACTTTCCGCAGGCACTTCTGCTGCCAACTCTTTCCCTTGGAAGAAACGGATCGTTCCGCCCTTGGTCACCGTTCCGATCTCCACGCAATTGAGGTCCCACTTGTCGAAAATGGCCTTCACCTCCTTCTCACGTCCCTTTTTCACCACCACCAACATGCGCTCCTGCGATTCGCTCAACAGGATCTCCCACGCCCGCATGCCTTGCTGGCGCGTTGGCACATGGTCCAGTTGGATATCCATGCCGCATCCACCCTTTGCGCTCATCTCGCTGGTGCTACAGGTGATGCCTGCCGCGCCCATGTCCTGCATACCGATGATGGCATCCGTCTGCGCCAGCTCCAGCGAAGCTTCCAGCAACAATTTCTCCATGAATGGATCCCCCACCTGAACGGCAGGAAGGTCATCCATGCTGGTCTCCGAAAGATCCTTGCTCGCGAATGATGCGCCATGGATACCATCCTTCCCTGTGGCACTGCCGACGATAAAGACCGGATTACCGACACCGTGCGATGTGGCACTGATCACCTTGTCCGTGCGGACGATGCCAACGCTCATCGCGTTCACCAGCGGATTGGTGGTGTAGCAAGGGTCGAAATAGACCTCGCCACCAAGCACGGGAACACCGAACGCATTGCCGTAGTCGCCGATCCCTTTCACCACACCACGCATATGCCAGCGGCTGCTCTTCTCCTTGGTGACATCGCCGAAGCGAAGAGAGTTAAGCTGTGCGATCGGCCGGGCACCCATGGTGAAGATATCGCGGTTGATACCCCCCACACCCGTGGCTGCTCCTTGATAGGGCTCGATGGCGCTGGGGTGATTATGGCTTTCGATCTTGAAGGCACAGGCCCAGCCATCGCCGATGTCGACAAGGCCGGCATTCTCCTGTCCTGCCTCGGCCAACAATTTCGGGCCGGAGCGCGGCAGCGTCTTGAGCTGCTTGATGGAGTTCTTGTAGGAACAGTGCTCGCTCCACATCGCACTGTAGATGCTCAACTCCGTGAAGTTCGGTGTGCGTCCGAGTATCTTCTTGATCTGCTCGAACTCCTCGGGCAGTAGCCCCAGTTTCTTCGCGGTTTCCACACCAACTGCCGTGGTATCGGGTCCTGCTGCCTTGCGGGAAGTGGTCGTTGTAGCCATGTGGGTCCAAAGGTAGCCGCAGCCCTTTGCACGGCCCAACCCGGGGCATCCAACGGTCCGGTCCCGGCGTCTACATTGCGCCCCCATGCCCGGTATTCTCCTCGCCATCGGTTACGCGGCGCTGCTGTTGCTCGTGATGCGGCGCGTGCGGTTCTTTTCCGACATACCGGGCCTTCCCCTCACGTGGGTCGGTGGCCTGTTCGTGATCAAGATCGCAGCCGGGGTCGCCTTGTGGGCGGTCTACACCTATATCTACCCGGATCGTGCCACGGCGGACGTATTCAAGTACTTCGATGACAGTGCCCACATGTTCAAGGCCCTACCCGCGCGGCCGACCGATTATTTGCGCATGGTGTTCGGGATCGGCAATGATGCCCCCGAGTTCCGTGCCCTGTACTACAAGGACATGAACAATTGGGTGCGGCACTATGAGAGCAACCTCTACAACGATGCCCACACGATCATCCGCTTCAATGCAGTGGTCCGCCTGATCAGTTTCGGCGAATTCCATGTACACACCGTGATGGCTGCGTTCCTGTCGCTGACCGGCATGATCGGCGTGTTTAGGGCCTTCGTGAAGTCACTTCCCGGTTTGGAGCGGGCGCTAATGGCTGTTGTCTTCCTTCTTCCTTCTGTGCTCTTCTGGGCCAGCGGGGTGATCAAGGAAAGCCTGTTGTTCTTCGGTATCGGCCTACTGGTCTATCAAGTAACGCGGATCACCGAGGTACGCCTGCGATGGCGCGATCCCCTGGTCGTTGCATTCATCGTGGTGATGCTCTTCTTCTTGAAATTCTATGTGCTGCTCAGCTTGCTCCCGGCACTTGTCCTGTTGACGTGGAGCAGGGCGAGCAAGCGACCACCGCTCATTTGGAAAGTCGTCGCGGTTTACGGGGTATTCCTGCTCATCGGCTTGAACATGCAGCACATCATCCCCGGCTTCGACATCCTCGGTGTCCTCACGATGAAACAACGCGACTTCGTCGGGTTGGCGATCGAGATGGGATCAGGCAGTTTCGTGATGCCACCCAAACTGCTGCTTCCGGACATCGGATTGTTCCTTTCCCAGGCGCCATACGCAGCGTACATCACATTGTTCGGTCCGATCGTCCATGCGGGAGGCGGTGCACTGGGCCTGATCTCAGCCGTGGAGAACGTTGGCATTATCCTCTTCCTGATCCTCTGCGTGTCGTTCCATCGACCTTGGCAGCGGATGGACCATACCCTGCTGCTCACCGTGTGCCTATTCGTACTTGTGCTGTCCTTGGTCATCGGGTGGACCACGCCCGTGATGGGTGCCATTGTGCGCTACCGGACGCCGCTCCTACCCTTCTTGACGATCGCCGGGCTCCTGGCTCTTGACAGGGATCGGCTCATCAGCAAATGGCCTTGGACCCGAACACTTCTATCCGCATGAAAAGCAGTTGGACCGCATTGATCTGCGTTGCGCTTTTTACAGGGTGCTACCATACCGAAGAAGCGGACCTTGTCATCCACAACGCCACGATCCACAGCATGGATGAGGCGAGTACGACGCACCAAGCCATGGCCGTGCGCGATGGCAAGATCATCGAATTGGGCGCCGAACGGCAGATCATGAACCGGTATGCGGCGAAGGAGACCTACGATGCAAAAGGTCGTTCGGTATATCCCGGCTTCATCGATGGGCACTGCCACTTCTTCGGGTATGGGTTGAACAAACAGAAGATCGACCTGCAGGGTGTAAAGAGTTGGGACGAGGCCATCGAACGCACGACCCTTTTCGCCAAAGCGCATCCGAACAGTGATTGGATATTGGGTCGCGGTTGGGACCAGAACCTCTGGACGGACAGATCCTTCCCGGACAACCTCAAGCTGAACGAACTCTTCCCAGATCGCCCCATCTTCTTGCAGCGCGTTGATGGGCATGCCGCCGTGGTGAACCAAGCGGCCTTGGACCGTGTGGGACTTAGCGCGGAGAGTGCGATCGCTGGCGGCATCCTGGAAATGAGGAACGGTAAGCCCACCGGCCTGATCGTGGACAATGTCGCGGATGTCTTCCAAAAGATCTTCGAGGATGCCGAACAGACGGCCAAACGACAAGCGTTACTGGACGCGCAAGCTGACTGCTTCGAAAAGGGCCTCACGATGGTCTGCGACGCGGGCCTGGACGTCGGGACGATCGAGCTGATCCAGCGCATGCAGGATGAAGGCGTACTCAAGATGCGCGTCTACGCGATGGTGGCCGATAAGCCCGAGAATCTGGCCCATTTCGCGAAGTTGGGGCCTATCGACACCGACAGGTTGTGGGTACGTTCCGTGAAGGTCTATGGCGATGGTTCACTCGGCTCTCGTGGCGCGCTGTTGAAGAAGCCATATGCCGACGTGGATAGCGTATACCACGGGTTGCTCCGGGCGAGTCGCGAACACATGTTGGAGGTGGCCAACTGGTGCGAGCAGCACAACTTCCAGATGGTGACACATTGCATCGGCGACAGCATGGACCGCTTCATGCTGGATGTGTACGCCGAGGTGTTGAAGGGATCCAACGACAAACGCTGGCGCATTGAACACGCGCAGTGCATGGACCCGAACGACTTGCATCTCTTCGCGGAGAACAGCATCATTCCCAGCGTGCAGCCAACGCACCTCTTGAGCGATGCACCGTGGGCCATCGATCGCATCGGCGCTGAACGGTTCAAGAGCGCGTATGCCTGGAACACCTTGCGCAAACAGATCGGCATTGTCGCATTGGGCACCGATTTCCCGGTTGAAGGGATCGATCCATTGGCCACGTACTACGCGGCCGTTGTGCGGAAATATCGAGATGGCTCCGATATCATCGGCACTCCGATGGACGAGGCCCTTTCGCGCGAGGACGCCATGCGAGGCATGACGATCTGGAACGCGATCGCAAGTTTCACGGAGAACGATCTGGGGTCCTTGGAAAAAGGCAAACGTGCTGACTTCGTTGTATTGAACGGTGATCCAAGGAAGGTGGATGCCGCCATGCTGACCAAGCTGAAAGTGGAAGCCACCTTCCTGAACGGACAGCAGGTCTTTTGATCAACACGGTCGCGATCCTCACAGATGGACCGCGAACGGTGACATCTGAAGTGGACCCGAGCAACCCAGCAGAACATTCTCGTCATATTGCCAGCATGGAAAAAGAGGTAAAGGGCATGCGGTTCACATGTTCCGAACAGTGGCAGGATATGCGCCCGATGGGCAAGGATCGGTTCTGCATGAGCTGCCAGAAGCCGGTGATCGATTTCACGGACTGGGAGCGCGACGCGCTGATCGCCTACTTCAAGGAGAGACCGGTTGCATGCGGCCAATTCCGCGCGGAGCAAGTGGACCCGACATTGATCCCACTTCCCACAAGGACAGGATCATGGCGAACAGGGCTCGTTGCAGCGATCGCGGCCTTGGCGATCAACACGGGTAGCGCTCAAGAATTGCCATCGTCCGGTGTGACCACTGAACAAGTGCCCGTAAACAAGGGGGATAGCGGATCGGTGATCAGCGACAAATGGGGTGCCGGGATCGACATGAAGGAAGATGGACCCTACTGCGTAAAGATCGACCCGGTGGTGAAAGCCTCGCCGCGTTACCGGGTATTCCTATCCGGCCAGTTCCCGTTCCTGCACATCCGGCAGCGCCTGCAGGGCGTGAAGAACAGGATCACCGGTTGTCCTTCTTTCTAGACCGGCACCTGTCCGGCGGACCGTATTGGCATTTCTTGGGCCAGTTGTTCCAAGGTGCGCCCGATCTGGAGCACGTGTCTTTCTTGGTGGGCAATGGAGAACCGGAAGGCATCTCCCGCCTTGAACCGGAGGATCGGGCCCAATGTGCTGACGACCTTCTCCCCCTCCAGACCGCGTGTTCGTGCGCGTTCGAGCATACCGATGAAACCGTTCAGTATGGCTACAAAACGGTCCAAGGGATGCAATGCTGCAACTCCGTTAACATGCGGTTCGAATTTGCCGATCGTCGGCATCTTCCATGGGATCGTTCCATCCGCTTTGGGTTGCATGGTATTCACCATGCGCTGGCCCCAATTCCCTGGTGCGAAGGTGGTCCGGAAACGTAACCGGTTGTTCTCATCCGCATAGATCCGCTGCAGGCGATCATGGTAGTGACCACTGCTGAGGTTCATGTGCTCGATCACCTCCAACACGCTCCAGCGCTTTGGCGCAGGCCGACGCAGTAGCAGCTCCAACGGCAATTGACGGAATTCTTCGCAACGCTGCAATTGCTTCCGCAAGGTGGACTGCAGGTCGCTGATCAGCGTGCGGGTATCGAGTGCTTCCATAACAGGAGCGAAACTACCGGCGCCTGAAGCCGCGCACACTTGATGTGGATCAAGAAACGCTAGATCACCTTGGCACGCAAGCGGCTGAAGGTCTCGGGTGTCATCCGCAGGTAAGATGCAATGTCCTTTTGCGGGACCAATTGCAACAAGTGCGGACTCCGGACCAGCAGGCGCCGATAACGCTCTTCTGCACCCAAGGCGATCTGCTCGATCTCACGTGTAGCACGGCCCGCGAGTAGTTCTTCCAGGATGAGGCGCCCAAATCGCTCCATGGCCGGAATAGTATCGTAAAGACGCATGAGGTCGGCGCGCTGGATACCGAGCAGGACGCTATCCGTAAGCGCTTGGACTTGAAAGCGCCCGGTTTTTTGGCGAATGAAGGAATCGTAATCGCCGGACCAGCTATGGTCGTATGAAAATCCGAGGCACATCTCAGCGCCATCGTGCTCGAAATAAAGACGTTGCACACCGCTCTCAACGATATAGAATCGATCTTCTACGGCACCGGCTGCGGAAATGAACGAGCCCTTCACAAAGGAGTAGGACCTCCAACATGGCAGGACCATCGCCCACTCGATATCCGTGAGCTTCACATAGCGCTCCAGTGTTCTGCGAACGAGTTCCATGGTCGCAGGTCAAAGATCCACTGCTGTACTACGGGATCTTCACGAACCGGCTCGACCAGACCTCCGCGCCACTGATCGCCTGAACAGTGTAGGTACCCGGTGCCAGATCCGTCAACGGCACCGTGAACAACGATGAGCCGCTGGTGGAACGTTCCTGGTGGACCAATTTGCCATCACTCGCGAGAATGTTGATCATCAATACCCCGGTCCGCGCTGCGGGCACTTGTATCCGGATCAGATCTTGCGCTGGCACAGGCCATACCGCGAACGAACCGGTCCGGTGCTCCGGCAGACCGAGGAAGATCACGTCCACCATTGCGCTCATGCTGCCACAACCGTTGGCCGCGATCACCTCCACGGAATAGGAACCCGTATGCGGCGCGATCAACGTCTGTGCTGTTGCACCATCAATGGCTTCGCCATCCACGTACCACTGGTAGGCCGGACCGACGGAACTGGTCAACAGATCCCCCAATAACTCGACCGTTGGTGCGGGAAGCGAAGGCAGGATAGTGAAGTTCAACGTATCGGAAAACGCACGGCAACCTGTCTCGGAGAGCAACACGGCACTAACGTCCATCGCTTCCTGCACGATCAACGGGCTTGTCGTTGAGCCATCGTTCCACGTCACCGATACGAAACGGTCAGGATAGGTCACTTCCATTTCTTGTCCATCACAAAAGGTGGTGCTCTCGGTCACCAACTTCGCCTTGTTCACCACCGTGTTGAACGCATCCAGCTTCCCCATACCCCAGCGGTTGTTGGGCACTGTTCCGGTGAAAGCATCGCCGCGGGCATTGGAACGGATGGCCTCCAAGATCTCATACGCCGTAGCGGTGGGGCACTTTTGCAGGAACAAGGCCGCAGTGCCGGCCACCACCGGTGCCGCCATGGACGTGCCACCATCGCGTACATGCATGCCACCGGGATCGATCTTCCAACCGTTCTGGTTATCAATGATCCATTGGATGGCCACGAGCGGACCGGCAGTGAACGTGACATCTCCTGTTGACGCGATGTCCGGCTTCAGGCGTTCGTCACGGGTAGGGCCTGCACTGCTGTTCGGTGCGATATTTCCCTCCTCCCCATCCACGGCCTGCAGGTTACCCGCATAGTCGATGTACGATACCTCGTTACAGTAGTTCGCAACGGTCACTACGTTGGGTAAACAGGCCCAAGAATCGACCATGTGCTTGCGATTATCCGGTTGTACATAGTTCGCCATGGCCGGGTATTCCGCTTCTGTTGGGAAAGGCAACCCAAGCGGCTCGGCCAAAACAGGCCCGATGATGTTGGAGGTCGCGGTCCGTGTGGTCAAGGTCCAAACATCGAAGATCCCGTTACCGGTGGTCATGAAACGCCATAGATAGCCAGCAGAGTCCGGTGATTCCATCATGATCTGAAGGAGTATTTGATCACCGCGTTCCTGGGCGTAGTACTGGACGGTACCGAGTGTGTTGCCGCTCGGGCTGATCAGCGGCTCGGTGACCGTGGTCCCGATGGCGTCGGCAACTGTGTGGTATGGTGTACGGCCCCTGTACGCCAAGGATGGTAGCACGCGATCGGCACCAATGGCGAACTGCACATCGGCAAAGTCATCGGCATCCGCCCAGAGTTCGAAGAACATGTTCGGGAACGGGAATGCATTGTATCGCGGATCGGTGTTCTGGTTGGTGGTGAACCATGTGAAGCTCGTATCCGCATCCACTTCGGTCCGCATGTGGTAAGGAAATTCGGCATTGGAATTCCCGGCCGCCGCGACCATCGCCCGCCCGCCCTGTTGGTCGATAAGATCCTCGATGAACAAGGCCGCAGCATCCTTCCCGTCATGTGATCCGCCGTATGAGCCGAGGCTCGCGTTGATCACGGCCGGTTTTCCCAACGCTTCGGCTTGGGCAAGAATGTAAGCCACGCCATCGGCAACGGTGGATTGCCAGTTGGGCAAGCCGAAGTTGGTCGCTACAGCAATGATATCAGCACCGGATGCCACGCCTTTGTGACGGCCGTTCGCCAGCCCATTGCCAGCGGCGGTGCCCATCACGGTCGTACCATGGCCCGATGCATTATCGTTCGGTATGGATGACCCACCTGCCTCCAACTCGGCCGTGGTCCATTCCGTCCCGTAACCGTAAGGAGCAGGCGAACCGGGGTTGGCCGCAGGCACTTGATCCCAATAGCGATAGACGCGGGAATTGTTGTTTGCATCGCGAAAATCAGGGTGCAGGATATCCAAACCGCTGTCGATGAAGCCCACCACTACGCCTGTTCCATCATAGCCCTGTGATAACGGTGCAAGACCCTGTTGGACCTGGTCCACCCTGTTCTTCACACGCATGGAATCGTTCATCAACTGGCCACGCTCCATGCTGAACTCGAAGTGATGCACTGCGGGTGACGCGGCCAATTCAACAACACGGGCCACCGGCACCCGCGCACTCACCAAACGAGGCAAGGTCAGTTTCACCTGGCCACCAACGGCCTGCACGGCAGCACTCACCGCGTCCTTCTCACCATGGATAAAGAGATCGACCATCTCCAACCCTGCAACCGGTTTGTCCAAATAGGCCCGCAGTTGGAAGTTCATCTTCTGCTCATACGGAGTTTGCGCAAAGGCGCTCAAAAGCCCAACGGACAACAGGAACGAGAGGTAGTACTTCTTCATGGTACCAAAGTTAGGATGGTCAATAAGCCCTCATGGTGCTGAAATGGGGCAATCGCGGCAAGAATTCCACGGTCCCACGTTCATGATCCACCGAACAGCAGAAGTGCTTCAT
>Ga0075163_10012494_pt1 | contig 11057 bp, 12 predicted proteins | sample JI1023141ADNA_FD_71478 | JGI IMG/M metagenome (GOLD analysis project Ga0075163, IMG submission 71478) | Wastewater effluent complex algal communities from Wisconsin, to seasonally profile nutrient transformation and Carbon sequestration -... | ecosystem: Engineered > WWTP > Effluent > Algae...
GGCGTGCGGCACTTCCGTCACTGATCCCCGCGCTCCGGCGGCCAGCGTGCGCATCCTGGGCATCGATCCCGGACTGCGCATGACCGGCTTTGGCGTCATCGACGTGCAGGGCCAGTCGCTGCGCTATGTGGCCAGCGGCGTGATCCGGATCGCGCCCGGCCCGCTGCCGCCGCGCCTGAAGACCATCTACGACGGCATCAACGAGGTGCTGGCCCAGTACCAGCCCGACATCGCCGTGGTCGAGATCATCTTCGTCAACGTCAACCCGCAGTCGACGCTGCTGCTCGGCCAGGCCCGCGGCGCGGCGATCACCTCGCTGGTGGCCGGCGGCCTGACGGTGCACGAGTACACCGCGCTGCAGGTCAAGCAGGCCGTGGTCGGCACGGGCCGCGCGGTCAAGGAGCAGGTGCAGTCGATGGTGCAGCGGCTGCTGTCGCTGCCCGGAGTGCCCTCGCCCGACGCGGCCGACGCACTGGCCTGCGCGATCTGCCATGCGCATGCGCGCACCATGACCGCCGCGGCCGCCAGCCAGTCGCCAACTCAGGCGCCCGTCAGCGCCCTGCTCGGTGCGCGGGTGCGTCGCGGCCGGATGCGCTGAGCCGGCGCCAGGCAAAGAACACCAGCCATCCATAGATGACTGCATTCACCGCCACCACACCCAGGGCCAGCACGAACTGAACTTCGCGTGTGAGGGCCGCCGGATACAGGACGGGCAGCACGTAGTGCTCGACGAAGCCACCGGAGTAGCCGGCCTCGCCTGCCGCGGCGCGCAGCCGGTTCTCCAGCACGGTCAGCGGACAGATCCGCCCCGACATCTCGATGCCGAACGCCCAGCCCGCCGCAGGCAACTGCAGCAGCGCCATCCAGCGCCAGCGCAGCGCGAGCAAAGCGCCCAGCACCGCGAACACCACGAACGCGAGATGCACGAGCAGCACGGCGTCGGCGGCAAGGCGAAGGACCATGATCGAGCTCGCCGGTTGAAAGGGAATACCCGCTCCGCATGCGCAGCCGGATCTCGCAATTCCATCAGGTGCTCGCCAACGGTGAGCGCAGGGGCGGACAGGCAGCCTGTGGAACGCGGTGGCAAGGCTCGGCGGGAAATGGACCCGTCGGTCGCCTCGGTTGTGCGTCTGGGGCCGGAGCACAGGACATTCTAGCGACCTTGCGCCGCCAACGAATGATGCCGCCCCATGAACGATCCCAAGTACCTGGGCGACCACGCCCTCATCACGCCCGACAAACCCGCGCTGATCCACGGCGGCACCGGCGAGGTGCTGACCTATCGCGACATCGACGAACGCTCGAACCGGCTGGCCCAGTGCCTGTTCGCGCTCGGCCTGCGGCGCGGCGATCGCATCGCGATCGTGATGGAAAACAACCTGCGCTACATGGAGGTCTGCTGGGCCGCGCTGCGTTCGGGCCTGCTGATCGCGCCGGTCAACCGCTACCTGACCGCCGACGAGGCCGCCTACATCGTCGCCGACAGCGAGGCGCGTGCGGTCGTCAGTTCGCTGGCCATGCGGGAGCTGGCCGATGGCCTGAGCTCGCGCATGCCCGGCTGCGGGCATCGGCTGATGGTCGACGGCACGATCGAGGGCTGGACGAGCTACGAGCAGGCCATCGCCGCGCACCCTGCGCAGCGCCTGGCCGACGAGTGGATGGGCGGCACGATGTTCTACAGCTCGGGCACCACCGGGCGACCCAAGGGCATCATCCGAGCCCAGCAGGGCGGGCGGGTGTCCGAAGGCCAGAATGCCGCGCGGCTGCGCCAGATGAGCGGGTACGGCCTGGGTCCCGACACCGTCTACCTGTCGCCGGCGCCGATGTACCACGCCGCGCGCTGGTCGGCACGCTGCGTATCTGCGATGAAGAGGGCAACGAGCAGCCGCCCGGCCAGGCCGGGCTCGTGTATTTCGAGCGGGACGAACAGGTCTTTCACTATCACAACGCGCCGCAGGCGACCCGCGACGCTCAGCATCCGCGGCACCCGACCTGGACCAGCGTCGGGGACATCGGCTATGTCGATCCGTACGGTTACCTGTACCTGACCGACCGCAGCGCCTTCATGATCATCTCGGGCGGCGTCAATATCTATCCGCAGGCCATCGAAAACGCGCTGGTGATGCACCCGGCGGTGGGCGACGTCGCGGTGATCGGGGTGCCCGATCCCGAAATGGGCGAAGCGGTCAAGGCGATCGTCGAGCTGGTGGCCGGGGTGCAGCCCGACGACCAGCTGGCCGGGGAACTGCTCGATTTCGTGCGCACGAAGGTGGCGCGCTACATGGTGCCGCGCTCGCTGGACTTCATCGACCAGCTGCCCCGCCTGCCCACCGGCAAGCTGTACAAGCGGGTGCTCAAGGAGCGGTACCGTCAGGCCGGCCCGACCTGAGACCGGCTCGGTGTAAGCTTGGCCGCATGATTGGACGCCTGCATGGAACCCTGATCGGACGCGATCCTCCGAACCTGCTCATCGATGTGGGCGGTGTCGGCTATGAGGTCGACGTGCCGATGAGCACCTTTTACGAGCTCCCGCCCCTGGGCGAGCGCGTCACGCTGCTGATCCACCAGGTCGTCCGCGAGGACGCTCACCTGCTCTACGGTTTCCTGACCGAGGCCGAACGCAGCGTGTTCCGCCAGCTGGTGCGCATATCGGGCGTGGGTCCGCGGATCGCGCTGGCGGTGCTGTCGGGCCTCAGCGTGGCCGACCTGGCCCAGGCGGTGGCGCTCCAGGAGCCCGCCCGTCTCACCCGGGTGCCCGGCATCGGGAAGAAGACCGCCGAACGCCTGCTGCTCGAACTCAAGGGAAAGCTCGCCGACGCGGTGGCTTCCCCGGGAACGATTGCCGAGGAGGCCCCCGACATCCTGCGGGCGCTGGCCGCGCTGGGCTACTCCGACAAGGAGGCAGCGGGCGCCGTGCGCACCCTGCCGGCCGGCACCGGCGTCGCGGAGGGCATCCGGATGGCCCTCAAATCGCTCGTTCGAAACTGAGATTCCATGGCACTGGAACATGACCGGCTGATCACGCCGATACCCGCCTCGCCCAACGAAGAAGTGGTCGAGCGGGCATTGCGCCCGCGCCGGCTCCACGAGTACGTGGGCCAGCAGCGCATCCGCGAGCAGCTCGAGATCTTCATCGCCGCGGCGCGCGGGCGCGAAGAAGCTCTCGATCACCTGCTGCTGTTCGGCCCGCCGGGGCTGGGCAAGACCACCCTGGCGCACATCGTCGCCGAAGAAATGGGCGTGAAGATGCGCCAGACCTCGGGACCGGTGCTCGAGCGCCCGGGCGACCTGGCCGCCATCCTGACCAATCTCGAAAAGAACGACGTGCTGTTCATCGACGAGATCCATCGCCTGTCGCCGGTGGTCGAAGAAATCCTCTATCCGGCCCTCGAAGATTTCCAGATCGACATCATGATCGGCGAAGGGCCCGCGGCGCGTTCGATCAAGCTCGACCTGCAGCCTTTCACCCTGGTCGGAGCGACCACCCGGGCCGGCATGCTGACAAATCCGCTGCGCGACCGGTTCGGCATCGTCGCGCGCCTCGAGTTCTACACCACCGAAGAACTCACCTCGATCGTCGCCCGCTCGGCGCGCCTGCTCAATGCCAATGCCGACGACGCGGGCGCCGCCGAGATCGCACGGCGCGCGCGCGGCACCCCGCGCATCGCCAACCGACTGCTGCGCCGCGTGCGCGACTACGCCGAGGTCAAGACCGGTGGGCGCATCACCCATGCGACCGCCGACGCGGCGCTGCGCATGCTCGACGTCGACTCCGCGGGCTTCGACGTGATGGACCGCAAGCTGCTGCTGGCGGTGATCGAACGATTCGACGGGGGACCGGTCGGCGTCGAAAACCTGGCGGCCGCCATCAGCGAAGAACGCGAAACCATCGAAGATGTGCTCGAGCCCTACCTGATCCAGCAGGGCTTCCTGCAACGCACACCGCGCGGACGCATCGCGACCCAGGCCGCCTACCGGCACTTCGGCATCGTGGCGGCGCGAGCCGGCGCCGAGCAGGAACTGTTCGACTCCCCCGCCGATGCGGCCCCGCCCCCGACCTCGCCGGTTCCGCCTCCGGGCACCGGCCGCCGCTGATCGCCGGAACCGCCGCCCCCGAACCCATGACTCACCTGGATCAAGATGAATTCGTCGGGCGCCTGATCAAGGCCACCCCGAGGCTTTGGGCCACCAAGCTCATCATCGGCCTGAATGTGCTGGTCTGGCTGCTCAATCTGGCCACTGGCATGTCGCCGACCTCGCCCGACCCCCGCGCACTGCTGTTCTGGGGCGGCAATTTCCTGCCGTTCACGCTGGAGCAGCCCTGGCGCCTGCTGTCCTGCACGCTGCTGCACGGGGGCATCGTGCACCTGGGATTCAACATGTGGGCGCTGTGGGATACCGGCCGGGTGGCCGAGCGCTTCTATGGCAATACCCAGTTTCTGCTGATCTATCTCTTCGCAGGCCTGAGCGGCTCGATGGCGAGCCTGTTCTTCGCGGCCAGCAAGACGGTGTCGGTGGGCGCCTCGGGCGCGATCTTCGGCGTGGTCGGCGCCCTGCTGTCGGCGCTGTTCACCAAGCACAACAAGCTGCCCGCCGGGCTGGTCGCGAGCATGCGCTCATCGATGCTGATGTTCGTCGGCTATTCGCTGGTGATGGGATTCGTCGCCAGCCACATCGACAATGCCGCGCACATCGGCGGCATGGTGGGCGGCTTCGCGGTGGCCACCGTCATGGCCGAAAAATTCGACTGGGACGAATACAGGCGCGCGGGGCTGATCCGCGCGGTGGTGGCGGTGATCGGCGCGTCGATGGCGATGATGGTCATCTGGAAGCTGCTTCCCGTGCCGGCAGCGTAGTGCCACCGGCCGACGCGACGCCTTGACCACCCGGATGTCGATTCGCTGGCTCGACGATCGAGCGTTCGAACGCCGATGAGCCCTCCGGCAGACGATCCGCGCCAGGACGAGGCGCTGATGCTCGCCTACGCGGGGGGCGACGCGCGAGCCTTCGAGCTGCTCTACGCGCGTCATCGCGGCTGGCTGCACGGATTGCTGCTGCGCCAGCTGCATGCGGCGCCGGCGGCCGACGACGTCTTCCAGGAGACCTGGTTCAGCCTGATCCGGGCCGCCCCGGGATATCGGCCCAGCGCGAAGTTCACGACCTGGCTCTATCTGCTGGCCCGCCAGCGTCTGGTCGATCACTGGCGCCGGTCTGACCCCGAAACCGATCCGCTCACGTTCAATGAAGATGATGATTCAGCGCCCCTGCCCGAGCCGCTCATCGAACGCGGGGATCCGGCCCTGCGGATCGAACGGCGCCAGTTGGCCGAACGGGTCGAACAGGCGGTTCGCCGCCTGCCGCCGCTGCAGCGCGAAGCGCTGCTGCTCGCCGAGTGGCGCGACATGAGCCTGGACGATATCGCCGGCATCACCGGCGTGCCCCGCGAGGCGGTCAAGAGCCGACTGCGCTATGCCCGCACGAAACTGGCGCAATGGCTGGCGGACGAACAATGAGTCTCATGAGCCCCGACCCCGATCAGCCGAGCGGCCTGCTCCGGGACTTGCCCGACAGCACCCCGCCACCGGCGCTGGATCACGCCATCCTGCGCGCGGCGCGCCAGGCGCCTCACGTGCGCGCGGCGGCGGCGCCGGCCTGGGTGCGGGCGTTGCGCGACTGGCGAAACGGTTGGCCGATCGCCTCGGTGGCGGGCACGGCCGCGGCGATTTTGTTCGCCGTGCACCTGATATTCGGATCGCCCGATGCGGATCGCCAGGCGCCGCCCGACGCGAACGCTCCCCGCGCAGGCGCCACGGCAACCGGGACGGCGACCGGGACGGCGACGGCGCCGCAGACCGCGGCCGCACCGACGGCCGAGGCGCCACCCGTCGCGCAGGCGACTCCCGCGCCTGCCCCGCCGCCCGAAATGCGCAAGGCCGAACCGCCGCAAGGCCGACCGCGGGAGGAAGCGTCCCAGCGCCCGGCAGAATTGCCGTCCGAGCCGGCCCGCGAGCGCACCGCAAGCGGCGAGGCGACCAACCGGGTCGAGCCGGACAGGCCCGCGGAAAGGAAGGCCCTCAACCGCTCCAAACCGGCCGCAGAGAGAGCCGATTCGGCGGCAGAAAGGGCCGATTCGGCGGCAGCGGCCCCGGCGCGGCCACCGGCCCGGGTTGCCTCGGACGCCGCGCCAGCGACCATCCCCGAGGCGGCTCAAGCACCAGCCGCGGCTCCGGCTCCGGCTCCGGCTCCGGCTCCGGCTCCGGCTCCGGCTCCGGCTCCGGCTCCGGCTCCGGCTCCGGCTCCGCCAGCAGCTCCTGTTTCAGCTCCCGCTCGAACGCCGGCCCCCGGCGCTACCCAGGCGCTCGCCAAACGCCCGCCTCCGTCCCCGTCGGATGCCGGCGCTGGCGCTGGCGCACTGGCGCAGCGGTCATCGCCCAGGCCCGCCGCCGAGCTGGTGCCGCCCGCTGCGCCCCCCGCGGCCACGACAGCCCCTCAGGCGGACAGCGCGGCGCCTGCTGCCCGCTTCGGTCCAGGCGCTGTACCGGGTGCACCGGCCGCACCGGTGCGGATCCTGCCGGGCAGCCCGCCCGTCACGGCGGCCGACTGCGACCGTCGGCTCGCGGAGGCGCTGACGGCCACGAACCCGGCCACCAGCCGCGACGAGCTTGCGCGGCTGCTGCAGCAGTGCCGTGAACGTTTCCCGCCTTGGAGCGTGCCCGATCGCCTGCGCGCGCCCCTGGAGGATCGGCTCTCCCGCCCCTGAGTACCACGCGCCGAAGCGGCACGGCCGGATCCCGAAGGGCAGGCTCGTCCGTTCATCCGCCAAGCAAGCCTGGGAGCCGCACCGATACGGCCGGTCTTCGGCTTGGCGACCGCAACGAATCGATGCCTGGCGCGCGCGTCGCCAGGGTCGACAGCGGCCCGGGTCGGGAGCATCGGGACGGCTGAATCGCGTCGGCCTGTGGCTGGGGTCATTAACCCCGAATCGTCCGTCACCGCGTTTCATGTCCTGTCACCCGCGCAGATCGCCCATGTCAGATCGCCCAAAGCCCGCCAGCCAATGGCCACTTGTTAGAATCCGCCCGTGAGTCGAGGCACCCGAACGCTGTCTTCACTGGCCGCGCTGCCAGCGCCGGTCTTCGAAACCGTCGTGCGCGTCTACTACGAAGACACCGACGCCGGCGGCATCGTCTACCATGCCAACTGGCTGCGCTACTTCGAACGGGCCCGCACCGACTGGCTGCGCTCGCTGGGCGCGGTGCATCGCGAGCTCGCCAGCACCGATGGAGTGCTGCTGGTGGTGCGCGACCTCTTCATCGACTATCGACTGCCGGCCAGGCTCGATGACGAATTGCGCATCGATGTCAGGCTGCTCGAGACGCGCCGGGCCAGCCTGCGCCTGATGCAGAGTGCACACGGCCTTGCCGATGGCCGGCTGCTGGTGCAGTCGGAGATGCGCGTGGCGGCCATCGGTGCGGCCGACCAGCGAGCCGCAGGGTTGCCGCGCTGGCTGCTCGAAAGGTTGGCCGCCCCGCCGCCGACTCAATCCGGGCGCGTGACCGACCTGCCAGGCCCATGACCGCTTGATCGCTCCATTCGAAGCACGCCCTTTCCGAGGCCCCCATCCGTGAACGCCGAACTGTCGATCCTGTCTCTGGTCACCAACGCCAGCCTGCTGGTGCAGCTGGTGATGCTGTTGCTGCTGGGCATCTCGCTGGGTTCCTGGACCACCATCTTTCGCAAGGGTTTTCACATCCGGCGCTCGCGCAGCGACACCGAGCGCTTCGAGGCGGATTTCTGGAAGGATCGCGACCTGGGCGCGCTGTATCAGCAGGTGCATGAAGGCCGCCGCGAATCGGGCTCGCTCGCGCGCATCTTCGAATCGGGCATGGCCGAGTTCCTCAAGACCCGCCAGCAGAAGCCCGGCGACGTGCAGGCCATGCTCGACGGGGCGCGGCGTTCGATGCGGGCCTCGTACCAGCGCGAAATGGATCAGCTCGAGGCAGGCCTGGCCTTCCTGGCATCGGCCGGCTCGGTCAGCCCGTACATCGGTCTGTTCGGGACGGTATGGGGCATCATGAATGCCTTCCGCGGCCTGGCCAATGTGCATCAGGCGACGCTGGCGGCAGTCGCCCCCGGCATTGCCGAGGCGCTGGTGGCCACCGCGATCGGCCTGTTCGCGGCCATTCCGGCCGTGGTCGCGTACAACCGCTTCGCTCACGACATCGATCGCCTTTCCACGCGTTTCGACACCTTCGTGGACGAGTTCCTGAACATCCTGCAGCGCCAGGCGCGCTGAGCAGCGAAAGCGGATCCGCGACCATGCCTTCCATGCAGTCCCGGGGCCGAAACGGCCGCCAGCGCCGCCTCGTCAACGAGATCAACGTGGTGCCCTACATCGACGTGATGCTGGTGCTGCTGGTCATCTTCATGGTGACGGCTCCGCTGCTTCCGCCGGGCACGATCGAACTCCCCAAGGTCGGCGCAAGCCAGAAGAAGCCCGACGTGTATATCGACGCGCGCGTCGACAAGACCGGCAAGATCGTGCTGGTCAAGATCGATACGAAGGAGCAGTCCCCGGTGGCGGCGACGCTCGACGATGTGGTGGCCAAGGCCCAGGCGCTGGGCGCAAGCCGGACCGTGCCGGTCGTCATTTCGGGGCATCGGGAACGCCCGTACGGCGAGATCGTCGATCTCCTGGACCGCCTGCAGCGCCAGGACATCCATGCCGCGCTGATGGTCAAGCCCGGCAAGTAAGCCACGAGCTCGCGCCATGACCGCCACTGCCCTGAACCCCTCCACGCGGCACCGGCCCGCCGTCGGCCGGGCCGAGGGCATGGGATCGTTCGCGCTGGCATTGCTCATGCACATGCTGCTGGTGGCGATGCTGCTGTTCGGACTGAAGTGGCAGACCCAGCCGCCGGTGGCGGTGCAGGCGGAACTGTGGACGGCGCCACCGCCTCGTCCGGTGCCGCCCGCGGTCCAGCCCGAGCCGCCGCCACTGCCGGCGCCACGCGAAATCGCGCCGCCCGTGCCGCGCCCGATCGACCCGCCCGCGCCACCGAAGGTCGACATCGCGATCGAAGAACAAAAGCAGAAGGAACGCGACCGCCTCGAGCGCGAACGGCTCGAGCGGGAGCTGGCGGCACAGCGCAAGCTCGAGGCGAAGAAGCTCGCCGAGATCCAGGCGCGCAAGGATGCCGAAGCGCGCAAGCTCGCGGACGCCAGGAAGCAGGCGGAGGCGAAAAAAGAGGCGGAGGCGAAGAAAGCAGCCGAAGCGAAGAAAGAGGCAGAGGCGAAGAAAGCAGCCGAAGCGAAGAAAGAAGCCGAGGCAAAGAAAGAAGCCGACGCCAGGAAGGCGCTCGAAGCGCGCAAGGCCGCCGAGGCACGCAAGCTGGCCGAAGCCCGGCAGGACGAACAGACCCAGGAACGCAGCCGCGCGGACCACGTCAAGCGCCTGCTCGAGCAGGCCGGCGGCGAACGCACGACCGGCAAGGCGGGCGCCGCCGTGGGCGCGGAAGCCGGCGGCGTGAGCGGGGCGGCGCTGGGCACCTGGAGCGGCAAGGTGTCATCGCACATCCGCGCCAACACCATCTTTCAGATCCCGCCCGACCTGCGTGGCAATCCGAAGGCCGAGTTCAGTGTGTCGGTGCTGCCCGATGGCACGATCGCCAACCTGAAGCTGATTCGCTCCAGCGGCGTGCCGTCCTGGGATCAGGCGGCCGAACGCGCCATCCGCCGCTCCGACCCGCTTCCGCGCCCGCCGGTCGGCGCGCCCCGCGACATCTCGATCGTGCAAGGCCCCCGCGATGACTGATCCGACGCTTATTCGTCACATTTGTCGGGCTGTGGCGACGCAGTGCAGACCGATGAACGGTCACCGCGCCGCGCCCCTTCGGCGCCCTGCGTGCTGGCTATAATCCCGCGATGCGCAAACCCGTCCCTTTCATCGAGGCCGCCCTGCGCGCGCCGCTGAGCCGCGATCGGCGCGCCCTGCTCGCCGCGGTCGCCGGCTCCGCGCTTGCCGGCGCGCTGCCGCGCGCCGCGGGCGCCCAGATGCGCATCGACGTCTCCGGCGTGGGCGCCACGCAGTACCCGATCGCCATCGCCGGCTTCATCAGCGAAGGCAAAGTGCCCCAGGACGTGGCCGACGTGCTGCGCGCCGACCTCACGCGCAGCGGCGCGTTCCGCCTGATCGACCCGTCCGTCACGCTGTCGGACACAGCCACCCCCGACTTCGCCGACCTGAAGAACCGAGGGGCCGATGCGGTCGCCGGCGGCTCGATCGCACGGCTCGCCGATGGCCGCTTCGATGTGCGCTTTCGCCTGCACGACGTGGTCCGCGGCACCAACCTGGGCGGCGAGTCGTTCCTCGCCGGCGAAGCCGACCTTCGCTACGCCGCGCACCGCATGGCCGACTGGATCTACGAAAAGCTCACCGGCGAGCGCGGCATCTTCGCGACCCGTGTGCTGTTCGTCGCCAAACAGGGGCCGCGCTATCGCCTGAACGTGGCCGACTGGGATGGCGAGAACATCGTCTCGCCGCTCACCTCGACCGAACCGATCATGTCGCCGGCCTGGTCGCCCGACGGCACACGGCTGGCCTACGTGTCGTTCGAAAGCCGCAAGCCGGTGGTCTACGTGCACATGCTCGCCAACGGGCAGCGCAAGGCGGTGGCCAACTTTCGCGGCAGCAACAGCGCGCCGGCGTGGTCGCCCGATGGCCGCACCCTGGCCGTCACGCTCACGCGCGAAGGCCTGTCCCAGGTCTTCCTGATCAACGCCGACGGCAGCGGCAACCCGCGCCGCCTGACCTCGTCCAGCGGCATCGACACCGAGCCGGCCTACTCGCCCGACGGTCGCAGCCTCTATTTCACCTCGGATCGCGGCGGCTCGCCGCAGATCTACCGGATGCCGGCCGACGGCGGCGACGCCACGCGCGTGACCTTCGGCTCGCCCTACAACGTGTCGGCGCGACCCAGCCCCGACGGCCGTTCGCTGGCGTTCATCACACGCCGCGAGGGCCGCTATCTGGTCGCAATCAAGAATCTGGCCACCGG
>Ga0075163_10012495_pt1 | contig 11057 bp, 7 predicted proteins | sample JI1023141ADNA_FD_71478 | JGI IMG/M metagenome (GOLD analysis project Ga0075163, IMG submission 71478) | Wastewater effluent complex algal communities from Wisconsin, to seasonally profile nutrient transformation and Carbon sequestration -... | ecosystem: Engineered > WWTP > Effluent > Algae...
GCCGCGAAGTGCAAGGCAGGATCACCGAAGCGCAGCTGCCCCTGGCAGAGCAGAGCTTTCCGGGAATCTCGCGGTTCTACGCCGAGATGCCTCTCAAGCCGGCGACATTCCTCCAGCTTGTTTGGGCCTTCGAAGGCCGCCGCATGGCGCAGCCTGTTCGTCGGAAGCCTTCTCGCCGCTAAGACGTTTTCCTCGGTAACGAGACATCGCCCTGGCAATTGGATCAGCCAGACGTGACAGTCCGTCTCACTCCGGAAGCGATCATGGGGCAAGATTCAACGAACGTTGGTCAGCAGCGGCGTGCTGCGATCGGCGTCTTCGACTCAGGTGTAGGCGGACTCACCGTCGTACGGGCGCTCCGCAAGGCGCTGCCCGGCGAGGACGTCATTTATTTAGGCGACACCGCGCGCGTTCCTTATGGAAGTAAGAGCCCGCGCACCGTCGAGAAGTACTCGCTCGGCTGCCAGCAGTTCCTGCTCGCACGCGGCGTCAAGCTGGTGCTGATCGCCTGCAACACGGCCTCGGCGAACGCGCTGCCTGCGCTCGTCGAGGCGAGCCCGGTGCCGGTGATCGGCGCCGTCGACCCGGGTGCCGCGAGCGCGCTCGCAGCGACGCGCAACGGGCACATCGGGGTGATCGGGACGCTCGCGACCGTGCGCTCGGGTGCGTACGCGAAGGCGATCGCCGCGCGCGATCCGAGCGCGAAGCTCGTCGCCCTCGCGTGCCCGCTGTTCGTACCGCTCGCCGAGGAAGGCTGGACCGATCCGAGCGACGAGATCGCGACGCAGATCGTGCGCCGCTATCTCGTGCAGCTGTTCGCGCTCGATCCCGAGGTCGACACGCTGGTGCTCGGATGCACGCACTACCCGATCCTGCGCGAGGTGATCACGCGCGTCGCCCGCGAGATCTCGGGCCGCGACATCGCCGTCGTCGATTCGGCGACCGCGATGGCCGAGGCTGCGCGCGATCAGCTCGGCTCGAACGCGAACCGTCGCGCCGAAGCGGGACGACTCGATTGCTTTGCGACCGACACGTCGCGACTCGACGAGATCGCGCCGCGGTTCCTCGGTGAGAAGCTCACCGGGTTCGAGCTCGTCGATCTCTAGGAGCCTGTAGCCTGATCGGCTACGGCTCCAGCCTCCATCTATTGATCGGCTCGCGAGGCGCTCGCCTGTACGGAGAAGAACGGCCTCGCAGGCTCGGCCTAGGCTAGGCGCGAGCGACGTGGCCCTTGGCCCGCGCTTCTTCTTGCTTCCGACGCTTGATGGCGTCGGTGATCGTCGTCGCCTTCTTGAGCTTGTCGGTGATCGTCTTCTCGTCGACGGGATAATCGGTGCGGAACACCAAGCCATCGTCGAACAGCTGCTCGCGGGCTTCCTCGTCGTCGAGGTACTTGACGACCTTCTTGCCCTTGTAATCGAGCTTGGCGAGCCCGCCGACCTTGCCCTCGAGCCAGGTCATCAGCTCACCCATCACCGATTTGCAGGTGGCGAGATTCTCGTCGAGGCTCTCGAACAGCTCCGGGAACCGATCGCGAAACGCTTGCTCGTCTTCGCCGGTCCCGAGGGCCTTCGACAACGCCAGACGCAGCAGCACCGCGTCATCCGCGAAGCTGACAACGTTCTCGCTACGATCCGAGACAGAATCGTTTGGCGAGATCACATAGGCGACGACACCCGCAGCGACCTCGCGAACCGGCCGAGGCAGGTTCTCGTCATCCATCGCGTCGAAAGCGATCTTGAGGTCATGGGGCAACGACACCAACCAACCGCGCACCAACTCGACGAACTTCGACTCGACAGCAGGACTCGTCACGATTTCTCAACCCCGGGAAAGGGGCCTCCAGCAAAAGAAAACAACACGCTCCAAGATGGGAGCCGAACACGATGCGTACCAACCCCTCGACAGAATTACAAGCCCGGGGCTTCGCAAGCCGTTCCCATGATACGCTGAGTTAGCGGTGGCCAAGCGTTCGCCCATTCTGGGCTACAACCACAACGTCCGGTATCGCGGGCTGATCTTCCACGTGCAAACGGAAGACTCCGGCGTGCTTTCGCCGCATCTATTCACGCACCTGTTCTACGCGGGCGTGATCGTCTCGACCCGCAAGCTGGTCTACGACGCGGGCTCGGACGAGGGCGCGATCAAGTCGCTGATGCAGGCTCAGCACAAGGCCGTCATGAAGGACCTCAAGAGGGGGACCTTCGACGACAAGATCGACCTGTACCTCAAAGGGACCGAGGGGCTGCTGCCCCGCGGCGTGACCGGCGACGAGCCCGTCGATCGCGATAGCCAGCCGGTGCTCCCCTCGGATACCCAGGCGACGCCCGCGCCCACGATCGACGAGACGATCAAGACGCCGGCGATCGATCTGTCCTCGCTCGGCCACGTCGACGTCAACGCCACGCTCCAGGGCTTCACGCCCAACCGCGCGAAGACCACGCCTCCGCCGGCGCACACGGAGCCGGATCTCGACGAAGCGCTCGCGAAGTACGCGCCGCAGCTCAAGTCGCCCGACGCCCCGCGCACGCGCACCGCCGAGCGAGGCAGCGCGCCGTCGGTGGTGCGCAACTCGCTGCAGCCCCCACCGCCGAGCGATGACCTCGACGGACCGACCTCGCTCGAGACCGTCGCGAACGCGAGCGTCCCGGCCTACGCCCTCGAGGCGCAGGCCGCAGACTCGCTCAACGCGATCATCGACATCCAGCTCGACGAGCGTCCGTCGGGTCGGCAGCGGCCGCGCGATACCGACATCGTGCTGCTCGGCGTCGATCCGGAACCGTCGTCGGATGGCATCCCGGGCGTCGTCGGAGCCTCGACCGAGATCTCGCGCCCGCGCTCGGCGAACGAATCGGTGCCGCCGCTGCCGCCACCACCCGCCTCGTCACGTCCGTCGGCCGCGGGCTCGCTGCTGCCGCCGCGGCCACCCACGCGTCCACCGGCGCGCCCGGCGATCACGCCCCCGCAGGTGCTGTCGCGTCCGATCCCGCGCGAGGATCGCGGCGGTCGCGAGGACTCCGATGCGATCGAGGTCTATGCCCCGGCTCCTCCGTCGGTGGACGCCCCGCCGGGCATGGCCGCCTCGGAGCGCCCCGGTCAGTATTCGCAGCACAAGAAGGTCAGCCAGAAGCTGCCGACGCTCGAGCCCGCCGGCGGACGTGGCGAGCGCTCGGGTGGCGTGCCGATTCCTCCGGGCCTCGGCCGTCCCGGCAATCGCATCGTGACCGGCACGGCGACCCCGCCGAAGCCGCCGCCCACGCCGCCACCACGCACACCGGCGCCGGTTCCGCCGGTGACGCGTCCAGATCAGTCGTCGGGTGCGGCGGCTCGTCCGCGCACGCCGACGCCCGGTCGCACGACGGGGCCGATGACGAGTCGCCCGGGCTCGGTGTCATCGCAGCCGAACAGCGGGGTGGTGATGACGCGTCCGGCGGTGATCGTCGGAGCCCCCGCGAAGCCGGCGCCGCCGCGCGTGCGCAAGGCGCGCGAGGACGAGGGGCGTGGCTTCGGTCAGGGCCTGATCTCGGAGAAGAGTCTCGACGAGGTGATCCTCGCGTACCTCTCCGAGGACGCCGACGACAAGTAGCTAGAGATCGTCGTCGGGCTCGGGCTCGTCGAGCTTCGGATGCTCCGCCTTGTACGCGGTCATCCACTCCGCCAGCTTCGGCATCGCGACCTCGAGCCGCATGCTGCCCTCGCGATCCGTCGCCTGCCGCCACGAGAACTGCGCGTCGTCATGCTCGCCGCGCTGGGCGTAGAGCCACGAGCACAGCAGCAGCAGGTCGCGACCGGCCGTCATCGACAGGCCCTTGCGCATCCGATCGTGGAGCTCCTGCTCGTCGAGCTTGTCGGGCTTCGGCGGCTCGCCCTCGGCGACCCACAGGTGCATCTGCGCGATCCAGTACGACAGCTTGAGCACCTCGCCCGTCGGCACCGGTCCGCGGCTCTCGAGCAGGTTGCGCGCTTCCTTGGTGCGGCCGAGCGCGGAGAGCAAGTTGATCTCCGTGTAGTAGGAGAACTGGTGCTGGACGAGGCGCGGCGACAGCTTCGCGCGCGCCTTGCGAACCTTCTCGAGCGCGAGCTCGCCCTTGCCGTCGAGCGCGTCGGCGATCGCGACGCGCAGCTCGGCGAGCGCACGCACGCGACCCGGCGCCCACCACGCACGCGCGACCGGCTCGGCGAGCGCACGGCCCTCGACGGAGTCACCGTTCGACAGCGCGACGGAGGCCTCGTTGACGCGCTTGACCGCGCGGATCGTGCCGATGAAGCGACCGCCGAGCAGCACGTAGAACGGGATCAGGAGCGGGAAGCTCGTCGCGGCGAGCGCGACGCCCGCGGTGGTGATGCCACCGAACGCGAGGTACGCGGCGAACTGGCGGTTGCGCACGCCCGACGGATCGCGCACCTCGCCGTCGCGCCCGACGTAGACCAGCTGACCCTTGCCCGCCTTGTCGAGATCGCGCGCGATCATCGGCCGCACGAGCGCACCTGCGCCCTGCGGGTTCGGTGGGTCTTTGGGATCGGCTGCCATCAGGCTTCGTCCAGCACTTTCCAGTCGGTGCCCTGCGGCGTGTCCTCGAGAGCGACGCCGAGCGCGGTGAGCTCGGCGCGGATCTCGTCGGCGCGGGTGAAGTTCTTGTCCTGACGCGCGGCGACCCGCTCGGCCATCAGCGTGGTGACCTTGGAGACGTCGATGGTGCGCTGCTTGACGAGCCGCGCGCGGCGCTCGGTGAGGTACGTGCGCGGGTTCGCACCGAGGATGCCGAGCGCGTTGCCGACGGTGCGGAGATCCTTGCCGAGCCGCGCGATCGTGCGCCGGCGCGCCTGCTTGTCGAGCCCCTTGCCGATCTCGACCAGCCGGTTCGCGAGCGCGGCGGCGGCGTGCAGCAGCGCCTTGACGACCGGCGTGTTGAAGTTGTCGGCGAGCGCGGCGCGCGCATCGGCGAGCAGCGTCTCGGCGAGCTTGCCGTCGTTGCCCGGGACCAGCGCACCCTCGCCGCCGTCGTCGGTGCCGATGAAGCCATCGATCCTCGACAGCGCCGTGTAGAAGTACGCGAGCTGGCGATCGGCCTCCTCGAGGCTGCGAAACCGGACGCCGGTGGGCGTGCCCGCTTGATCGCGGATCTCCTCGACCTCGAACTCGATCGGCGATTGGAAGTGATGCGATACGCAGAAGAACCGCAGCGCCTCGCCACCGACGGCATCCGCGATCTGATCGCAGCCGAACACGTTGCCGAGCGACTTGGACATCTTCTCGCCGGCGAAGTTCAGGAAGCCGTTGTGCAGCCAGTAGCGTGCAAACGTCTCGACACCGTAGGCGCCCTGCGATTGCGCGATCTCGTTCTCGTGGTGCGGGAAGATCAGGTCCTTGCCGCCGCCGTGGAGATCGAACGTCTTGCCGAGGTGCTCGGTCGTCATCGCCGAGCACTCGATGTGCCAGCCCGGCCGGCCCTTGCCCCACGGGGAGTCCCAGAACGGCTCGCCCGGCTTCGCGCCCTTCCACAGCGCGAAGTCCGCAGAGGCTCGCTTGATCAACTTCTCGGGACCTCCCGAACCCTTCTCGATCGCCCCGCGCAGATCGCGATGGCCCTCCTCGAGCTCGTCGATCTTCATCCCCGACAACTTCCCGTAGTGTGGCGTGAAGGTGGAGACCTCGTAGTAGACGTCGCCGTCGACGGCGTACGCCTTGCCCGCATCGACGAGCAGCTGGATCAGCGCGATGATCTGCGGGATGTGCGTCGAGACCTTGGGCTCGATGTCGGGCGGGAGCACGTTGAATCGCGCCATGTCGCGGTTGTAGGCGTCGGTGAACCGCGCGGCGAGCGCCACCGGATCCTCGCCCGCGGCGTTCGCGGCGGTGATGATCTTGTCCTCGACGTCGGTGATGTTGCGGACGTAGAGCACCTGGTAGCCCAGGAACATCAGGCTCCGGCGGATCGTGTCGAACGAGATCGCCGAGTACGCGTGACCGATATGGGCAGGGGCGTACGGCGTGGGTCCGCACACGTACATGCTGACCTTGCCCGGGACGAGCGGTTCGAACGCGACCTTGGAGCGGCGCAACGAATCGTGCAATTGCACGGGGAGAGCAGGAGTACTGACGGTGACCACGTCCCTGGGTTGTAGCATCTCAACGCCAGGTCAGGCTCGCGCCAGTGTCGTCGACGATCGCGTTGGTCAGCTGATCGAGCCAGCGCGCGGTGTCCTCCGGTGTGGCGGGGACGACCAGCTGCCACGCGAGCAGCGCGTTCTGCTGTCGCTTCTCGACGTCGCGCTTCTCCCGATCGGTGACGTTGCGGCGCGCGATCACGCGCTGACCGTCGTTCGAGATCCGGGGCAAGGTGTACGTCAGGCCGGGCGAGCTGGCGAGCGTCCAGCGATAGTTGACGACCGGGTCGAACACCTCGATCGCCCCGCGGTTGGCATAGACCAGCAGGCCGGTGCCCGGCGCTTGCGTCGCCGCTAACACCCCGAGGTCGAACGGTTTGGACACCTGCTTGGTGGCGAGCTCGATCGTGTAGCCGAGGCCGCCCGCGGTGAACACCGTCGCGCGATCGCCGAACAGGCTGACACTGTCGATCGGCTTCGGGAACACGGCGAGCGTGGAGAGCTCGTTGTTCGGTGCCCACAGGACCAGCCTGTTGATCTCGGGAAACACCATCGTGCCGTCGGGGCGGATCGCGATCTGCTTCGGGACGCTGGAGACCGGCGTCGTCGCCTGTTGCCCGGTCTCGAGATCGACGCGCCACAGCGTGGCATCGAGGAAGGCGGCGGCGATCCAGGCCTTGCCGGGGCCATGACTGACCGTCATGTGGACGAGGCGCGTGGTGCGAGACAGCAGCGGCCGGCGCTGCTTGGTCGTGGGATCGACGAGCTGGATCGACCCACTGCTGCTGCCGAGCGCCACGCCCGCGGTGGTGAACGAGCACAGATCGACCACCCCGAGATCGGCGGTGCCGGCCGCGGTGATCAGGCTCCCGTGGTGGCTGGCGTCGACGACACACACCGTGCGGCCATCGGGCGAGCCGTCGATCGAGATCAGCGCCCCGGGCAGGACGGGCAGCGAGCGCGACGTGCCGGCTGCCAGATCCAGCCACGCGGCGGGCGCGTCGGGGTACGCGGCGAGCACGGCGTCGTTGCCGATGAACGCCTCGAGCGTGGCGTCACCGTCGGCGAGCCGGCGCGGCAACATCTCGGCGAGGTTCCACACCAGCATGCGGTTCGCGATGAAGCCGACGACGTACGGCGCCTTGGTCGAGGCCTCGACGACCTGGAGTTGACCATCGGGCGTGGGCACCACGTGATCGCCGTCGTCGGTCAGGATCGCGAGGCCGAGGGTGCTCGCCGCGACCACCACGCCGTCGATGGTCTCGCGCAGGTTGATCGCCGCGCCGTTGATCTGCTTGCGCGGCGTGGTCTCGCTCTTCGACACCACCCCGACGCCGAGCGCGCCGATCGTGAACATCCGCTCGCGGCTCCACGCGATGTGCTCGCGCGCGCCGACGTGGACGCGGTGGACGATCTGCCCGCCCGTCGCGATCGAGGCATCCGCGGCGATCCGCTCGGTGGGCGCACCGAGCTCGACGAGCATCGCGAGGTGGCTGCCGTCGTCGGACCAGTCGAGGTCCTGGATCTTGCCGAAGATCAGCTGCTGCGGAGGCTTGGTGGGCTGCGTGCGATCGTGGAGCAACAGGTGGTTCGCGGCGACCAGGGCGACCCAGCGACCATCGGGCGAGGGCTCGAGCTGCCCGACCGGCTCGTCGACGGCGAGCTCGACCGGCGTGGTGCCGGCCAGATCGAGCTGCCACACCCGCTTGCCCTCGTCGGTCCAGTACGCGGTGACGCCGACGACCTCGAGATCGACGACCGGTGTCGGCGTCTTGATCGCGCCGCGCACCGCCCCGGTCCGCGCATCGAGGACGGTCATCGCGGTGCCCGCCCAGGTCACGACCTTGGTCTCGTTGTCGGCGAACCGCGCGCGCTGCATCGGGCCGGCCTTGACGAGCAGCCGCGACGACCGCGCGATCAGGTCGTAGATCTGCACCGAGCCGTCGCCGCCCGCGACGAGGACGTGCTTGCCGTCGCGCGACATCTCGACGGACTCGGCGTGCGCCGGCGCCGGCAAGCTCCACGCGACACCGTTCGCGCGCGCGGTCGCGGCGATCGCGCGCACGTCGCGCCACTGCTCGGGGCGGGTCGCGAGCGCCTTCATCATCGCGATCGCCTCGGTCGGATTGGTCACCGCCTTCGAGCGCGCCTGCTGCAGCGTCAGCTTGTCGAGGCGATCCTGGGCGACGCGCGTCTGCTCCTTCGCGATGTCCCTCTCGTCGTCGGCGCGATCGCGCTCGTTGATCACCCGCGCCACGGCCACCGTGCCGATCACGATCAGCGCGATCGCCGCCGCGGTCACCGCGAACACCGGCACGCGGTTCTTGCGGATGAAGCGCGCGAGCTTCGCGCGCGGCGTGTAGTGGTGCGAGGCGACGAGCTGGCCGGTGAGGAAGCGCTGGAGATCGTCGGACAGCTCCCGCGCGTGCTGGTAGCGCGTGCGGGCATCCATCGACAGCGCCTTGTCGACGATCGTGATCAGCTCGGGCGGCACCCCGTCGACGAGCTCGTCGAGCGGCACCGGCTTGGCGCGCACCGCGTTGCGCATCATCTCGTCGGCGGTCTTCGCGTGGTGCGGCGGCTTGCGCGACAGCAGGTGGTACAGCGTCGCGCCGAGCGCGTAGACATCGGTGCGCTCGTTGACCGTGTTGCCGCGCAGCTGCTCGGGCGCCATGAAGCCCGGCGTGCCGAACACGATGCCGGCGCGGGTCTTGAGCTGGTCGTCGTCCTCGATCACCCAGTTCGTGGTGCCGGTCTCCTCGTCGGGTTCACCCTTGACCTTCGCGAGCCCCCAGTCGATCACGATGGTCTCGCCGAGCTCGCCGCACAGGATGTTCGACGGCTTGATGTCGCGATGGATGATGCCGCGCTCGTGCGCGTGCGCGACGGCATGCGCGGCCGCGACGATGTGAGGGATCAGCGCGAGCCGTTCGTTGAGCGTCCCGGCGGTGGCGACCAGCTTCTCGAGGGGCCGGCCGCCGATCTTGCGCATCACGTAGAACGGCGTGCCGTCGGCCAGCTTGCCGGCGTCGTGCACCGGGACGATCGACGGATGCTCGAGGCGCGCGGTGATCTGGGTCTCGCGATCGAAGCGGTGTAGCGAGTCCGCGTCGAGGGCGAGCGCCTCCTTGAGCGCGACGATGCGGCCGAGGCGGGTGTCGTTCGCGTTGACCACGCGCCCCATGCCGCCGCGCGCGATCTCGTCGAGCAGCTCGTAGCGCGGGCCGGGCATCGAGGGCGGCTGCATGCTCGCGATCGACTCGCGCGGCGCCTGGATCGTGGCGTGGTTCGGCGCGAAGTCGTCGGGGTGCTGGCCGGGACGGACCTGGATCGTGTGCGGATCCTCTGCGGTGTCGTCGTCGTTCCGCGCCACTGCGGACGAGTATACCGGTCAGGCCGGGGCGCGCGTCGGCAGCAGGTCGCGGCGAATCGCGCGAACCAGCGCCCAGGCGAACAGCAGCGCGATCGCCGCGAGTGCGATCGTGATCGGCAGGACGTACCAGTAATCCTGTGGCACCTCATTGGTGACCAGCGTGTACGCACCGTCGGGGATCCCGCGGGTCACGAAGATGCCGACCAGATCGACGCGGTTATCGGGGGCGACCGCACCGCCGAGGGCGAGGCCCTCCGCGCCGGACTTCTTGAGCTCGGCCCACGTGCCCTTGCGATGGCGGACCACCGGCTCGACCCGCGCGGCCCACAGCTCCGCCGCCTCGAGCTTCTTGACCGCTTCCTCGGTGGCGACCGGGACCTCGAAGCGCCCCTGACCGAGCGCTTCGTCGTTGTCTTTCTGGGTGGCGGGCTTGTAGTCGAGGTTCGCGCGCTTGAGGGCGCCACCCCAGGCACGCATGTCGGGCAGGCGCTCGTTGAACGACACGACCACCAGCGAGGTGGTGGGCTCGATGGTCTCGAACGCGACCTGCTGGCCATCGTCGACGGCGAGCTCCTCGCCGGTGACCAGCTTGATCTTGCTGCTCGCGAGGCCGGCGCGGATCGACGGGACGCTCGCGAACACCGGGCGCGGCGTCTCGGCGACGTAGCTCTTCACGCTGGTGCCGAGCGTCATCGAATCGAGCCGGCGGAGCCGCCCGATGTACTTGCTGGTGATCGCGGGCTGATCCCAGCCATCGCCGGAGACCGCGAGCCACAGCCGATCCGACGAGCCGCGCACCGGGACGACGCGCAGCCCGGCATCGCCCTTGGCCTTGATGCTGCGGATCGCGTGCGACATCAGCGGCTCGGCCTCGAGCTCGATGTAGCTGTCGGGCGCGATCCGATCGTCGAGGATGTCGGAGACCGCGACCGCGGTGGGCCGCTCGGCCTCGCCGCCGAACCGGCGATCCGGCGACAGCCGGAACAGGAAGTAGACGCAGATGATCAGGACGCCTGCGGCCGTGATGATGCCGACCTTCGCGCGGCTCCGGCTGAGCTTCACGAGATCGGGATCGATCGCGCCCTTGGGGAGATGCTCTCCCGGTTCACGCTCCGCAGTCATAACCGCTTGCATCCTATCTCGCACAACGACAACACGCCACCGGCGGCGGTTGCGGCCAAGTTTGCTGACAGCCGTATTCTCGACGGGTTACGGTCACTCGTGGCCTCCACCGAGCGCCCGCCGAGTAGTCGCGAGCGGCCCCTGGGCATCGCCGAGCTGGTGCGCCTGGCCGGGCGGACCGTCGACGCCTTGGGGCTGGTCTGGGTCGAGGGCGAGGTCACCCAGGCGTCCCGGCCGACCTCGGGGCACCTCTACTTCGCGCTCAGCGACCGCGGGGCGGTGCTGCCCGCCGTGATGTGGGGTCGCGATGCGGTGCGGCTCACGTTCGAGATCGTCGCCGGGCAGCATTTGCGTGTGCGGGGGCGGCTCGGGGTCTACGAGCGCGACGGCAAGATGCAGCTCTACGCCGACTTCGCGGAGCCGGCGGGCGCGGGGGCCGAGGCGCTCGCGCGCG
>Ga0075163_10012496_pt1 | contig 11057 bp, 6 predicted proteins | sample JI1023141ADNA_FD_71478 | JGI IMG/M metagenome (GOLD analysis project Ga0075163, IMG submission 71478) | Wastewater effluent complex algal communities from Wisconsin, to seasonally profile nutrient transformation and Carbon sequestration -... | ecosystem: Engineered > WWTP > Effluent > Algae...
CGGAACGGCGTCGATCCATTCGATCATAACTACTACGGCCGGGACTGTGCGGTTACAACGGGTGGCGTAAGTAGCAACAAGATCGATGGATACGGCTACTTCACCGATGGAAAAACCGTCGGTGAAGGCCGAATCGAAATGAGAGCCCGAGTTCGCGCAGAAAACGGCACCTGGCCGGCGCTTTGGATGTGGGAACAAGATAGTACTCATCGTCCACGTATTTCCGAAATCGACATCATGGAGAATATCGGAACCGGTGGTGGTACGATCTTCCCCTTCCAAACTCTCCACACCTGGCCAGCCCAAGACAAGACGATCGGTCATATCCAAAGCGGATCGACGACGGTCGCGCCTCTTCCCGCTGGCGAGTGGCACACTTACGGGGTCGAGCGAAATGGATCCACGCTGAAGTTCTACGTCGATGGTTGCTACTCCCGAGAAGTGAATAACGGAGACATCTCTTTCTCGAACGAAGGTCCACTCCTCGTCGACAATGCCCAGATGTATTTAATTTTGGGCCTCGGCGCGGATAAAAATTCCGGTCCCGCATTCCAGGGAACGAACTTAACATCGACTCTTGAGATTGATTACGTGAGGGTTTATGGCCGTTAATAAAATATCCGTACTCCTCCTCGCCGCCCTTATCGGGTCACTCGCTCTCCCGAGTTTCGCCTCCGCGAATCCGGGGGAAGAACTCTCGCTGAACGACCTTCGAGCGATGGATCCTGAGCTTGAGGGCGATCTTAAAGACGCTGGACTTGAGACCGTGGCCGAAAATTCGATTCTCATCGTGCAAGACGGCGATGGGGAAGACCCTCTTTTCGAAGTTCGCGGGTTACCCGGCGGTCGGCTCACTCCCCGCGACCACCTTGTATTGAGCGTTCTTTATAGCCGCGCATACATGCAGGGCGTGGGTTTAAGTTACGTGATCCAAAATCGAAACCGAAACAAACTCTCCTGGTCTTTCGACGTTCAGTACACGAACTCCGAAGGGCTCGAGGGCCTAATGGTCGGCATCAATAAGCACATCGGTCGAAAAGGAATCTACATCGGCGGAAACGGCCAACTCGCCCGCTTCAAGGTCGACCTCGTCGAAGGAAAACCCGAAATCACAATCCCGTTCGTCGGCGGGCACGCCGGATTTGCCCACGAATGGGGACGGGCCCAACGCATTCGCACCACGCTCCAGCTTGGCCTCGAAGCCACCCAATACGAAGGCCGAAATCTCATCATGCCGGACGCACGCATTGGAGTGGGAATCCGAATCGGCGGCGGAAAGCGCTGAATAACGCGGCTCGCCTTCATTGAAGATCCCCCCCCGGTTTGCTACCTCTGAGGGATGAGCGAAAATGAAGCTTCCCCTAAGGCCGCGGGTCCCGTCCAGGACCTGAAAGACATGAACGTCCTCGTCTCGTTGTGTAAACAACGCGGCTTCGTATTTCCCTCCTCTGAAATTTATGGCGGAATCGCTGCGTGTTGGGACTACGGCCCACTCGGAATCGAGCTGAAACGAAACGTGAAAGAGCGCTGGTGGCGCTCGATGTGCGATAACGACGACATCGAGGGGATCGACGCTGCGATTCTGATGCACCCAAAAACATGGGAAGCCTCCGGCCACGTCGCAGGATTTGTCGACCCGATGGTCGACTGCAAAACCTGCAAGGGCCGATTCCGCGCGGACAAGCTCGAGCACGCGGCCTGTGGGCAGAAGCCATCGAAAATTCCTGGCCAAGGCGGAGCATGCGAGCTCACCGAGCCCCGTAACTTTAACCTGATGTTCAAGACCCACATGGGTCCACTCGAAGACTCTTCGGCCCTCGTTTACCTTCGTCCAGAAACGGCCCAAGGGATCTACGTCAACTTTCTAAACGTCGCCCAGAGCGCGCGCCAAAAAATTCCGTTCGGGATCGCTCAAATCGGAAAAGCTTTCCGAAACGAAATTACTCCAGGAAATTTCATTTTCAGAACGCGCGAATTTGAGCAAATGGAAATGCAGTACTTCGTTAAGCCAGGAACCGACATGGAGTGGTTCGAAAAGTGGAAAGCGAAACGGATTCAATGGCACTACGATAACGGAATCCGAAAAGAAAAACTTCGTTTCCACCAACACGCCGGAACCGAACTCGCCCACTACGCTCGCGCCGCATTTGATATCGAGTATGAATTTCCGATCGGATGGAACGAGTTAGAAGGAATCCATAACCGCGGAGACTTCGATCTCGGCCGCCACCAAGAGTTCAGCGGAAAAAACCTCCAATATTTCGACGAAGCGGCGAAAGAAAAATACGTCCCTTACATCGTCGAGACCTCCGTCGGCTGTGACCGCGCCGTTCTCACCGCCCTCTGCGACGCCTACCGCTTCGATGGGGACCGAACCTGGCTACAGATGCACCCCGCACTCTCGCCTTATAAGGTCGCCGTCTTTCCATTGATGAAAAAGCCGGAGCTCACAGAATACACGGACCGGCTCTACGCCGACTTGAAAAAACACTTCCGCTGCACGACGGACGAATCCGGATCGATCGGAAAGCGTTATCGACGCCAGGACGAAATCGGAACGCCATTCGGTGTCACTGTGGACTTCGACACCCTCACGAACCAAACGGTGACCCTCCGTCACCGCGATACGATGGAACAAACCCGGATCCCGGCGGAGAAACTGATTCATGTCATCGGCGAAAAAATCGAAAACTGGGGCCGCTAAGAAAAAGGGCACCCCGAAATTCATCTACTCCTTCGGAAACGGAAAAGCGGATGGATCAGAGGCTTTAAAAGACCTCCTCGGCGGGAAGGGGGCGAACCTTCACGGGATGACGAAGCTTGGCCTTCCCGTTCCTCCCGGCTTCACGATCACGACTGAAGTCTGCACTTATTTCTACGCAAATAAGCAGCACTATCCGTCTACACTTGCGGCCGAACTTCGCGCCGCTGTAACGAAACTCGAAAAACAAATCGGAAAAAAATTCGGAAACTCCGAAGATCCCCTTCTGGTCTCTGTTCGCTCGGGGGCCCGCGCTTCAATGCCTGGGATGATGGACACCATTCTGAATCTCGGCCTAAACGATCAAACCGTCCAAGGACTCATCACCCAGTCGGGCGACGAGCGCTTCAGTTACGACTCGTACCGGCGCTTTATCGCCATGTATGCGGATGTCGTCTTAAATATTCACTCAAACCAATTTGAAATCGCGCTCGAAGACTTAAAGCACGATCGAAATGTCGAAAACGATACCGACCTCTCGGCAGCCGACCTGAAGAACCTCGTCACGAAATATAAACTGATCGTCAAGTCTGCCGGCCGCCAGTTCCCGGAAGATCCTTGGGAGCAACTCAACGGAGCGATCAGCGCCGTGTTTTCGTCTTGGATGAATCCGCGGGCGAATACTTATCGAAAGTTAAACGACATTCCAGAGTCGTGGGGAACCGCGGTTAACGTTCAAGCCATGGTCTTCGGAAATAGAGGAAACGACTGCGCTACAGGTGTCGCTTTCACGCGGGATCCATCGACTGGCGTTCGGAAATTTTTCGGCGAATTTTTAATCAATGCCCAAGGCGAAGACGTCGTCTCAGGGGTTCGAACACCCCAGCCCATTAACGAGGCTTCCCGAACGGGCGAAACGAAAACTCTTGTGACTCTCGAGAAGGCGATGCCGAAAGCATACGCCGCGCTCGTGAAGGTTTACCAAAAGCTCGAAAAACATTACCGCGACATGCAGGATATCGAGTTTACGATCGAAAATTCGAAGCTCTATATGCTTCAGACTCGGAATGGGAAACGCACTGCGGCCGCTGCTGTTAAAATCGCGGTCGACATGGTTGGCGAAAAACTCATTACGAAGGACGAAGCGATTTTACGGGTCGCCCCCGAACAGCTCGACCAACTCCTCCATCCTCGCCTCGACCCAAAAGCGCGAAAAGAAGTGATCGCGAAGGGGCTCCCCGCATCGCCGGGCGCCGCTTCGGGCCAGGTCGTATTCGATCCCGACACCGCCGAGAAATGGGTGAAGGAACTCGGACGAAAAGTGATTCTCGTTCGAATCGAAACCTCGCCTGAAGATATTCATGGAATGTCGGTCGCTGAAGGCATTCTCACCGCCCGCGGTGGGATGACCTCCCACGCGGCGGTCGTAGCGCGCGGCATGGGAAAATGCTGTGTCGCGGGCTGTTCAGCGATTAAAATTTCTTACGACACTAAGAAAATTCAAGCCGGGAACACCACCATTCTCGAAGGCGAGTGGATCACCCTCGAGGGTTCGACGGGCGAGGTGATCAAGGGACGCGTTCCGACCATCCTCGCTTCATTAGACGCGAATTTTAAGACCCTCATGGGTTGGGTGGACTCCGCGAGGAAACTTAAAGTTCGTACGAATGCGGACACCCCACTTGATGCGAAGGTCGCACGAGATTTTGGAGCGGAAGGAATCGGACTCTGTAGAACCGAGCACATGTTCTTCGAAGCGGATCGCATCGACGCGGTTCGCGAGATGATTCTCGCAGACACGCTTGACGCGAGAAACCGAGCGCTCGAAAAAATTCTACCCATGCAGAGAGCTGACTTTAAGGCGATTTTTCGAGAAATGAAGGGCTTTCCCGTCACGATTCGACTCCTGGACCCTCCCCTTCATGAATTTATTCCCCACTCCGATACCGAGCTCCAGGCGCTAGCGAAAAAGATCGATGTTTCGTTCGAGCGACTGAAACGGAAGCAGGAAACTCTTCACGAATACAACCCGATGCTCGGACACCGAGGGTGCCGTCTCGGAATTAGCTACCCTGAGATTTACCTCACCCAAATTCGGGCGATCCTCGAGGCCGCGTGTGAGCTCGTAAAAGAAGAAAAATTTACGATCACTCCTGAAATCATGATCCCGCTCGTCGGGGACTGGCGTGAGTTAAAATTTGTTCGCGATTATTGCGTCGAAGAAGCGAAAACTATTTTCAAAGAGAAGGGCGTAACCGTTCCCTACCAGATCGGAACGATGATCGAACTCCCGCGAGCCGCGCTGACGGCCGGAAAAATCGCGAAATATGCCGATTTCTTTTCGTTCGGTACAAATGACCTGACTCAAACGACCTATGGCCTCTCACGCGACGATTCGGGTTTCTTCTTAAAGGACTATCTCGAAGCAAAAATTTACGAAAAAGATCCATTCGCGACACTGGATCCCGACGGAGTCGGGCGTTTGATCGAGATCGCGATTAAAGAGGGTCGTGAGACTCGAAAAGACATCAAAGTGGGGATTTGTGGAGAACATGGTGGAGACCCCACCAGTGTTCGGCTTTGCCACGACTACGGACTCGACTACGTCAGCTGCTCTCCTTACCGAGTCCCGATCGCAAAACTCGCGGCCGCCCAAGCAACCATTCGCGGAAAGAGCGGGAAGAAATGAAAAAGGTCTTTCTCCTTAGTTTATTGGCCTCTGTGATTTCACCCGTCTCGAGTTTCGCGGAAGAGAGAGTTCTCAACTTATCTGGGAACTGTAAGCTCTACCTCCTCGCGAAGAAAAACTGGGTCGAGACGAAAGCCGATTCACTCGACGGCATTACCATTCCAGAACGTGACATTCTTAAAAACGAAACCTTCACCGTGTTTAAAGTTTCGAAAAAAACTTACGGCATTAATGAGCGCTGCCTGCAGGCTCGAGAACCTACCCCGGTCGAGCGTCGGGCTGCGGCGCCCGCCCCTGTTCGAGGAGACACTCACAGTCCCTGGGCTGCAGTGTTCAGCCTTGGCTACAACGTGGGAACGAAAGCGACACGAACGGCGACTTACCTCGGAGCTACGGCGACCGAGACGGTTAAGTACAAAAGTACGATTTCATTTTTAGGCGAGGCGAACTACCGCGTGAACGCAGCGTTTCGCGTCGCTGGAGAGCTTGGAATCTCGCAGCTTTCTGTTGATACACTCAGCGGAAACGAAACATCATTCTTTGATATACGGCCCGAATATATTTTCCGTGCTGGGCCGAAATTCGAAATTTATCTCGGACCGATGCTGGGAGTATTCATCCTCTCCCAAAACGCAGAGCCCGGCACACTCTCGAGCGGCGAACAGTTTACCTTTAAGCAACAAACCGCTTCGGCTCTTCTCCTTGGAATAGGTGTCGGAGCCGACTACGCGCTGACTCGCCAATTCGATCTCGGACTCTTTTTTCGCTATTTCAAACCGGGCGACCTCAGCGTCTCGGCGACGGAGACCTTTCCGACCCCCGGAAATACCTACGATATTAAAATGGCCGTCAGCTATTGGACGACCGGCGCTCGTTTCGCGATTCATTTCTAAGTGTCGGCCTGGACACTCAGCGAAACTACGAGGTTTTCGAATGTAAAAATAAATTCAGTTTTCGTCTTGCAATTCCTGACCGTTTTGATAATCTATTTTCAGTAGAACACAGTGAATAACAGCTGTGAGGAGGACGTCAGATGAAGGAAGCGCAACGCTTCGCAGACTACGAAAAGATTTTGGAACTTCGGGTTTCCGAGCACGGACCTCCGAAGCAGAAATAGCGCGAGCAAAGCCGACCGGACTAAGGACCTTACGGCGCTCGCGAGCTACCCGACTCACCTGTTCGCGACAGGGGTCTGCGGGAGCGAAATACGGATGGGATCTTTGATCGGATCTCCTCCCCCCAAAAATGCCTAAAAAACTAAATATCGAAACCGATCGAAGGCGAGTTCCCGGCGGGAGCCGGCCTCAAGCGTGGAGGGTGTAAAAGCCTACCCGTGCCTCTCGACGGATGAATAAATAGGCGGACCTTCTGAGAGTCTGCCAGTCTTCGGGGAAACCCGAGTACGAATTCTGGGGCCCGAGAGCCGATCAGCTCTCCGGGCCCCTTTTTTTATTCCTCGAGCCACTGAACCAATACCGTCGCCCGAGTGAGTTCTTTCTCACGAACCCAAATATCTCCCTCGTCGAGGATCCAATCTTTCGAGTAATTCGCGTTTGGGCGCCAGCTATTGTGAACGAGCAGGTATCGATCTTCTCCGATTTGGCGCCGCCCCACTACAAGCGACCAATGCAGACCGCAGTCCGCGCCGACCGGACGCTTTCGAGTTCCATATGCCTTACCCTCTTTTAAAACGACTCCGCAGTAGGCGATCGGAACGGGCATCGCTCGAGGGGCTTCCAGTAGCTCTGAGATTTTTCGGGCCGCTCGGTCCGCTCGCGTTCGTTCGTTTTTCACGAAAAATTCACTTCGGCAGGATCCAAAATCGAAATCTGATTTGCGGCGAGTTTGATCGTTACACTTTGAAAGAAAAAGCGAACGAATCGTCAAATAGGGTTTATCGATCTGCTTCGCGATGAGTTCTCGAATTTCGTTTTGATCAAAAAGAATATTTTTTCTCTCGCTCGCCCAATTAAAATACGCCGCGTAGAGACCGCCGATTTTTATATTTAGAAATTCAATACGCCGTGCCGGAAGCGCTTCGGCGATCTCCTGAAGCTCGGCATAAAAGTAAGTCGTGAGATCAGAAAATTTTGCAGTTTCGTCTACTGTTTGCGAAGGAAGACTTTCGTCGGCGCAATACCCCGACTCTCGAACCGCTTCGGCCAATGTGCAAAATAGAGAACCCGCTCTCCCCATGCGGACCGAAAGAGGATCCGTCGTGTTCTGGAGCGGAAACCAATACGGTAGGTTTTTACGTATCGCGTACTCCACTCCGATAGAAACGGGGTTGGATCGCGTCATCTCGGCTCCCCGCTCGAATCCACGCGAAATTCGATGACTATCGAGATAGTTCGAAAACGTGAAGAAACCACAAAGGTCGGTCGGATGATATCCTTGGGCCGTCTGCCCAATTCCTTCCATCGGGCCACCGCGCCCACGAAGGTCGATCTCGATATTCGCGAACGCACTTACGCTGCTCAGCGCGAAAAAAAGGCCGAAAATTCTTATCATCGACGCGAGCCCTCCATGACTCTAGAATTGAAGTGTCTCCAAATTTCAATCAGAGTCAAATCCATGGAACTTCTCATTATCGGCGCTGGGGCAGTAGGGTCTGTTTATGGGTACCTCTCAGGCGCTCGAGTGACCTACCTCATCAAGCCAAAGCATCGCGCTGAGCTTGAAAAAGGGATCCAACTCTATCACTGGAAGGGCCGGAAGGCTGAGTCCGTTCATTACACGGGCTTTGGTTTAATTGACGATGCCACTGAGCTTCTGAAGCGGCGCTTCGATGCCGTTTTAATCACACTCCCTTCCGATAAATTTCGGGTAGAGGGTTGGCTCTCAGCATTTCTAAAAGATTTTAATGTCGGATCACCGGACGCGAAAATCTGGAGTCTCCAACCCGGTCCTGGAGATCCGGAATTTCTTCGCGAAAAAGTCGGGCCAGGTGCGCAAGAAAGAATCGTACACGGCCAAATTCCGATTTTGAGTTACCTCGCGCCCCTGCCCGGAGAATCTTTTCCGAAAGCAGGATACGCATTTTATCTTCCACCCGGCGCAAAGGCCGCGTGGAGCTCGAAAAACCTAGCCGCGGCGAGAGAAGCCGCCGATTTATTTACTGCGGGCGGACTCCCATCGAAGGTCGTCGATATGGGCCCCCCCGCCGCTTCTGGAGTTTATTCCGCCGCCCTCCTTCGACTTCTCGTCGCTGGACTCGAGAAAAGCGAATGGTCGTTTGATCGTTTGCTGAATGGGGAAAATATTTATCTCGTAAGTGCCGCCATTCGCGAAATGACCGCGATCGATGCGAAGCGAGAGAAGGCGACCGATCCCAGCCGGACTTGGATTGGAAAAATGGCATCCACGCCGTTTGGAATCAAAACAGCGGTTCGCCTTGCACAGAAAATCATGCCGCTCGATTTCGAAGCCTTCATGCGTGTCCACTTCACTAAAGTCGCCGAGCAGATGCACCTCACGCTTGATGAGTTTATCGATTTCGGAAAGCGAAACGGATTTTCGACGACGAACCTCGTCCTGCTTCGCGGCCGCAAGAAGACCTAGACCCCGGCAAAAAAACGCTTCGCGTTAATCTAGGGTTAAATCGTCAATTTTTCGACTCCGTCGCATTGCATTTTCGCTTCGCTTTGTTACGGTGAGAGCGAACGCAAAAGTCCGACGAGATTCGGGTGGGGGAATACTAACGATGCGCGTTAAGCGACTGGAAGTCCAAGGGTTTAAGTCTTTTAAAGATAAAACCGTCATTCACTTTGACCATAACATTACCGGAATCGTCGGCCCGAACGGGTGTGGAAAGTCGAATATCGTCGACGCCTTCTTCTGGGTAATGGGCGAACAGTCTCACAAACACATCCGCGCAAGCGGCTCCGAAGACCTGATTTTTAACGGGTCCTCGAAGTACTCTCCGCTGGGTTACGCCGAAGCGACCCTCGTACTGGAAACCGATTTCGTCGATACAGAAAACGCACCCGCCGGCGCCTCCGCGAAAGATCTCCCCCTCCACCTCCGCACAAAAGAAATCGGCGTCACCCGCCGTGTTTATCGAACGGGCGAAGGCGAATATTTTATCAATGGCGTCCAGGCTCGTTTGAAGGACATCCACGAACTCTTCATGGATACCGGCGTCGGCGCGAAGGGTTACTCGATCATCGAGCAAGGCCAAATCGGTAAGATCGTGAACGCGAAGCCTGAAGATCGCCGCGTTTTGATCGAAGAAGCTGCGGGGATCGCGAAGTACAAAGCTCGGAAAAAAGAATCGCTCCGGAAAATTGAGGGCGCGCACGCGAACCTTTCTCGATTGAATGATGTCATCGCGGAAATTGAGCGCACACTGAATTCACTCGAGCGCCAGGCCCAAAAAGCTTCGCAATACAAAAAACACAAAGAAGAACTACTCGCGAAAGAAATGACCTGGGGCCGCCGGAAAAACCGCGTTCTCCGCACTCGTCTCGAAGAGTTAAAAGAAAAACGCGAGACACTCGAGCAAGAGCTTGTCGGATTAAAAGCTGAGCTTGCCACGGCCGAGGCGTCGATCGAAACCGATCGCATCGGCCAACTCACGCTCTCCAAATCGACGGAAGAGCTCCAGTCGAAAATCAGCGAAATGTCAGGGGACTTGACTCGAGCCCAAGCGGCGCTCGAACTCTCGCGCCGTCGGCAGTCCGATCTTTCCCAGCAACTCGAAATGCTTGCTGCTGAAAAATCCGACCTCGAGTCTGCGATCGCGAACGAAAAAGAAAAAATCACCGGGCTCACCTCGGAAAACGAGACGGCTGCCGCCGACTTCTCCGCCGCTGCCGAACGCGCAGCCGAGAAAGAAGAAATCGTTCGTTCCCTTCGGACCGAAACGGAAGCTGCCCGTCGAGAACTCGAGTCCGCGAAACGGGAGCTGATGACCGGGATTACGAAATCCTCGGACCTCGCTTCCCGCATCGCTGCCCTCGACTCGAAGGCCGAGTCCGCAAACGCTCAGATCGAACGTCTTCTCGCCCAATCGGTTTCTCTCGCTGAGAAAATCGAAACCGCTCGTGAAGAATTTGTGCGGGCTTCCGAATCTGCGGAAACAGCGCGTACGAAAAAAGCGAATCTTCACGCGGAAGCACAAGCCGCAAGCGCGGTCGTCGAGACTACCGAATCTGGACTCAAGATCACCCGCCGCGAACTCGACGATGCGAACCGAAACCTGACGAAGTGTCGTTCAAAGCTCCAATCACTCGAGGAACTTTCCGCCGCTCTCGAAGGTTACGGTGATGGCCCCCGTTCAATCCTCGATTGGGCGAAGGAAAACGGAAAAGCAGGCGCCCTCCGTTCACTTGCGGAAGGCCTCGACATCACCCCGGGTTATGAATCTGCGATTGAGGGTTTTCTCGAAGGAAAGCTTGAGACTCTGGTCACCGAGGACGCCTCGTCAGCGATCGAAGCGCTCGCTTCCCTTGCAAGCGGAGCGAAGGGTCGCGCAGGTATCCTGATCGCGGCCTCTCATCGTTCAGAAAACATCCTAACCGACTACGAGACGGTCACCCAACTTCTCCGCGGAGCAGGTTTCGCAGTCGAAGGCACTCTTTCGACCTTTGTGAAGGCAAACGCAAAACTTTCGTCGGCTACCGCTGCGACGCGCTTGTTTGCTCGCGCGATTGTAGTGGAATCGAT
>Ga0075163_10012497_pt1 | contig 11053 bp, 3 predicted proteins | sample JI1023141ADNA_FD_71478 | JGI IMG/M metagenome (GOLD analysis project Ga0075163, IMG submission 71478) | Wastewater effluent complex algal communities from Wisconsin, to seasonally profile nutrient transformation and Carbon sequestration -... | ecosystem: Engineered > WWTP > Effluent > Algae...
GAGCCACGACGCCACGACCCAGCGCATCGCGCCACGCTACCGGAACAGCGCCCCCGAAGGGAACCTCCGTGACGCGACTCAGATGCCGAGCTTGCGTTCGATCGCGCTGATCGGACCCTCGACGAGCGAGTCGTGGCCCTCGACGAGGCTGGTGATCTTCCGGATCGCGTGGATCACGGTGGTGTGATCCTTGCCGCCGAAGCGGTCGCCGAGCTCGGGGTAGCTGGTGCCGAGGTGTTGCCGGCAGAGGTACATCGCGAGCATGCGCGGGAACGAGATCGAGCGGTTGCGACGCTTCGACTTCAGGTCGACGAGGCGCAGGCCGTAGTACTCGCAGACGGCCTTCTGGATGTCCTCGACGCTCGCCGCGTTGTCGACGCGCGGGCTCGAGGCGCGCATCGCCGAGCGCGCGAGGTCCAGATCCATGCGCTTGCCGAGCAGCTCGGCTTGAACCGCGAGTCGCAGGAGCGTGCCCTCGAGCTCGCGGACGTTGCTCTTCACCGACTGCGCGAGGAAGTTCGCGACGCCCTTGTCGAGGACGATGCCCTCGCTCTCGGCCTTCTTCTCGAGGATCGCCACGCGGGTGTCGACGTCGGGAGCCTGGATGTCGGCGACCATGCCCGACTGGAAGCGGCTGATGATGCGCGCCTCCATGCCGTCGAGGTGCTCCGGGTAGACGTCGCTCGTGACGACGATCTGCTTGTCCAGGTGGTGGAGCGCGTTGAACGTGTGGAAGAACTCTTCCATCGTGCTCTCGCGCTTGGCGATGAACTGGATGTCGTCCATCAGGAGCACGTCGCAGCTCTCGCGGTAGGTCGCGCGGAACTGCTCCATCGAGTGCGTCTTGATCGCCGTGATGAACTCGTTCGTGAACTTCTCGGCCGAGACGTAGAGGATGCGCGCGTTCGGCATCTGCGACTGGATCTGCTGACCGATCGCGTTCACGAGGTGGGTCTTGCCGAGACCGACACCACCGCAGAGGAAGAGCGGGTTGTAGCGCTTGCCCGGCTGGGTCGCGGCCGCGAGGCTCGCCGCGTGGGCGAGCTGGTTCGAGGTGCCGACGACGAACGACTCGAAGGTGTACTTCGGGTTCAGGTCGGGCTTGGGCGGCTCGGAGGTCCGCGGCGGATTCGAAGGCGGACGGATGCTCTGGACGGCGGGCGCGGGCGGGACCTGATCCTCGACGAGGCTCGGGTCGACCACGAAACGCATGCGTGACGGAGCGAGGGCGGGCTCACCCGCGGTCTCGAGGACTTCGCGGCAGGTCGAGAGCACGACGGTCGCGTAGTGCATGCACAGCCACTCTCCGTGAAACCGCGTCGGGACACGGAGGACGAGCGCGCCGTCTTCGACGCCATCGAGCGCGGTCGGTCCGAACCAGGTCTCGACCACTTCAGGGCTGAGACGGGTCGGAAGCTCGGCTCTCGCTTTCGTCCACAGGTCGCTCATCTCGGAATTCTCCAGGAATCCAGAACAGATAGGCCATCGTTCCCCAGCCTATCCACAGGCGGGGTCACAAGAAGGTCGGGCTTGGCGGTTCGGTGTCTTGCGGCTTCTTCGGTGCGGTGCTCCCCCAGAGGTGCCACCGCGATCCGAACCAGTCCCGACGAAGGGAAGGCGACACTAGCAGCGTCGATCGGCGGCGTCTACGCCGTCGATTACGCCTCGGTGTAACCACCTGGGATCGCAAACGATTCGCGTTCGTCGAATTCGACGCCCGGACGACGACGGCCACCCCGCGAGCGAGGTCGTTTCGTAACACGCCGAGATCACGGATGAATCCAGTGGCGTGTTTCGCGGTGATCCGTCTCGCCGTGATCCCGGACCGGGTCACGATTCGACCCGGTTCGAGACTCGGCGGCCAAGCTCGGAGGATCACGCGAGATTCGTCCACGCCGCATTCGGATCGCGTTCGACACCGTCCCGGATCCAGAGTTCGGCGCACTTCGCAACACGGAACGTCGGTCCAGACGAATCGAGGTCGTCTTCGGGCCCTCCTCCGGGCCCGCCTCTGGAATCAGCCGGGCCCCGCCGCCGTTCGACGCCGAATCCTGGCTCTCTCCGACGAACCGATTTAGGAGAGGTCCGCCCGATGCACCTTCGTCCCGTCCTGCTCGCTCTCGTCGCCGAACTCGCCACCGTGCTGGCGAGCGGGCGCGTCGCCGCTCAGGCGAGCGAAGCGCCGGCCGGCGCCGACGCGGTCGAGCTCCACCGGGGCGAGCGGCCGCGAGCCGACGAGTTCGAGACGGCCCGGATGGTCGGCACCGGCCTCGGCCTGCGCGCCGGCGCGTTCGGCACCACGGCCGTGCTCGTGAACCCGGCGAACCTCCCGCTCGCCCGCTCGTACCACGTCGAGGGCTTCGTCCAGTACATCCCCGTCGAGGGCGGCGTGAGCTTCGGGAGCGTCATCGCCGACAGCTCCACCCAGCGGATCCGCGCCGGCGTCGCCTCGCGCGCGATCTTCGGCGACGGCGAGCACGACTACCGCGGCAGCGACCAGCGGCTCGCCCTCGGCACCGCGCTCTCGGACGCGATCGGCCTGGGCGTGAGCCTCCGTTACATGCGCTTCCGTGCGCGCGACCAGACCAGCGACGGATTCCCGAGCTCGCTCGAGCTGCGCCGCATCACGCTGGACGCCGCGGTCCGCGTCTCGCCCTTCGAGGGCCTGCACATCGCGGCGCTCGGCTACAACCTCGTGCGCACGAAGAGCGTGCTCGCGCCGACCCAGATCGGCGGGAGCGTCGTCTACCAGCTCCGCTCGGTGCTCCAGGTCGGCGGTGACTTCCTCGTGGATCTGACGACCTTCGATCACACGACCGTGCTCTACGGCGGCGCGGTCGAGTGGTGGATCGCCGAGCGCTATCCGCTCCGCGCGGGCTACCGCCGCGACGAAGGCCGGAAGATCCACGCGCTCTCGTTCGGCGTCGGCTTCGTCGAACAGCGCTACGGCATCGAGCTCTCGCTGCGGCAAGAGCTCGGCCCGTATCGTCAGTCGGTGATCCTCGTCTCGGCCCGCTACGCGCTCGACGTCCAGCAGGAGTGAGCGCGGGTCGGGCTCGGCCTCGGGCTCACTCGATCAGGATGATGCACTGCGCGCTGCACGAGGTGCCGTTGCCGTAGTCCATGCCGGGCGGCTCGCACTGTTCTCCGAGCGCGGTCTCGACGATGCCGTTGCCGCAGTACTGCAGCAGCTGACACGTCGCGCTGCAGCTGAGCGTGCCCGGAGGATCGCACTGCTCGCCCGGGTCGAGGTTCATGTCACCGCAGACCCATTCGTTCACGCACAGCGACGTGCAACCGTCGCCCGACGCGTTGTTGCCGTCGTCGCATTGCTCGCCGCTCTCGACGATGCCGTTGCCGCAGCCGAACTCGAGAAAGCAGGTGTTCGAGCAGTTGTCGCCGGAGACGGTGTTCCCGTCGTCGCACTGCTCCTGCGGGTCCACGATCATGTCGCCGCAGCGCACGAGCGTGCAGTTCGCGCGGCACGGGTCGTTCGTCGCGTTCCCGTCGTCGCACTGCTCGGTGCCGCCGAGGAACCCGTCGCCGCAGCTGTTGATGCGCTGGCAGGTCGCGTTGCAGACCGCGGTGTTCGGCGGCTCGCACTGCTCGCCCGGATCCACGGTCGGATTGCCGCAGACCCATTCGTCGACGCAGGTCGCGGAGCAGCCGTCGCCGGAGGTGTTGTTCCCGTCGTCGCAGCCCTCGCCCATGTTGGGCACGCCGTTGCCGCAGAGGTTCTCTGCGACGCAGGTGCTCGAGCAGCCGTCGCCGCTCAGCGTGTTGCCGTCTTCGCATCCCTCCTGGGGATCCTTGGTGCCGTCGCCGCAGCGCTCGATCGTGCAGTTCGCGCGACATCCGTCGCCCGGATCGAGGTCTCCGTCGTCGCAGGTCTCGGCGCCGCCGAGGAACCCGTCGCCGCAGGTGTTGATGCGCTGGCAGGTCGCGTTGCAGATCGAGCTCCCGGGCGGTTCGCATTGCTCGCCGGGGTTCACGATGCCGTTGCCGCAGACCCACTCGCTGTCGCATTCGCTCGAGCATCCGTCGCCGGAGACGGTGTTGCCGTCGTCGCATTCCTCGCCGACGTTCAGCGATCCGTTGCCGCAGAGGTTCTCTGCGACGCAGGCGCTCGAGCAGCCGTCGTTGTTCGTGGCGTTTCCGTCGTCGCATTCCTCGCCGACGTCCGGGATGCCGTCGCCGCAGCGCACGAGCGAGCAGTCGACGCGGCACGGGTCGTCGGTGGCATTGCCGTCGTCGCACTGCTCGGTGCCGCCGACGAAGCCGTCGCCGCAGGTGTTGATGCGCAGGCAGTTCATGTCGCAGGTCGACGAGCCGGGGGGCTCGCACTGCTCACCCGGGTTCACGACGCCGTTGCCGCACACCCACTCGTCGAGGCAGGTGCTGGAGCATCCGTCCATCGACGCCGCGTTCCCGTCGTCACACTCTTCGCCGCTGTTGAGCGAACCGTTGCCGCAGAGGTTCTCCACGACGCAGGCGCTCGAGCAACCGTCGCCGGAAGCGGTGTTGCCATCGTCGCACTGCTCGCCCGGCGCATCGGCCCGTCCGTCGCCGCAGATCTCGAGCGTGCAGTCAGCGTGGCAGCCGTTGCCGCTCGTGGTGCCGCCGTCGTCGCACTGTTCGCCGCCTTCGGTGTTCCCGTCGCCGCAGACCACGAGCGTGCAGGTGAAGGTGCACGCGAGCGCGCCCGCCGCGGCGTAGTCGCATTGCTCGAGGAGGAGCGGCTGCTCGACGCCGTCGCCGCAGAACTCGCGGGAGCAGGTCGAGTTGCAGCCGTCGAGCGACGTCGTGTTCCCGTCGTCGCATTGCTCGCCCGCGTTGACGGTGCCGTCGCCGCAGGCCGCCTCGACCTGGCAGGTCGCCGAGCAGCCGTCGCCGGCGGTCGTGTTCCCGTCGTCGCATTGCTCGGACGGCGTGTTGTCGAGGTCGAGCTGCAGGTCGCCGCAGAGCGGGCGGCGGCAGACGCTCGAGCAACCGTCGCCGTTGATCGCGTTGCCGTCATCGCATTGCTCGACGCCCTCGGGGATGCCGTTGCCGCAGACCGACTCGAGCTGGCAGATCGCGTTGCAGCCATCGCCGTTGATCGCGTTGCCGTCGTCACAGGACTCGCCCGGGCCGACGCGGGTGTCGCCGCAGACCACCTCGATGCGGCAGACGCTCGAGCAACCGTCGCCGTTGATGATGCCGCCGTCGTCGCATTGCTCGTTGCTCTGGCGGACGCCGTCGCCGCAGACGCACGCGACGAGGACCGTCACGGTCGCGGTGTCGAAGAACGTCGCCCCGGCCTTCGCGCCGAGGCGGGCGGTGTAGTCGAACGTATCGACGCTCCCGCAGAAGCCCGCGGGCGGCGTGTAGATCACGTTCGCGCCGCCGGCGCCGATCGTGACGGTGCCGCCGCGCGCGGTCGGAGTCACCGCGGTGACCGCGACCGTCGAGTCACGGCAGATGCCCTCGGCGCGCGTGTCGTTGAGCAACACGTCGAGCGTGGCCGCGCCGGCGTTGACGGCCGCGGTGAAGTAGTCGTCGTTCGCCGCGCCCGGTCGGGCGCAATAGTGGATCGACTGTCCGCTGGGCGAGGTGCCCGCGAGGCATTGAGTGCCCGGCAGGACCGCGCTGCAGTCGGCGTCCGTCTGGCAGCTCACCGAGAACAAGCTGCACGGTTCGGACGGATTCGCGCCGCAGATGACGAAGCCGCTGCCGTCGGTGGCGCTCGAGGCAGCGTCCGAGATCTTCGCGTACGCGAACGGTGACGGGGTCATGCCGCCGCCCGTGCTCGGGAAGAGCAAGCCGGGGATCGTCGACGTCGCGTAGTTCGTGAGCGAACCGTCGGTCGCGTACTGGTCGAGGTCGATGTTCGGCGAGCCGCTACCGACCGCGCCGAAGGTTCCGAGCAGGTTGTAGCCCGTGATGACGAACGCGCTCTGGATGTCGTAGCCGGCGGACTCGGCGAAGTAGCCGGCCGAGGTGCCGTTGAACGGCACCGGGTTCGCGGCGTTGCGCGAGTAGCGGTACCATCCGTCGGTTCCGTTGGTGCCGGCGTAGAGGATGCCGTTCTCGCCGATGGCGATTCCGCCGTACGAGCCGGGGAGCTCCACAGCGCTCGTGTTGCGCAGGACGAGGCCCGCGCTCGGCGCGGCGGGGTAGTCCGGTTGGCCCTGGGAGGCCCGCGCGAGCGTCGACGCGTAGACGGTGTGCGTCGAGTCGAAGTAGTAGAGGACCTTGTTGCTGAACGGGTCGTAGACCGCGTCGTTCACGTTGTTCTGCCAGAGGTTCGGTCGGCGCTGGGCCGGCGTCGGCTGGATCATCGGCAACGTGCCGCCGTCGCGGAGCATCGTTCCGTCCAGGCAGAGCTCGACCGGCTCCTGCGAGGTCTGGACCTTGTACGCGACGAACGACCGGGTTTGCGGGTCGAACCAGATCGCGTTCGGGTTCAGGTTCGCGACGTTCCAGCGTAGCGTCTCGACGAACTGCACGATCGGACGACACGCGCTCTTCGCGAGCGCCGCGCTGTAGGGGCAGGTGTAGAGCGGCTCGACCTGGCAGGTGCTGTTGCAGCCGTCGCCGTTGGTCGTGTTCGTGTCGTCGCAGGTCTCGGTGCCCTGCACGAGTCCGTCGTTGCAGACGATCAGGTTGCAGACCGAGCCGGTGACGGTGGTGCGGCATGCGTAGCCCGGTTCGACCGCGCAGGTGCCGTTGCATCCGTCGCCGCCGGCGTCTCCGTCGTCGCAGGCTTCGGGGAAGGCCACGGCGCCGTTCGGGCTCCCTCCGACGCAGCTCGTCGGGTCGCAGTTGCCCGGCGCGCAGGTGAACCCGGACTCGACCGCGCTGCACGTGGCGGTGCAGCCGTCGTTCGACGCGGTGTTTCCGTCGTCACAGACCTCTTGCGCCTCGACGATGCCGTTGCCGCAGATCGAGAGCCTGCAGGTCTGACCCGGGGGGCAGACGTAGCCCGACTCGAGCTTGCAGATGACGCTGCAGCCGTCGCCCGGCGTCGTGCCTCCGTCGTCGCACTCCTCGATGCCGGCGCGGATCGCGTCGCCGCAGCGCGCCGCCGAGCAGGTGCCGGCCTGGGTGCAGGTGTAGCCGGGTTCGAGCTGGCAGACGCTCGAACAACCATCGTTGTTCGCGGTGTTGTCGTCGTCGCAGCCCTCGAGGCCCTGCTTGAAGCCGTCGCCGCATTGCGTGCAGCTCTGGCCGGCGACCGGGCACTGATACCCCGGTTCGATCTGGCAGGCGGCCGAGCATCCGTCGCCGCCCGTGGCGTCGGCGTCGTCACAGGTCTCTCCGACCTCGACGTCCGAGTTGCCGCAGAGCACGCAGTCGTAGCCGGGGACGAAGCAGTTGTAGCCGGGGTCGATCGCGCTGCAGGTGGCGTTGCAGCCGTCGCCGCTGGTGCGGTCGCCGTCGTCGCAGACCTCGCCGGCCTGCAGCACGCCGTTGCCGCATTGGGTGCAGACGCTCGGCTGACCGGTGCAGCTCCAGCCGAGGCTGGCCTCGATCGCGCAGGTGCGGCTGCACCCGTCGCCGGAGTCGTGATCCCCGTCGTCGCAGAGCTCGCCGCTGGTGATCAGGCCGTCGCCGCATTCGGTGCAGACGTCGACGCCGAGTCCGTTCGGCGTGCAGGTGAAGAACTGCTCGACGCCGGTGCAGGTCGCGTTGCAGCCGTCGCCGCCCGCTTCGTTCCCGTCGTCGCAGGCTTCGATCGCCTGCTGGACGCCGTCGCCGCAGTCGTTGCACTGGGTGCCGTTCAGGCAGTTCCAGCCGCTCTCGACCACGCAGGTCGCGCTGCAGCCGTCGCCGGTCCCGGTGTTCCCGTCGTCGCAGGACTCGCCGAACTCCTTCGCCCCGTTGCCGCAACGGGTGCAGGTGTTGAAGACGTTCCCGGTGCCGTAGTAGCAGAGGTATCCCGGCGTCAGCGCCTGGCAGGTCGATTCGCAGCCGTCGCCGGACGCCGTGTTGCGGTCGTCGCAGGTCTCGATCGCCTGACGCACGCCGTCGCCGCAGCGGCCGCAGCCGATGATCTGATCTGAGCCGTCGTACGTGCAGACCCAGCCCGCCTCGAGCTGGCACGCGAAGTTGCAGCCGTCGCCCGAGGTGATGTTCCCGTCGTCGCAGACCTCTGCGCCCGCGCGGGTGCCGTTGCCGCAGCGTTCACAGGTCGTGGGCGTCGTCCCGGTGCAGACGTAGTTGGGGTCTACGGCGCTGCAGGTGCCGTTGCAGCCGTCGTTCGCGTTGGTGTTCCCGTCGTCGCAGACCTCGATCACCTGCTGGACGCCGTCGCCGCAGCGACCGCATTGGGCGCCGTTCGGGCACATCCATCCGCTCTCGACGGCGCAGGTCGCGCCGCAGCCGTCGCCGGTGTTCAGGTTCCCGTCGTCGCAGGTCTCGCCCTGCTCCTTCGCGCCGTTGCCGCATCGGAAGCAGCCGATGACGATGTTCGACGCATTGTAGAAGCAGGTGTGGTTCGCCGTGACGGCCATGCAGCTCGATTCACAGCCGTCGCCCGAGGCGGTGTTGCCGTCGTCGCAGGTCTCGAGCGGCTGACGGACGCCGTCGCCGCAGCGATAGCAACCGAGGTTCTGGTTCGATCCGTCGACGGTGCAGACCCATCCGGCTTCGAGCACGCACGCGAAGTTGCATCCGTCGCCCGAGGTGATGTTCCCGTCGTCGCAGACCTCGGAGCCGGCGCGCGTGCCGTTGCCGCAGCGCTCGCAGACGGAGGGGGAGCCCGCCGCGCAGACGTAGTTGGTCTCGACGGTGCAGGTCGCGCTGCAGCCGTCGCCCGGATCCAGGTCGCCGTCGTCGCAGCTCTCGATCGATTGCCGCGTTCCGTCGCCGCACCGGCCGCACTGGCTCCCGTTCGGGCACATCCAGCCGCCCTCGACCGCGCAGGCCGCGCTGCAACCGTCGTTCGCGCCGGTGTTGCCGTCGTCGCAGGTCTCGTTCAGCTCGAGGTCGCCGTTGCCGCAGCGCGAGCAGTGCAGGAAGACGTTCGACGCGTTGTAGTAGCAGAGGTACCCGGGCGCGACGGCGGAACAATCCGCGGCGCATCCGTCGCCCGAGGCGGTGTTTCCGTCGTCGCAGATCTCGTTCACCTCGCGCGTGCCGTTGCCACAGAAGCCGCAGCCGACGATCTGGTTCGAAGCGCCGTAGGTGCAGGTCCATCCGGCTTCGAGCGCGCATGCGAAGTTGCAGCCGTCGCCGGACAGGTTGTTCCCGTCGTCGCAGGGCTCGGCCGCGCTCTTGATGCCGTTGCCGCAGCGTTCGCAGACCGACGGCTCATTGAAGCAGGTGTAGGTCGGTTCGACGGTGCTGCAGTCCGCGCTGCAGCCGTCGTTCGCGTCGGTATTGCCGTCGTCGCAGCTCTCGATCGCGTCGATCGAGCCGTTGCCGCAGAAGCCGCACTGCCGTCCGTTCGGGCAGGACCATCCGAGTTCGACCTGGCAGGACGCGTTGCAGCCGTCGCCGGGCAGGATGCCGCCGTCGTCGCAGGCTTCGGTGCCCTGCACGAGGTTGTTCCCGCAGACGATGCAGGTCTGAGGATTGCTGCCGGTGCAGGTCGCGTTCGCCTCGAGCGCGCAGGTGGCGCTGCAGCCGTCGTTGCCGCGGACGTTGCCGTCGTCGCAGGTCTCGAGTCCGGCGCCGACGAGTCCGTCGCCGCACGACGCGCACGCCCCGCCGGTCGGAGGACAGTTGTAGCCGGTCTCGACCAGCCGACAGTTGTAGGAGCATCCGTCGCCGCCGGTCGTGTCCCCGTCGTCGCAGACCTCGTTCGAATCGACGGTCCCGTCGCCGCAGAGCTCGCAGACGTCGACGTTCGACCCGTTCGGGGTGCAGTACCAATCCGCGTCCACCGCGGTGCACGTCTCGTTGCAGCCGTCCGCCGCGTTCGTGGGAGAGCCGGCCGCGTTCCCGTCGTCGCAGGTCTCGTTCGTCTCCTGCACGCCGTTGCCGCATCGCTCACACGGCGCGCCCGCGTAGCAGACGTAGCCGGATTCGATCGCCCCGCAGGTCGCGTTGCAGCCGTCGCCCGCGGTGGTGTTGCCGTCGTCGCAGGCCTCGATCGTCTCCTGCGTGCCGTTGCCGCATCGCTCGCACACCTGGCCCACGACCGGGCAATACGCGCCCGGCTCGAGCGTACAGGTCGCGCTGCATCCGTCCCCGGCGATGGAGTTCAGGTCGTCGCAGGTCTCCGCGCGCGCCGGTTGTACGACGCCGTCGCCGCAGCGATCGTTCGACGCGTCCACGCCCGCGTCGAATCCGCCGCCCGCGTCCGGCGTCTGTCCCGAGTCCATCCCGCCGCCGTCGCCGCCACCGCCGTCCACGCCGATCCCACCGTCGGGTGTCTTCTTGCCCCCTCCGCAGGCCGTGAGGACGAGGACGGACGTCAAGACGACGAGTCGAAGCGCGAGACGCGACGCAGAATTCATCGGAGCTCCCCGGAGTGCACGAGCGCGGGCGCGCGTGAACGCTCCCGTGGCGATGAGTCGCCGCGTCAGCCCTCGTTGCTGAAGCGTTCGCGCAAGTTCTTCACATCGCGTCGATCCTAGGGAGGCCTACGTGGTGACGTGTGCGCGGACGATCACGGTTGGAACTGGAACACCCCGAGGAGATCTTCGGTCGACGAGATCGGCGCGCCGCTCGTCTTGATCGCGACGACGCGGAATTGATAGACCATCCCGCTCGCGAGCGAGACGGACGCCGCAGCGGGGACGAAGCTGCCCGCGACGAGGTCGTAGACCACCGGGTCGGCGCCACCCTGCGGCGCGATCGCGGTGTCCTGGTAGACGAGCGTGCCGAACGCGTCGAAGAGACGGATCTCGTAGTGGTCGACGCCGGGGTACTTCGACCATCGGAACGTCGGGACGGCCGTCACGACCTCGAGGCCGGTCGCGCCCGGGCCGACGACGCCGATCGGGTCGGTGACCTTGATCGAGACGAGATCCTCCGAGCGCGCGGACGTCACCGTCACGGCGCCGGCATCCGAGACCTGGACGAACCGAACGTCGGTGCCTGCGATGCTCGTGTCCGGATCGCG
>Ga0075163_10012498_pt1 | contig 11052 bp, 11 predicted proteins | sample JI1023141ADNA_FD_71478 | JGI IMG/M metagenome (GOLD analysis project Ga0075163, IMG submission 71478) | Wastewater effluent complex algal communities from Wisconsin, to seasonally profile nutrient transformation and Carbon sequestration -... | ecosystem: Engineered > WWTP > Effluent > Algae...
GAAAAGGAACGCGGCGAGGAGATGGGGCTCATCTACTCGCGCATCAACAATCCCAACCTTGAAGTGCTGGAAGACAGGCTGGCGGTATGGGACGAGGCGGAGAAGACGCTGGCGTTCTGTTCGGGCATGGCGGCGATCTCGACCGCGATGTGGACGTTCCTGCGGCCGGGGGATGCGTTCGTTTTCTCCGAGCCGGTGTATGGCGGCACGGAATATCTGATCCACAACATCCTGCCGCAATTTGGAATTCATGGTGTGAGCTTTGAAGCCGAAGGCGGCGAGACGGCTTTCCGCGAGGCCGGGATGAAGGCGGCGGCCAAGGCGGCGATCAGCGGCGGCCGGGTGGGCGTGATCTATATCGAGACGCCGGCCAACCCGACCAACGGGCTGGTGGACATCGAACTGGCGCGCGAGATTTCGGAGAGCCTGGCGACCCCGGCGGGGCGGCCGCCGGTGATCGTGGACAATACCTTCCTCGGGCCGCTGTGGCAGACGCCTCTGGCGCTGGGGGCGGACCTCTGCATCACGTCGCTGACCAAATATGTCGGTGGGCACTCGGACCTGATTGCCGGGTCGTGCTCGGGAGAGACGGCTTGGATGGCGCCAGTAGGCGTGATGCGGACCATTCTGGGTACGATGCCTGATCCGCATACGGCATGGCTGCTGTTGCGCTCACTCGAGACGCTGAAGCTCCGAATGGATGCGGCGGAAGCGGGAGCAAAAAAAGTTGCAGCCTACCTGCAGACGCATAAACGCGTGAAGTCGGTCTGGTATCTCGACTTTCTGCCGGCCGATCATCCCGATCGCCCGCTTTATGAGCGGCAGTGCAGGTCGGCGGGGTCGACGTTCGCGTTCGAGATCGTCGGTGGCGAGGCGGAGGCTTTCGCCTTCCTCAACAAGCTGCAGGTGATCAAGCTGGCGGTGAGCCTGGGCGGCACGGAGACGTTGGCCTCGCATCCGGCGGCGATGACGCATTCGGACGTGCCGCCGGAAAGCCGTAAACGGCTGGGCATTACCGAGGCTCTGGTGCGGCTGTCGATCGGGGTGGAAGATCCCAACGATCTGATCGCGGATATCGAACAGGCTTTGGGAACGTAAATGGCTGACACGCTGACGGCGCCAGAGCTGTTCATTCCACAAACGGTTATCCCGCCCGAGAAACCTCTGGGGCTGGTGCGCGGCCTGCTGCAGATGGTGGAGAACCCGATCCATGTCTGGCCGCGAGCAATGTACGAGAACCCGTATCATGGCGTGCGGTGGCTGGGGCGCACCTTCCACTACATGCGTACGCCCGAGCACATGAAAGCAGTGTTCCTTGACCACCCGGACGTGTTCGAGAAGTCGCCCTTCCAGCGCAGGCTGGTGCGGCCGGCGACGGGGGATGGGCTGCTGTCGGCGGTGGGGGAGCACTGGAAATTTCAGCGGCGGGCGGCGTCTCCGGCATTCCGGATCGATGCGTTGCGGGCGCTGGTGCCGGAGTTCTCGAAATCGGCCGAGGCGGCGGTGCAGCGGATGGCGGCAGCGGGGAGTGCGGCTCCGGTCAATGTGATGGACCAGATGCAGCACACGACGCTGGACGTGATCGTGCAGACGATCCTCGGCGGGGAAGATCCCGGGTTCAAGCATGATCGCGTCGCGCAGTCGGTAACCGACTACATGGAAGTCATGGGCCATCCCGACATGTTCGACCTCTTCGGCGCGCCAGACTGGCTGCCGCGTCCGTGGGCGCAAAAGGGCAGGCGGGCCGCAGAGGCGCTGAAACAGTCGGCGGTGGACGCCATCGAGCGGCGGCGGGCGAGCGGGACGGCGCGGAATGATCTGCTTGGCCTGCTGCTGGCGGCGCGCGATCCGGAGACGGGCAAGGGCCTCTCCGATATCGAGCTGCGGGACAATGTGGTGACATTCATTGGCGCAGGCCATGAGACGACGGCGCTGGCGCTGACCTATTCGCTGTACCTGATCGCCAACGCGCCGGAGGTGCAGGGGCGGCTCCATCGCGAAGTGATCGAGGCGTGCGGCGACAAGCCGATCGATGCAGCGATGATCGACGCGATGCCGTTCCATGAGCAGGTGATCAAGGAAGCGATGCGGCTTTATCCGCCTGTGTCGATCATCGACCGGATGGCGAAGGAAGATATCCAGCTGGGCGACGCCAACGTGAAGAAGGGCGACCTGGTGTTCGCGCTGGTTTACGTGATGCACCGCCACAAGCTGTTGTGGGAGCGACCCGAGGCGTTCGATCCGGATCGCTTCTCGGAGGAGCGGTCAGCCGGGCGCCATCGCTTCCAGTACATGCCCTTCGGCGCGGGACCGCGCATCTGCATCGGCATGAAGTTCGCCTACATGGAGGCGGTGGCCATTCTCGCGACGATGGTGCGGGCGCTGAAGTTCAACCCCAATCCGGCGCACAAGGTGGAGCCGAACATCCGCATCACGCTGCGCCCGGAAGGCGGCATGCCGCTGTTCGTGGAAGCGCGGTAGGGGCGGTTAGTTCGCGGACCCCGCTGCGGCGTCAATCATTGCGAGCGAGCTGGTTATCGCTGCGGCCTCCGGGCATGAACTCTTGCAGGCGACCTCCAGCTTCGCGAGGTCGTCGCGCTGGTCCTTTGCGCCGGCAGCGTTGCCGAGTTTTGCCTCGACCCAGCCAAGGCGCCCTTTGGGCTCCGGCGCGTTCGATTTCGCAGCGATGCGCAGGTGCTTGCGCGCCAGTTCGAGATCGTTCTTTCCGATGAAAGCGAGCCCGATCATGTAGTTTGCAGCCGAGTTGCGTTGATCGCGCCGGATCACTTCGCGGAATTCACTCACGGCGCGATCATAGTCCTTGATCTGCAGGGCGGCGACGCCCTGGTCGAAGTGCAGCTTGGGATTGTCCTGATCGAGTGAGGGCAGCGCAGTGTTGCCACCGCCAGTGTAGGTGCTGGCGGTCGACGAGCCGCCGCGCTGTGCGCTGGCGGGAGCGGCGACCAGGAGGGCGGCTATCATTGTTGCGATAGCAAGGTGCAGCTTGGTCATCGTGTACTCCCCAACGCCGGACGCGTCGTCTGCCGGTCCGGCCGGAGACTACACGTCCGGATGGGAGCGCGCCTAGCCCAAGGCTGCGTCGAGTGTGATTTCGATAGCGGCGAGCGCCTTGGAGACCGGGCAGCCGGCCTTGGCTTTTTTGGCCAGTGTCACGAATTCCTGATTGTCCATGCCGGGAACGTCCCCGCGCAGGGTGAGGGCGCTTTTCGAGATGGCCTGCCCGCCGCCGGCGACAGGGCCGACGGTGACTTCGGCGGTGGTGATGAGTTTCGCCGCCGGGTGGCCCGCTTCGGCGAGGAAGTGGGAGAGCTGCATGGTGAAGCACGAGGCATGCGCGGCGGCGATCAGCTCTTCCGGGTTGGTGGCGGACTTGCCGCTCTCGTCCTCGAAGCGCGCCTTGAATGTGTAGGGCGAGTCCTTGAGGACGCCGCTCTGCATCGAAATGGCGCCTTTGCCATCGCGAAGGGCGCCAGACCAGACGGCGGTAGCGATGCGTTTCATGGCGGATGTCTCCAGGCTGGGGTGGATGCTGGAGACAAGATAGGGCGAGGACCTGCGCGTTGCGAACCCGGGTTCTCACAAGCCCGAGAGTGGCTCTGCGACGGTTCGTTGTGCTGGAACAAGTGGGGCGGCTTCTGTTGCCAGGCGCCGCCCCGAGCCCCGCCTTAGCTTGCTACAGCTAAGGACTTAAGTTTCGGAATTCACCAGCTGCTTACGCAGCGAGGCGAGCTTCCTGAGCAAAGTTGTCATTGGCAACTATTGCGTAATGGGCTTCTAACGGGGCCCACGCGGGTGAAGTTTTCGTCTTTACACGTCCGTCGATCCTGTATCGGCCCCATACCAGCCGGCCATGACCGGGGAAAATATGGTGGAGCCGCCGGGCACTGCCCCCGGGTCCGATCCGCTTATTACACGACAGTTTATCGCCATAGTCCCTTGCGGGACGTCTGCAATATAGGCGGGGAAGGTGAACGAGGGAAGAACTCGTTCTGCAATCCTCACGGGTTCTCCAGTGGTTTGCCCCGCCGTCCGGGAGTTCGTCAGCCGCCAGAATCCGTCTGGCGCGGGCAGGCGATTACCGGCAGCATCCCGCCATCGTGTTCTGGGAGGGACGCCCCATGAAGAAACTGATCGCCGAATTCCTCGGCACTGCGACGCTCGTGTTCTTTGGCTGTGGTGCGGCCGTGCTGGCTGGCGCCGGCAACGTCGGACAGCTTGGCATCGCTTTCGCCTTCGGGCTCGCGATCGTGGCGATGGCCTACGGCATCGGGCCGGTTTCGGGCTGCCATGTGAACCCCGCCGTCTCGTTCGGCGCGTTCGTGTCTGGCCGGATGAAACTCAACGACATGGTTGGGTATTGGGTGGCGCAGTTCCTGGGCGCGGCCGTCGGCGCGGGAATTCTCTACGTCATCGCCTCGGGAACGAGCGACTTCGTGATGGGCGAATACGCGCTGGGCTCCAACGGGTTCGGGCCGGATTATCTCGGCGGCTACAACCTGACCGCCGCGCTGGTGTTCGAGATCGTCGCGACCTTCCTGTTCGTGGTGGTGATCCTGGGGGCGACGCAGGCAAAGGCGCCGGCGCAGTTCGCGGGCCTCGCCATCGGCCTGACGCTGGCGGTGATCCACATTGTCGGCATTCAGGTGACGGGCGTATCGGTGAACCCGGCGCGGTCGTTCGGTCCGGCCGCGTTTGCACAGGGCGCAGCGTTGTCTCAGCTCTGGCTGTTCATCGTGGCGCCGCTGATTGGCGCGGGCCTCGCGGGCCTTGCCTTTCGCACCAAGACGCTGGAAGCGGACTGAGCTGGATCCGGCCATGTCATTCACCCGCCGCAGTGTGGTGCTCGGCGCGGGAGCTGTTGCGATGACGCCATTCGCCTTTGCGCAAACGCGCGCCCCGCTTCCCGGCGGCGGGTCGGTTATGATGCCGTCGCCCTATGACAAGAAGCCGCGTTATCCGACCTACGGGGAGAAGGTGGCCGGAGACGTTCTCATCGGCTACCGCAACTGGCGCTCGACCATGTCGGGTTACCCTGAATGCGACGGCATGATTGCGGTCGGGCGGGCCGAGCGGTTCGAGGGCCTGAAAAAGTTCATGGAAACGGCGCGCGTCGGGCTGTCGATCCAGTGGGGCGCGGCTGACCTTGTTCCGGGCACGGGATGGAGCAAAGACGAGAAGCGCTATCCGGTGGAAAGCGCCACGAGTGAAATGGGGCAGGAGCTGGTGCAGCAGCTGGCGGTGCATCGTGTGGGCTTTTTCGATGTCTATGATGAGCCCGCGCACATGCTGGTGATCGCACACCAGCGGGGCGTGCATGTTGGCGTGTGGCTTTACAAAAAGAATGGCGGACTGAAGGGCGCGCGGAAAATCGCCGACAAGATCGCTGCGTCATGCCAGCCATAAGCTTGTGACGCAGACTACTTTCCGCACTTTCGCGCAGATATGCGACGTCACCGAAATGACATCATAAAAATTCTCGCCGGGTGTTCTGCGGGGCGGTGCGCCGCCTCATATCAGCCCTGATTGGAATGCCACACAGTCAGCGCTGGGGGGGCGTTCAGGAACCGGATGCCGACAGAGGCGTTTTCGATGCGCCCATTCCGAAAATACAGGGAACAGACTCATGGCCGAAGCCCAGAGGCGCGAAGCTTTCAACATCGAGGAAACCATCCTCATCGATCGCCTGATGCGCCGGCAGGGTCTCACCTTCCAGCAAGCCGATGAGACGGTCGAAAAATACAAGCGCGGCGAACGCGCGGAGATCGACCCGGCATTGATGGAAGGGCTGGACGGGCTTTGATCGCCGTCAGCTGTCGGGGAAGAGACCTTCCTCGGTCAGCAGGTCCCAGGCCTTGTTGCCGAGGCGGGTGAACACCTCGACATTCGCCGAGAGGTTGGCGGCAGTGATGCCGCCGTCGAGGATGAGATAGCGCGTGAGATTGAGGTCCTTGCCCTCGGTGTAGTCGCTGAGGGCGGCGTAATCGATGAGGCCGGCCGCCTCTTCTGCGGCGGCGTCCGATTTCAGGTTGAACGTCAGCGAAAGATTGATGCCGGAACAGCGCTTGGCCGCGCCAGCGCCGGTGCATTCGAGGCCATAGAAAACATAGTGCAGCCCGTCGGGCGATTTCATCTCGATATAGGGCGCGTCGGCGTCTGCCTTGCTTTCGCCGACGAAGACGCTCTCGAGCGATTCGGCGGCGGTGCGCATGTCGGCGAAGGAGGCGTCGGTCATCACCGTCTGCGTCTGCGCCTGGGCGGGCGCGGCGATGGCGAGTGCGGCGGCGATGGATAGCGTGGCGATGGTCAGAATCTGCATGGTGGAACTCCCCTCTGTGCATCTCCCCTGTACATTCAGATTTGCACACAAGGTGCTGCGCCGCCAGTTGGCGGGCGGGCTTGCCTTGAGGGTGGGCGAGGGGGCAAGTCTGCTGCACCTGCTTCCGCGAACGGTGACTCGCATGCGTCCGTATCTCGATCTGCTGAGCGACATTCTCGACCACGGCGTTGACCGGCCGGATCGCACCGGCACGGGGACGCGGGGTGTTTTCGGCCGGCAGATGCGGTTTGACCTCGCCGACGGCTTCCCGATGCTGACGACCAAGAAGCTGCACCTGCGCTCGATCATCGTCGAGCTGCTGTGGTTCCTGCGCGGCGAGACCAACGTGAAGTGGCTGCAGGATCGCGGCGTATCGATCTGGAACGAGTGGGCCGACGCCGATGGCGAGCTGGGGCCTGTCTACGGCAAGCAGTGGCGCAGCTGGGCGGCGCCCGATGGACGGACCATCGATCAGATCACGTGGGTGCGGGACGAGATCATCCGCAATCCCAATTCGCGGCGGCTGGTGGTGTCGGCGTGGAATCCGGCGGACGTGGACCAGATGGCGCTGCCGCCCTGCCACTGCCTGTTCCAGTTCTTCGTCGCTGACGGGAAGCTGAGCTGCCAGCTGTATCAGCGGTCGGCTGACGTGTTCCTGGGGGTGCCGTTCAACATCGCGTCCTATGCGTTGCTGACCATCCTGATGGCGAAGGCCACCGGGCTGCAGCCTGGGGAGTTCGTGCACACGTTTGGCGACGTCCACCTCTATGCGAATCACTTCGAGCAGGCGCGGCTGCAGATTGCCCGGACGCCCAGGGCGCTGCCGCGCCTGACCCTTAATCCAGGCAAATCAGACCTGTTCGGGTGGGATTACGAAGATTTCACATTGAACGATTACGTAGCTGATGCGCACATCAAGGCGCCCGTCGCGGTCTGAAGCGGCGCGGTGTCAGGCGCCTGATCCTTCACGCAGCCGTGTCTGAGTCCCGAATGGATTCAAGGGTATCGGCGGGCTTCATGAAACGCCGCGTTGCGGCAGGCGTCCAAAGTGGTGACGTGATGTGATCGATCGCCGGATGGCGGCGTTAAGGTTTGGGCAAGCAAGCTGTATAAAGCGCAATCATTCAACCGCTTGCACTTTTTCGTGGACCATCCGAAGAACCGCGTACCGCCCGGATACTGTCATTCCCGAGGCGGATTGTGATCCGTCGGAGGGATCTGTCCCATGTCGTTCAAACTGACCTTCGCCGTGGCCGTTTCGGCCGCCGCTCTCGCTCTCGCCGCTTGCTCGAAAGAAGAAGCCACCACCGTTGAAACGCCGGCTCCGGTCGTCGTCGAAACGCCGGCTCCGGTTGAGCCCGCTCCGGCTCCGGTTGTCGATCCGGCTGCTCCGGTTGATCCCGCCGCCGCTCCGGCTGCTGACCCGGCTGCTCCGGCTGCCCCGGCTCCTGCCGAGACGCACTAAGCACTTTGCTCTAGCGAGCAAGGGAAGGGCGGCCCTCACAGGCCGCCCTTCTGCGTTTCTGGGTCTGAAAACGGCGGTCAGGCGGCTGCAGGATCGACGAGGCCGCGCTCCTCGCGGCGGCGCATCATCCAGGACACGATCACAGCCCCGATCATCTTGCCTACGATGAAGAAAATGATGTTCGGCAGGTTGAGCATCACCCCTGCCGGCTCGCCATGACCCTGGCGCGCGAGGTCGGCGCCATAGAGGAAGACGGTGGTGTCGATCGGCGAGGCGACCAGGCTGGACAGAAGGATGCGCGTCGACAGCCGGTATTTCGTGAAGGTGTAGATCAGCCAGTCCACCGTCTCGGAAATGGCGAAGGCGATGGCGGATGCGAGTGCGATCACCGGCCAAGAATAATAGAACGACCAGCCAATCGCGAGCGCCATCAGGACCAGCACGCGATGGCCCATCTCGCGCTGCACGAAATCGCGCACCACGAAGACGAAGCCGGTGAGGATGGTGAGCGGATTGAAGATCACTGACTTGGCGGGATCAGGTTCAAGAAAGCCGAAGACGGGCGAAAGGTCGATCAGCGGAATATCGGGGCGGCCGAACGTCCAGTTCAGGAACGGGATCAGGGCGACATAGAAAAACGCCCAGGCGCGGCCCTTGAGCATCCAGACGAGCACGCCGGTAGCGACCAGGCCGGCCACCGCATAGGGGAATTGCGCGGGAGTCTGGTTGGTGAGGGCGCCGATGAACTCGGTCCAGAGGCTGGATAGGCCGTCCATGTCCTGTAACCCCCAAGCGCCGCTCTTGCGCCAGGCGCAAAACGCGGGTTCGACTCCGATCCCAAGCCAGCCCAATACTGCAATTGGTCCTGAACGCGGAGTCTTGTGTTGCCGTCTGACGTCGCCCAACCCCGAGATGCTGTAAGCCTGAGCCTTGTGGCGGCAATCGGGCGCCGGGGTGAGTTGGGAGTGTCCGGCGGACTGGTGTTCCGGATCAAGGCCGACATGCTGCATTTCCGCAAAGCCACGGCGGGCAAGCCGGTGCTGATGGGACGCAAGACGTGGGAAAGCCTGCCGAAGCGTCCACTACCGGGCCGACCCAACCTCATCGCGACGCGGAACCTCGCATTCCTGGCGCCTGACGCCTTCGTGTTTTCCAGCCTGCCGCCGGCTGTGGCGGCGGGGCGGGCAATGGCCGCGAAGATGGGCGTGACCGAAGTGTGTGTGATCGGCGGGGCGGAAATCTACAAGGCGGCCCTGCCGCTGGCGGACCGACTGGTGATCACTGACGTGGAAGCGGAGGTCGAGGCCGATGCGTTCTTCCCGGCGTTTGATCGCAGCGAATGGCGTGAAGTCTCGGCGCAGCGCGTGGAGGCGGATGCGGACAATGAGTTCAGTTTCACGATCCGCGATCTGGTGAGGAAATGACAGACATGGATATCGAGATCGTCGCCGAAGGACTCTCATTTCCCGAAGGACCCGTCGCGATGGCGGATGGGTCGGTGATCGTGGTGGAGATCCGGTCCGGCAAGCTGACGCGGTGCTGGAACGGCAAGACCGAAGTGATCGCAGTGATTGGCGGCGGACCGAATGGCGCGGCCATCGGCCCGGATGGCGCAATGTACATCTGCAACAATGGCGGCTTCAAGTATCTCGTCCGCAACGGAATGGTGATCCCGGCGGGCATCGCGGCGGATTATTCCGGCGGAAGGATCGAGCGCGTCGACCTCGCCACCGGCAAGGTGGAGCGGATGTATGATCGCGTCGGCGAGCACCTGCTGCGCGGGCCGAACGATCTGGTGTTCGACAAGGCGGGCGGGTTCTGGTTCACCGACTATGGCAAGGAGATGCCACGTGTCCGCGACAAGAGCGGCATCTATTATGCGCTGCCGGATGGATCGAAGGTCATCGAGGTCGAATTCGGATCATCCGGCTATAACGGCATTGGCCTCTCGCCGGATGAGAAAACGGTCTACGCCGCCGAGACCAGCACGGGACGGTTGTGGGCGTTCGACGTGACGGGTCCAGGCCAGATTGCCCGCGAGCGTGGGCGGTTTGCCGGGCGGATCGTGGCGACCATGCCGGGCCAGCCGGCGATCCGTTATTTCGACAGTCTTGCGGTTACCGCGGCGGGCAATGTCTGTGTCGCGACCTTGCTGGAGGGCGGGGTGACGACGATCACGCCGGATGGCGCCTACGACCTCACACCGATGCCCGATCCCTACACGACCAATATCTGCTTTGGCGGCGTCGACATGCGCGACGCCTGGGTGACGCTGTCGGGCACGGGCAGGCTGGGCAGATGCCGCTGGCGGGAGCCGGGACTGCGTCTGAACTTCAACGCGTAGGGCGCCTCACACAGTGTTGTTGGCGCAGTTCTCCTTTTTCCTTCCGCAATTGGGGCTTTAGCTTCGCGCAGCGGGAGCGCGTTCTTGCGGAGCGCGCCCTTTAAGGCCAGTCTGTGATGGGCCTTTGGGACCAGATTTCGCGGGAGTTTCTGTCTGATGCCGGTTTCCTCGTTCGCCCGTCGCAGCATCGCCTCGGTGGTTCTGGGCGCCCTGGTTCTGGTCGCGGCCCCGGCCATCCTGCCCGCGACAGCGCAGGTTGTGGACCGGCCCGGCCTGTCGGGAGAGGATTTCTCGGCGCTGGCCAAGCGGCTGATGCCGTCGGTGGTGAACATCTCGACGCGGCAGACCGTGGCGAAGGGTGACGGCCTGCCGAGTTTTGGGCCGAACTCGCCGCTGAACGAATTCAACGAACTGTTCGGACGCGGCGAGCAAGGCATGCGGCGCCAGTCGTCGCTGGGCTCGGGCTTCATCATCGACAAGGCGGGCTATGTCGTAACCAACAACCACGTGATCGAGGATGCTGACGAGATCGACGTGATCCTGTCGGACGGCACGGTGCTGAGCGCCAAGCTGGCCGGCGTGGACACCGACGTTGACCTTGCGCTGCTGAAGGTCGACACCAAGATTGCGCTGACGCCGGTGCCGTGGGGCAATTCGGACACGGCTGACATCGGCCAGTGGGTGATCGCCATCGGCAACCCGTTCGGCCTTGGCGGCACGGTGACGGCCGGCATCGTCTCGGCCCGCAACCGCGACATCAGCGCGGGCAATTTCGACGACTTCATCCAGACCGACGCCTCGATCAACCGCGGCAACTCCGGCGGGCCGCTGTTCAACCTCAAGGGCGAGGTGATCGGCATCAACACCGCGATCTATTCGCCGGGCGACAGCGGCGGCTCGGTCGGC
>Ga0075163_10012499_pt1 | contig 11052 bp, 9 predicted proteins | sample JI1023141ADNA_FD_71478 | JGI IMG/M metagenome (GOLD analysis project Ga0075163, IMG submission 71478) | Wastewater effluent complex algal communities from Wisconsin, to seasonally profile nutrient transformation and Carbon sequestration -... | ecosystem: Engineered > WWTP > Effluent > Algae...
TGCTCCTGCGAAGAAGGCTGCTCCTGCGAAGAAGGCTGCTCCTGCGAAGAAGGCTGCTCCTGCGAAGAAGGCTGCTCCTGCGAAGAAGGCTGCTCCTGCGAAGAAGGCTGCTCCTGCGAAGAAAGCGGCTCCTGCGAAGAAGGCGGCTCCTGCGAAGAAGGCTGCTCCTGCGAAGAAGGCTGCTCCTGCTGGCGATGCCGGCGGTTCGACCAGCAACTGATCGACGATTCACGTTGTCGGAAACAAGAAACCCCGCTTCGGCGGGGTTTCTTGTTCCCAGACCGTCGTCACTTGAGACGGGCTGCCCGCAAGACTCAGCGCTGACGTCGCACCTGATCCAACTGCAGCCAATCCTGAGACGGCAATGCCAAAGCGCGATCCATGATCGTCGGCAACAGGCCACTCGGCGTGACGCATTCGCAGTTCCAGACAACGGCCATACCGATATCCAACTCGGGAAGCATCGCAATCATTCCTCGATAGCCTTGCACGGCTCCCGCGTGGAAGACCATCTTGTGTCCAGCGTAGTTGTAGATGCGCCATCCCAGCGCATATTCCGCCTTTCGAATCCGTGCCTTACGCCATTGGATACCGCGAATCTCACCGGGCGTATCGACAACCGGCTGATGCAAATTCGTCAACAATCCTTGCGAAAGCACCTCGGGGCGATGACCGAGATTTCCCAGCAGCCATTGCGTCAGGTCCCGCGCGCTGGCGTTGACGCCCGCCGCGGGTGGCACCCGATAGTAGTTTTCCTTCGCGCGGATTGCCGTCATCCGTCCACCGCGCATCACGTGCGGCCGCGCCCAACTTGCACTGGCCTCCAGGGCTTCACGACCATAGGTGGCGGTATACATCCCGAGGGGATGAAACAGTTTCTTCTCCACTTGGTGAGTGAAGAAATCACCGGTAACCGCAAACGCCATGTCACCCACGAGACTGAAGGCCACGTTCTGGTAGGCGTAGCAATCACCGGCCTGACACAGCATCGGAGCGGAATCCAGCTTGGCGATCATCAACGGATAGGGCTCGTCGCTTTCCAGCAGTGGATCGAAGGCATGGAAACCCAGACCCAAACGATGACTGAGAATGTTCTCCAGTGTCACCTGCTCGGCGGCCTGCGGATTCGCCAGTTTGAAGGCGGGCAACAAGTCCGTCGCGCGCGTGTCCCAGCGCAAGGCGCCTTCTTCAACCAGCTTGCCTGCCAAGGTGCTGGCGAATGCCTTGGAAAGCGAGGCGAGGCGAAACACGGTGTCTGCCGTCACCGGCTCGGCACGCCTCGCTTCGACAACACCGTAACCGCGCTCCAACACGACCTCGCCGCGATACACCAAACTCACCGCCATCCCGGTGACACCCACCTCGCGCACGATGCGTCGCGCCAGCGCATCGGTTTGTCGTCCCAATGCCGCGGCGTCCACGCGGCGTCCCGTCTGCGCCGAGACGGTCGCTGCTGCAACCGTCTCGGCTGCGTCAACCGGCAGCGCCGCACACGCCATCACAGCCAGGTTGATGAAAACCGAGGTCACACGTTTGAACATGAATCGTCATTCCGTTCGCTTGGCGGCACAACGCGAACAGATGCGAAATGCCGTCGGGTAGAAGAAGATGCAGCGGCGAGTCGCGTCCAACGATTCTTCGCGCCACGCCTGCTGCGGGGTGTTCAGTCTAGCCCAGCGCCAATTGCCACAGGAGATTGCCATGACCTTCCTGCTTGTCCTTTTCTTACTGTTCGTACTCCCAATCATCGCTCTGGCGATCTGGGCCATCGCGACATACAACGGCCTTGTCGTCGCTCGCAACGGTTTCCGGAATGCCTTTGCGCAGATCGATGTGCAATTGCAGCGTCGCTATGACCTGATCCCCAATCTCGTCGAAGTCGCCAAGACCTATCTGCAGCACGAGCGCGAGACGCTGGAGGCGGTGATCCGCGCCCGCAATACCGCGGTGAACGATCTGCAGACTGCCAAAGCGCATGCGGGCGAAGCCGCTGCGATGCAAGCACTATCCAGTGCCGAAGCCGGTGTGAATGCGAGCTTGGGACGCCTGTTTGCATTGAGCGAGTCCTACCCCGATCTCAAAGCCAACACCACCATGATGCAACTCAGCGAAGAGCTGTCTTCGACCGAGAATCGCGTCGCCTTCGCACGTCAGGCTTTCAACGATGCCGTCATGGACTACAACAACCGCCGCGAGATGTTTCCCGGCAATCTGTTGGCCACGCCGATGGGCTTCATCGCAGCAAGTCCGCTGGCCATTGCCAGCGACGAAGCACATAAACGTGAAGCACCGAAGGTCAGCTTCGGGCCGTAGTTTTCCCTACTACACAGGCGCTTTCCGGTGATCGCTTTCTTCGAACGCCAGCAGCAGATGCAGCGCCAGACACGTCGCATGCTGCTGCTGTTTGCGGTGGCCGTGCTGGGCACAGTGTTGGCAGTCGATGGCTTGGTGTGGCTGGTCATGCGCTGGCTGCAAGGCACACAGGTCCGCGAAGTTGGCGCCATGATCAACTCGCAGACACCCGTCGCTGTCGGCGTTGCCACCGTTGTTGTGCTGGCAGTGATCCTGATCGCGTCTGCTGTCCGTTTGCGCCATCTCAACGATGGAGGAGGCGCGATCGCAGCGCGCATGGGCGGGCGTGAGATCGACTTCAGCCCAAGCAAGCCGGACGAACAGCGGCTGCGCAACGTGGTGGAGGAAATGGCCATCGCCTCCACTGTCCCGGTACCACGCATCTTCGTGCTCGACGATGAGGCATCGATCAATGCCTTTGCCGCTGGCAGCGACACCGATGACTGCGCCATCGCGGTGAGTGCGGGCGCGCTGCAGCATCTGGATCGCGATGAATTGCAGGGCGTGGTGGCACATGAGTTCAGCCACATCCTCAATGGTGACATGCGTCTGAATGTGCGCTTGATGGCCTTGCTGTTCGGCCTGTTTGCGGTCACCGTCGCGGGTCGCGTGCTGTTCCACATCGGCCGCGCATCGCGCAGCAGTCGCGCCAGCTTGCCGATTTTTCTGGCGGGCGCGGCGCTGTTGTTGGTTGGCTCGATCGGTTTGCTCGCAGGTCGCGTCATCCAGGCGGCCATCTCGCGCTCGCGCGAGCGACTGGCCGACGCCTCGGCAGTGCAATTCACTCGGCAACAGCGCGGCTTGGCCGATGCACTGAAAAAAATCGCCGCGCATCCGCGCGGTGCGCGCTTGCAGAATCCGCATGCCGGTGAAGTCGCCCATATGCTGTTCGGCGACGGCATCTCGCGCGCACACTGGCTGTCCACCCACCCGCCGCTGTTGGAGCGCATCCAAGCCCTGGAGCCGGGTTTTGGACCGGCACGATTGCAGGCGTTCGTGCAACGCTGGCAGGCGCAAGCTGGCACCACCCCTGCATCATCCGCAGCACCGCATACAGATCGCGGATCGGTGGAAAGCGCGACGGTGATGCCGCTGGCAGCGACGGCATCAACGCGTCCGTCCGCACCCAGCTCACGTCTGTCGCTGGAATGGCAAACCGCGCTACGTGATGCCGACAGCGCGCTGTCGGTAGTGACTGCCCTGCTCGACGACGCACGTGGCGACGAATGGGTCGGGCTGCGCGAACTGCCGATCAACCAGCAGGTCAATCTCGCTCTGCTCACGCTGTCGCGTCTGCGCTCCGCAGACCCGACACAACGGCAGCTACTGCAAGACGAACTGCAGCGAACGACCGAGCACTCACTGCGACGGCTTTGCATCAGATTGCTGGTCGCTCAACACCTGCATGCGACGCAGGCTCGAGAGCATGTCAGCACCTGCCATCTGCAAGCATGCACCGGAGAAATCGCCGACCTGCTTGCCACCTTGGCTCTGCTGGGACACGAGGACGTCGAGCGGGCGCGGATGGCCTACTTGCGTGCGATGCACGCCATCCTTCCGCAACAGGCCATGCCGATGCGCAAGGACGTGCCGCATTTCGATACCCTGCAGTCCGCGCTGTGGAAGCTGGATCGCCTTGATATCACCGGCAAACATCTCTTGACCGAGGCAATGCGCCTCGCCGTACTGCACGATGGACAGGTGAATACCGCAGAACACGCCCTGCTGCGCTGCTTCTGCACCTGCCTGCACTGTCCGATGCCAGCGCTGCCAGAAGGCTGAAAGCACGAACGGCGGACATCGCGACGGGCCAGTTGCTACATTGCCCACTCCGACCCGAAGCGGAGCGTCACATGCCTCGACCGATTGACCGTCTTGCTTTCACCCTGGCTTTGTGGCCGGTGTTCGCCAGTATGTCGGCCATCGCCGACGACAAGGCTGCACCCACCGCATTGACCTCCGCCGACGTGCTGGCGCAAAGCCCTGACAGCGACTGGCGCGCACTCGATCCCGAGCGCACCGTCTATCTGGAACTTCCCCAAGGCCGGGTAGTGATCGAACTGGCTCCCGGCTTTGCGCCGCGCCACCAGGCACAACTGCACCAATTACTGAAGCAGCACTATTTCGACCAACTCCCGATTTTGCGCGTGCAGGACAACTACGTGGTGCAGTGGGGCGATCCGCATGCCAGCGATTCCTCGCGAGCCAAATCGCGTGGCGAAGCCGGTGGCAGTCTTCCGGCCGAATTCGATATCGACAGCACGAAATCCGGGCACTTCACGCCACTCGGCGAGCGTGACGTCTACGCCGAGCAGGTGGGCTTCATCGATGGTTTCCACGCGGCTCGCGATGTTGCGAGTGGTCGCACTTGGCTGACCCATTGCTATGGCGCTCTCGGCGCAGGCCGAGACAATGCGGCGGATAGCGGGAGCGCAGCAGAATTGTATGTGGTGATCGGTCATGCGCCACGCCATCTGGATCGCAATGTGACCGTGCTCGGTCGGGTCGTGCAGGGCATGGAGCTGTTGTCCAGTCTGCCGCGCGGCAGCGAAGCGATGGGGTTTCTGGCCGATCCCGCACAGGGCACCGCCATTCAGACCTTCCGGCTCGCCGCGGACGTCGCGGAATCCGAACGCAGCGCACTGCAGGTCATGCGCACCGACAGCCGCAGCTTTCGCGCCTGGATCGCCTCACGACGTTCGCGCCATGAAGAATGGTTCGTCGATCCGGTGGGCAAGATCGAACTTTGCAACATGTCGGTTCCCGTTCGCGAAGCACGACCAAAGTCGTGAAACCGGGTAAATCCGTTACATCAGAAACCACTAACGTTCAGTAAACACATGTTTTCCATGTGTTAATTGACGCGAAGTGTGGTCTTATGACCTTATAGACACAAGGACTCAGTCGACGTTGGCATATGCCATCACGACCGGTTAACGTCGATTTCACAGCGCTGTCATCGCGCTGACATAGCACCCATTCAACGACAGACATCAAAGGCACCGCCATGAACCTCATTACCAAACCGATGTGGTACGCCACGACCACCCTCAACGTATGCCTTGCCAACGGCTTCCGCGCCGCCAGCGAATTCCCCCAACGTTTGCGATCTTCAGGCCCCTTGTCATGACACTCACACAGCTCCGCACCGTTCTAGCCATCGTCGATTCCGGACTCAATGTGACGCTCGCCGCCGAGCGTATCCATGCCACGCAATCCGGTCTCTCCAAGCAACTTCGCCAACTCGAATCCGGCCTCGGCTTTCGCCTGTTCAAGCGCCGTGGAAAGAGTCTGGAAGCGCTGACCGCCGAAGGTCAGGAAGTCGTCACCCGCGCCCGCCGCATGATCGCCGAAGCCGAGCAGATTCGCGCTTTGTCGCAGTCGCTCAAGCGAGACAATGGTGGCGTGCTCAGTATCACCGCATCCCCCACACTGGCTCGCAGCCTGTTGCCGGGCGCATTGGAAGCCCTCGCCAAGGAACAACCGAATCTGGTCGTTCGCGTTCGCCATGCCAGTCGTGTCGACGCGCTGACCCAGTTGGGCACCGGCGAAACCGACATCGCACTGGTCAGCACCTCGACCGATACCCCGCCCGGACCGCTCGCCGTGCCGATGTTGCGCTGGCAGCGCGTCGCGGTCGTGCCGCGCAATCACCCTTTGGCCGAGCTGCGTCGGGTCAGCCTGCCGCAATTGGCTCGCCATCCGCTGATCAGCTTCGAAAGCATGCTGGATGAGCGTTCCAGTCTGCGCCGCGCCTTCAACAGCGCCGGCTTCAACCTGCGGGTGAGCTGCACCGCGCAGGACAGCGATCTGATCAAGAGCTATGTGCGTCAGGGCATGGGCGTCGGCATCCTGGCCGAACTGTCGATGGACGAAAACGACACGGATCTCGTCGCTCTGCCGCTGGCTCACCTGTTGCCGACGTGTACCACCTGGGCCATGCCGCGTACGGATCGCGCGCTGTCGCAACCCATCGAGCGCTTGCTCGGCTTGCTGGCGCCACACGGCGATCGCGTCGCGGTGCGTCGCTGGTTGGCGGGTGACCGTCGCAGCGGACCGTCACCGATGGCCCCCGATTCGGTCCCGGTGTGGCAATACACACGCCCCGCCGTCGTGCCGGGACGCAATTCCAACCTCAGTCCGGTGAACGGCAGCGCCGCGCACAACTGAGGTCGCAACCCTCTGGTCGGTGATTCCGCGAGCCATGGACGGCTCGCGCGAATCAAGTCCCCGCCCGACCTGCGATCAAGCTCAATGCTCGGGCGGCACATAGCCCGACGGTTTGGCCGCCTCGCCGCCAAACAGGAACTTCTCCATCTCCGCCGCTAGAAATGTCCGATGCTTCGGGTCCATCGGCGACAAGCGGTTCTCGTTGATCAACATCGTCTGATGCGCCAACCACTCGGCCCAGGCCGGTTTGCCGATGTTGGCGAACACGCGTTTGCCCAGCTCTCCCGGCCACGGCACAAAATCCAGACCATCCGCTTCAATGCCTTGTCGGCTGCAGATCACTTTGCGACTCATGGAGTGACTGGCTCCCTTTACTGGTACAAAACCGGCTGAAGCGGCAGGCACAACAAGTCGCGCGCTTCGATGACCTCGCCATGATACCCCTCGGCCAGAGCCACTCGCTGGCGCTCTGGCGACGCCAAACTTCGCGGCATGAAATGACTGACCAACAAACGAGCTGCCCTGGCCTTCCCTGCGGCCAACCCGATGTCCCGTGGCGTCGCATGCAGCGTGCGCTGGACAGGTGTCGAGACTTGCCCGATGGCCATCGGCATCACGAGTAGATCGACCCCATCGGCCAGCGCCGTAAAGGTCGACGTGCTCAAGTTCTGATCCCCGCTCAGTGCCATCGCGTAGCGCTGCTCCGCAAGAGTGATGTCGAGTCGAAACCCGAGCGAGGGTACTGGCCCATGCACTACCGATACCGCTTGCATCTGTACGCCGTCTGATACCTGCCGAGGCGGATCAGCGACTTGCTCAGATCCGATCTCGAACACGTCAAAACGAAACAGCCCTTCATCACCGGCGTTGAATCCACGCAGATAGCGATAACTTCCCTTGTCCGCATCGAAATGCGCGTCGAGAAACTCTCGCATGCCGGGGAATCGCTCGTTTCCGTTCGGACCGAAAATGGTCAATGCGCGATCCCGATCGGTGAAATAGCCCGACTTCAGCAGTGCCACCAGATCGGCGACATGATCGGTATGCAGGTGAGTAATCAGTACTGCATCCAGATCTGCCAGGTTGGCGCCCGCCTCGCCAAACCGCAGGAACACGCCACCACCGGCATCGATCAGCACACGCGCCTTGCCGCCTATCCATAGGAGGTAACCCGCGCTGGCACGGCCCGGTAGGGGAATCGGCCCTCCACTGCCCAGCACTTGCAGGCCGACCGCGACTTTGTCGCAACCTGAAGCACCTGCCGGTGCCGACATCGCCGGGAACGCAAAACCCATGCAAAGCAGGACCACCGCCCACACGCCCAAGCCAATCTTTCGCATCACCGCAGCCAACGCTTGGCAATCCATGCATCCAGACTGAGCTTGCCCGCGCCGTTGAGCAACAAGGGCCACAGCATGACCAGAAAGATCAAGGGCAACTTGAAGTTGCCAAAGCCTTTGTCGGTGATCGCATAGCCGCGCCACAAGTCGGCCAGCGAGTGCCACTCGGAAGGCCAATGCACTGCGGCAATCGCCACCACAGTAAGAATGCCCAGACTCAAAGCGGTGAAGCGGGTCGCCAGCCCAAGCAACAAGGCGATGGCACCCAGCAGCTCAGCCCACGTCGCGATCGCCCAACTGAGATCCGCTGGCAACAGGTCGAAGGGAAAAGGAAAGCGGTCAGCAATCGACGCGAACCAGTTTTCGCCGCGCCATTTCTCCATGCCCGCCTCCCAGAATTCCCACGCAAGCAACAAACGCAGCCCCAATAGTGCTAGCCACGCGCCAGCCCCGTCCAATCCGCGCGTCAACCACGTCCAGTGCCTCACAACTGACATCTCTGTTCACTCCTTCGCTGGATTCAGCTTGGCGATAGAGGCAGATAAGAGGCAGTTGGATTCACGTGGATGCTGAACTCCATGGTGCGACGTTGCACAAGCGCCGCTCCATGGACAACTGCACAAGGCGCGATGTCAACCGGACCACCGCACGCGCGTTGCATACCCTTGCGCCCACCGCTGGAGTCCGCCCATGCACCGCCTGCTCGCCCTGCTTGTCTTGAGTCTTCCCCTGTCCAGCCTAGCTGACGATCACCTCTTCGGCGGTGCCGGGGCCAGCTTCGAAGATCCTCCTACACATCCTGCCAATGAGGCCGAGGCGGTCCGATTCCTTCTGCAAGCGGGCTTCGGTGGCAATGCCGCTGAGATCGCCGAAGTCCAGTCACTGGGCTACGCGGGGTGGATCGAGTCACAGATCGCGCTACCACCCAGCTTGCAGCGCGAAGTACTGGAGCAGACGATCGCCGCCGCAGTCGAGGCCGAGCCGCGAAATGGTCCGTTCTATCGACGTCACCGTATGGACCAATGGTTCAAGACCCAACTGACCGCACCGGATGTCTTGCGCCAGAAGCTGGCCTACGCGTTGTCGCAGATCCTTGTCGTCAGCGATTCGGGAACGCTCGACAACAACCCCGTTGGCATTGCCGAGTACAACGACATCCTGCTGCGCAACGCCTTCGGGAACTACAAGACGCTGCTTTCGCAGGTCACTCACAGCCCGGCGATGGGTGTGTTCCTGAGTCACTATCGCAACCAGAAAACCGATTGGACAATGGTGGATGGTGTGTTGACGCCCGCGACCATCCAACCAGACGAAAACTATGCGCGCGAGGTCATGCAGCTTTTTTCCATCGGACTGATCGAACGTGAACTGGACTTCAGTCCCTTGCTGGATAGCGAAGGCAACACCATTCCAACCTACGATCAGGACCTGATCACCCAGACCGCACGTGCATTGACTGGCTTGAGTCTGCAATGCACGGGCAACGCGACGGTCGGCAACCTCAGCATCAGTCGGAACTGCAACTGCACCGGCACAGCCTGCAACTTCAGTGACCGAGTCTTCGGTTTGAATGCGGGACGCTATGCCGTACCGGGAACAGTCACCGCGGTCATTCATCCTGATGGTTACGCGCCGATGATGTGCTTCCCGCGCTTCGCCGATACGGGCCGCAGCATGGCACCAGAGGATGGCTACGCGGTGCTACCGGAACCGCATGCCGACAAGCTTCTCCTTGCTGGCATCACAGTGCCGCCCAGCCCTGTCGCGTGCCACAGCGGAACGCCGGCTGCGGACCGGCAGACCTGTATCAACTATTGCGAAGATCAGGTCGATACGGTGGTGACCAGCTTGGCCGAACATCCCAACGTCGCACCGTTCATGGCACGTCAGTTGATCCAGCGCCTGGTCACCAGCAATCCCTCACCCGGCTACATCCAGCGTGTAGCGCAAGTCTTTGTCGATGATGGCAGCGGCCAGCGCGGCAATCTGGCCGCCGTAGTGAAGGCGGTGCTATTGGACTGGGAGGCCCGCAATGAACAGTCCGCGTCGGATTTCGGCAAGCTGCGCGAACCCATGCTGCGTCTGCTGTCCGTCTGGCGTGCCTTCGATGCCGTACCAAGCACCACCGGTATCGTTGGTCTGTTCACCCCGGAGAGCGTTTACCAGCAACGTCCGCTTGGCGCCCCGTCGGTCTTCAACTTCTATTCGCCCGACTACAAACCGCCGGGTGAAATGCAAAGCGCGGGACTGCGCTCACCAGAAATGCAGATCACCAGCGAAACGTCGGTGATCACCACCTCGGACGACCTCTGGCTGCGTCTGTTCGCTGGCTACGGATTGCAGGCGAATGGCACAACCACCTTCAACCCACCGGCAACGCAGGCCTACATCCCGGTCGCCAGCATTGATGCCCTCCCGGACACGTCGGCTGAACTGGTGGAAGCGCTCAACCAGCGTCTGATGTATGGCCGCATGTCGGACTTCATGCGCAGCCAATTGATCGGTCTGGTTGATGGCCCGATGGCCACTGCCGACGCACGTCGCAAAGCCCTGAATCTGATCCACCTGATCGCGATCTCGCCCGAGTTCGTCGTGCAACGTTGAGGAGACTGGACATGAACCGTTCGTTTGATCGCAACCGGCGTCGCATATTGCAAACCCTTAGCTCGGGCTTTGCCGCGGCCAGCGCCGCGCAGATGTTCCCGCAACTCAGTCTGCTGCGCAGTGCCATGGCCGCCCCAAGCGGCGACTATCGCGCCCTGGTCTGCGTGTATCTGGCCGGTGCCAACGACTCCTTCAACTTCATCGTGCCACGCGACAGTGAGGCCAGCGGCAGTTGGTACGACGCCTACCGCAGTGCGCGTGGCGGCGTGTTTTCCGATACCAACACCACCGGTCTGGCACTGGGCTTCAACGATCTGCTGCCGGTCAGCCCCAGCAATCAGAGCAGCGGCTTCGGTCTGCATCCCGCGTGCACCGACTTCACCCTCGACAACGGCAGCAGCTCGCAAACCCACGCGGGCCTGCAGTCGCTGTTCAACAACGGCAAGGCCGCGTTCCTTGCCAACGTCGGACCACTGGTGCAGCCGATCACGCTGGACGAGTACAACGTGGGCGCACCGCGCCCGGCGCAGTTGTTCTCGCACAACGATCAGGCTCTGTTGTGGGAGCTGGGGATGACCGACACCAA
>Ga0075163_10012500_pt1 | contig 11052 bp, 10 predicted proteins | sample JI1023141ADNA_FD_71478 | JGI IMG/M metagenome (GOLD analysis project Ga0075163, IMG submission 71478) | Wastewater effluent complex algal communities from Wisconsin, to seasonally profile nutrient transformation and Carbon sequestration -... | ecosystem: Engineered > WWTP > Effluent > Algae...
TGAATATCAGGAAAAGCATCATATAAATTTTTAAGCTCTTGATTCCAATTAGCATATTGGTGAATTTCATCAATAAAAAAAAATCGAATGCCCTCAAGACGATAAAGGTCAGAAACAAACTGTACCAGGGTATTTTGATTAAAATAGACAGCATCAGCGGAAAAATAAATCACTTTTTTATCGCGATATAGGTTTTCTTTTATGTACTGTAACATCAGGGTTGTTTTACCCACACCACGTGCGCCGACAAGTCCTGTTAATCGACTAGGCTGAAAACGATTAAACATATATCGTTTAAAATTTAAATCAGTACCATCAATTAACCTATCGAATACCTGCGAAATAAAATCATCCAATTTAAGTATACTCCATTTTATTTGGCGATTATCTTAAGTATACTTAAGTTTTTAAGATTCACAAGCCTCTGTGTCACACTCCCTTACGGTCGTGGCTCAGTAAGTGCTTATCATTGACGAAATAATCGTTGATTTTTAATGGCTTTGATAGGAGACGTACTTCGGATAGGGTTAATATCAAGACCACCGCGTCTAGTATATCTCGCATAAACGGTTAGTGTTGTAGGCTTGCATTTTTCCATGATATCCATAAAAATGCGCTCGACACAGTGCTCGTGAAATTCGTTGTGTTTGCGGTATGATACTAAGTATTGTAACAATGACGCCTCGTCAATGTCTGGCCCGGTATAAGTGACTTGAATACTGCCCCAGTCGGGCTGGCCTGTGACTAAACAATTGGATTTTAATAAATGGCTATAGCAGCTTTTAGACACGATATGGTCAGGATTCGTTTTTAATAAATGACTATTCACTTGATATTCTTCACAAACCACATCTAAATTATCCAATAATGTTCCTCTCCATTGAACAATCGGCAAAGTGTGACTTTCATCATATAAATGAACGTTGACATCACAGCCGGCGGCTTTAGATAAATCACGTTTTAACACTGTTTCAACTGCTGGTATATCTTCAAATATCGTTTGATTAAAGCTGTTTAAATAGAGCTTAAATGATTTAGATTCGATAAGGTTTACCGAATCACAAGGGATAGCCACATCAGCCATAGCAACCATTGGTTTACCTTTGGCATTTAGCCAAGATAGCTCAAACAACGTCCAAGCATCTTGGCCATAAAAAGGCAAGTCATCCGTAATACCTAATGCCATGCGCTGCTCCCGACGAGGTATGGGGAATAGTAACGATGCATCATAGGTATCTTGATAGATAACAGGTCGACCTAAAGGGATCATAATTGTGCCTCAAAAAAAACAGCTTCGGTTGTGTTAACCGCGTAATTTTACTATCATATGTCTTTAAAATCTATTGAATGATAATAATGACGTTAACAGCCCTAAATGCTATCTCACCTATTGATGGACGCTATATCAAAAAAACACGCGCACTTGCTAACTATTTTAGCGAATTTGCACTGATTTTTTATCGTTTAAAAGTTGAAATTCGTTGGTTTGAATCGCTTGCTGCCAACCCTGATATTAAAGAAGTTAAACCACTTGATGCCAAAACAAGCGAATATTTAGCAGCCCTCATCACAGACTTTAACGAACAAGAAGCTGAAAAAGTGAAAACTTATGAGCTTGAAACTAATCATGATGTCAAATCTGTCGAGTATTATCTTCGCGATAAATTTTTAGCAAACCCTACGCTTAGTGCCTACACGCCCTTTATTCACTTTGGGCTAACATCAGAAGACATTAACAATTTAGCCTATGCCTTGATGATGAAAGAAGCCATCGCACAAGTGATACAGCCAACGCTTGCTGAGCTCATGGGTGGCATTACCCTTTTAGGGAAGCAACATGGCGACACACCCATGCTATCTCGCACTCACGGACAACCTGCGACACCCACCACGATGGGCAAAGAGTTGATTAATTTTGTCGCCCGTCTTAAACGCCCGCAACAACAATTGGTTGAAGTGTTAATTGCCGCCAAATGTAATGGCGCAGTTGGCAATTACAACGCGCATATTATCGCCTATCCTAATGTTGACTGGCGAAAACATGCAGCCACATTTGTAAGCTCCCTTGGCTTATCATTTAGTGCTTATACGACTCAAATTGAACCCCATGATGGCATTGCAGAAGTATCACATTTATTGATTCGCATTAATAATATTTTACTTGATTACACAAAAGACGTTTGGCATTACATTTCTCTTGGCTATTTCAAGCAAAAAGCAGTTGCCAATGAAGTAGGCTCATCAACCATGCCACATAAAATCAATCCTATCGACTTTGAAAATGCCGAAGGTAATTTAGGTATGGCCAATGCGCTTTTTGAGCATTTTGCCAATAAGCTTACCCAATCACGCCTCCAACGCGATTTATCTGACTCAACTGTCTTAAGAAACTTAGGCGTGGCTTTCAGCTACACATTAATCGCCTATCAATCCATTGCCAAAGGTAATGAAAAGCTTGAAATAAATCGCGAGTTATTAATAGACGATTTAAATGATAGATGGGAAGTGTTAGCCGAGGCCGTTCAAACCGTCATGCGTCGCTATTGCGTACCCAATGCTTATGAGCAATTAAAAACGCTAACACGCGGTCAAGGTATTGATAAAGATGAGCTCCGTACCTTTATTGAAACCTTACCTATACCAGAAGAGGCCAAGCAATCCCTACGCACCCTCACCCCTGAAAACTACACAGGGCTTGCGATGCCACTTGTAAAAGCATTCTTATGAAACCATTGACTCAAGAAGGTAATATTATTGAGTTTGATGTATTGGTCATAGGCTCAGGCCTTGCGGGCCTTCATTACTGCCATCGCCTTCATACCCTTCAACCACAATTAAAGATTGCATTAATTGCCAAAGACACGGTCAATGAAAGTAATAGCCGCTATGCCCAAGGTGGGATTGCTGCGGCTTTTTTAGCAGAAGACTCGATTGAGTCGCATATTGAAGATACGTTAAACGCCGGCGATGGCTTATGCTATAAACCCTCCGTTGAGTGCATTATTCGCCAAGGCCCTGAAGCCATTAAAGCGTTACTTGACTACCCCATACCGTTTAATAAAAACGAACAAGGCGACTTTTCCCTTGCTAAAGAAGGTGGGCATCAACATAGACGCATCTTTAATTGTGGTGACCAAACGGGCCTTACACTAACAGATGTATTACTGCAAAAAGCCAAAGATATCCCGCAAATCAGTGTTTTTGAACACCATATTGCTGTTAACCTCATTACCTCCTACCACCCGCACCGCACTGACATTCAAGGTGAAGTTCAAGGGGCATATATTCTAGACAGTCGCACCCAAAAAATTCACACCTTTGTTTCAAAAGCTGTGGTCTTGGCTACAGGTGGTGCTGGTAAAACGTATCGCTATACGACAAACCCCATTGTTGCCACCGGTGATGGTGTGGCCATGGGTTATCGTGCAGGGGCTCGCGTCGGTAACATGGAATTTTATCAATTTCACCCGACCTTATTACATCATCCCTCGATTAATAATTTTTTAATATCTGAAGCAGTTCGTGGTGAAGGTGGTATTTTACGTAGCCCTGAAACAGGCGAGCGATTTATGACGCGTTATGCGCCTGAACAAATGGAACTCGCCACTCGTGATGTGGTCGCAAGAGCCATTTTTAGTGAAATTGAACAAAGCCAAAAAGGGTATGTGCATCTTGATATCACCCATCAAAGCAAGGCTTTTTTACAAGACCACTTCCCAACGATTTATACCACCTTAAAAGAAATTGGCATAGACATGAGTCAAGACCCTATTCCAGTCGTGCCTGCAGCGCATTACCAATGTGGTGGTGTGTTAACCGATATTGATGGTCGCACTGATATCAAACGCTTATATGCCATCGGTGAAGTGGCTTTTACAGGCCTTCATGGGGCTAACCGTTTGGCCAGCAATTCTTTACTTGAAGCCGTCGTCATGGCACAAAATGCAGCTTTTGCGTCGCTTAAAGATTGTTTATCACCGCTTAAAAGCACCCAACATATTATGACATGGAGTGCGCCTGCAGGCGTTAACCCAAGACGTGCCAGCCAAATTAATGCTCATTGGCGTGGTCTTAGAGGCGAGATGACCTCTTATGCGGGTATAGTAAGAACAGAAGAAGGCCTTGAAGATGTATTACAACTCATTACCAGTCGTAAAAAATTCATCGAAGAATATTATTGGAATCATGCGATTACGCGCGATTTTATTGAGCTTAGAAATATTGTCTTAAATGCCGAGCTTATTGTCAGTGCGGCGCTTTCAAGGCGCGAATCCCGCGGTGGACATTACCGTGAAGATTTTCCTCATAAAATGAAAAACAGCCAAGAAAGCATTTCAAGGCTTACTATGCCGCCCTATCCCTTTCATAAGAGTGAATCATAATGACTTTTAAAACTGCCTCTCTCTTCACCCCACAATCCACTATTATGACTATCAGAGACGACATGACGATTTGTCAAAGTGATTATCCCCTGGATTGGTACCAGCCAGAATTCGTCCCCTATGCTGAAGAATTTATGGCGTTGCCTGACAGAAAACTCAGCACTGTTGTGGATTGGATGTCGCCTTATATGAAAAAGGCACAAGATCATTTTGGTCCTCAATTATTACTGCTGGCACACTATTACATGGGTGGCGAAATCGTCAGACTCATCGAGCAGTTTGGTGGCAAAGTTGGCGACTCATACCAATTAGCGTTAATGGCCGCTGATAACCCTGAAAAATCAATCATCATTGAATCAGCCGTACATTTTATGGCGGAATCCATCAGTATTTTAGCGAATCCCCATCAAACCGTTTATATCACCAACCCTAAATCTGGCTGCACCATGGAAATGCTATCAAAAGATTTTATGGTAGAACCCGCTTTTACAGATTTAAACGAGCGTTATGGCCGAGATAACATCCTCCCCATCTGTTATATGAATACCTCAGGTCGCATCAAAGGCATGACAGGCGCCCAAGGTGGGGCTGTTTGCACAAGCTCCAATGTTAAAAAAATCGTACAATGGGCTTTGAAACAAGATAAAAAAATTCTATTTATCCCAGACAAACACATGGGTGAAAACGTCGCTTACTGGCTAGGCATAGACAAGCTTGCCTACTGGCCAGGTGGCAGCGAAGGGGCGCGCTACCAATTAGCAGCACAAGATGCCGCGACCCTAAAAACGTTTGATGAAGCGCAGCTCATCATGTTCTCAAGCTATTGCGCAGTCCACACCTATTATGAAGGCTACATGTGCGATTACTGGAAGGCACAAGGCTTTACTACTGTCGTTCACCCAGAGTGCACGAATGAGGTGATTAAACGTACCGATTATGCAGGCTCTACTGCCTTTATTTGGGATTTCGTCACTCAAGATAAAGCTAAAACGAAACGCTATGCCGTGGGCACTGAAAACCACATGGTCAGCAATTTAAAGCAATATTGCAAGGGTTTAGGCATTGAAGTCGTCAATCTGGCTGAGGCCCCTAATCAAGACCAACATAAAAAAATGGGCTGTGGCTGTGCGACCATGTCTAGAAATGACCCGCCACATCTGGTCGCCTTACTTGACTTACTAAGACAAGGTAAAGAACAGCCTTATAATATTGTCAAAGCCGGCGATGTCGTCAATGAATTTACGGGGTCAAGGCAGCGTCTGAGCCCCATGGATCAAATCACCCTCATTGAAAATGCCAAAGCTGCGCTGGAAAAAATGATATTGATTACTGAAGGCTGAATACCGTGACACCCAAACATCATACCGGGAAGCTAGGCTGACTGGTGGAGCGTATCACCAGGCACGCGAAACCATCCATGCGCTTAGAGAAGGCCATCCATGGCCTTCAATAGCCTGATGATACGCTCCACCAGTCAGCCTAGCTTCCTGCAAAGTTTATAGAATTATTTCATGGTCTTGTCGCAGCTTTAACACCTTTTTCAAAATCTTCACAATGACGGCTCGATTTAGCTGGTATGAACAAACCAAACGGTGAGCGTGCCACAGCATTTTCAATCGATTTTATTTTATTACCCGCCTTAGCGCCTACCCAAGATGGATTGACCCATGATGTTTCTTGATAACGCCTACCAGCTTCAAAACTTTCATTAAATAAACGTTCTCTGGCTTCGACAAAATCATGCATTTTTTGTGGCGTATCCTTGTGAACAGCACCTTTAATACAATAGTGACCGCTTAACTCACCTTCATCGCTTCTAAAATGACGATGATATAACGCTACTAAAGTACTTGTATCACTAGGGGTGTTAATTTGATACTTACGGTTATCCGCTGACGGCACTGCGGTAATTAAATTGCTCTTTATATATGCAAGTACATCTGTTCTTGATTTACAGCTCATGGCTTCTTTAATTACAGCTGGAATATTAGCATCATCTATTTCAATAACAATGGTGGAATCTTTTGACAACACGAAAATTCCATCGACGTTACAACGATAAACATTAAATTCAAGGTAATACTTTCCATCATTTATATAGATGTTAAAAGAACCACTATCAATACAACCCAGTTTACGCCCTAGCCTCTGCTAACCCACACGCACTTTAGCTTGTCGCCATATTTCCATCAGCTCATCAAAAGGATAGCCTTTTAGATGCGAGATTCCTTGCTCTTCTGAAATCGCTTTGACCGCATTTAATCGCCGCTCAAATTTATCTAGTGTTTTAGAAAGTGTATCTTTCGGGCTAAACTGACAAAAAACACATAATGAAAATACGGCATGAAGCAAATCACCAATTTCTTCTTGTAGTTCATCTTGATTGGATTTCGTTATCCCATTATCAAGATGTTCACGAATCTCAACACACTCACTCTCAATTTGAGCCATAATTTGAGCAGTCGTCTCCCATTCAAAACCAAATGCTGACGCCTCATTTTCTAAAAAAGCTACTTTTTCTAAAAGATTCATGTCTAATTAAATACCCTACCTTGAATCTGAAACCAATCCATTCCAATTGCTTTTGCAATCGCGTAGAGTGGATAACTGTGCAAATTTTCATGTTCAGAATAATTTTGAGCTGAAAAGCGTATTGAATACAGTGTATTTTTATGTTGATTCAAATATTCTCTTAAACTTCTTAACCCACCAGTTGTTCCACTTTTTGCCTCAATGGGAATAATCTGATTTTCAATCTGAATAATATAATCAACTTCTGCTTGGGCTGTTCTGTTTTCTTTCTGCCAGTAATAAATCATATTCTTTTGGAAAGCATGGGAATAAGCCAAAATTTCCTGACCAACAAAAGCTTCAATAATCGCGCCTTGATTAGCAAAGGCATTGGCAGGATTCAAGACCCATGATTTAAGATCAAGCCCTAACAACGCTTGTGCAAATCCAATATCTAAAAAAAGCACTTTAAACTTATCAAAATCAACATTTGCTCCAAGAGGAATACCTTGAGCTGCTGTATGGTAGACTGGATGAATAATGCCTGCTTTGACTAACAGCTCAAAGCAAGGCTGTAATTCACGTTTACGAAACTCACCTGGTATCGATGAAAATTTGAATTTATGTCCTAATTGATGGGGTACTTGTGAGAACAACTGTTCAACATATTTAATTTCGTGCTTTTTTGCATATTTTTCAAAATCTTGACGATAACTATCAAGTAGATTTTGCTGTGTTTTAAAACAAAGAAGTGGATCATTGTGTTCAACCCAATAGCTAACGACTTGTGGCATACCACCCACTGCAAAATATTCACCCAATAGTCCAATGAGCTTATTATGCAGAACTTCTGGCATAGGCGTCTTTAGATCATGTTGACAAATTTCATCGAAAAGTAATTTTTCATTTTTAGCCAATAAAAACTCAAGCCAAGTCATAGGATACATATAAAAAAAATCAATTCGACCTACAGGGACACCTACTTTTTCAAGTGCAAACTCCAGTAATGAGCCTGCAGCTATCACATGCAATTCAGGTATCTTTTCATAAAAATATCTTAAGGCAATAATCGCCCGAGGAATCATCTGAATTTCATCGATAAATAATAGCGTTTTACCAGGAATAATTGCTTTCCCTGTAAGCAAAGAAAGTTCTCTTAATATTCTTTCTGGATTTAAATCTTTTTCGAATATAAGATGACAATCACTTAACAATTCCTCACAATTAATTTCAACATAATTTGAAAAAGTCTTTCCTAATTTACGTACAGAAAAAGTCTTTCCAACCTGCCTGGCGCCTCGAAGAAGAAGAGGCTTGCGAGTGCGATCATTAACCCATTGATTTAAATAAACTTCTATAAATCTATACATTTCGACACCAATATCATGGTTGTTATTCCAATCTATTTTAGGTGATTAATGGTCGAAAATCCACCCTTAAAAAAATTTTAATGGTCAAAAATCCAATCTAGACAATTACTTTACGCCCAAAGTGTCAGGCCCTTCCTTTTGCTTTTTTTATGGGGGGTAAAGGCAATGCTTCGGATGTTATTTTAATCAACATTGCCATCCACTCTGCATCATCCCATAACTCACCAGAAATAAGAAAATAAGGTTTTGCACCTGGATATGGGTAGCCTTCAACTAAATCAACAATAAACTCTCTACCAGGCAATGTCGGTTTTACATAAAGTTGATCATCACAAACAAAAGCCACAATTTTATCATTACAATAAAGTCCGTACTCACCAAACATTTTTTTGCGCGTATAATCGCTGCGCATGATAATTTGTGCGCATTTTAACCAGTTGGTCTATAATTTTAATAATTAGTAATCATAGTAACTGCACAGTTACCTCCCGTGTCACGACGCCCCGCGGCTTGTCCGCGGGGTCCATGATGCACAGGTGTTCGCTGGATCCCGCGGACAAGCCGCGGGACGTCGCGTGCTGGTGAGTAGTTACGAGTCATATTATATGAGGATTAATTATGCAGGAAAAAAATGAATCCCTAAAAGATATCTTTCTTGAAATGCTGTCTTTTAATTTAAAGTTCGAAACGGCCAATCAACAGCGAATGTTAGTCGGCCTGAATCCTGATGAACAAACATTAGCTGCAAAAAGACAGATGAAATATGGATCAAAACTATTACAATTGTTTTTTGCTTATAAAAAAGCAAAATTAGCTCGCGAAGGCATTTCATGGGATAGTGAAGTTATTGGCTTTGATGATATATCTTCTTTAATTAACAAGCTTCTTAACACAGAATTGCCACCAGGCGAAAAGAAACGTTATCAAGTTGTCATACAATCCTTAGCGCATATGACAAATCTTGATATTGAAGTTCGAAGTACAACAGAAGGGAATCATTTAAGTATCGCAATCCTTGATGCAATTGATGATAAAATGACATATGCCAATGCAATTAAACCTAGTTTATGTGCGCTAAAAACGAAATATCCTCAATTTATAGATAACGTATTCTGGACTGCTGAAGCCATTCAATTTGATGAGTTAAGTTGCATGATATTCTCTTTCAAAATCGCATCAGCACTAAGGCAAAGTGCCAATTTTCATACACTATTAGAGTCTCTAGCCAATACAGATGGACAAGTAAATTGGTCAGATTTCCCACCAAAATTCCTAAAACTCTGCCAATCAAAAACTTTTTTAGAGGGCATATTACTTAAGGCATGGTTTATTGGCTACGCAAAGCTAACATGTAGCTGCCTTGAGAGTGATGAACTTTATGAAAAATTCAAAGCGTTAGGTTTGTCTGAAAAGGCGTTAAATCAAGCCTATACAATGAATCTTGAAGAGATAAATCGCTTAGCCGCACTACCAGACATCCCGATAGAGTCATTGGTTGTTAATCAAAAAGGGGAAACTTTACTCGCCTATTATGATAAACACGCCCTATTTAAACCCGATTCATCAAAACCTCTTGGAGGGGCGGCCCAAGATCTAGCACTTCATTATGCAAAAGATTTAGTATCAGCGCTTGAAAGAATAACTGATGATGAATTACAACAAATTTTAGAGGGTTCTACGCCGTTTCCATTGGATACAGTAAAAGACGAATCTCACCTCAGTAATACGGGCTAACCTCTCAATCAAATTTGTCATATTATTAGATTTTCTTCACTCAAATAGCAAATGACCATGACCTTGCCGCGTTTATTTAACCCCCTAACCATCCAATCACTCGTCATTAAAAACAGAATCTAGATTTCACCGATGTGTCAGTATTCAAGCGTTAATGGTCATCCAACAGATTGGCATCTTGTTCATCTTGGTAGTCGTGCAGTTGGTGGTGCCGGGCTTGTAATGGTTGAAGCAACGGCTGTGACACCTGAGGGGCGTATTTCACCGGATGATAATGGTATTTGGTCAGATGAACATATTCCAAGCTTTAAAAACTCGCAATACAGGCGCTCATAAAAGAAATTACATTTTTTCGTACGAATTATTGTTGTTTTTTACATTTTTATGTTAATGTTTATGTTATGAAACGAACTATTCTCGATAAATTAAAAGATTGGAAACAGGATAAGTCTCGAAAGCCGCTCATTCTTAAAGGTGCAAGGCAAGTAGGAAAAACTTATAGCCTGACAACTTTTGGCGCCTTGGAATATGATAATGTTGCCTATTTCAATTTCGAAAATTCACCACAATTACATTCATTATTTTCAGGAAGCATCAAGCCTAAAGATATTATAAAAATTTTATCTATCGAGCAGCCCACTGAAATCATACCCGAAAAAACATTAATTATATTTGACGAAATTCAAGAATGCCCAGCAGCACTTAACAGCTTAAAATATTTTAATGAATTAGCTAATGAGTATCATATCTGTGCCGCAGGTTCACTTTTAGGAGTTACACTCGCTAACACTAAAGGATTTCCTGTAGGAAAAGTAGATTTCTTGACTTTGTATCCTTTGAGTTTTGATGAATTTCTAGAAGCCAAAGGCGAAATAAATCTCATTGCTTATTTGGAAGAAATAGTAAAAATCGAGCCACTTCCTGATTTTTTACATGATAAACTTCAACTTCTTTTTAAGCACTATATTTATACGGGTGGAATGCCTGCCGCTGTTCTTGAATATATTGCCAGTGAAGACTTTAATCGCATTAGAACCGTTCAGGACAGTATATTA
>Ga0075163_10012501_pt1 | contig 11051 bp, 10 predicted proteins | sample JI1023141ADNA_FD_71478 | JGI IMG/M metagenome (GOLD analysis project Ga0075163, IMG submission 71478) | Wastewater effluent complex algal communities from Wisconsin, to seasonally profile nutrient transformation and Carbon sequestration -... | ecosystem: Engineered > WWTP > Effluent > Algae...
TTTAGATATTTGTTTAAGATGAGATCTAACTCATTGAAATGTGTCATCATATTCGCCTTCAGAAAACAAGTATTATGCCATTATTTCAATGAGTTATCTTTTTTTGTCGTGTACAAAGCCATTTTTAGCATAAATATTCGCCTGAATCCATAGGTTGCCGCGAATATATTCACCAATGTTAAAGTTTTTATACAAATCGTTTTTAGTTGCAATACGAATTAAAATTGCAGGTAAATCATCTTCTAAAACAAGGGTGACATCATAAAGAGCATATTCATCTTGCATAAATTGCATGGTAGTTTTACCCACAATATTTCCCTGAAACCAAGCTTCATCTTCTTGACCTAAGGTTTCACCATATAAATATGCCACCATTTTAGAGAAATCAACTGTGACCGGTTCATGATCTTCAGGGGTTTGTGGTTGCCAGTCATTGATCAATTCTTGTAAATTTTCTGGTGCGATTCCATTATGCTCAGCCAAAATTGCATTTAAAGCACGATGATGTTTAATTGATGCAGGGTCATCAACAATAATTTTTTCGTTTTCAGCAACAGTTTCTAGCTCATATGCCCAAGCATTTAATTGAACTTGATAGCTTTGGTCTTGATCATATTGAGCATTATTCACACTGAATAAATTATCAAATGCATAAATAACCGTATTTTTATTTAAGCTTAGACGTAATACGGCTTGGGTAGCCGAATTACAGGTAATAATGCGCTCAATATTTGCCTCATATTTATAAGGACTTTCAAAACTTGGGAATGCTGTTTTTAATGTACGTGGTTTTTGATCTTCAACCGCAATAATTTGATTAATAGATATTGCTTGACCACTGGGTCCCTGAATTAACCAAAATGATTGATCCATCTCTTGTTCATCTTCACATAAGCCCATCGGCATGACAGGTGCATCAAGTGCCAATCCTAACCATTTGGGAACATCAGTTTCAGGCGTATCTGTCAGTAAGTTCCAATGCTCAACATGATTACCGAAATTTTGATCTTGAATTTTAATGGTTTCTGGACTGTTTTGATTTTTCATAAAGCATGATGCTAAAAAGATTGAACTTACTCTATTAAATCGAGGGTAACATCAGTTTTTCAAGTCTGGATATGTAATTCTATTCATTTATTTCCTTATGCTGAATCTAAATAGATGATCTTAACTTTAATTTCAGGTGAATCTGCTACACTACATTTTTTATTTATATGAGCTTGTACCAACGTGCTGCCATTTAAATTATGGGTAGATGCGGATGCTTTACCGAAAATTCTACGTGAAGTGATTCTGCGTGCCTCTGATCGCTATCAATTAGAAGTAACTTTTGTTGCCAATCAGAATGTTGGGATTACACCCTCTCTGCGCATTAACTCAATTCAAGTGATGAGTGGGGCAGATCAAGCAGATAAAGAAATCGTAGATCGTATGCAAGAGAATGATATTGTCATTACACAGGATATTCCGCTTGCAGCACAAGTGATTGAAAAAGGTGGAATCGCAATTCATCCTCGGGGTGAAGTCTATACGACAGCAAATGTCAAAGCACGTCTGCATTTACGTGACTTTATGGATACTTTGCGTGGAGCAGGTGTCCAAACAGGTGGGCCACCGCCGATTTCAGAACGAGATAAACGTGAGTTTTCGAGTTCTTTAGATCAAACGATTTTCAAACAAAAGCGCAAAACTGCTTCTTGAGCTGAATATGCCATCACGTATTAACTTAATGCTCACTTATGGTTTGCTTGTGTTTATTTGGGCAACCACACCTTTAGCAATTGTTTGGAGTGTGGCAGATCTACACCCAATGTGGGCATTGGTTTTACGCTTTTTTATTGCATTGCCTTTGGCAGTGTTGGTATTACTACTGTTAAAAATTGAATTTCCAAGACATAAAGTCGCATTATTGAGTTATATCGCAGGTTCTTTAAGTCTGATTGGCTCACAAATTTTTACTTATGCTGCAACGGCTTATTTAAGTTCTGGTTTGATTGCATTAATGTTTGGTTTAGCACCGATCATGGCTGGGCTGATTGGGCGATTTGGCTTTCAACAAAAATTAGCAGCTTTGCAGTGGTTAGGAATGGCGACATCTATTCTTGGATTAGCCTTGATTTGCCTAAGTGGTAGCCAAAAGCATGTACAGCCCATTGGGATTATGATGATGTTGGTGAGTGTTTTCGCTTATTCTCTGTCTATTTTTCTAGTGAAAAAAATTAATGCTGATGTCCAACCGATGGCGCAAGCCACGGGTTCAATTTTAGTGTCTACTGTATTGGCTTTTTTATTATTACCTTGGATTTGGCAATATATTCCCACTCATTTGCCTTCGGCTAAGTCCTTATTTGCGCTGATTTATACCATTGTGATGGCATCGTTGATTGCAATGTTTTGTTATTTTAAATTGGTACAAAATTTAAAGGCAACGACCTTATCGCTAACAACAGTACTGACCCCGATGTTAGCGATATTGATAGGTGCTTATCTGAATCATGAACAATTGTCGGCACAGGTTTTTGTTGGTGCAACGATTATTTTATTTGGTTTATTTCTCTATTTTTATAAAGATTTAAATGCATACCGCCGTTTAAAATAGACTAAACCATTAGCTTTGATGACCTTCCGTGAACTGTGATTCCTGAATACTTTCTGCCAATTTTGCACGATCTTGTGGGTTGAGCGTAATAAAGTAAGCACCGATACGGAATTTACCTTGTTCGTCTGCTGTACTATAAGCAACTTGTGCTGTTGCAGCGATGTGAAAGTAATTTTCGGGATGGCTTAACGTGATATGAATATAAGTTCCTTCATTAATATCTTGCGAGCTAAAGAAGCTTAAACCATTCTCAGAAAAGTTCACTTGTTCAGGGACGGGCAGTAAGGATTGCACGATATTGTCATAGAAAGAGCCCGTAATCAGATTCAACTTCTGATTAAAAAGGGATAATATGCGAGCAATTTGTTGATCTTTTTCATTTAATTGTTCTAATTCGTAGCGAAATGCATGATCAAATTGATCTAATTCAGCAAGTAGTAGAAAATAGCGTGGCAATACAAAGTGAGAATCATAAGGATCATTCAGCGCAACATCGTCGGGAATGACTTGATAGTTGATTCTTAACACAGCATCAATACGAGACATTACTCGACGTTCAGAGTTGTCCTCAACAAGCTGATGTTGTGAATTTTCCATAATAAATCACCTCGGACTAGATGGTATGTTTAAGCCAATTTCGCTGTATATAGGGTTGAGATACACTCGTGCTCGGCGAAGTAATCATTTTATTTCTTTTATTGCCTTGGTTTCCATGATTGGTTTGACCCTTGGCGTCGCTGTCCTTATTACAGTCTTATCTGTTATGAACGGTTTTGACCGTGAATTAAAAAATCGTGTTCTTGGAATGGTTCCACAAGCCACAGTTTCTTCTACTCAGATACTAACAGATTGGCCTGAGCTTGTAAAAAGAGTTGAACACCATCCGCATGTGACAGGTGTTGCACCATTTACTCAATTGCAAGGGATGTTAACCGCTCAAGGGCAGGTTGCAGGGATTATGGTGACCGGAATTGAGCCTGAATATGAAAAGAAAGTTTCAATTATCCAAAATCATATGGTGGCTGGTGATTTAAATGCGTTGAAGAAAGGTGAGTTTGGTATTGTTCTTGGGAAGGATATGACCGATGCGCTTGGTCTCGGTTTAAATGACAATGTCACCTTAGTCTTGCCTGAAGCAACACCATCACCAGCAGGTGTGGTACCGCGCTTTAAACGTTTTAAAGTCGTGGGAATTTTTAGTGTAGGCGCAGAAGTTGATTCGATGGTGGGATATATCGCTTTGAATGATGCTTCTACTTTATTACGCTTGCCAGATGGTGCGCAGGGCGTGCGATTAAAGTTAGATGATATTTTTGCAGCACCCTCCGTTGCAGATGATATCGTGAAGCAATTACCAAGTAATTTCTATGCATCAAATTGGACGTATACGCACGGTAATTTATTCAATGCGATTCAAATGGAAAAAACCTTGGTTGGTTTGCTCCTTGTTCTCATTATTGTGGTTGCAGCATTTAATATCGTCTCATCACTAGTAATGGTGGTGACGGATAAAAAATCTGATATTGCGATTCTGCGTACTCTAGGTGCTTCACCGTCCATGATCACTAAAATTTTTATGGTACAAGGTACTGTGATTGGTGTCATTGGGACGATTGCAGGGACAGTGTTAGGTGTAACTTTAGCATTGACCATTAGTGATATTATTTCTTGGTTCAATACCGCTTTAAGTTTGAACTTGTTTGATGCTTATTTTGTTCACTATCTGCCTTCATATCTCAGATGGCAAGATGTTACGGTAATTGTCACTGTTTCATTATTGATGAGTTTTTTGGCGACAATTTATCCTGCATTACGTGCAGCCAAAGTTCAACCTGCTGAGGCATTACGTTATGAGTAAGATCGTCTTAGAAGCCAAAGATATTTATAAACATTTTGACGATGGTAAAAGCAAAGTTGAAGTGATTAAAGGTTTATCACTTCAAGTAAAAGCAGGTGAGTTTGTTTCAATTGTCGGTTCGAGTGGTTCAGGTAAAAGCACGTTATTACATGCGCTTGGTGGCTTAGAGCAGCCATCGCAAGGACAAGTCTTTTTGCAAGGTCAGCGTTTTGATAATTTAGGTGAAGCGGAGCGTGGTTATAAACGGAATCAATATTTAGGTTTTGTTTATCAATTCCACCACTTATTGCCTGAGTTTTCTGCCTTAGAAAATGTAGCCATGCCTTTAATGTTACGCAGTGAAAGCAATTTTAAAGATGTAAAAAAACAAGTTGAATATCTACTTGATCGAGTTGGTTTATCACATCGTATGGATCATAAACCTGGTGAGTTATCAGGAGGGGAGCGTCAACGTGTTGCTTTGGCTCGTGCGCTCGTGACCAAACCAGCGGTTGTTTTAGCTGATGAACCAACAGGTAATTTAGATCGTAAAACGGCACTGAGTATTTTTGAGCTGCTAACAGATCTCAAGAAAGAGTTGAATATGGCGATGTTAATCGTCACTCATGATGAGCAATTAGCTCAATCTGCGGACTCAATTTTGCATATGCAAGATGGTTTATGGATTGATCCTAAATAATTTATTTTGTGCAAGCTCTTGTTAAAGCCCTGAAAACGGGCTTTAATTTTGCCCTTAGAAAAATCAAAAATTTCATTACAAATAAATGTTAAAAATTATTTTATTGGGTTGGATTGCTGGTATTGCAGTCATGGGGCATCACTTCACTGTTGTTGGAATGACATGGTGGATTTGGTTGGCTGTTGCAGTTGCAATATTTAGTTTTGGGTTATACAAAAAAGAATATTATTTCTATCACCCTTTTTATAAGGCACTGATTTTAATCAGTGCAAGTTGGGGCTTATTTGCTACAGGCTATCATTTTGCAGATTCTGCATTAGAGCAACGACTTCAGTTGAAAGAGTTTGAGGCACAGTCTTTTGAAGCGATTATTTATATTAAAAACATAGATGAATTAACCGAAGATGGTCATAAACAAGTTGCTGAGGTTCTTAATCGACATAAGCAACCTGTTAATTGGTTGCTCTACTTGCAAGAAAATAAAGGTCAGTTGAATCAGAAGCCCTCCTTACAGTTGGGGCATTATTATCGAGTTTGTGGTCAAATTAAGCCTGCTCATAGCTATGCGGTTGTGGGTGCATTTGATCAGGAAAAATGGTTTTTGCAGCAAAATATTATGTCTGCATTTTCAGTGCAGTCTATTCAACCATTAAGCTCTGATGAAATTTACCGTTTGGGCTATCAACGATATTTAAAGCAACAAAAAAGTATGCAAGCCAAGTTGTTGTTGAATGTTGAAATCATGCGTTTGGACTTTCGGCAGATGTTGAATACTTCAAACTTGCAGCATAAAGGTTTACTTTTAGCATTGCTGACAGGCGATGAAAGCCTATTATCCAATACCTTAAAACAACAATTTCAACAGCTTGGAATTTCGCATTTATTGGCGATTTCAGGCCCACATGTATTGATCTTTGCTTTGATGTTGACTTGGTTCTTACAACGCTTGGTACAACGTTATTGTCCACAAATATATTTATGGCAGCCAAGACAGATTTTGGTGTTATTACCATTCTTATTGAGTGTGCTGCTCTATGTTGCATGTGTCGGTTTCGAAATTCCTGCGATGAGAACGCTCTTAACGGTCTTAATTGCGAGTCTTTTTCTTTTCTTTCGGCAGTCAATTCGACCGTTTAGCGTATTGATTTATAGTGCAAGTTTATTATTGCTTTTTGATCCCTTTAGTATCTTATCCGCAGGTTTTTGGCTCTCGTATGGTGCATGTTTTATTTTACTTAGAATTTATCAAACGATTGCGCAATTACCACAAGATCAGCCGATGACATGGACACAAAAAATATTTTTAGCTGCTAAAGCTTTGATTGAATCCCAGTCTAAAATTTTTATCGCGTTACTCCCTTTGGTTTTGATCTTCTTTCAGCAAGTCTCTTGGGTTGCCCCATTGAGTAACTTAATCGCAATTCCTGTACTGAGTGCTGTGGTTGTCCCGTTGGATATTCTTGCTGCGTGTGTTTGGCTCACCATTCCAGTTTTAGGAAAGTTTTTATTCCAACTCAATGATTTTGTATTGTCTTTATTACTGTGGATGCTTGACACGTTACAGCAGATTGCACCTCAGTTATATGGTGTAAGTTATACGCCGTTGATGATGCTAACATTCATCCTTGGTCTGATCATTTTATTTATGCCAAGAGGGACGATTCCTAAAGCTTGGGCTTTGATTTGTTTTCTACCGATATTGCTTGGTGTGAAAGCACAACCAACAGTTTTAAATATTTTAGATGTAGGGCAAGGACAAGCTATTCTTTTACAACATCCCGAACAAACCGTCATGATTGATACGGGTGGTTCGTATAATGAAACTAAATTTAGTTTAGGTGAGCGCGTTGTTATTCCATTTTTAAGGCAACAAGGCATACGTTATCTAGATCATGTGATCTTGTCACATCTTGATCAAGACCATAGTGGTGCATTTCCAGTGATCCAAAAAACCTTTGCAATCACTCAGGTACAGTCAAATGAATATGATCAAAAAATGCAGTTCAAAGATAATTTTTCATTTTGCCAACAAGGTCAGCATTGGTCATATCCTAATCTGAAAATTGAAATTTTATTGCCTAGATCGGAGGAGCTGATTTATGCAAAGGATCAGCAAAATGAATATTCTTGCGTGGTGTATTTGCAGTTTTTGAATGTACAGCCTTATCAAAATTTTCTGATTATGGGCGATGCAGGTTGGGATGCTGAATATAAACTATTACAGCAATATCCAGATTTAAAAGTGGATGTTTTGATACTGGGGCATCATGGCAGTAAACATAGTTCTGCTTATGATTTTCTAGCAACGTTAAAACCTAAATTGGCAATTGCCTCAGCAGGGTTTGATAATCGCTATGGTCATCCAAGTCAGGAATTAAAAAACCGTTTACAAGCTTTAAATATTCCATTGCTGACGACAGTTCAAGCAGGAACGATCAGCTTTGTTTTTGAAAATGGCAAAGTTGAACTCAAACAACAAAGACAGCAAATAAGATGGCTGGAGAGAAAATAGCCTAAGTTATTTGTATTCGATTTACATTCCTGAAAGCCATATTCTATGTAATCGAGTTGACTCGGCTTAAGTTAAATATTCTCTTGTTGTTGAGCCTGTCTACGAACTTCAGCAACCTTCGCTAAAGCTTCATCAGCATCAATATCATAAATCTGATTTAAGCTTGGGTGAGCGCTAAATCGTTTATAACTCCAATGATAATGCATAGGATAGCGTTGAATTAGATTTTCTAAAGTTTGATGAATGAGCAGTGTACCATCTTCAGCACTACCTTGATAAATTTGGGGGGTGATGGGCTCGATATACATATCAAAGCCACCTTGATCATTTCTGATTGCATAAAGTAATAACGTGCGTGCTTTTGTTTTTTGAATCAACTTTGCACTTAAACTGCTAGAGGCAAGTGGTAGACCAAAATAATTGACCATATCACCACCATGATCAGGGGTGTGATCAGGTAAAATAACGGTTGTACCACCTTGTTTTAACGCTTTAAAAATCTGACGAACTCCACTTTCATCGGTGGGTACTAAATTAGCTTGATTACGACTACGTGCATCACGAACAAAACGATCAGCATCAGGATTTTTCACAGGCTTATAAAGGATCGTCATTTGAGTATGTTTTGATAGCCATGCATTCATAGCTTCCCAAGTACCCAAATGAGGCATAATCAGAACGACTCCTTTTTTCTCTGCTAGGGCTTCGTGAAAATAATGCTCGCCATGAATCTTTTGAATACGCTGAATGTTTTTCTCATTTGATGCACCCCAAATACTAATAAATTCAAAATAAGAAGTTAATTCATTTTTAATTGCTTGTTTTTTTAATTGATTTATTTCTTGTTTAGATCGTTCAGGAAATGCGATTTGTAGATTGAGTTGTATGATTTTTGATAGCTTAGAAAGCTGAAAGGTGTTGATCACTAGAGCAACAAATCGTGCTAGAAAACGTCCTAATTGAAGCGGTTGATGACTAAAAATTTGTATGAAACGGTAATTGCTGTTTGTTGATTTTGGGTGTGCCATATATCAAACATTAAAAAATTACAAGAGAAGCGTATAATGTATAAAATAATTATAAGTTAAAACAAGTTATTTAAACAGTTTTCTATAAATCCGCGTATATAATAAAGCCACTTTACAATATATTGGATTGGAATCTTATGTCCGATTGGCCACCAAAACCACAAAATGAACCTACAAATAGCAATAATGTGACAGGTAAAGAATGGCAAATTTTAGAAAAAGCTGTTTTAGCTTCTGTCGAAGAACAACGTCGTAGTCGCCGTTGGAGCATTTTTTTTAAATGTTTGGGTTTTGCATATTTACTTATTGTATTGATTGCAATGACTAAAGGATGTTCGACTTCAGTAGAGAAATCAACTACGAATGTTAGCAGTGACCATTTAGCTGTTGTTGATATTGTTGGAACAATTGACTCGTCAAGCAGTCAATCTACAGTCAATAGTGAAGATACCAATAAAGCGTTAAATCGTGCATTTGAGGCGAGTGGAAGCAAAGCTGTTGTTTTAAATATTAACTCTCCTGGTGGTTCACCAGTCCAGTCTGATGAGATTTGGCAAGAGATTCGTTATCTGAAAAAACAACATCCAGATAAAAAAGTTTATGCTGTGATTGGTGATATGGGAGCATCTGGTGCTTATTATATCGCTTCTGCAGCAGATGAGATTGTTGTCAATCCATCAAGCTTAGTTGGCTCAATTGGTGTGATTATGCCGAACTATGGTTTGAGTGGTTTAGCACAAAAACTAGGTGTTGAAGACCGTACTTTAACTTCTGGGAATAATAAAGATATTCTGAGCATGACGAAACCAATCAATCCTGCACAGCAAGCACATGTACAAGCAGTTTTAGATAATGTGCATACACACTTTATTAATGCAGTCAAAGAAGGTCGTGGTAAACGTTTGAAATCAAATGATCCTACAATTTTCTCTGGTTTATTTTGGACAGGTGAGCAAGCAATTGCACTTGGCATTGCAGATCGTAGTGGTAGTATTACTACGTTGATGCGTGATCTTAAAGTAGATCAAAAAGTGGATTATACTGTTCAACGTAATCCATTAGAGTCTATTTTAGGGCGTATGGGTACGAAAATTGGTGAGGGGATTAGCAGTTCTCTTACAGCACAATTGGAAACCCAACAAAACGCAAAAATACAATAATGTATAGATAGTCATGTATTTCGATTAAAGCTTGGCTTTATTGAAAAATATATTGCTTATACTCAGGCTGTGAAATTCACAGCCTTTTTATTCTAAACGTAACTGAACAGTTCTCCCTTTTAAATTGCAAAGCATTTGCAGCGCGAGATAATCGACCCATCAATACATAAATTGAAAGACAAGCTTATGAAACCTTTGATTCATTTTGCACATGCCAATGGTGTTCCTTCTAAAGTTTATCAAAAGCTATTTGACCAGTTAAAAGATCAATATGACATTATCTATGTGGCAGAGATTGGCACTGATAAACGCTATCCGATTACACATGGTTGGACGTATTTGGTTGATCAAATCATTGATAGTATTGTGCAGCAATCACAAGGTCGAAAAGTCATTGGTCTAGGACATTCATTAGGTTCTGTATTGACATTGATGGCGGCTTATCGTCGTCCTGAATTATTTTCTCAAGTAATCATGCTTGACCCACCATTTATTATTGGTAAAGCTTCTTTTGCTTTTCATCTTGCTAAAGTGTTTAAGCCTAAATTGGTCGATAAAATCACACCAGCAGGTCTATCGGTACGTCGCCGTGATCATTGGGAGTCTCGTGAACAAGCCGCAGAGCTGTTAGGTTCAAGAGGATTTTATCAACACTTTGATACAGATTGTTTCCAAGCTTATATTCAGCATGCTTTGACCAATGATCCGTTGAAGGGTGGTGTGACTTTAACCATTCCGAAAGTAGATGAGGTTGCAATGTTTAGAACCACACCTTCGATGTGGTGGTTACCTATGCCAAAACCTAAAGTGTCTGTTCATTTGGTCGTTGGTCGTGAGAGTGTTTTTTTAAAACAGAAACTTCCTCAAGTCGCACAGCGAAAATTGGGTATTCCTTTCTCAGTTGTTGAGGGCGGACATATGTTCCCATTAGAGCATCCGACTGAAACCGTGGAAAAAATTAGAAGTTTGATTAATTTCTAAATGCAACATGCCGATAAGAAAGTATGTATTTTCGATCCCTCTTAAATACATACTTTGGGTTTTATATGTTTTGATCTAAGAATTTTTGTGTTTGATTTAGATCATCTAAAGTTAATTCACTATTTTGTATGTATTGAAGGATTGATAATGCTAAAAGTTTGAAAATTTTGATATTAGATCCAATATCACTATGAGCAGCAAAACAAAAGTTTATTTTATATAAATCATTAAATT
>Ga0075163_10012502_pt1 | contig 11051 bp, 9 predicted proteins | sample JI1023141ADNA_FD_71478 | JGI IMG/M metagenome (GOLD analysis project Ga0075163, IMG submission 71478) | Wastewater effluent complex algal communities from Wisconsin, to seasonally profile nutrient transformation and Carbon sequestration -... | ecosystem: Engineered > WWTP > Effluent > Algae...
CTGGCGTCCATTTTGATCCATTCCATTTCAATACTTGTCCTGATGTAGCATTGTTTTGGCTTAATTGCGAGGCCACCATGGCATAAGGAACGCTGATGAGTTGTGTAGTTACAAAATCCTTGTATAGTGTACCGTTGTTTTGATCAATTTGAACTTTAATAAAGAAGGTTTTAAGATGGAATGGAACAGCCATGAGAGAATTCTTCAGGTTTGTACCATCCCCAATCATAAAAGATGCGGTACCAAATTTAGTCGATACATCCATATGTTCTTCACGATAGGCTGCATTTAATGTATCATTTTCGTTTTCTAAAATATAAATTTTAAAACTTACCATTCTGTCTGATATTGGATCACCATTATCATCACGTATGGACACTTGATAGTTAAACAATGCTGGAAAATTTTGTGCAATCAGATTAGAAAAATAAAAACATAAAATAAATGGAATCAACTTTTTCATAACTTTAGTTTGAGGGTAAATGATTAATTTTCAAATGAATTTGAAATTGAATATTCTTTCTTATCCCTTATAACCTGAAAGTCTTCATAACCTTTTCGTACTGCCTTTACTTCCCAATCAATTTCATAGATTCCACTACCATTGTTTAGTTCCTCGATCACCAAACCATTTATTGACTTACTGGTTACAGCCAACCCTTTTGAATTTTTGGATAATGGTGTGACTATAACGGTCATCGTATTTGGATTAATTAATAAACCAAAATGATCAGAAAACTTTACTTCAGCTTTCCCATTGATCATTTTTACGGTTCCTCGTTCATATGCCGCCGCTTCTGGGCCTTCAATGCAGGCGTAAGAAATTAATTTATCCGAATTATTGGGATGAGGTTGTATAAAATTCTTAACTGAAGCATAAACTTCAGTTTTCATATCATTGTCAGTGAATCTTATGCCACCATAAATTGTGTTTCCATTGGCAACACCCATCAATGGCCTTATATTATTCTTATCAAATCCAACAAAGTTCGATTGATTCGTAATATTATTTGGGCTCTCAACATATAGTCCACCATAATCCGAATTGTCAGGCCTTAAAGTAATTATTCTGTCTCCGTTTGAATTATAAACTCTCAAAATATTTTTTACTCCCAAAGCTGCAGTTGACGATGGCGCATTAGCTAATCCAACATAAACGGATCCATTCGTATTTGAGTTTAGTAAATTATTATTTATTAAGTTCCAATAGCCAATAGAATCAATTGAATATGACCACTGTCCCAAAACACTATTCCATTTTAATATTTGACCATTGGTGGGGGGAGTTGATGCAATTTTTCGATTATGAATTTTTTCAACTTTATTATTTGCAGGAGTTCCAGTGACATCCCCTTTTAAATCAGAGGCGCCACTATTACTAGATGTGCTATCGGCACCAGGAGTCCATTTAACTCCATTCCATTTTAATACTTGTCCTGTTGTAGCATTATTTTGGCCTAATTGAGATGCTACCATCGCATATGGTACACTGATCAGTTGGGTGGTAATAAGGTCTTTATACTGGGTTCCATTGTTTTCATCAATTTCCACTCTAAGGTGGTAAGACTTAGTTTGAAATGGTAGCATTTCAATTGTAGTGTTTTTGTTGATCCCATCGCCTATGACCAGTGAAGAAGTGCCAAATTTCGTTTGTTTGTTCTTATGTTCTTCTCTGTACGAAAATGAAGATGGTGCATTAGGATTTTCAAGAATTGAAATTCTAAAGCTGACAGGTCGATCAGAGATTGGATCACCATTAGCATCTCTAATTGAGACCTGGTAATTGAACTTGGCAGGAAAGATTTGTGCTAACGAAGATTGAATATTACAAGTACAAATTATTAGGGTAATTAAGATTGATGTTTTCATTTAATTATTTTTTAATGGTAATAGTTCCTTTTTGAATAGTTTTCTCAGTTATGTTAGTTACAAGATATGAATAAACTCCATTTTCTAGTTTTTCTCCTTTATTGCTAGTTCCATACCAGCGGATGGCGAAATTTGATTCATAAAACACTCTTGTTCCCCATTTGTCATATACATTGAAATTAACTAGTTCGGTAAAAGGAAAATCGATTTGAAAATAGTCATTGTAGCCATCTTCGTTTGGGGTAATGATTAAATCAATATTATTATTTGAAAAAACTACGAAATTTACAATGGAATCATATTTACAGCAAGTTTCCAATTCATAAATGGTTTTCCTATAGGAACCAGATTCTGTAACCTGAATGCCTTGCCAAAAGTATGGAGTAGCTGTATTTGAAATGAAGATTGTCTCTCCATATCTATCAGCATTAGATTGTATCATTATTTTTTTACATCCAAATTGATCACAGTTAGAGCCAGATTTCTTAATTCCACTATAAGCTGTAACACACAATTCAAACACCCCCTCATCAGGAAAATCAAGACGTACTATACCTGATTCATTCCCAATTTCAATTCCATTCAAGCTCCATTGATATTTTAAAGTACAAGGTCCACCTCCGTTTATATAATACCCAATATTACAGGCCCCAACACATGCTGCCGCAGGGCCATAAATATCTCCAATTGGGGTTATGATTGGTGTGGAACCCCCATAAGTTTCAATTGTAAAATCACAAATATCTCCCGAACATCCATCAACAAATAGATAGTATGTTTTACAAGCCGTAAGGTTACCGGCTATAGTAAACTTCCCGGGACCATTACAAGCCGGAAAACAATCAATGGATTCAATACAATTGCAATCTCCCCAAACACCCATTTGAACCCCAGTACCATTTACTGAACAATTGCTGAAAGTAATGGAAATAGCCACAGGGCCTCCGCCACTAACAAAGGCCCACCAACCGGTATTATGTGCTCCTCCTCCCGCAGGACATAGTGGACTACATCCTGTTGGATTAGAATAATTAGGGTTTTGACAAGTATATCCATTCAACTCATCTAGAGAGCAAATGATATTTGCATCCTCACATTTATCAGAAGATGGGGGAATGCATTGGGAAATGATCCAATTTAGATTAAAAAGTATATTAACCAAAATTGTTATCAAATACTTGAGTCTCATATATTGTTAAATTCGTAATGTTATCTGTATAAAGTTATTGTTCCTTTATAAATGGTAATTCGCTGTTTGTCTATGATTAGGTAGGCATAGACTCCTCCATCTAAAGTGTGGCCTTGGTTGTCAATTCCTTCCCAAGAATTATCAAAATTATTTTCTATATACACTCGAGTTCCCCATTTGTCGAAGACATGAAAATCAACTTGTTCAATTATTGGCGGTTCAATGCTAAAGATATCGTTATAACCATCATTGTTGGGTGTAACCACCGGATTGTAATCTTCTTTTGACGGGGTGACTGGTGGTTTGTTACTTTTTATATAAGTTTGTTGAAATCCAGCTCTATAAATTGAATCGAGGGGAGTTACAATCAATTCTCCTATTGAGAAAGAAACTTTCCAATTGGCTGGTGAATATGTCAGGTTCGATCCCGATGATCCCAGCAACACCAAATCAGCTTGAAGTTTTTGTCCAATGATTTTGAGTTGAAATATCAGAAGCAATAGAAGTAAAATAGTGTATTTCATTTCTTTTTAGTTTTTAAATATTGTATTAAATTTTCCTGATGGTTTAAATCTATTTTGTATTCAAGTACCAGATCCTTTTGATCTATGCTGCCCTCCGATTTTTTAGATATTGAATTAAGAGGGACTTTTATTCCGTCCTGAAAGATTAAATCTGATACAACAGTCTGCACTATTAAAGTTTTGGTTAACCTGTTTAAGGCAAGCTTGATGTTAATATGAAGTTTCTCTTTTCCGGTAAGTTCTACCAACTCCCTAGAACTAAAGTTGCTTTGGAATCCGGTCTCATAGTCTAATGTAAATTCATGATTACGTTTTTGCAACAATTCTTTTATTTCCAAAGTCACAGGAATTAATATTTCTGGATATTTAACCTGTTTGATCTCGACAGGAATATTTATTTCAGGGCATCCATTATTTTTCATGCCACCTTTTTCTAAGGGACATAGATCTTCTTTATCGCATAAGCCATCTCCATCAGTGTCAGGGCAACCCAGACAATTTTCTGTACCTTTTTGATCATAGCATAAATCATTCTTATCACAAATACCATCATTGTCTGTATCAGGACAACCGTGGCAATAATCCAAGCCTGATATCAATGGACATAAATCCGCATCGTTTAGAATTCCATCGCCATCGGTATCAGGTATTTTTGCAACTGATGACCTGCTTCTATATTTCTCCGAACCAATAATCCACCTTGTGTTTGAATTGCCCATCTCAAAAAGGATATAGAAAGTTATAGTATCCGAGCGGTGCAATATACTTCCTTCATGATTGACATAATGTATACTGACAATTCTGGAGGACATACAAACTTTATGCAGACCACTTGTGTCCTTGTAAACTGTATCTTCCTTAAACGTGCCTAGAGAATTCTGAACCGAATATTTTCCAGGTAGTTTGTTGAGGTTAGATTTAAAATAGGTAATATAACTGTCCATATAGTCCTGGACGGTTTTATAATTATTGTTAATATAGGATCTTGAAATGTTATCATAAAGTAATGTTTTATCCCTGTCTTTGATCATTTCCTCAAGTATTATGTTGACAGATTCCCTTTCAAGAATCACTTCGGAAAATGCATTATCATGAATATTGTTTAATTGAGATAGAAAATTCTTAATAAAGTTATCGGCTTTCTTAATATAGTGGACATCCGTTTGAGCTATACTTGGCATTGCGAGTACAAGTACAAAACAAAATAAATATATCTTTTTAATCAGAATCATGGTTTCTTACGATCAGAATCATCTAGAAGTCTAAAAACTGTGATGTCACCAAATTTTAAATCAAAATATGCTTTCCCCGGACCTTGCCCGGTTTCGACCTGCTGGTCCTTCAACTTAACTTCAATATCTTTTTCTGTTATATCCTTGTACATGGGCTTTTTATCTTTCCCCACTCCTTCAAAAATTTGGTAAACACGTAATTTTCCATAATAACTTCCATCTTCTTTTTGTTTGACATCTTCAATGACCTGAATGTATTTCCATTCGATTTGCACATCTTCGTATTGTTTTAAACCCTCTAAGCGATTTAAATACTTTCTGATATTCATAGTTTCTCTTTTTTTAGAAACTTTTGAAATTACTTCAATTTTATTGGTGTCACTCTCAAAAAGGTCCATTGCCATATCTTTGGCGTTTTGACGGATATGTCGATCATTGTTCTTATCTCCGATGATTTTCAAAAGGTCACCAAGTTCTCTTGCTTTTTCAAGAGTTCTTTGCTCTATTTCTGCAAGTGTAGGTGCCTGGCAATAAACTTTAGAATAAGTTAAGATGACTAAAAATAAGGGTAAAAATTTGATAATGGCCTTCATTGTGATACTTATTAATTTGTTTTTAAAATACGCATTTTATTTTTTTATTCTGTAAGCTTGTTAGACTTTTAATTTTTATGTTTGGCCGAATAGGGTATGATTGTGCCAGCTTAAAGTTTGCTTCTTCATTTTTTGAATTTAACTTGTATAACTTAATCTGCTCATTTTCCAGTAATATTACTTCGTAATCACCGTTCGGCAAGCCACTAATAGTAGCATCAAATCTGCTGTTTGTAAAGTATAATTTTTTGCAGTCTATTACTTGGGATTTAAAATTATCGGATCTAACTTCTTTGGTTCCTGGGTCTTTGAGCAAACTACCATTTTCATCTGCAGGTCTGACGTAAATGCACTTTGATGCTATAATCATTCCTGATTCATTAATTTTTTTTACCATTAGAATTCCTGAATTAACTGCTTTGATTTCCAAATCTTTAGTATCATAGTTTTTTCCTTCGACCATCCATTGTTCTGATGAATGGATGGTCATACTTTTCAATCTTATAGTATCTCCCAATTGGATCTTATAACAATAATTACTGTCACCAATCTGAAGGTCTCCTATTAGAATATGAGGAGTTAAGCTGTCCCCATTTATACTAAAATTATTGTATGCTTTCTGGTCTAATTCAATATTTGATTGACAAGAATACACTAAAATAGAACCTAGAAATAATATTATGCGCAACAAAATATTGTAATCTTTCACGTCTTGCTTATTGTTCATGAGTATTGATTTTTCATTTGTTCAGCTCATCTATTAACCGAAGACAATCCTTTTTTTTCAATTTAATGGATTTAATTCTAATGTAGTCATCTGATTCATCCTTTTGTTTCTTTCCCTCATGTAAAAAATATTCAACTTCCATTTCCCCAACGTATTTTTCTATTTCTATAGATATTTCCTTCTCGTTACATGCTAATCTGAAAGCTCTGTACCCCCCTTCTTTAAATTCATAATGAAATAAACCATCCCGGACACTCCTATTCATTTTGGCTGAATTAAATTTACCTTTTTCTTTAGTGTCGCAATCTTTCATCTCAAATTCAACCGTTTCTGATTTTAAGAATTTGGATTTCGGCTTCGGTTTAGCTTCCGTTAATGTAGGTGATTTATTTACTTCATTTTTAATTTCATTTCTAGTTGAACTTTCACCTAATGCATCTTTAGTATTATCTATATTATTTGGATTAATATTTTCATTATTAATATTGTGAGAAGGATTTTCCTGTGATTTAAGTTTCGAATTATTTTGATAACTAGCTATAGGACTTTCTTTCTTTTGATTTACTTCCTTTTCTTCTTTTTCCGATAGAATGTTTGAAGTTGAATCCATCATTTCAATTATTGTCAGATCTTTTTCGTTTGAAATTGGTATAGACCGTTTTCGTATTAGAATCACACCAATCGTTACCAGAACAATAAATAGAAAAATGATAGCAACTCGTAAACTTATATTGCTTGATTTTTGCTTTAAATTTTGCTTCAACGGTGGAATTACAGATTGGCGGGAAATCAAAAAGTCATCATTTTGAAAACCAATTTCAGAACCCAGTCCTTCTAAATCAATAAAAAGAGAGAGTATAACTGTGATGTTATCTCGACCGCCGGCAATGTTTGCCGCATTGACTAGCTGATGACAGTTTTTAGAAATTGAACTTTTTGGATCAATTGCTGCCTCAATCTGCATATCTGAAAGCATTGAGTTCAACCCATCACTACACAATAATAGCATATCCCCCTTAGACAAATATATGGGTCCTTTAATATCGGGGATTTCGTTACGGTGATCGTGCCCTAAACATCTAAGGATAATATTGCTTTCACCTGAAAGTCTTGCTTGTTCACGAGTATATTGACCAAGGGTCTGTTTAACCTTTTCCCATACCAAGGAATGGTCCTCAGTTAATATGCGCAATTTTGGACTACAATCCATGTAATATGTTGGATCGTAATCGCTAATTGCATTTGGATTGTAGAGATACGCCCTACTGTCTCCAATCCATGCGAGGTATAGCATTTCTGGAAATATCCAAGCAACTGTTAGCGTAGTACCCATTCTGGCAAGCATAGGATTGTGACTTGCCTGAATAGAAAGATCCTCATATACTTTATTAAAAGCTGCCTGTAAATGTTTTCTTACTGATTCCTCAGAAATTAGATCATCTAATGCCGTTAGGGAGAAATATTGGCGTATTCCTTCCACTGCAATTCTAGAGGCCACCTCTCCTGCTTCAGCTCCTCCCATCCCATCTGCCAAAATTAACAGTGCACCTTTTGCACCAAGTGGAGAACCTTCTTCCGGACTATGTCCCCACATATTCTCATTAAGATCATAGCATATTCTATAATCATCTTCATTATGATCCCTTACACAACCGATGTCAGTAAGTCCGTAAACCTGAAATGATCTTCCGGCAGCTTTTGTGTTTGACAATGCATTCATTTTTTAAAAGTACTGCCTTTTCCTTTTTTGTCCACTTCCTTAAGCCTGGGCTTATCCATATCTGTTTCCTTCGTGGGTTCTTCATTCTTTTCAGGTTGGTTTTGTTTCTCGGTCGAACTCGCCATAGTGGATAATATTTCTTTTTGAGAAGGATTTTTATGGTTGCTCACCACCATTCCTGCAAATCTGAATAGAATTTTCCCATCTTGCGGAACACACTCCATAAACAAACCACCAACGAATCCACTATCTTGAAGAGTTGGAATAATTGCTCTTCCCTCATGCCATTCCGGACTTATGAAGATCACTTTTTTTATTAGCGAGTCAGGGTTATCATCATTACCCAAGAAATACAGAATCAACATTCCATTTGACGACTGACTGGAGGACCGAGTTAAGCCTATATATGTCTTACCTCCTGTTGAAGTTACTCCAAAGCCATTTGAGTTGACTCTGCCGGCAGCATCTTTCCCTGAAACCTCATATTTTTTACCATACTTAACAGATGTAATCAACATTTCATGGAGTTCCGCATCATATTCAGTTTTGTAATTCTCAAAATCAGGATCTATAGTCCAAGGTTTTACCATTAATGGGTCCATCCACAATTCTCTTCCCTGAGCAAAAGCTATTCCTAGCTTTTTACCATAGTATGGCAGCTCCTCTTTTCCATAGAATTTGCCATCTTTGGTGATCTGGTAGCGTGTTTCCACCAGCATTACATATGGGTCTATGGCTGTAGCAAAAGAAATTGTTGAATTCTCAACCTCTAGATTAGCAGTTTTTTTACGGTTATTTTGTTGTCCTGAAGTTTGTTTCTTTCCTTTCTTAAAAATATCCTCAATTCTTAGTGTATCCTGGCCTGATATTTCTACTTGTAACAGACATAGGATAGCTCCCAATATAACATAATGTTTTTTCATATTTCAAATTTATACTTGCTACCTTATTTCCCAAACAGGGACCAATTGTTGAACCTTTGAAAATCCGTGACTAATAATACCAATGACTTCAAATCCACCATTAGCTGTTCTGATCATCATTGGTCCGCCAGAACTTCCCTGATCAAGTGAATTGGCTGAAATGTTAATCATCCCATTTACAATTCGATCTTGCACGACTTCTGCCTTAATTTGTATTGGTTCTATTTTATTAAAATCAAAAGATTGCATAAGCTGACCATAAGAATATCCAAAACCAATCAATTCAGTACCTTGAGCCAATCTGCGTGAAATATCTCTATTGATTTGCAAACTACCTTTCCTATTTCCCATGATTACTTTGGCCCAGTCGGTATATAAATGATTGATATTGCATCTTTTCAATCTATAGTCAGGACTGGCTTGCACATCGCATAATAATGCGTCTTTAGATTGGTCAAATTGAACATCCTTGTTAGTGAAAGTGAATTGATCACCTCCTGGCGATACAGCCCTGTAAACTACCTCAACAGAACCTCCTTTGATTTCTGCGTTATTCAAAAAGTTCTTGACCATACCCTCCAATTCCCCTGAATTTTCTTCGCCACATTTTACATTAAATCTCCAAGGCTGAATAACATGTCTAGCTGTAACAAAACTGCCATCATTAAGAAGAAACCCAGTTCCGGACCATGCATAGCTTAACTCCTTTTTCAAATCAAAGGGACCTAGAGAATTATTATGGTCCGGATGATAAACTTGAACACTTTGAATTAAAATGAAATAAATGTCCTTTTTTAAATCCCTCAAACTCCTTTGATCCATAATCATATTGCTATTATTAGATGAATTATTGGGATTTACCTCTATTCCACCAAGGCGATTACTTATTTCACTAATTCTAGAACTTATTTTGATTCTGGAATTCTCATCTTGCGATTTTAATAATGAATCTTGTAGTTTTTTTCTTTCATCTTCTAGTATTGAAATCATGGTATGAGTTTTATTAATCAAAGTATCTTGTCGTGCTATCATAATTTCATTACCCTTGATTTTGGTACTACTTTCCATATAATACCACAAAGTGAATCCTATAATTACAACTATAAAAAATGACAATATTGCAATTGCCTGTTTATATGGTCTTAAAGCTTGACTGCCGAACTCTTTTAACCGACTGGTAAATTTCATGCTTGCGGTGGTCTTGTTTGCTGGGGTATGAAGGAATCTTATTCTAGGTCCTTCATAGGAGAGTCTTATTTCATCACCTGCATGTAATTCTTGGCTACCTTGTAATGGATGGTTGTTGATTAATGTTGGGTTTGTGGCATTGGGTTCTGCTTCTAAATAATACCTTCCCTTTTCAGACCTGATGTAGGCATGTTGTCTCGATACTGTAGGGTAATCATCAGTGTACCTTATGGTACAGTTTTTGCCACGGCCAATAGTAACAAAGGGTTTCCACATTGTCTGTTCTCCATTACGGGGTTGATCCATGGTAGGATCAATAAAAACTAAAGTGTAGTTATCTACGTTTTTTCCGGAAAGCATCTGAATACCTTGCCTGATGGTATTTCCTAAGCCGAATTCCTGTCTTTGTGTAGGTCTTGCCATTATGTTTGTTTTAAATGTTTTTGAATTTGAAATAATTTCCATTACAATCAATTGCTCCAATTACCCCATCAGAGTTTCTTAATACAGCACGAATTTGAAAATCTTTTGTTCCTGAGTCTTTCATACCATAATCCGACACTGCTAAGACTTTGTCCATATTTAAATTTACCAAGCGACAAGTCAGGCATTTGTTATCTTCTTTTTCTAAAAGGAGTAGAAAGAAACCATTATTAAGGTCGTAAATTTCTAACACAGGTGTAGGTATCATCTCTTTACAAGCCATGTCAATAATTGTAAAAAGATTGTTCTTGGTTTTGGCAATTGCAAAATTTAAATGATAAGGTGTTATGGATAAGTAAGTATCCTTTATTTGATTTAAATAAATTGAACGGCTTGCGGTTCCAGGCAAGGGAAAGATCCAGGTTTTGGTTTCATTCAAACTGTTAATTGCCATATTGAGATCTCCTCTTTCCTGAAATTTTATAGATTTTATCAGCTTTTTGTCATATTGAATAAAATCAATCAAAATAAAGACAAATAAAATCACAGTAGGAATTGCAATTAAAAAGTTGATGTTTTTCTTATTGGGGATTACGGTTTTTTTAATAGCTAACTGATAGGGCTTCCATCTTTCATTGGTAAGGTAAAAATCTGCCCATTCCA
>Ga0075163_10012503_pt1 | contig 11050 bp, 9 predicted proteins | sample JI1023141ADNA_FD_71478 | JGI IMG/M metagenome (GOLD analysis project Ga0075163, IMG submission 71478) | Wastewater effluent complex algal communities from Wisconsin, to seasonally profile nutrient transformation and Carbon sequestration -... | ecosystem: Engineered > WWTP > Effluent > Algae...
CCACCGTGCTCGCCGCCGCCGCCACCTCGTTGCTCGGGTTCTGGGCCGTCGCCGCCACGCTCCAGCTCGGGCTGTGGGCGTGGGCGCGCCGGGTCGGCAACTGGGCGTGGGTCGACGTCGGCTGGGCCGCGTCGTTCGCGGCCGGCGTCGCCGCGTGGATCGCGTGGCGCGGCGCGGCGCCGTGGCCGCTGGCCGCGCTGGTCGTCGCCTGGAGCCTGCGCCTGGCGATCTACCTGGCGCGCGATCGCGTGATCGGCCACCCCGAGGAGGGCCGCTACGTCGAGCTGCGCCGCCGCTGGGGCCGCGGCGGCGACGGGGCGCGCGCGTTCTTCGTCTTCTACCAGGCCCAGGCGCTGCTCGCCGCGGTGCTGGCGGTGGCGATCGTCGTGCCGTTCGTGGCCGCGCCGCTCGGCGATCGCGGCGCGCTGCGGTGGGTCGGCCTGGCGCTCGGCGGCGGCGGGCTGGTCATGGAGGTGGTGGCCGACGCGCAGCTCGCCGCGTGGAAGCGCGTCGCCGCCCACCGCGGCCGGGTGTGCGACGTCGGGCTGTGGCGCTGGTCGCGGCACCCCAACTACTTCGGCGAGTGGTGCGTCTGGCTCGGCTACGCGACCTACGCGCTGGCCTACCCGTGGGGCGCGATCGCGTTCGTCGGCCCGGCGATCATTTTGGCGTCGATCTGGAAGGTCACCGGCATCCCGGCGACCGAGGCCCAGGCGCTGCGGTCGCGCGGCGACGCCTACCGTCGCTACCAGGCCACCACCAGCGCGTTCGTGCCGTGGCCGCCGCGGCGCGCGCCCGGCGTCGAGGTGCCATGAGCCTGGCGGCCCGGGCCATCGCCGCCGCGATCGATCGCGGCGTCGTGCCGACCGCGGCGTTGCGCGCCGGCATCCGCGCGGTGTGCCGCCAGCGCCTGCGCGACGAGCGGCGCGGCGGCCCGGCGGCGATCGCGGCGCGCCAGGCGGCGCTGATCACCGCGCTGCGGGCGGCGCCGATCGCGATCGCCACCGCCGCCGCCAACGCCCAGCACTACGAGGTGCCGGCGGCGTTCTACGCGCTGGTGCTCGGCCCGCACCGCAAGTACTCGAGCGGGCTGTGGCCGGCCACCGCCCGCACGCTGGCCGACGCCGAGCGCGCGATGCTCGAGGTCACCGCCGCCCGCGCCGGCCTCGCCGATGGCCAACGCATCCTCGATCTCGGCTGCGGCTGGGGCGCGCTGGCGCTGTGGGCCGCGGCGGCGTACCCGCGCGCCGAGATCGTCGGGCTGTCGAACTCGCACAGCCAGCGCGCGTACATCGAGGGCCAGGCCGCGGCCCGCGGGCTCACCAACCTGCGCGTCATCACCGGCGACGTCAACCACGTCGCCCCGCCCGGCCGCTTCGATCGCGTGGTCTCGGTCGAGATGTTCGAGCACGTGCGCAACCACGCCGCGCTGTGCGCGCGCATCACCGACTGGCTCGCGCCCGACGGCCGGCTGTTCGTCCACGTCTTCGCGCACCGCGCGCTGGCGTACCTCTACGACGACCGCGGCCCCACCGACTGGATGGCCCGCGAGTTCTTCACCGGCGGCATCATGCCGTCGATCGAGCTGTTGCCCGCGGTGTGCGCGCCGCTGGTCGTCGAGGATCGCTGGCTGGTCGACGGCACCCACTACGCGCGCACCGCCGAGGCGTGGCTGGCCAACCTCGACGCCCACGCCGCCGAGGCGATCGCGCTGTTCGGCGGCGGCGCCGCCGGGCGGCTGCGCTACCACCGCTGGCGGGTGTTCTTCCTGGCCTGCGCCGAGCTGTTCGGCTTCGCCGACGGCCGCGAATGGCTGGTCGCGCACTACCGCTTCCGGCGCGGGTGATTTGCGCCGGCGGCGCCGGCCTGCGATGGTCGCGCCCATGAGCAAGCTGATCGTGCTCGAGGGCCTCGACGGCGCCGGCACCACCACCCAGGCGCGCCTGCTGGCCGACGCGCTGCGCGCGCGCGGCCGCCAGGTGCACGTGACGCGCGAGCCCTCCGACGGCCCGATCGGCAAGCTCCTGCGCGGCATGCTCACCGGCGACCACGCGATCGCCGGCCAGGCGATCGATCAGCGCACGTTCGGGCTGCTGTTCGCCGCCGACCGCATGGATCACTGCCAGCGCGAGGTCGCGCCGCACATCGCCGCCGGCACGCTGGTGATCTCCGATCGCTGGTACCACTCGTCGCTCGCGTACCAGGGCACCGGCGCCGAGCGCGCGTGGATCGCGACCTGCAACCTGCACGCGATCCGCCCCGACGTGACGCTGTTCCTGCGGGTCCGCCCCGAGACCGCGGCGGCGCGGCGGGCCGCCGCCGGCCGCACCGAGGAGCTGTTCGAGGCGATCGAGATGCAGCGCAAGGTCGCGACCGGCTACGACGAGGTCATGGCCAAGCTGGCGTTCGCCGGCGAGAAGCTCGAGGTCATCGACGGCGAGCAGCCGGTCGCGCAGGTCACCGAGGAGATCCTCGCCGGCGTGTTGCGGCGCATCGGCGGCGCGAATTGAGCCGCGGGGCCCAACCCGACGTGTGACGATCGTGAGCGACGGTACTCGCGCCCGAGGCGGCGATCGGTAACGAGCCGGGTAATTCTCGGAGCCGACGCCTGCGCGTCCGAGGCGATCGTGTACTCTCCGCGGCAATCGGGCGGGTGGCCGGCGTAAGCAAGGCGGCCCCCCCACGTTGTGGATGACCGGACTTCGCGCCGGCGATCAATTTAGAGAAGGAGCCTGGAATGCGTGCATCGTCTACTCTCGTGTCTGTCCTCGCCATCGGCGCGCTCGCCGCCACCGGCTGCGGCAAGGTGCCGGGCATGGGTGGCAAGAGCAAGGTCGATCCCAACAGCTGCGGCAACTACGCGGTGTCGGACGCCGGCCGCAAGCTGCACGGCTTCCTCGAGGCCACCGTGGCCCTCGAGGTCGCCGCCAACAAGGTCGAGTCGGTCGTCAAGGAGAGCTGCGTCATCATGGGCCACGAGCTCAAGATGGCGGAGAGCGACCTGTCGGGCTCGACCGACGCGGTCTGCAACAAGGTGATCGAGAACCTCAAGGCGGGCATGTCGGCCAGCTTCAAGGCCGACGCCAAGCTCGACATCCAGTACAAGCCGGCGGTCTGCACCGTGAACGCCGACGTCGCCGCCCGCGCCGCCGCGCAGTGCGAGGCCAAGGCCGAGGCCGACATCGGCGTCACCTGCAGCGGCACCTGCAACGGCACCTGCGACGGCCAGTGCAGCGGCAGCGGCACCGCCGGCACCGGCGGCAGCAGCGGCTCGGGCAACTGCAACGGCCAGTGCTCGGGCACCTGCCACGGCGGCTGCGACGGCACCGCCGACGTCAACGCGTCGGCGCAGTGCAAGGCCGAGGCGGAGGTCAAGGCGTCGGTCGACATCGAGTGCACCGAGCCCGAGCTGACGGTCAACGCCGACGCGTCGGCGGTGCTCGACACCTCGAAGGCCGAGCTGACGCTGGCCGCGATCCGCAACGGCATGCCGAAGATGCTGTCGATCCAGGCCCGCCTGCGCCCGCTGCAGGCCGCGGCCACCACGTGGGCCAAGAGCGCCCGCGAGCTGGGCGCCGCCAGCGGCGAGCTCGCGCAGTCGTTCAAGGATCAGGCGCTGTGCATCAGCGGCCAGATCTCGGGCGCAGTCTCGGCGATCGCGCACATCGAGGCGTCGATCAACGTCTCGGTGTCGGTCTCGGCCTCGGCCTCGGGCTCGGTCGGCACGAACTGAGACCTTAGAGGGTCTTTCGCAAAGACCCTCCCCCGGCATGCGCCGGGGCCCCCACCCGAAACGCGAGAGCCCACAGCGCGGCTCGGAGTGGCCACCGGGCGCCGGCAACGGCGCCCGCGCTGCGTTTCGGGATCCGGCTCCGGTTCCGGTTCCGGTTCCGGTTCCGGTTCCGGTTCCGGTTCCGGTTTCGGTCGCCGCGCAAGGCCCGCTTCAGATCGGGCGGGACTAACCGATCCATGACGCGCGCCGAGGTAGTCGCTCGCGCCGACCGGCGGTCGCCGGTGGCCCGGGTGGCGCGCGCGTCGCGGAGGCTCCATGGCGACGACGATCACGGCAGAGCACGAGGCGGCGACGTCGGTGCGGATGGCGCTGGCGGCGGTGCGCACGCTCATCGACGACGGCGCGCGTCCGGCGCGGCCCCGCGATCGCGCGAGCGGGCCGCGGCGCGTGGTGATCGCGGCGCCGACCGCCGACGACGATCCGGCGTGGCAGGAGGCCGGTCGGATCAGCGCCGCCGCGGCGGACCAGGCCACGCGCGAGCGCTACCGCCGGCTGCGCTGGGCGGCGATCGCCGCGCTGGCCGTGGCGACCGCGGCACTGATCACGCTCGGGGCGCTGCGCCGCGCCGACCGCGCGTGGGCGGCGGCCCGCGCCGCGGTGCGCGACCACGCCGACGCCGAGCAGCGCCTGCAGGCCGCCGTCGCCGCCCAGGTCGCGGCCCACGCCGCGCGCGATCGCGCCGAGCGGGCCCGCGCGCTCGCCGAGGCGCAGCGGCAGGCGCCACGCGCGCCCGCGCCCCGCCTGCCCGCCCGCCGCCGCGCCGCGCCCCGTCGGTCCACCGCGGCGCCGGCCGCCGCGGCCTTCACGCCGCGCTGTCCCCCCGACGTGCCGCTCTGCGATTGATCACGGGTCCCACGGCGCCAGCGCCGCGTCGTCGATCGCCACGCCGGGGCCCGGCGCGACCGCGGCGCCATCGACGAGGGCCGCCGCCAGCGCGGCGTCGACCGCCGCCGCGCGCCATGGCACCTCGGCCGGCAGGCGCAGCACCGCGGCGCGCACCGCGATCGCCCCGCGCGCGGCGTGCTCGAGGATCGCGTGGCCGAACACGACCGCGCGCCCGCCGACCGCGATCAGGCCGCCCTCGTCGAGCAGCGCCAGCCGATCGTGGGCCGGCGCGCGCCCGCCCGGCAGCTTCGCGCCGCCGGCGTGGCGCACCCGCTGGTAGTCGGCCAGCCGCGCGGTCAGCGCGCGCTTGGCGGTCGGGAACGTCGCCCAGACGATCGCGTTCCACAGATCGTGGGCGTTGTCGGCGCGGGTCGGCACGCAGCCCTGATCGGCGATCGCCAGCTCGTACGGCGCGGTGTCGGCGACCTGCTCGACCAGCCGCACCGGCGCCGCGCCGAGCCCGTCGGCCAGCGCGCGATCGAGCTCGGCGACGGTCGGCCAGCGCGGCCACGCCGCCAGCCGCGCGATCGCCGGCGCGTACGCCGCGAACCGCGGGCCGCTCCACGCAGGTGGCCAGGCCAGCACGCCCCGACGCTACCAGAAGCGATCGCCCACGAAGTGGCCGTGGCACGGCGCTCGTGCCATCATCGCGACCGCCGATGCAACGGATCGTCGTCGACGCCATGGGTGGGGATCACGCCCCCGAGGAGATCGTCAAGGGCGCGGCCGAGGCGTCGCTGGCCCTGCCCGACGCCGAGCTGATCCTGGTCGGCGACGCCGAGATCATCGGCGCGACGCTGCCGCGGCTGCGCCACGACGGGGCCCGGGTCCGGGTCCACCACGCGGCCCAGGTCGTCGACATGGACGAGAAGCCCGGCGAGGCGCTGGCCGCCAAGCCCGACGCCTCGATCCTGATCGCGGCCGGCCTGGTGGCCGCCGGCGAGGGCGACGCGCTGGTCTCGGCCGGCAACACCGGCGCCAGCGTGCTGGCGTGCGCCCGCGCCTGGAAGCTCATCCCCGGCGTCCGCCGCGCCGCGCTGGCCTCGGTCTACCCGACCGAGCTGCGCCGCGGCGAGAAGAACGATCCGTTCTCGCTGATCCTCGACGTCGGCGCGACCATCGACGCCTCGGCCGAGGACCTGGTGACGTTCGCGATCATGGGCGCGGCCTACGCCAGCCTGGTGTCGCGCAACCGCCGGCCGCGGGTGGCGCTCCTGTCCAACGGCACCGAGGCCGGCAAGGGCCCGGCGGCGGTGGTCGAGGCCCACCAGCTCCTGCTCGAGGCCACCCAGCTCAACTTCATCGGCAACGTCGAGGGCCTCGACATCCCGCGCGGCGTCGCCGACGTGATCGTCTGCAACGGCTTCGTCGGCAACGTCGTGCTGAAGATGCTCGAGGGCGTGTCCGAGACGGTCGTGCGCCTGGCCCGCTACGCCCACAAGGAGAAGCTCACCTGGCGCATCGGGCTGATGGCGCTGTCGAGCGCGCTGGCCCAGCTGAAGGCGGTGACCGACTGGCAGCAGTACGGCGGCGCGCCGCTGCTCGGCCTCGAACACCCGTTCATCAAGGCGCACGGCCGCTCGACCGCGCCGGCGATTACCAACGCGATCAAGGTCGCGGCCAAGGCCTCGGCCGGCGATCTGTGCGGCCACATCGGCCGCGGCCTCGCCGAGCTGTCGGCCCGCCGGCAGGGCGAGGCGCCGTGACCGCGCCGCGCCACGTCTTCCGCTGGGATCTCGACAAGACCTACCTGCGCACCGAGTTCGACAGCCTCCGCGATCTGATCAAGAGCGCGATCGAGACCGCCGCCGACAAGCAGGCTTACCCCGGCGCCACCGCGCTCCTGCGCACGCTGTCGAACACCGACGGCCACAAGGTCTGCATCGTCAGCGGCAGCCCGACCCAGATGCGCACGGTGCTGGCCGCCAAGCTGGCGCTCGACGGCGTCACCTACGACGAGTTCGTCCTCAAGGACAACGTGCGCAACATCCTGCGCGGCCGGTTCCGCGCGCTGCGCGCCCAGATCCCGTACAAGCTGCCGGCGCTGCTCGCCAGCCGCGGCAAGTCGCCGCCGGCGCCGTCCGAGACGCTGTTCGGCGACGACGCCGAGGCCGACGCGATCGTCTACTGCCTGTACGCCGACCTGCTGGCCGGCCGGGTCGATCACGAGACGCTGGCGCGGATCCTGTCGTCGGCGCGGGCCTACGACGACGAGGCCGCGCGGACGCTGGCGCTGGCCCGGGCCGCCCCGCCCGGCGACGTCGTCCGCCGCATCGTGATCCACCTCGACCGCCGCTCGCCGACGATGGGCTTCCGGCAATTCGGGCCGCGGCTGGTGCCGGTGTTCAACTACTTCCAGGCCGCGCTGGTGCTGTTCGCCGACGGCGTGCTCGACGCGCGCCAGCTGTTGTTCGTCGCGTTCGAGATGCTCGACTCGGGGCAGTACCACCTCGCCACGCTGGCCAACTCGCTCCAGGACCTGATGCGGCGCAACCGCCTGAGCAGCGACACCGTGCTCGCGCTCGCCGATCAGGTCGCGGCGATGACCACCGGCGGCCTCCTCGCCGCGCGCCCCGACCTGCCGCCGTTCGCGACGATCGCGCGCGCGTTCACCGAGCGGGTCCGCGAGCTGCGCGGCGCGGCGCCGCTGGCCTGGCCCACCGATCCCGAGCCGCTCGACTACGTGTCGCTGGTCGATCACGAGCACGACCACCGCCGCGCGCGCCGCCGCCACGGCCACGGCTGACGCGCGGGGGCGCGGGCCGCCGAGCGCCTCGATCGAACAGCGCGTGTTCGGCCGGTGAGCCGCCGTACGTCGCCACGTCGCCGAGCGATCGAGATTGATCAGCGCGCCACACCGTCGTCGATGTCACCCCGAGTAAGACCGCCCGGCGCCGCGGCGCGCCGCGGGACGGTGTTAGCATCGAGGCCGTGGTCGCCGCCGCCGACGCGCCGCTGATCCTCGGCGATACCGTGCTCGAGCGGTACCGGACGCTCGAGCTGATCGCGAAGGGTGGCCACAGCGTCGTCTACCGCGGCAAGGACGAGCGGCTCGAGCGGCCGGTGTGCATCAAGGTGTTCACCAGCGTGCCTGGCGACGCCGGCATCGCCCAGACCAGCTACGAGCACTTCGTGCAAGAGGCGTTCGCGCTGTCGCGGCTGACCCACCCGCACACGCTGCGCATCTACGACTTCGGCCACCTCGGCGAGGCCACGCCGTTCCACGTCTCCGAGTACATGAACGGCGGCACGCTGACCACGCAGGTCAAGGACCACGGCCGGCTCGACGCCACCGAGACGCTCAAGGTCACCCGCGCGATGTGCGACGCGCTGGCCGAGGCCCACTCGCTCGGCATCATCCACCGCGACGTGAAGCCCCACAACATCCTGTTCGCGATGGTGGGCACCGCGCGGCTGGCCAAGCTGGCCGACTTCGGCGTCGCCAAGTGGCACGAGCGCGCCACCGCCAGCGCGTCGAGCTCGGCCGCCCGCGCCGGCGACACCCAGGTGGTGTCGGGCCAGCGCATGGCGATGTACTCGCCGAGCTGGGCCGCGCCCGAGCAGCTCGCCGGCCAGGAGGTCAGCCCCGCCACCGACATCTACTCGCTGGCCCTGGTCGCGGTGTACATGCTCACCGGGCGGGCGATCTTCGCCGACGACGATCTGTACGAGGGCTACCGCAAGCGGCGCCACAGCGATCAGCTGGTCGCCGAGGCGCTGAGCGAGGTCGAGCTGCCGGCCCCGGCGCGCGACCTGCTGGCCCGCGCGCTGCGCTTCCACCCCGACGAGCGCCCCGACGACACGACGCTGTTCGGCGTCGAGCTGGCCGAGGCCTTCGAGCCGATCACCGGCCCGGTGGCGCGGCTGCCCGAGGCCACCACCCGCGCGCCGTCGCCGGTCGAGCTGGTGCCGCCGCCCGTCGACGCCGCCCCGGCGCTCCCGGCCCGCGCGGCCCGCCCCGGCCCGACCCGGCGCCTCACCGTCGGCGCGCCGTTCGAGGTCGCCAAGCGGCGCGGCGGGTTCGCCGCGATGACCAACGGCCAGGTCGACGTCGCCGGCCTGGGCGGCACCACCCGCGTGCGGGTCACGACCTTGCCGGCCACCGCCGGTCGGCGCCAGGTGCACCTGAAGGGCCTGTCGTCGTTCCTCGGCAAGAAGGGCGGCCGCCCGTCGGTGGCGGTCCAGCTCGACGGCGACGCCATGCTCGACCTGTACGGCCGGGGCAACGTCGCGACCGGCCGGGTGCGGGTGTCGTTCGGCACCCCGGCCGCCGGCCACACCGTCTTCCATTTCGGCGACGAGTCGGTGGCGGTCGGCCTCGAGGACTGCCCCGACCCGCTGCTGGTCGACTTCGGCGGCGGCGCCGAGTGCACGCTGGTCTACAGCCCGGTCTATAATCCGTTGGCCGAGCAACGCCGTCGCCGCCGCACCTAGCCCGCGTCCATCGCATGGCCCCTAGCTCCCCTCCTCCACCTCCGGGCGCGCCGCCGAGCGGCGGGCCACCGCGTCCCGGGCCCACCGCGCCGCCGCCGCTCGCCGGCCCGGTGTCGGGACAGTACGCGGTGTCGTCGGCGCCGACCTTCGAGGAGTACGACGACCGGACGTCGCCGGGCACGCTGGTGCCGCCGCCGGCGATGCCGGCCACGCCCTACGTCACCCGGTCCCGGGTCTACGCCTTCGTCGTCGACGAGCAGGGCCAGCCGATCGAGCTCGGCTCCGGCCGCTTCGCCAAGGCCTACCTCGGCGAGGAGCGCTGGGTCGAGTCCAAGACCACGCTGCGCCGGCCGATCGCGATCAAGGTGATGCAGAAGGGCGTCTCCGCCGAGGACCAGATGCGGTTCCAGATGGAGAAGGAGATCCTGGAGCGCGTCCAGGGTCACCCCAACATCATCGAGCTGCTCGGCTCGGGCGAGGGCGACAGCGCCGGGTTCATTCCGCCGGCGATCCGCGACAAGGTCGAGAACGACTACATGGTCCTCGAGCTGCTCGACATGTCGCTCGAGGAGCGCCTCAAGGGCGCCCGGCAGAAGCGCCGGCGCGACGACCTGCTCGCGGTGCCGCTGCGCGAGCGCATCTTCCGGGTGCTCGAGTACGTCATCCCGATCGCCACCGCGATCGAGTTCGCCCACCTGGTGCGCGACACCGTCCACCGCGACATCAAGCCGGCCAACATCCTGGTCAAGCTGCCCGATCCCAACCTGCGCGGCTCGCAGATGACGGTCAAGCTGGCCGACTTCAACGTCGGCAAGGTGGCCGACCCCGACGTCGACCTGTCGATGACCCGCTTCCAGGCGGTGCCCGGCACGCTGTTCTTCCAGAGCCCCGAGCAGGAGATCAACACCTTCGACGTGCTGTGCAACGCGACGCAGGGGTCGCCGGAGATCGAGTTCTTCGAGGACTTCTATATCGACATCTATGAGAACGACGTGTTCTCGCTGTTCAACCGGCCCGAGAACTACCTGATCGTCGGCGCCGATCGCACCCGCAAGAAGATCCTGCTCAACCGCCCGTTCGCCGAGCCCAGCGAGACCAACGTCCGCGGCCGCGTCGTGAAGAGCGTCGGCCGCCCCGCCGACATCTACTCGCTGGGCGCGCTGTTCTACTACCTGGTGAGCGGCGCCTACGCGAACCCCAAGAACCTGTCGGACGCGTTCCGCAAGTTCGTCGAGTACGACAAGAAGGACGAGACCAACACCGTCGCGTCGTACATCGACCACGAGTACCGGACCATCGCCAACCTGCGGGCGCCGCGCGCCGACGGCCAGGGCGTCGAGCTGGCCCCCGAGGACCGCTTCTTCTCCTACAAGCACTACCTCGACGGCAACGGCGAGCTGATCGACCCGACGATCCTGATCATCATCGCCAAGGCGATGGTGCGCAACAAGCCCGACAGCTACTGCGCCTCGTGGGACCTGCGCACCACCGGCATCTCGCAGATGGTCCACGATCTGTTCTCGCTCTACGTCCACTTCGGCGTCGACCCCTCCGCCCGCCTCGCCTACCAGAACGAGAACTATGCGGCGCCGAAGAAGCCGTCCGGCGTCCGCCGCGCCTGGGATCGGCTCTTCAGGAAGTAGCGGGGGGACCGGCTGCGGGCCTCGCCCGCCTCGAGGTTCAGCGGGGGGACCGGCTGCGGGGCCCATGGGCTGCGTTGGTGGGCCCCTCCCACGTCCTCACGTACCGACGTACGCTCCGGCGTGGGGGCCCTCCCACCGCCTTGCCCATGGGCCTCCTCGCGCGGTCCAGCTAGATCACCGACGCTGATCCCTCGATCGACCCCCGTTTCCGGATCCGACTCCGTTCCCGACTCCGTTCCCGACTCCGTTCCCGACTCCGTTCCCGACTCCGTTCCCGACTCCGTTCCCGACTCCG
>Ga0075163_10012505_pt1 | contig 11050 bp, 9 predicted proteins | sample JI1023141ADNA_FD_71478 | JGI IMG/M metagenome (GOLD analysis project Ga0075163, IMG submission 71478) | Wastewater effluent complex algal communities from Wisconsin, to seasonally profile nutrient transformation and Carbon sequestration -... | ecosystem: Engineered > WWTP > Effluent > Algae...
CAAACCGAGTTCGACGTGAAGAAATCGGCGACGAAGAATAGGGTCAATCCTGTTGGGGCTGTTGGTGGACGCTATAACAATGGAGCCACTTGTGTCGTATTGCCCGTCGAGAAATGCGCATAACACTCGAAGAACCAAGTCTCCGGATCCGGTATCTTTGTCTTTTCTCGTCTTCTTCTTATCATCATCAGAATCATCGTTGTCGCGTATAATGAGAGGCATCAGGTTGTCTGTGACCACCTTTTGTTGATGACAGGTTTCACGGAAAAGATAGGGTCCACATTTGGCCAAGTCCATGTCGTTGAGAACATAGACAGTGTTTCGATCTCGGAATTGACGTACCAACGATTTGTCGAGATCAACGTACACAATATCCATCCCCAACAGACGGGCCACATACTCGGGGAACATGCTTTTCCCGGAGCCCATAGGGCCGGATAACAGGAACTTAAGCATATACGGCAGTTTGGTTTTGGAAAAACGCTCGCGAACCGCGGGAGTTGGAAACGACGTGATCAGAGCCATGTGTTTTTCCAGCGCTTCTGGTAGACAAATGTCAAGGTCGTCCGCGTGGACATCATGTTTACAACAGACCCAATCGTCGTCTGCATTTAGCGTATATGAATCTATTTTTTGGCGCAGGGAATGGACTTCCGTTTTAGACATGTCGGTTCGCACAGAGTCCACTGTGGCCAACGCGTCTTGCAAAGTAAATGACTTGGACAATGGTGCCCACAACTTATAACAACTTACGAAGAACGTATGTTTTGTGCCCAGAGTGGTTTGCAAGACCATGTCTTCGCATTCGATCCAATACGTGACGCCTCGTATGGTATTGACAGCCACGTGACAATTATGCTCGACCATTGCCATGTACTTGAAGATGGCCCTCATGGTCCCAACTTCTAAGAGCATTTCGGTGTGAGTGCCTAAATCGCTCGGTTTAACTTTCGTATGTTTGGAGCTGGAATCTTTATACCACTCACGGATCGCGGGCTCCAGCATTCCCACAGTCATGGCAATCATGGCGCCATGTTTTGGGAAGAAGTAGTCGGCAGCCATGGTAATCAAAAGTTTGACCAGTATTTCGGTAACTTTGTACCAGTGCGGAATTGTCGAACTATCTTCATTGTCTTTGTCGGAATGTTTTTTGGTCATTTATGGCTCGCTTGAGTTGGATGCCTGTGATTCGTTTGAGATATGAGATCCGAAATTGTCGGTCATACTAATTGACTTTCCATCAACTCAACTTGTATTCGAGTTAAACTCCATACACCACTTTTCAAACGGAATTCTTTGTTCAAAATGGATTGCAACACTCAACCTCGTATCGTTCTCAATTTTGAGATCACCGAGAAAATGGACTTCTCTGAAGCCAATAAGACGTTGTCCTTTGTCATTGACGAGGGCAAGCGTCTTTTTGACATGACGCGCGGCGAATACGATCAAGACACAAAGGATCGAGCGACCGCCGGTTTGAGACTCATGGAGAGCTATTCTAACCAACTTCAGGCACTCATGCCTATTCCACCATGGACACCTGAGCGTGCCGCGCTTTACAAAGATGCGAGAGAGAAGTATCATCGAGGACCTCCACTCGGACTGTTTCCAGATCGGGAAGCAAAGGCAAATTTTTTACAACGGATGCCCGTCCAAGTGGCGGAGAAGATCCGCGAGATCTGGCGTCGGTTTGAAATCATGCAGACGACGCCGGTTGAGAGATGGAACAGACGTCTCTACTGTGGAGACCCCGACCCCGAGTATTATCTCCAGTATCTTGTAATGGGCCAGTTATCAGAGACACGCTTGGCCGGGGAGTCGGTCACACATTGCGTCGCCCGCGAACTGCTCAATCCAACGGCGATTGTGTTTGGAAATCGAATCAACTGTGTTCCGTTCCATTTTGGTGAAAAGAGAGACAGTGGTAGTATCAAAAAGGTGTGTGACGAATTGGTCGCACTGGGTTACAAAGGAATCCGGTATTGCGAGGGCATGGGCTTCAAAGTTGACTACCGTGTATTATGCGGAGAAGCTGAATAGTTTCACGCACCAATTTTGTTATCTTTTACATGAGCTATGATTATTCGGTCGGCATATTTTATTACAGAAAAAACATTCCCAGTTCGAAATCGATTTTAAGTTTATAGTATTGAAAGAATGATCAGCAAAATGACAAACAGAAAGGCAGAGATACCCAAACAAATCCAGACCCAGAACGGGTACACCGTGTCGATGATAAGTTCGATGGCGACGGAGACGGATGGAGTGACACTGCTTTCCAAATTGGCTGAACTGGGATCTTTAGGTTCGACAGGATATTGTACGAAAGAGCCGGCACATTCGACAGTTCCGTTGCCTTGTTGGAGAGCCGGCGTTTGATTGACGATGGTTTGGCACACTGCAAACGAGCAGCACTGTTGCAGCATTTTAGCTGTCTTATACGCTAGTTCCGTTTTAGCGCATTGAGAGCCGAAGCAGCAGACGGGAACATTGAGAGCTGTGCCATATTGTTTGTTGAGACGTTCTTGCTCGAGATAGCATATGCATCTGGGGTTACCAGGATCCGCGGCACACAAAAAGTTCATGAATCGGTCGCATCCCGGCGATTGCGGTGTCCACACGGTGTTCAAGGGTATCGACCCCCATATGTATGCCACATTGTCGGTACACATGTTGTACAAGAGGTTGGCCATAGGTTCCAATCGCACGATAACGAGGTACGGAAATTGATGGGATTCAGGTGTGTCGCCCGTTGATCCAACATAACGAATAAATGTGGTGCCATCAGCGTGAGCAAGCTTGGATGCGAACGCATTCACTACAACTTCACCTGGACCAAAGGTGAGCATTTTGTTGTTTTGCAAGACGACATCGGCTGGGTTGTTGGCAGTAAAATAGATCCGATAATTGGGTGGCACGGCCCAGCTGTAGATGAATCCGGCCAGACCAACTGTTCTGGTCGCTCCGCCGGCAGCTTTATCCAGTATGTTGAATTGATTAGGATTCAAGCGAGCGGTCATGGTAAACTGATCCTGATTGATGACCCGAAGACAATTGTCGAACAAGTTGGCGTAGCCTTGATCCGGGCAAGACGATGGACTAAGCCGATCGGGGAGTCGTCCGCCGGGTCCACATTGTGCACTGTTGAAGAGGGTGGGTGAGGGTTCTAAGGGTTGGTTCGTCTGCTGGGCCATGGCCAACTGTTCCCGTATAAAATCGAGACATGGTGTCGGATCCGAGGTAGAGGCGAGGGACGTTAAACTCATCACAAGATGCGATCGATCAATCAGACGATCACAAGTCTAACGGTCAAGTATATTTATTTTCTTTGAACATGTCGTTTGATAATCTATATATTTTTCAGGCCATATTCCAAACGGATACGACATTTTGCTATTCGACCAAGAGGAAACTGCATGACCAAAAAAAAGAACCCTCGTTCGGCGGGACCACCATCTGCGCGCGCGCATGGCAACGTGCCACTTAAAGTGCACAATCTGAATATGCGCATGTATAACAACTTTGTCCAATCGATCCGCGATCCACGCGCACATCAGGACTTCCGCCCGTTGCACCGACTTATTATAGAAATCACCAAAGCGTTGTCGGAAACCAAAGTAAGAATTAGTACGTCTTCCGTACTGAGAAAATATCATTCGCTTACATTCTATCGGTCAAATACATCAGACAAACGAGCAACGTATTGGTCTCTTGGACATTTATATTGACGTGATACGAGAGACAACGCGATTATTCAAAATGCTCGAACGCATGCGTGGCTGCTACTTGGTGTCCGATTCCGTCCACTCGGACGTGACGCTCGAATTGAAGGACACGCTGGCGCATGCCCAAACGTTAGCTGGTTCGCCGCTGGTGCATGCCTCGAGCGACACCCTGAGAAGCTTGAACGAAGATGAGGAGTACATTGACAGAGTGCGTCAAGCATCGAGGAGCAAATGCTGGCTCTCAATGTCCCTACTGGCGGACCAAGTGGAAGATGAAATAAAAAGTCGCAAGAACCTGGAATCTTCATTGGAGGAAGGAGCTAGCCGAGTCAACGTGGGGTGTGCAAAGCAACGCGAGAGAGCTGCCGCTACTCGTCTGTACCTGGCGATGCAGGCTATTAAGCCCACGGCGGACGAATACGCCAAAAATAACGTGTGTATCTCAATCACAAACAGAAAGGATGCGTTTGTCACACCGTTCCTTGACGAGAAAACAGGAATGTTTGTTCCCGACCTTCGTGCTGCTGCCAATGCTGAGGTGGCCGGTCATATGACTCGGATGGTCTCTGCGGTGATAGCGGACTTAGGTTGTCTGCGTTCCAAAGTGTCCAGTCTGCAAAATCATGTCACTTGATGTTTACTGTTCGACCGTATGAACCGGTATTTTGTTCCATTGTCTGCTCGTCAGTTATCCAAATAAATACAAGTTAATAATTTACAACAAGTAAGCTCTGATTTTATTGGCTTCCCAACGGACAGTATTGACGATCTGCCGTATTGCTAAAAGTTCTCTTACTCATTCCGCTGTTGAGCAGGAGCAGCCCCTTGACCTCGCTGCAAAAACTCCTGGATCTTTTCCTGGACAAACGGCAGGTCCTCCTCCGGCTTCAACTTTTTGAGAGCATTGGCGAGCGTGATACGTGGATCAACCGGTTTCTTCGGCTTAGGAACATTACACTCGTCGTGGAACTGGCGCCAGTATCGTTCTTGCAGTTCGCCGAGTCGTTCGGCCTTGGACTCACTGACACGATAACGAAGGAATGTACCAAATTGCTTGAACTTTTTCGGAGGGCGAACAGGAATCTTACCTTTGATTTTCTCCAGTTCGACGTGCGCCTGCTCGCTATTGTTGACGATGTTGTTGTTGTCCATGAACGTGCACTCTGTTTCTTGATATGTCTGTTAGTGTGTGCACAGGCAAAGAAAACGCGTTTTTCGACGTATTGAGAACCAGTATGTCAATGGGATCAGCAGATATCCATCCCCATCGACGGTCCCCGTGTTCAGGAAGATCCGTGCAGAAAAACTGGTCGTAGCTGAAAGGTCCCAGGCGAGCAGTGTCATTCACGACGTCGTCTTCCGTTAGACGATCGATGTGGCTCGATTGATACTCGGGGTCCTCGACCACTTGACGAAGTCGTTGAATCGAAGTAAAAGGAAACATGTCCTCTTTGAGTAACGGAATGCGAACCTCGCGTCCACTGGGGGTGAAAAAACGTAGAATAATGGGAGCGGTGTAGTCTCCGAGTTTGTCCATCATGTCGCACATAGGCACAACGGCTTGATGAGTCTTGGAGTTGTACGCCTCCAACAAAGTGTCCTCGATTTCTTTCAGTCGAATAGGATCCTCTTCAAAAAGAATGAAGGACATGGTAGAGAGCAGTTGAAGATAAAAATCAAGGTCGTCTCCTTCCAAGACAGAGTAGTTTGAATCTGTGTATATAAAACTGACTTCATCTGTCTGGGACCCCGGACATTTTGTGTCCCCGTCCTGATCTAGCTTGTCCTCATCCTCGGAAGACGTGACCTCGGACAGATCATTTTCCGTCGACGCTGGAGCGATAACCGTGTTGGTTTCTTTCGACTCGGAGCTGGATGAAGATTCTTCATTTCTTTCCTCGTCATCTTCCTCCTCATTCAAGCCGGGATTGTTCTCTATTCCGCGAGGTCGTCCATCGATTGTCCAGAAAAAATTGATAGTAGGGCAATACACATGCCAGTCTTGTGGAATGACCTGCGGCTCAATATCCCATTCCCCATTCAGACAGACTCGCCCGTCCCGAAACGCTGACACCAGGATGGGATCCACTTCCACGGGTCCTACCAACAGATCTTTTCCGGATACAGGATCGACCGACACATCGACAGGGACATGGTACACGCATTCCGTTCGACCGGCCTGGAAAGGTACAGACAGGTGAATGACTGATTGCTGTCGAACATATCGTTCTGCCTCGCCTTCTTTGTCCAACCGAACCTCAACTGTGGCATCGGTCAAGCCATCTTCAAGATGGAGTTGTGCAAACGTAAACACAAAGGGCTGTTTTTTGGAACACATGGACGAATGAATGTAAGGGATGCTTTTTATTTATCATTGGAGTCTGTTTCTTTACCTTCTGATTTAATGCGTTTCTTGTATTCAAATTTGTCTCCAATCAAGGAATCAATGGACGTCGGGTCCCAGAATCTACATTTACCTGTTACGTGTTCCCTTTGTCGTTCATGTAGACGAATCATTTCAACTTGCGTTTTGAGACCGTGACAAGTGGGACATAAGACCTGGAGATTGGACCATGCATTGGTGCCTCCTAAATGAAGAGGGACAATGTGGTCGATACACCAGGTGGACGGGAGCAATTTCTGACAAATTGAACATTTGTACTCTTGTGAACAGGCTAAGCGTCGTTTCTTCACCTCGGTGAGTACTTTGCGCAATTGGCTTGTCCGTGGTCCAGTTGCCGTATGGTTCGACTTCATGACCACCCTCTTTCCTCCGGCAAATTGGATGTCAATGGAGTGGAAGAAATAAACAGTTGTCTTTCTTTACATTTCGCGTGCATGCATGACGAGCTCAGTGTCGACACTTTCCAATATTCGGTACGCGGAGGATGAGCAAGAATTGGGCCGCCGTGTGCTAGACATCTATATGCCGGCCAACGTCAAGACTGGCGTGAAACTACCAATGATTTTGTACATCCACGGTGGAGGATGGATAGTGGGCTCCAAAACGTCGTCACGAGAACCGGCTCGGGCTTTGGCCGATGAAGGGTATGTCGTCTTTGCCCCGTCGTACACGTTGACCAATCTGGACGAAGATCAGCTCAAAAACATTCTTTTATTGATATTGGTGATTTTATCAGCCGTGGCGATCACCAGTCCGTCTCGAAGACAGATGTTGTTTGTACTTCTTTTAATGACTGTCGCGTTAACAGTTGTCTGTGCTCTATTCGTGTTGGGCGGAGATCAGTCTCACATACATCATCCCCAACATATTCAAGACATAGCCCAGTCCTTTCGATGGATGGTGGATCATGCGGACATGTACCATGGTGATGTAGACAAGATTGTGGTGAGTGGACATTCGGCGGGCGGTCACTTGGCCTCTCTGCTGTGCACAAATAAAACCTATTTGGAGCAGGTTGGATTGTCGGCGTCCATGGTGAAAGCCTGTATACCGATCAGTGGTGTATATTCCGACGAACGACTCCGATCCACAAGTTTAGGCACAGAATTGCTCCGAGCGGCCTTCACACAGGAAACATCGAGACATCGAGATGCGTTTCCTATTTATCATGTCACCAGTCAAACATGCCCGTTTCTACTTATCAACGCCAAAGGAAACGATATTTCGCTTAAACCTCACTCGCACGACTTTTTTTACGTATTACGGTCGAAAGGAGTATACGTGGAGATGTATTACCAACCGGATACCAATCATTTTAGTGTAAATCGAAGCGTGGGCAAGGGACAACGAAATCATTCCCTTATAGAGAAAATCGATCAATTCGTAAAAGAAGTGTTGAATTAAAATAGGAACTCCTTGACACAGGTGGGAGTGGGAGGAATGTAGTCTGTGTCATGTTGACGCCTGAAGATGTCCCATGCTTCGACCTGCTCGCGGAACTCTGGATACGTGTTGGCGGGATCGATATGTTGGAGGACAGAGAGAAGCACGGAGACGTCCCGAGGCACGTGTATCATGCCCTCATCGTCCGACGATTGGAGTGAGACAAAACGCGTAAGATAGGCGTTGTCGCCCATCAAAATGCCATTGAGGGACAGGCCAATCGATTTGAAGGAGGTATACGTGTCCCTGAAGAGTTTGCGCACGGCTCTTGGGAAGTCGCGAATGCCAATGGGTTGTGGGCGAGGTCCACATACACCTCTGCCCAGCTGGACTCGGTTTTCACCGTGAGCCACTGTTTCAGGCAGAAGGACTGTCTGTCCTATCAAGAGTTGAAAAAGGTCGCAGACGCGAAACACCTTGGGGACGTAGTGGTTCATGGCCCAAAAATCGACGGACATGCCGAAATCAATCAACCGAACATCTCCCTCGTACAACACAACATTCTCTATTTTGATATCGTTATGGAATACGCCGTGTTCGTGCATGAGGTCCACTAAAGAGCACAACCTCTCTACCAGATGAGGAGGTAGGGGAGTATCGGTCTGGGCAAGGGGGGTTCCCTTTCCAATGAGCATAAAGAAGAGAGGTTTTTCATGTTTTTTATCATCCTCGTCATACTCAATCCAGGCGTCATACAAGGGAACGGTGACTTTAAGATCGGACATTCGTTTTGTGATGCGAAAGACGTGATTCCACATTGGAATGTCAGTGGGCGTGCCGCTCTCCACGCGAAGGTACGAGTTGGGACACACTGTGGTCCAGATATGAGCGTACGCGCCAGAGTATTCTTGGCGAAGGGGTTGTACAGACTCTTTGCCCTTCTTGACGGGTAAAGACAAGAGAGAAGGGCGAGATGGAGGTGGACCGATCGGATCCTCTACATCTGGTCCGTCTATTTGCATTTGCATAGTGCTCGATGAGGGCGAAGAATTGGAATTGTTGGAGTCCGGAGACGACTCAGGCGCAAATTTAGCCGCGGATTTGATTGTCGATCGAAGGGTTAAATTCATGTCTACATCAAGATTGGCCATGGCTGGAATGTTTGGAATATGCTGACTCTTAAAATACACATTTATTGTTATTAAAATTTAACATTGAATTAGTTGGTGTTCATATCTTGATCCATGTTTCATGGTACACGGTTGACCAATTCGGCGGGCCTTGAACCTGGAACCATTCAACTGGTGCAATGGTGATGGATTGGTTTTTAAGAGTGCTTCCTTCCGCTAAACTGAGATACGCACCCCACCAACTAAATGAACTGTTGGCGATGATATGATGCTGGCACTCCATCATGAGTCGGAGATGATCAAACATGGTTTGTTCGGGTGATCCGTAAATCCACTTGCCTCGAAAAGCAGGTTCCAGCTCAGTAGAGAAGGTTGATCTGCACCAGTTGATATCATCCGACAGTACGTGAATAGTGTCCAGGTCGGTGTCCTCTTGCATGACACGTTGGATGGCTTGACGATAGTAGTTGATAGGTAAAGTGGTATGGATATCCGAGACAGTTAAATAATCTCCTCTTCTGACGTGGAGAGACACAGCATGCGGACGCAATGTCATGACCTTCAAAATCGGGTGCCACAGATCGACCAGCTGTTTTCGAATGTTGTGGAAATACAATGAGCTTTGGAAATATCCGTAGAGGGACACCTTTCCACTTTCAAAGGCGGGTATTTCGTTGTACACAAAGGAAGGCTCGGCGTAGTTGGAACCGTCGTCTAGTGGCCATTTCCGCATGCGCTGGAAGGAATCAAAGAGACCTGGCCACATCGTGGTGTCGTCTGTAATAACCAACTGCCTGTTGGTGCGTTGAGCATATGCCCAGGCCGCGGCTATCTGAAACATGACGTTTCCAAGACGCCCCTGAAGATGCACGGTAACACATTGGATAGGGGGCGAATCAGTAAATGCCTTAGTTTTGTCTGTCGAAAAAGGATACAAGTTGTCGCACCAAATCGTGGATTTCCCGTGAACAGAGATCCATGGACTCGGTGTGCGCAGGACGTCCGATCGCCAAATCATATGTTGCAGCTTCAAATTATCTAAATTCCACCACCCTTTCGCTTGTATTTCATCCGCTACACAGATAATAGATGGACTCTCTTGGTCCTTGTCGATTTGACGAACGATTTGCGCCCATTGTGTATTGGTGATCACGTGAGTGGCCGGTAGGATCCAGACATATCCCGTGAAACTGGCTATGTCAGACTGTTGACCGACGAAGAGGCGAATCTGGTCCATGGAGGCCTGACCTTCTACACTGTAAACGTGTCCTTCGGTTGTATGGATGACATATGACGCTAAATCCGTGCTTTCGTATTTCCATACCAGAGTGGATATTTCAGAGGCTGTCCACTTTAGGGTTGCAGACTTAGAAGGGGATCGAGAACCCTTGACCAACGTTTTTCTGCTTTTCCTTTCCCTTTCATAAGCACGGTCTTCTCGTTCCACATTGTAAAGAATGATAAACAGAATAGCTAACAAGGTGGACAGACAGGCCCAGGCAATGACCCACTTGGACATTCCTTTTAAAAGAAGTTTCACTTAAATGAGATTGGGCTTTATTTATATCGAACAATCAATGGAGAGTCAGTCGTCCTTAAACTTGGTCACGAAACGCAAGGTCTCGAGGAAAACGCGAGGTTCAGTAACACGGCACGGCTTTTCGTCGCCGCTGTCTTGCTCTTCGGGACCCAAGTGCTCGTCGATATTCGGGTGAACAAGTTTGTTCTCCCCGCTCAGTGTCCAGATCTCGACTGTTAGACTGGCATCGGGCGTCTCGTTCAAAGTACGTTGAAGCTCATGAAACATAACATCCGGTTGAATTTGGAATTCGATTGTGTTGTTCTCGTCGTCGAGAAGATCAACTGTTTGCTCTTGGCGAAGATCGGCAGGGCTCACATGATGAATTCCCAACAGCTGAAAATTCTCCACTTTCTCCACCGGTACATAAATGTACTTGTTTTCCGATGCCCAAGTATGTATGCGTTTGTCGTCGACCAACGCGCATCCGGTCATGTTTTTCTTACTGTACCCGTGTTTACCAATGGTAGATCGACTGATGTCCAAAACTCGGACAATAGACGTATTGACGTAGATCAAATCGTTTTTTCGGATGTCTTGGACACGCTTTAGCATGTGCCGTGTTACAAAGTATAAGATTTAGATAGGCGGACGTTTGGAAGATGGCATCGAAATATTTTTGTCTTACGAAGCAACGAAAGAATAAGGGCTATCGTATGGAAAAAGTGAAAACATTTAATAAAATATAAACAAATGAGTAATTCAGACGACGAGGATAAAAACCAACATGCCCGAGATAAATCAATGCAACGATCCGGAGCCGCGCGAAGTGTAGATGAGTTATGGTCCGCGCTCAACCGTATCAGTATGCAGGACGTGGATATGAAAG
>Ga0075163_10012506_pt1 | contig 11049 bp, 5 predicted proteins | sample JI1023141ADNA_FD_71478 | JGI IMG/M metagenome (GOLD analysis project Ga0075163, IMG submission 71478) | Wastewater effluent complex algal communities from Wisconsin, to seasonally profile nutrient transformation and Carbon sequestration -... | ecosystem: Engineered > WWTP > Effluent > Algae...
CGGACGCGAGAAGTCGAGCAGCCCATCGATGATGCGCTTGCAGCGCTGGATCTCGGCATCGATGATGTGCAGGAACTCCCCCGCCTGCACGGGGACGTCGACCCCACCCGCGCGCAAGTCGTCGAGCCGGAGCCCCAGGCTCTCGGAGCAGGCCGAGATGGTGGCCAGTGGGTTGTTCACCTCGTGCATCACCCCGGCGGCGAGCTGCCCGATCGCGGCCAGCTTCTCGGACTGCGCAAAGCGATCCTGCGCCACCGTCCAGTCGGTCACGTCCTCGCCGATGTTGATGACGTGCGTGATGGCCGCGTCGCTCAGGCGCATCGGGATCTTCGTGATGCGATACGCGCGCAGCTCGCCCGAGGCGCGCGACTCCATGTTGAACTGCTGGATGCGCCCGGTGCGGAAGACCTCGTCGAACTCCTTGCGCAGATTCTCGGCGGGGGCGCGGTGCAGGATCTCGAAGATCGTCCTGCCTAACGCCTGTTCCCGCGAGATCCCCTGCATCCCGGTCTCGCGCTTGCGATTCCAGGCCTGGACGCGGTACTCGCGATCGATCACGTAGAGCCCCACCGGGAGCGAGTCGACGATCTGCTCGGTGAAGCGCTTCTCGTCATCCAGCTGCCGTGTGCGCCGCTCCACCTCGCCCTCGAGATGGCGCATCTGCTCGGCGCGCGAGAGTTCCGGGGCCAGGATGTTGGCGACCGTGCCAAAGGCGAGGAGTGCATCGGCCCCCGGGGGGGCCGCGTGGCGAAGGGCGAGCGCCCCCAGTCGACGCGTCCCCGCCACGAGCCGACGCACCGTCAACGTCGTCGTGCTCCCCCCTCCGGCTTCGAGCAGCGAGGCAACGTCCTCAGGAACGATGCCCGCCTCGCCGGCGCGCAGCGAGCAGACGAGCCCAGTGGCGCCGTAGAGCCAAAGCCCGACCTCCTGCCCGCCGAAGGCCGACTTGAGGAGTTCGAGGATGTCGCTGGTCTTGGTCACGACGTCGTCGCCGGACGCGAGGCGAACGGCGACGTCGGAGACAACCGCTAGCGGATGCACCGTGGTGCTGACATCCGTGGGAGCCATGGGGATTCGGCGCGGGTGGGGAGGCGGGGGACGCGGCCATCATACGGACGGGCCCGTCTTCGGACAGAATGACCGACGAGGAGGCATCCGGGTAACGTCCGACCCCTACTTCAGGATTATCGGCCCCTCATCTCCCCTGCCAAACCGTCCCTATCGAATCCCCGTCAGCTGGATCCCGCGGGTAAAGAAGCGCTGCGACGCCAGGAAGGCGACGAGGACCGGGACGAGGGCGCTGACCGCGGCCGCCATCTGATACGGCCAGTTGGCGTAGTAGAGGCCATGGAAGGAGGCGATCCCCACCTCCACGGTGCGCATCTCCATCGACTGGGTGACCACCAGCGGCCAGAGGAACGACTTCCACGCGTCGATGAAGGCGAAGAGGGCGAGCGTCGCCATGGCCGGGCGGGCGAGCGGGAGGGCGATGCGCCAGAAGATGGTCCACTCCGAGGCGCCGTCGATGCGCGCGGCGTCCTCGGTCTCGCGCGGGAGCGAGAGGAAGAACTGTCGCATCATGAAGACGCCCCAGACCGAGACGATCTCCGTGGACACCAGCCCAGCGATGGTGTCGACGCCGCCGAGGGCGTCGATCAGGAGGAAGCGCGGGATGAGGAGGACGATCCCGGGGATCATCAACGCGCCGAGGTACGCGGCGAAGAGCGCGCCGCGCCCCGCGAAGCGGAAGCGCGCGAAGGCGTACCCCCCTAACGCTCCCGTGAAGGTCTGTCCCACGACCATGCAGAGCGCCAGGATCCCGCTGTTGAGGAAAAAGCGGGCGAAAGGGAGCTGCGTGAGTGCGTTGGGGAAGTTGCGCCACTGCGGCGACGCCGGGAGGAGCGGCGGCGGATACTGGAAGACCTCGAACTCCTCCATGAGTGCGGTGGACAGCATCCACGCGAACGGGAGGAGCATGACGGTGGCGAGCAGGATCGCCGCCGCATAGCCCCCGAGCACGCGTCGGCGCGAGGCGTCAGGCCGCATCGTCGACCTTGCGATTGAGGGCACGCCACTGGAGGAGCGTGAGCCCCAGCAGGATGGCGAACAGGACCCAGCTCATCGCCGAGGCGTAGCCCATGCGGCGAAACTCCCAGGCGTTCTGGTAGATGCGGTAGACCAGCACGTCGGTGGCGTGCACCGGCCCCCCCTCGGTCATCACATAGACCAGGGTGAAGACCTGGAAGGACCAGATGATCCCCGTGACGAAGAGGTAGACGGTGACGGGGCGCAGCAGCGGAAAGGTGATGTGGCGAAAGCGCGCCCAGGCGGCGGCCCCGTCGAGCGTTGCCGCCTCGTGCAGGTGCGCCGGGATCCCCTGCAGGCCGGCGAGATAGATGACCATCTGGTAGCCGAGCTGCACCCACGCCGACACGATCATGACGGCCACGAGGGCGGTCTTCGGGTTGCCGAGCCAGTCGACGGCCGGCAGCTGCACGGCACGCATCAGGAAGTTGAGGAGCCCGAAGTCGACGTTGAACATCCACTGCCAGACCACGGCGATGGCGACGTACGACACCACCGTGGGAAGGAAGACCACGGCGCGCAGCGCCTTCATCCCCTTGAGCGGCTGGTCGAGGATGAGGGCGGCGCCTAACGCCAACGCCATGCTGACGGGGACGTAAAGCGCGTAGAGTGCGGTATTCGCCAGCGCGCGCCAGAACAGCGGGTCCCGCGCGAGCTCGGCGTAGTTGCCGAGTCCCACGAAGGGGCGGTCGACGCGCAGCAGGTCCCAGTCGTGCATCGAGACGTACAGCGTGAAGGCCAGCGGTCCGGCGGTGAAGACCAGCAGGTGCAGGGCGCTGGGCGCGAGGAAGCCCCACGCCGTGAGCGTCTCGCGTCGGTCGGCGGGGCGGCGGCGCGCCGAGGCGGCCCAGCCGGCGGCCGCGATCACCGCGGTCGCCGCCGCCAGGGTGAGCGCGAGGGCGAGCGACGCGAGCGGGGCCGACGGGAGGGGCAAGGCCAGGGCATCGAAGCGCGCAATCGCCGTCGCCGGCGGCAGCAGCGCTTGGGCGCGCTCGACGGAGCCTCGCGCGAGCAGCACGAGCCCAAGCGAGCAGGTCGCCAGCACCGAAAGCGGGCGCGCCAGCGCCAGCGCCGGGCTGACCGCCCGATCGCCTGCCGCCCGCGAGACGGCGCGCCGCGCCAGCCCGATCGCCAGGAGCGCGGCCACCGCGACGAGCGCGAGCGGGAGACCGAGCGGGCGCCACGGCGAGGCCTCGAGTGCCACCGCGCCGATGATCTCCCACTCATCGCGATCCTTGATGGGGAGGCTCACCGCGCGCCGCCACCAGGCGGCATGTACCAGTGCGCGGTCCTGTGCATCGAGGGGGCGCGCGGGGCGACCGAGGAAGCGGGAGAGCGCAGCGTGCGCCTCTGACAGGGGGGCGCTCGCGATGACGCGGCGCGACCGCGCTGAGGTGCTCGGGGCGACGGAGTCCGCGCGCGCGACCAGCGCGCGTCCTTCGCGCGCGACCAGCGCGCGTCCTTCGCGCGCGACCAGCGCGCGTCCTTCATGCGCAGCGAGTGCATACTCGACGTTCGCCGCCGTCCGCGCGACGATGCCACCGGACACGAGGGCCCACATGACGCAGGCGCCCACGATCCAGCGCACCGCCCCACCGGTGACGGTGCGCGATGTGGGGGGCGCCGTGGTGCTCGTGCGGCCGCTCGTGCGGTCGCTCGCGGTGGTGCGCGCCGTGTCGCTCATCGGGCGAGGATCTCGTCCAGCCGGCGCGCCACGTCACGGGCGACGTCGGCCACGCGTTCGTGCCGAATCACGACCCGATCGATGATGTCGGGGAGCTGCGCCTCCACCTCGCGAAAGCGGGCGATGCGCGCCCCCCACGGCGCGCGCCCGGTCGCCACCTGTCGCAGGAAGGCCGCCTCCAGTCCTAACGAGTCCCGGGCGGCGAAGTCCGCCTGGACCGCCGGCATCGTCGCGAGTTCCAGCCCCGCCGCCAGGCGTTGGCGCTGCGCCGCCTCCCCCGCCAGGGCCGCCGCCAGCTCGACCGCGAGCTTGCGGTGCGCCGTGTTGCGCGGCACCGCCCAGCCCGACGCAAAGAGCGGCGTCGCCGCGGTGGCATCGGTCGCCCGCGGGAACGAGACCACCCCTAACGCGAGCTGGCCGCGCACCAGTTGCGCCTTGATGTTGGGGATGAGCCAGTGCCCGCTGGGGAGCAGCGCCAGCCGCCCCGAATAGAAGAGGCGCGTCTCGTTCCCGGAGACGGCGCGAAAGGCATTCGGGCGCGGGGCGACCTTGTGCACGACCGCCAGCGAGGTGAGGAACTCGAGCGCCCGCACCGACGCGGGGGCATCGAGAGTCCCGCTGGCACGCGAACCGTCGGGGGCGAGGATGTCCCCTCCTCCGCTCCAGATCATGGCCTGCCAGGTGTGAAAGCGGCGGTCGACCGCCGTCCCCCATTGCTCCGGCGTCCCGTCGCCGTCGCGATCGATGGTCAGCGCCTTCGCGGTGCGCAAGAAGTCGTCGAACGTCCACCCGTCCGTGGGATAGGGGAGCCCGGCCGCGTCGAAGAGCGCCCGATTGTAGTAGTAGACGACCGGAGAAAATCCCTTGGGAAAGGCCAGCACCGTGTCGCCGCGCGCGAACATGGCGAGCACATTCGGGAAGAACTTCTCGAGCGCGAGTCCGGCCCGGGCGGCAAACGGCGTGAGGTCGAGCAGCACCCCCGCATCGGCAAACGACGGCACGTCGATGCCGTCGAGCAGGAGGACGTCGGGGGGCGACCCCGACGCGATCGCCGTGATGACCTTCTCGCGATACTCGGCCTGGTTGCTCACCGGTTCGTTGACCACGCGCACGCCGGGGTGGGCGCGTTCGAACGCCTGGATGGCCGGCCGGTCGAGCACGTTCTCCTGCGGCGACTGCCACGACGTCATGCGCAGCACGATGTCGTCGCCCCCGCCGCGGCACCCGCCGCTTAGGGCGAGGGCCACGCACCCGACCGCGACACGCACCAACGCCGCACGCGCGCACGCGGCGGCCGGCATCGTCGCCGCCGCGAGCCGTTGTGCGCCGAGGGTGGCCCGGCGCTTCACGCGGCGCCGCGTCCCACCAAGCGGCCATCCGCGCCGTAGACGAGCGCCTCCGCGACGCGTACCGCGATGCCCACGGATTCGCCGAGGCCGGGCACGCGCCCGCCCTGAATGCGCAGCGTCGCCTCCTCCCCGGCCGCCAGGCGCACATGCACGATCGTCTCGGGACCGAGCGGTTCGATGAGCGTCACCTCCGCGGCCGCGCCGTCGGCGGGTGCCACGAGGACGAGATGCTCGGGGCGCACCGCCAGCGTCGCGACGGCAGCCACGGGCGCCTGCACCGCCAGGCGCAACGCTCCCTCGAAGACGGGCGTCGCGCCACCGGCGGCGACGCGGCCGGCGAAGCGGTTGATGGTCGGCGACCCGACGAAGGAGGCGACGAAGAGCGTGGACGGCGCGTGGTAGACCTCGAGCGGCGGGGCCAGTTGCTCGACCTGCCCGCGGTGCATCACGGCCACGCGCTGGGCCATCGTCATCGCCTCCACCTGGTCGTGCGTGACGTAGATCATCGTCGTCCCCAGGCGCCGGTGCAGGCGCACCAGTTCGCCGCGCGTCTGCGCCCGCACCTGGGCGTCGAGGTTGGACAGCGGCTCGTCGAAGAGGAAGACCGCGGGCTCTCGCACGATGGCACGGGCGAGGGCCACGCGTTGCCGCTGCCCGCCCGACAGCTGTGCCGGACGCCGTGCCTGCAGCTCGTCGATACCTAACGACTCAGCCACGCGCGTCACGCGCGCCGCGATCTCGGCCGGCGCCACGCGCCGCATCGTGAGGCCGAAGCCGATGTTCTCCCGCACGGAGAGGTGCGGATACAGCGCGTAGTTCTGGAAGACCATCGCGATGTCGCGATCGCGTGGCGCGAGGTCGGTCACGTCGCGCCCGCCGATGAAGATGCGGCCGTCGGTGGGGGTCTCGAGGCCGGCGATCATGCGCAGCACGGTCGTCTTGCCGCAGCCCGATGGCCCCACGAGGACGGCGAACTCGCCGTCGTGGACCTCGAACGAGACGCCATCGACGGCGGGTGCCCCGCCTGACTCGAAGCGCTTGGCGATCCCCGCGAGCCTAACGCCGGCCATGGTCCCCTCCGGCGCGTTCGGGATACGTGACGTCCACCGGCGACGCGTCGGTCAGCGTCACGCGCTGCGCCTCGTCACCGGTACCGAACGCCACGGTGAGCGGTGGCCCTCCCTCGAGCCGCAGGGTGTAGCGATGGCCGGGGGGCCCGCCCTCGTCACAACGGGTCATCGCCAGCGCGAAGCGCGACGCACCGACGCGCAGCCCTTCCACGCGCGCCTCACGCCAGTCACTCGGCCAACGGGGAGACAACGTGCACCGTCGATCGGCCGCCGAGGGTTGCATCCCTAACATGCCATGGATGAAGGGGGAGATGGCCATTGCCGCGGACCACGCCTGATCGGGGCAGACGCCGGCCGCCGCTCCCGTGTCGCCGTCCAGCACCTCGTCGAACGCCCCACGTTGGCGGGCGAAGGCGCAGTCGGCCACCGCGGCGAGGTGTTGCCACCCGAGGTCGCCCCGGTCGCGCGCGAAGGCGGCGAGCGACGCCCATCCCGTGAAGAGCGGCCAGACGGCGCCGAAATGGTAGCCTCGGGGGCGGTAGCGCGCATCACCCCGGGAGATCATGCGCACCCCCCATCCGGGGGCGAAGTCCGCGGACGCGAGCGCGGCCACGACCTCGTCGGCCGAGGGGTGCCGGTCGACCCCGAGGAGGATGGGAACGGCGGCGAGGGCCGTGAGGTCACGCGCGGGGGGGCCGTCGGCCGACAGCTGCAAGTACACGCGACCGGACGCCGGGTCGCGCAGCCGCGACGCGAAGCCCCGCTCGGCGCGGTCGCGCGCGACGCGCACCCGCTCCGCGAGCTCGCGGTCGTCCAGCCGCGCCGCCAGCGGTCCCAACCGACGCAGCGCATCGATCCAGATCGCGGCCACGTACGACGTCACGGCCCCACCGCCTAACGGGCCGGACTCGACCCATCCGTGTCCCACCCCGGTGTTCTCGGGGAGGCCGTCGCCGTCGGTATCGAGGGCGAGGACGTGCGCGAGCGCTGCGCGCACCTGGTCCCAGTGGCTGCGCACGGTCGCGAGGTCGCCGGTCCAGTCGGCGTAGAGGGCGACGAAGCGCAGCCAGAGCGGCGTCGCGTCGGCGGCATCGTAGTGTGCGACACCGCTCGTCGTGATCTCGTGGGCGATCTTCCCGGTGACGTCGGCGGTGGCGGCGAGGAACTCGAGGGCGAGCCGCGCCTCACGAAACATCCCCGCGGCCAGCAGCGCGTCGCCGCACCAGCACGCATCGCGTCCGAAGAACCAGGCATAGCCAGGGCGCGCGTCGCCCCACCCAGGGCGCGAGGCAGCGTGGCCGGCGGTGAGTCCGGTCCCGACTCCGGGCACGTGGACGGTGAACGACGCGAGCCGCGCCTTGGCCCACTCCCACGCGAGGTCGAAGGCCGGAGATGGCGTGGCCACCCGGACGGTGGAGAGGCGCCGGGCCTCGTCCTGTTGCGCCCGCCGCCGCAGCGTCGTGGCAAGGGTGGCGTCGGCCAGTGCGCGCCACTCGCCGGTGATGGACGCCGTCCCGTCCGTCGAGGCGATCACCGCCAGCCGCAATCCACCGCCCGGCGCGCCATGCGCGGTGAGCCTCGGCGCCACGGGGTCGGCGACGCAGCGCGCCGCGCGCGCGCCATCCAGCACCACGCGCACCGCGGCGCGCCCATCGGCCGCCTGCAGGCGCAACACATCGCGGCCGCCGGCGCCCCCCTCCCACTCCACGCGCAACGGCTGCAATGCATCGGGCGGCACCGGCCACTGCAGGCGCAGGCGCAGGGCACACTCCGCCACCAGTTCGGCCGTCTCGGCCACGACGACCGGCGCGATCTCGCATTGGATCACGGCGTGGTCGGGCGACGTGGCCACGATCTCCCGCCACGTCCCCCCCTGCGCGTCCACGAGCCGCCGTTCCACCGCGCCGGGGGTCACGCGCACCGTGTCGCACCGAAGCGGTGCGCCATGCACCGTCAGGCGCAAACCCTCCGAGAGGACGCACAGCGGATGGATCCAGCATTCGCGCACGCCGTCGCCCTCGTCGCCCACCACCAGCGTGCGCTGCCCGGCGATCGTGAACGGGGCCTGCGGACGCGCGGCCCCCCCCAGTTCGAGCGACGTCGCGCCGAGGGGGCCGGCGAAGGGGAGCGCGGGCGCGGCGACAGCGGCCGACGACGGATCACGCGGCGCGATGAGGAGCTCGGGGGCGCCCTCGTGCGCCCGCGCGCGGGGCCAGGACGTCCGGCGCGTGCGCCAGGTGTCGCGGCGCCGATCGAGCGAGGCGATCGCATTGAGGAGGTACCGGTCGCGCTGCGCCGTAAGTCGCCGGTCGGCGGCCGTGAAGGCCACGTTGGCCCCGAGGCAGAGGATGCGCCCCGCCCCGGCCTGGTACTCCCAGGCGACCGCGGTCGCGGCATCGAGGCGCACATACGCGCGGTCGACGGCGAGCACATCCCCGCGGGGCCAGTGCGGGGCGACGAAGACGCTGCGCGCGACCGCCTCTCCTTCTCGCGCCGTCCAGGTGAAGGTCCCGCGCTGCAACCCGTCGAAGAGCGGATGTTCGCCCCAGCCCTGCGCCCCGCGAATGTGCGGATAGTCGGGCCAGTCGCGGAAGCTCTCGTCCCACAGGGGGTCCTCGGCATGGCGCCACGCCGCCGTCACGTGCAGCTGCGGGCGCTCGTCAGGCGCGCCGACGGCCGGGGCCAGGACCGTAGCGAGCGACGACAGCAGGACGCCCCCCCCGCCGGCGACCCACGCGCGCACGGCCGTGCCTAACGTCGCGTGCATCGCCGGGGCCTCGTGCGCCGCGTGGCACCACACGACGTCCTCGGGGCCCAGGTCGGGGATCGCCGCATCGCGGAGCGAGACGGTGACCACGTCGTACCCCCCCTCCGTCGCCCATGCCACCGCCCCCGCCGCCTCGCGGTCCGCTCCCGTCGGCACCAGGACGACGAGGCGCATCACCGCGGGATGACGATCGTCTCGCCGAACCGCGCCAGGCGCAACTGGTCGTTGGCCGTGACGGTCACGAAGCCGCCGTCGAGCCGCACCGACAGGTCGATATCGCCGACGCGCACGCCACGCAGCTCGAAGTAGTCCAGGTCCATCGGGATGGGATCGATCACGATCTCGTGCTCGTGTACCCGCACCCCGCACGCATACTGGATGATCAGGTCGGCGACCCACGAGTGCTGGTAGTCGTCGATGCCGCGATACACCGACGCCGCGCCGGTGAACGGGTTGTAGTGCTCGTAGCAGTTGGGGCGATCGAGGTCGCCGTCGTGGAACATCATCCGCACGAAGCGTGGCAGGAACTGCCCCGCGGCGGCCCGCAACCTCGGATGCGCCGCGTCGCCCCAGCGCCCCAGCGCCTCCATCACGTGCGAGTTTGTCATCGGCCAGACGCGCCCGTTCCATGGGCACACGTGCCGCTTCCCCTTCCACTCGGCGATCGCATTGAAGTACGGATCGTCGAGCGCCGACGACGGCACCGGGTACGCGGTCCAGAAGCGCGCCGGGTCGAGCAGGTTGCGTTCGAGCCCCGCCAGGTGCTCCTCGCCCGCCAGGTCGGTGAAGTACGGATAGAAGCAGACCGCCGCCGAGACGCCGGTGCGCTGCATCGTGCGCGGATCGACGTCGAAGAACATCCCCGCCTCCGCGTCCCACATCACCTCGCGCACCGCGCGCGCCGTGCGCTCCGCGTACCCGCGCCAGTGCGCCGACTCGCCCGCGACGCCGGCACGCGACGCGATGCGCTCCAGGCAGCGATACAGCGCGTAGGCATACACCGTGACATCGATCCCCTTGAGGCGGATCCGGTTCTCCCACCCGTACGCGTCGGCCCGATCGTCGACCGCCTGGTAGCGAGACATGTACTCCTGCCCCGTCTCGTACTGGTCGACGACATCGATCATCCCTGTGCCGTCGGCATCACGCGTGGCCACGAGCCACTCCGCGTGCCGGGCGAGCGCAGGATACAGTTCGCGCACGTAGTCGTCGTCGGGGCGGACGGCATCGATCGCGAGGAGCGCGTCGCCCCAGTTGGCGTGGTAAAAGTCGGTCCCCTGCAGGTGGTTGACGTAGATGCGCCCGTTGAGGGCACCGTCGGGCTTCTGGTGGTCGAAGATCGTGCGCAGCACTCCGCGCGCGTGGGCGGGATCGCGCAGCCAGCGCAACTCCCGCGCGTGGCACTGCGCGCTGTAGGTGATGGGCTCGTGGAAGAAGCCGATCCCCTCGCAGACCGTGGGCCATCGGTAGTTGCCCACACCCGGCTGGATGCTGTTGAGCCAGAGGCCGTACCAGCGATACCAGTAGTAGCGCTCGAGGTACGGATCGGAGCAGGCGAAGCTCGGCACCGAGGCGAAGAAGTCGCGCCAGCGCCGGCGTGAGGCGCGGGCAAAGGGCATCGAGGCCGACGCGCGCGCGCCGCCGCTCACCGCGCCGGCGGCGCCACCGATCGTTGCGGTCGACAGGGGGGTCGGCTGCGCGGCGCCTTCGCGAACGATACGCGTTGCCAGCGGCGTCGCCCCCCGCCCGCCGCGGAGGGCATCGTCGGACGCCGTCAGCCGCAATGCGAAGGCGAAGGACGCCTGCGTGACCATCGGCGGGAGCGCGGTGTGCACCGCGCCATAGAGGAATCCGGTCGGGGAGATGCCCTGCAGCCGGACCTCGCGCGGAAGCGCCTCGCCCTCCCACAGCTCCCCAAACGGCGCAAAGCGCCAGTGCGGCTGCAGCGCGCTTCGTTCGCTCAGCGTCGCCGACCAGCTCGTCGCCTCGCCGACCGCTGCCAGCTCCATGCGAGCCCGGAACGGGACCTCGCGGCGGTCGCTCGCCGTTCGTATCCACTTGAGCGCCCCATCCCACCCCACCGTGCGCAGCTCG
>Ga0075163_10012507_pt1 | contig 11049 bp, 8 predicted proteins | sample JI1023141ADNA_FD_71478 | JGI IMG/M metagenome (GOLD analysis project Ga0075163, IMG submission 71478) | Wastewater effluent complex algal communities from Wisconsin, to seasonally profile nutrient transformation and Carbon sequestration -... | ecosystem: Engineered > WWTP > Effluent > Algae...
CATCGTCGTGCACTCGGCCACCAAGTACCTGGCCGGCCACGGCACCACGCTGGGTGGCGTGGTGGTGGAAAGCGGCAGGTTTCCGTGGGACAACGGCAAGTTCCCGGGCATGACCGAGCCTTCGCCTGGCTACCACGGGGTGAAGTTCTACGAGACCTTCGGCGACTTCGGCTTCACCATGCGCTGCCGCATGGAGAACCTGCGGGTCTATGGCGCGTCGCTGCAGCCGATGGCGGCCTGGCAGATCCTGCAGGGGGTCGAGACCCTGCCGCTGCGCATGGAGCGGCACTGCAGCAACGCGCTGGCGGTGGCCGAGTACCTGCGCCAGCACCCCAAGGTCAGCTGGGTCAACTACCCGGGCCTGCCCGAGCATCCGCAGCACGGCCTGATGCAGCGGCAGATGCGCGGTGCCTCGGGCCTGCTGGCCTTCGGCGTGAAGGGCGGGCTGGCGCCGGGCGTGAAGTTCATCGAGTCCGCCCAGTTCATGAGCCACCTGGTCAACATCGGCGACACGCGCACCCTGATCAGCCACCCGGCCTCGACCACGCACCGCCAGCTCGACGACGCGCAGCAGCTCGCGGCCGGCGTGAAGCCCGACATGATCCGCATGTCGGTGGGCCTGGAGCACATCGACGACATCCTGTGGGACATCGACCAGGCGCTCGGCGCCTGAACGCCGCGGCCTGCAGCCGTTCGTTTTCACGGGGCCCGACGCATGACACCGAAGACGCAACCCACGAGGGCGCTGTGGCTCGTGCCGCTGCTGCTGGCAGCCTGCGCCACGCCGCAGCTCGACTACAGCATCCCCACGCTGCCGGAGGGCCCGTCCGGCTACGTCGACAAGCCCGGATGGTCGGCCTCGCGCTTTGCAGTGGCCGCGGCCAACCCGCTGGCCACCGATGCCGGCTTCCAGGTGCTGAAGGCCGGCGGCACCGCGGTGGATGCGGCGGTGGCCGTGCAGATGGTGCTGGCGCTGGTGGAGCCGCAGTCCAGCGGGCTGGGCGGCGGCGCCTTCCTGTTGCACTGGGACGGCGCAGGGCTGCAGGCCTGGGATGGCCGGGAGACGGCACCGGCGGCGGCCGATGAGCGGCTGTTCCTGCAGGCCGACGGCAAGCCGATGGCCTTTGCGCAGGCGGTGGCGGGGGGGCGATCGGTGGGCGTGCCGGGTGCCATCCGCATGCTGGAGGCGGCCCACCGTGCCCAGGGAAGCCTGCCGTGGGCGCAACTGATCCAGCCCGCCATTGCGCTGGCCGAGCAGGGGTTCGCGGTCAGCCCTCGACTGCACACCCAATTGCAGGGCGACACCGGCCTGAAGCGGGACGCGCAGGCAGCCCGCTACTTCCACGGCCCGGACGGCCAGCCCTGGCCAGTGGGCCACCGTTTGCGCAACCCGGCGCTGGCCGAGGTGCTGCGCCGCATCGCCGCGCAGGGCAGCGCCGCGCTGCACACCGGGCCGGTGGCCGCCGACATCGTGGGGCGCGTGCAGAGTCATGCCTCCAACCCCGGGCGCCTGACCGAGGCCGACCTGGCCGGCTACGCGGCCAAGCCACGCGAGCCGATCTGCACGCTGTGGAAGCTGAGCTATCGCGTGTGCGGTATGCCGCCGCCGTCATCCGGGCACATCGCCGTGATGCAGATCCTGGGCATCCTGCAGCACACCGCGCCGGTGGCACGGCCGCTGGAGGGCGGGGTGCCCGGCGCCGACTTCCTGCACGCCTACACCGAGGCTTCGCGCCTTGCCTTTGCCGACCGCGGGCTGTACGTGGCCGACCCCGATTTCGTGGCGCCCCCGCCGGGCGGCTGGACGGCCCTGCTCGACGACGGTTACCTCGCCAGGCGCGCTGCGTCGATCGGCGCTGCCAGCATGCGCCAGGCCCAGCCCGGCGTGCCGGGCGGCGCGAAGAGTGCGTACGCCCCGCAGCCCGACCAGCCCGAGCACGGCACCAGCCACGTCAGCATCGTCGACGGCGACGGCCATGCGCTGGCCATGACCACCACCATCGAGGCGGTGTGGGGCTCGCGCATCATGTCCGACGGCGGCACCGGTCTGGTCGGCGGCTTCCTGCTCAACAACGAACTCACCGACTTTTCACTCGCACCGGCCGACGCGCAGGGCCGGCCGATCGCCAACCGCGTGCAGCCGGGCAAGCGGCCGCGCTCCAGCATGAGCCCGACGCTGGTGTTCGATGCCAGGGACGGCCGTCTGCTGATGAGCCTGGGCTCGCCGGGCGGCCCGGCCATCATCCATTTCGTCGCCAAGACGCTGCTGGGCACGCTGGACTGGGGGCTGAACGCACAGCAGGCGATCAACCTGCCCAACTTCGGCAGTTTCAACGGTCCAACGGTGCTGGAGGAGAAGCGCTTTCCTCCGACCACGATCGAGGCCCTGAAGGCGCGTGGCCATGTGGTCGTCGAGTCCGACCTGACCAGCGGCCTGCAGGCCATCCAGCGCACGTCCACGGGTTGGTTTGGCGGTGCCGATCCGCGGCGCGAAGGCGTGGTGATGGGGCGCTGAAAGGCCTGGCCGCGGGCCGGCGCCTCAGGCCGCGGGCACTTTCAGCACGCCCGCGTCGACCAGCGCGGCGATGCGGTCTTCGGCATAGCCCAGTTCGCGCAACACCTCGCGCCCGTGTTCGCCCAGGTGCGCGGCGCCAGAAGTCGGCAACTGCCTGCGGCCGTCGAAGCGTGCCGCGCTGCGCGCCACGCGCACGCTGCCGATGTCACCGTTGTCCACCGTCACCAGGGCGGCGTTGTGGCGCACCTGCGGATCGTCCAGCACGGCAGCCTTCTCGTTGATGACGCCCAGCGGCGCACCGCCTTCGCGAAAACTGGCCTCCAGCGTGCGCGTTTCGATGCCCGCCATCAGCGGCTCGAGCACGGCCCGCAGGGCCGTCGCGTGGCGCGAGCGAGCGGGCAGGGTGGCGAAGCGCGCGTCCTGCATGATCTCGGGATGGCCGAGCGCGGTGCACATGGCCTTGAACTCGGCCTGCTGCGGCGCCATCGTGGCCACAAATCCGTCGGCCGTGCGCCAGGGCCGCTGCGAGGCGCCGAACTCGGGGAAGGGTGCCGGTACGTCGTCCAGGAACACGTGGTTGTACATCGAGTCGGGCCACTGGAAGTACAGCGTCGCGTCGAGCATGGCCACCTCGACGTGCCTGCCCAGTCCGTCGCGCGACCGCGCGAACAGCGCCGCGGTGACCGCTTGCGCCGCGGTGAGCGAGGTCAGCTTGTCGCACACGGTGGAGGCCAGGATGACGGGATCGCCGTTGTGCGGGTCGCGCTGCGAGGCGGCCACCCCGCCGATGGCCTGGATGACCGCGTCGTAGGCCTTGTCGCCCGCACGCGGGCCGTCCGGTCCGAAGCCGGTGATCGACAGGCGGATGAGGGTGGGATGGACCGCGGCCAGGGTAGCCGCGTCCAGCCCCAGGCGCTCCATCACGCCGGGCCTGAAGTTGTCCACCAGCACGTCGGCTCGGGCAATCAGGTCCAGCAGCACCTGGCGCGCCGCCGGCGCCTTGAGGTCGAGCGCCAGCGACCGCTTGCCGCGGTTGGCCGCGACGTAGGTGGCCGACAGGTCGCCCTTGGCCGGGCCGATCATCCGGGCCGTGTCGCCTTCCGGCGGCTCGACCTTGATGACCTCGGCGCCCTGGTCCGACATCAGGGCCGTGGCGATGGGCCCCGAGAACACCGTCGACAGGTCGACGATGCGGATGCCAGCCAGCGGTCCTTTCACGCAGCCCTCGATGCGTGAGGTGGTGAAGATTTCGTCGCGAGCGGGTCGAGGTTGCGTCGAGGAGCGGAGCCGTACACCCGTACGGCGAGCACCGCAAACGCAAGATCGGCCCGCGCAGCAGAAAGATTCACCGCCTCACCGTCCGTAGACCTTGCCGAAGAGGATCCAGGTCTTGCCATCGAACCGGGACATCTGCTCGCGCTCGATCGGATAGAAGTCGTCCGGACCGGTCTTGACGTTCACGCCCGGCAGAAGCATCGGCAGGGTCATGTCGAGGCTGGCGGCCTGCTTCATGACGTTTTCGCGGGTGAGGTTGTCGCCGCACTGCTTGAGCACCTGCACCAAGCCCTGGGCCACGTTGTAGCCGTAGACATTGAAGCCGTCGGCCAGGTTGCCCGAGGGGTAGTACTTCTTCATCCACTCGACCCAGTCCTTGTAGCCCTTGTCGTTGGCCCACTGCGGATCGGTCGGGTCCTTGATGTAGGCCGAGGTGAGCAGGCCGACGCCGTTCTCCAGGCCCGCGGGCGTCATCACCGCGCTGACCGAGGCCGACACGTTGTTGAGGTAGTGCACCGGCTTCCAGCCGATCTCGGCCGCCTTCTTGATCGCCTGTGCTGCAAACTTGGGCGTGGTGATGTTGAAGAACACATCGGCACCCGAAGCCTTCAGCGTCAGCATCTGGCTGTCCACGGTGGGATCAGTGACCTCGTAGGTGACCTTGGCGACGATCATCGTCTTGGCCTTGTCGCCCAGGCCGTCCTCGAAGCCCTTGAGGTAGTCCTTGCCGTAGTCGTCGTTCTGCATCAGAACGGCGATCTTGGCGTTGGGCTTGGTGTCCAGGATGTGGGCCGCGTAGATCTTGCCCTCGGCCTGGTAGGTGGGCTGCCAGCCCATGGTCCAGGGGAAGTTCTTCGGGTCGCCCCACTTGGTGGCGCCGGTGGCCACGAAGAGTTGCGGCACCTTCTTCGTGTTCATGTACTTCTGAATGGCCGTGTTGGACGGCGTGCCGAGCGGGTTGAAGACGATCAGGGTTTCTTCTTCCTCGACCAGCTTGCGGGCCATTTCAACCGTCTTGGCGGGGTTGTAGCCGTCATCGGTGGCGATGTACTTGATCTTGCGGCCGTTGACGCCGCCCTCGGCATTCACCTTATCGAGGTAGGCGCCGATCGCCTTGCCGATGGTGCCGTAGGCCGATGCAGGGCCAGAGTAGGGCCCGATCTGGCCGATCTTGATCTCCTTGTCGTCGGCACCAGGGTCGTACTTCTTCTGGGCTGCTGCGGGCAGCGCGAAGAGCGCGGCGGCCATGCCGATGGCGGCGAAATTCCAAGCCTTGCTTTTCATGGTGAATGGTCTCCTGGACAAGTGAGGAAAGGCGGGTGCCGTACTTGCTTCAACGCGGGCCCGGCGTGGGCGCGGCACCCAGCCGCCAGCGCGCCCACAGGCCCTTGAACATGCCCATCACGCCAGCGGGCATCAGATACATCGCGCCGATCAGCGCCGCGCCGAAGATGGCCGACGGCGCGGCCTTGGAAATCTCGTCGGCAATGTTGGGCACGAACTGGATGAAGATGGCGCCGAAGATCGCGCCGGGGATCGAGGCCAGCCCGCCGATGACCACGCCCACCAGGAACGAGATGGACAGGAACACGCCGAAGCTGTCGGGCGACACGAAGGCCACGCAGATCGCCCCCAGTGCGCCCGCCACGCCCGTGTAGGCGGCCGACACGCCAAAGGTCAGCGACTTGAACACCGGCAAGTTGATGCCCATGGCGGTTGCCGCGATCGGATGGTCGCGGATGGCGATGAGCGCCCGGCCCACGCGCCCGCGCACCAGGTTCCAGGCCACCAGGAACATCAGCAGCGCGACCGCCAGCGTAAAGATGTACAGCCAGCGGTCGGCATTGAAGGGCTGCCCCAGGAAGCGAAAGCTGAAGGGCGGCTCGGGCTTGTTGAGCACGATGCCCTGCACGCCGCCGGTGATGCCTTCGATCGTCTTGTACTTGAGCAACTGCGGTACGGCCAGCGCCAGGGCATAAGTGGCCAGCGCGAGGTAGTGGCCGCCCAGTCGCAGCGCCGGAAACCCCATCAGCAGCCCGAACCCGAAGCACACGGCCCCGGCGATGGGCAAGGTGGCCCAGTACGGCATGCCCAGCTTGTCCATCAGCGTTGCCGCGGTGTACGCCCCGATGGCATAGAAGGCGCCATGGCCGAGCGAGAACTGGCCGTTGTACCCGGTGAGCAGGTTCAGCCCCAGTACGGCAATGGCGTACACCAGGACCAGGTTGAACTGGAACACACGGTAGTTCTTGACCAGGAAGGGCAGCACCAGCAGCCCGCCCAGGACCAGGGCGGCCAGCAGCCATTTCAGCAGGGTGGATTGGCGAGGAGTCATGGGTGCACCTTGTTCTTTGCGCTCATACACGTGTCACCACGTGCTTGCCGAACAAGCCGTTGGGCCTGAGGGTGAGCGTGCCGACGATCAGCACCAGCGCCACCGACAATTTCAGTTCGGTGCCGATGACATAGGCGCCAAGCAGGTTTTCGAGCACGCCCACGATGAGCCCGCCGATGACCGCGCCGCCGGGATGGTCGATGCCGCCCAGCAAGGCCGCGGCAAAGCCGTAGATGAGGATCCCGCCCATCATGTTGGGGTCGAGAAAGACGACCGGCGCCACCATCATGCCGGCGACGGCACCGATGGCCGATGCCAGGCCCCAGCCCACCGCCAGCATCCACGACACCCGTATGCCCACCAGCCGGGCCGACTCGGGGTTGAGCGCGGCGGCGCGCATGGCCAGGCCCAACGGCGTATAGCGCAGGAAGAAGAACAGCACCCCCAGCACGCACAGCATCACTGCCGCCGAGCCCAACTCATGGGCCGAGAAGTAGGGCGTTGTCATCCACGACTTCTGCGGAAACGGGCTGGGAAAGGCCTTGATCGTGAAATCGAAGATCCAGCCGGCCAGCGAGTTGAAGATCACCAGCAGGCCGATGAACACGATCACGTTGGTCAGTACCGGTGCTTTCTCTACCGGCCTGAGGATGATGCGCTGGATGAGCACCCCGGCGGTGAACGAGATCGCCAGCGTTGCGAAGAAGGCCGCCCAGTAAGGCCAGCCGTGCTCGATCAGCGCCCAGGCGATGAAGGTGGAGAACATGGCCAACTCGCCCTGGGCGAAGTTGATGTGGTGGGTGCTCTGGTAGATCATCACCAGCGCGAGGCCGATCGATCCGTAGATGCAGCCATTGGCCAGGCCGGAGATGATCTGGTGAAGCAGGGCGTCCATTCGGTTGCTTTCTTCAGTAGCCGAGGTAGGTGCGCCGCACCGACTCGTCGCCGCGGATTTCGGCGGCCGTGCCGGACAGGGCCACCCGCCCGGTCTCCAGCAGATAGGCCTGGTGGGCCAGGTCGAGAGCGAGGTTGGCGTTCTGCTCGACCACCAGCATGCTGACGCCGTCCTCTTCGTTGATGCGCCGCATGATGCGGAAGATCTCGGCGACGATCATCGGCGCCAGCCCGAACGAGGGCTCGTCCAGCAGCAGCAGCCGCGGCCGCAACATCAGCGCGCGGCTGATGGCCAGCATCTGCTGCTCGCCGCCCGACAGCGTGCCGGCCTGTTGCATGCGCCGCTCGGCCAGCCGCGGAAAGCGCGTGTAGGTCTTCTCGATGTCGCGCGACACCTCGGCGCGGTCGCGCCGCGTGTAGGCGCCGAGCTTCAGGTTGTCTTCGACCGACAGTGCGGTGAAGGTGCCGCGGCCATCGGGCACATGCGCCACGCCCAGGCGCACCACGCTCTCGGTGGCCTGGCCGATCAGCTCCTTGCCCTCGAAGCTGAGCTTGCCGGCGGTGCGCACCATTTGGCAGATGGCCCGCAGCGTGGTGGTCTTGCCCGCGCCGTTGGCGCCGAGGATGGCGGTGATCTGGCCGGCCTCGATCGAGAAATCGATGCCGAACAGCACCTGGGTGGGCCCGTACGAGGCGCAAAGGCCCTGGGCCTGCAGGAGACTAGCCATGGACAGCCTCCGCCGGTGCGCCAAGGTAAGCCGCGATCACATCGGGGTGCCGCTGGATCTCGGCCGGCGTGCCCTCGGCGATCTTGCGGCCGAAGTTCAGCGCCACGATGTGGTCGGACACGCTCATCACCAGGCTCATGTGGTGTTCGACCAGCAGCACCGTGATGCCCATGCGCTGGCGGATGTCCGTGATCAACCGGCCCAGGTCGCCGAGCTCCTCGTGGTTCAGGCCCGCGGCGGGTTCGTCAAGTAGCAGCAGCTTGGGCTCGCAGGCCAGGGCGCGGCCGAGCTCGATGCGCTTTTGCGTGCCGAAGGGCAGCGCGCCGGCCGGCCGATCGGCAAAGGGGGTGAGTTCGAGGTAATCCATGATCTCGTCGGCCTTGGCTCGCAGACGCTGTTCTTCTTCGGCCACGCCGCGCAAGCGCAATGCGCTGGCCAGGAATCCCGACGACGACCGGGCATGGGCCCCAACCATGATGTTGTCGCGCACCGGCAGGCGGGCAAACATGGCCAGGTTCTGGAAGGTGCGGCCCATGCCCAGTGCCGCGATGCGGTGGGTGGGCATGTTGGTGATCGACTGGCCTTCGAAAAGGATGTCGCCGCTCTGGTAGTTGTACAGGCGGCTCAGGCAGTTGAAGAGTGTGGTCTTGCCCGCGCCGTTGGGGCCGATCAGGCCGCAGATCTGGCCGGGGGCCACATCGAAGCCCACGCCGTCGAGGGCAACGATGCCGCCGAACCGGCCGGTGACACCTCGAACACTGAGCAAAGGACCGGGCGTTGGAGGCATGTGCTGGCGGATGGTCTTGGCTTGCGGGGGGCACCCGGGGTCGGGTGACGGATGCCGGTTTATAGGTGCCTGCATGTCCCACCGACACCCGTGCTTGCCCTGACACGCCGGCGACACGACAGGCCCGCGCGGGATGAAAATGCCGTGCGACGATCTCGCCAATCCAACACGGGCAGCGCCATGACCAGCATCTACGACCAGCACCTCGATCGCCACCCTGCCAACTTCGTGGCCTTGTCGCCCGTGAGCTTCGTCGAGCGCAGTGCCGAGGTGTTCGGCGACCTGCCGTCGGTGGTGCACGGCGCGCGGCGCTACACCTGGGCGCAGACCCGCGACCGCTCCGCGCGCCTGGCCGCCGCGCTGCGCTCGTTCGGCGTGGCGCGCGGCACCACCGTGAGCGTGATGCTGCCCAACACCCCCGAGATGGTGGAGGCGCACTACGCGGTGCCGGCGCTCAACGCCGTGCTCAACACGCTGAACACGCGGCTCGATGCGCCGTTGCTGGCCTGGCAGATGAACCATTGCGAGGCCGCTGTCGTCATCACCGACCGGGAGTTCGCCGCCGTGATGGGCCCGGCCTTGCGCCGGTTGCGCGATGAGTTCGGCCGCCACCCCGTCGTCATCGACGTGTCCGACACCGAGTACACCGGCCCGGGCGAGCTGCTGGGCAGCCACGAGTACGAGGCCCTGCTGTCGGGCCATGCGCCGCTGGCCGTGCTGCCCGGCCCGGCCGACGAGTGGGATGCCATCGCCGTGAGCTACACCAGCGGCACCACCGGCGACCCCAAGGGCGTGGTCACGCACCACCGCGGCGCCTACCTCAATGCGGTGTGCAACGCGGCCACCTGGACCATGCCGCACTTCCCGCGCTACCTCTGGACGCTGCCGATGTTCCACTGCAACGGCTGGTGCTTCCCTTGGACGGTGGCGATGCTGGGCGGCACCCATGTGTGCCTGCGCCGCGTGGAGGCCAAGGCCATCCTCGACGCCATGCGCCTGCACGGCGTGGACCACTACTGCGCGGCGCCCATCGTGCACAGCCTGATCTACAACGCGCCCGTCGACATGCGCTCGGGCATCACCCAGCAGGTGCGCGGCATGGTGGCCGGCGCCGCGCCCCCGGCCGCGATGATCGAAGGCATGGCTGAGATCGGTTTCGACATCACCCACGTGTATGGGCTGACCGAGGTCTACGGCCCGGCATCGGTGGCCGTCAAGCGCACCTCGTGGGCCGACGAAACCCTGTCCGAGCAGACGCGGCTGAACGGCCGCCAGGGCGTTCGCTACCCGCTGCAGGAGGGCATGACGGTACTGCACCCGGAAACGATGGCTCCCGTGCCCGCCGACGGCCAGACCATGGGCGAGATCATGTTCCGCGGCAACATCGTGATGAAGGGCTATCTCAAGAACCCGGCGTCCACCGATGCCTCGTTTGCCGGCGGTTGGTTCCACACCGGTGACCTGGCGGTGATGGAGCCGGACCGCTACGTCAAGATCCGCGACCGCAGCAAGGACGTGATCATCTCGGGCGGCGAGAACATCAGCTCGATCGAGGTGGAAGATGCGCTGTACCGCCATCCCGCGGTGATGGCCTGCGCCGTGGTGGCCAAGCCCGACTCCAAGTGGGGCGAGACCCCGGTGGCGTTTGTCGAGTTGCGTCCCGGCTCGGAGGTGACCCAGGCCGACCTGGTGGCCCACTGCAAGGGCCTGCTGGCCGGCTACAAGGTGCCGCGCGAGATCCGCTTCGAGGAGATTCCCAAGACCTCCACCGGCAAGATCCAGAAGTTCCAGCTGCGCGAGCGGGCCCGCTCGTCCAGCGCCATCGAATGACCCAACAGGAGCAATCGCCATGCTGACCACCGACGACCCGCTGCTGCTGCGCACCACCGATGCGCGCGGCGTGATCACGCTCACCCTGAACCGCCCGCAGGCCTTCAATGCCTTGTCCGAAGCGATGCTGTCCGCATTGCAGACCGAGTTCGACCAGATCGCCCAGGACGAGTCGGCGCGGCTGGTGGTGATCCGCGCCGCGGGGCGCGCCTTCTGCGCCGGACACGACCTGCGCGAGATGCGGGCCGACCCGTCGCAGGCCTACTACGAGCGGCTCTTCAACCAGTGCGGCCGGATGATGATGGCCATCCAGCAATTGCCCGTGCCGGTCGTCGCCCAGGTGCACGGCATCGCCACGGCCGCGGGCTGCCAGCTGGTGGCCATGTGCGATCTGGCGGTGGCCAGTGCCGATGCGCGCTTTGCCGTCAGTGGGGTCAACCTGGGCTTGTTCTGCGCCACACCCAGCGTGGCGCTGTCACGCAATCTGGGGCGCAAGCAGGCCTTCGAGATGCTGGTGACCGGTGCCTTCATCAGCGCCGAGCAGGCCATGGCCAAGGGCCTGGTCAACCGCGTGGTACCGGCTGAAGCGGTAGAGGCCGAAGTGGCCGCGTTGGTGGATGCCATCGTTGGCAAGCCGCGTGTGGCCTTGGCCATGGGCAAGGCCCTGTTCTATCGGCAACTCGAA
>Ga0075163_10012508_pt1 | contig 11049 bp, 5 predicted proteins | sample JI1023141ADNA_FD_71478 | JGI IMG/M metagenome (GOLD analysis project Ga0075163, IMG submission 71478) | Wastewater effluent complex algal communities from Wisconsin, to seasonally profile nutrient transformation and Carbon sequestration -... | ecosystem: Engineered > WWTP > Effluent > Algae...
CGGTCGGCAGATGTCCCAGGCGGTGGCTGGTTGAGCATGGCCGAGCCGCACAACAGGTACCTACTGTTGCCGACGAGCGCCACCGCCCTGCCGGGGCTGCCGGCGGCTGTGGGTCGAGAACCCGACGGCCAACTTTGCCGTCGGGACCGACGCTGAGCTGGACGAATACGCCGGTTCATCGCCCTTCGCTCGACGCCTGCCCTGCACCTCCGGGCCAAGCGATGTGATCACGGGCAGGTCTGGCCAATGCTCCCGTGCTTTGGATCGCTCGGCGTCGAGTTCGACAAACGTCCGCGGCGTGATGGGGTTTCTAGTATCCGGGGCACGTGTCGTGAAAGAGCGTCAACGAGCCGATGTAGGTCTCCCATTCTTCGCGGATGAGATTGCGCCCGGCGACCTTGCAGGCCGCATCAACCCAGTCGGAAGGATCGAGGTCCCAGATGGCGATGCCGTCCTCCGTGCCGCCACCGACTGCCAGTTCCGACCCGGTGGGTTGGAGGACGATGCCGCGCCTGTCGTCGAGCGGGATCTGGATCGGTCCTCCGATCGGCGTACCCGAGGCCACGTCGATCAACTGCACGTTGCGGTCGCCGCCTCGGACCGCGACCATCGTGCCGTCGTCAGTGGGTTGCAGTTGCTCGACGAAGCCGCGGCTGCCGTTCAGGGTGCGCACGATGGCGAGCGTGTCAGCGTCGTGGAGGGCGAGATCGCCACGTAGTGAGCTGAGGGCGAGCAAGCGGTCGTCGATGAAGAACACGCCCTGCAGATCCCCCCGCCCTTCGATACGGGCGAGTTCGAGCCCGGTGTTTGCGTCGTAGAGCACCACACCTTCGGTCGTGGTCGCGGCGAGCCGGTGACCGCTCGGGCTGCCGCTGATGTTGACCAAGTGGTCGATGGTGATGGTCGGTTCGATACGCGCGCCGCTCGGGCGGGCCCCAGTCCAGATCTCCCACGTGTCGTCGTCGATCGGTGTCGACACCCAGGCTTTGGCATGCCCCGCGTTGTTGACGTTGCGGTCGAGCTGCACGGTGATCGTGTGCACGGTCGGGACGATCTCGTTTGTGCCCAACTCGAAGTTCGCGATCGTGGCCCCAGCGTCGCCAAAGATCACGCCGCCGATCGTGTCGTCGTCGTTCCAGAATCCGAAGTCGAGGGCCCCCAGCGAGGCAACGACCTCGCCAGACGAAGTGTCGATGATCACGGAGCTGCCGGGCACGTCGTCGTTGAGGTACGTGCCGAACGGAGTGGCGGCGATGAGGTGGCGACCGTTCGGGCTGTACTGGCTGGGGACGAGGCCGGGGGCAATCAGTCGCGTGATCGGTCCGCTTCCGTCGAGCCGCCAGCGGGCGACGACCGGGGTCAGGCTGAAGGCGACCAGCTCGGTTCCCTGCCGCGTCGGCCACACGCTGGCCACGCTGCCGTTCTGTGCGTCGAGCTGCCGGATTCGGGCACCGTCGGCCAGGCTTCGCTCTTCGAGCCGGCCGAACGAGTCGAAGCAGTAGAACGCCTCCCGCTCGGGAACGACGGTGAGCCTGTTGCATGCTCCAGGTGAGACCGTGCGGCTGTCGAGCGACCAGACGATCGTTGCGTCCTGAACATCGACCAGCACTACGCCGTTGAGGCCGGCGCCCAGCAGCCGGGTGCCTCCGTCGATCGCGACCAGCTTCGTGGTGGTGTTGCTCGGCACCTGGATGGGTGGTGCTGTCGAAACGAGTGTTGCTGGGTCCACGAGTCGCACCTGGTCGGCGACCGAGCCGACGGCGAGCTGCCCGGAGCCGACGAACGCGAGGCCTGCGGTCGACCACAGTTGGCTGGCGAGTTGCTCACTCGGCGGCATCCCGGCGAGGCGGCCGGTCTCCGAGCCCGTGGCCAGATCGAAAGACCGGACCTCGCCGTCGTACCCGCCCGACACGACGAAGCGCGTCGAGGTCGGGTCGATGGCCAACGTGCCGGCCGCCAGCTGAACCTGCACTGCGCCGCGCTGTTGGCCGGTCGTGCTGTCGAACAGCGCGATCGATGCGCTCGCCGTCCCGCCGTCGCCCAGGGCGCCGTCGAGCTGGCCGACGATGGTGCCGTCCGGGCTCGCGGCGAGTTCAGTGACGTGTGCGGACGGCGGGTTGGACGGGGCACCGATCGAGTTGGCGACACTGTTGGGCGCGATCACTGCCGGGAACGCCGCCCCCACTTCGCCGGTGTCGAGGTCGTACGGTCGGATCCGGTTGTCCCCGTCGAGGACGAATGCACGGTCTGAGTCGGGTATGACGAGACCGGCGAAGCTGTCGGTCTCGACAGCGGGGAAGCGCAGGTCGAGGAAGCCCGGGGACGCGGTGAACGTGGCGAGCAGTGCCGACCGCGTTGCCGGGGTGTCGGCCAACCGGAACGCTTCGATGGCCAGCAGCGCAGCAGTGTCGCGACGCGTCGTTCGGACCGTGCCGATGTCGCCGACGAGTGAACCGATGCTCGCCGCGCGACTGGTCCGTTCGGTCGCTTGCCGCTGCACGACGGCGACCACCCCGGCAGTGACCGCGACGGCGAGGAGCACGGCGACCCCGACCAGGAGCCGACGCAGTCGTCGGACAATTCGCCGATCACGTTGTGTCTGTGCATCGCGGGCCTCCCGGCCGGCTTCGATGAACGCCACCTCCACCTCGGTGAGCGCCTCGTGGCGGCGCGGCAGCTCTTCGATCGAGGCTTCGAGCCGTGACCCCCGGTACAACTCGTCGGCCGGTCGACCGGCCGCCTCCCACGCCCGCGCGGCGGCGCTCAGGTGCTGGAGATGGGCGAGCCATCGACGATCGTCGTCGATCCAGGAGCGCAACCGCGCCCACGACGTGAGCAGCGACTCGTGCGCAAGCTCGATCATGGGTTCACGCGTCTCGGGGTCACGGTCGGCAACGAGGAGCCGAGCGGCGACGAACCGCTCGGCTGTCTCCCATGTGCCTGCGGGCAGCTCGCCGTGCCGCACGCGTCGCCGCGAGTCGGCGATGCCCTGCCCCGGGGTCACCAAGCGCGTGAACATGGCGCGCACTCGTTCTTGGCCGTCGACCGGGAACTCGTTGTAGAGCTGCTCGGCATGGCGGGCGAGGGCCCCTCCGATGCCGCCCACCGCGGCGTACGCGTCGGCGGGAATCGCGCCATCGACGCGACGCTCGAACAGTTCGTACAGCGTGAATTGCAGGAGCGGGAGGCTGGCCGGGTTGGTGGTCACCTCGCCGACCATCGAAGCGACGATCCCAGCGTTGAAATCGACATGAGCACGGTGGGCGGGGAGCGTGATCGCCGCCTCGAGATCGGCGGGGCTCATCGGGGTCACCGGAAACGTGTGTGCCGCGACCAGCGGCCCGAGCAACGGGTGGCTCAGCGGCCGGTCATACATGTCCGCCCGGACCGTGACCACGACTGCGATCGAGGGGGCGTCGCGCGATGATCCACACTCCGCCAGCACGGCGAGGAACGCCTCCCGCCGGTCGGCCGCGGTGGTCGTCCAACACTCTTCGAACTGGTCGACGATCAGCAGCAGGCCCCCACTCGACTGGCCGGCGACGACCCGCAGCGAGCAGCCACGGTCGGTCGGGTCGAGCCGCGACACGGCGATGTCGCTGAGTGCTGATTGCAGCGCGGCACCAGGGTCGGCGCCAGGTGTCATGGTGGCGATCTGTACCGAACCCTCCTCGCGCACGAGCGGCGCCAAACCGGCCAGCACCAACGAACTCTTGCCCATCCCAGAGGCACCCACGACCGCCACGAAACGCGAGCTGCCGACTTCTGCGTACAAGGCATGAGCCATCTCGCTGCGGCCGAAGAACCCGTCGGCGTCGGCCTCCCTGAACGGCAGGAGACCGCGGTAGGGGTTCAATCCGGCCGATGCCTGCATCGTCATCTGGCGAGCCGCCAGCCGGCGGTCGGAGCTGGTCCAGCGCCGGTCGGCGGCATTGGGCGCCGAGGCCGGGGCGCCGGCGATCGCCTGCCAGGCGAGGACGAACTCCGCCATCGACTGGAACTGCTCGCGGTCGTCGCGGGAAGTCCCTCGGGCGATGACCGCGTCGACTCCGGGAGGAAGGCCAGGGACTCGATCGACCAGGGACGCCGGCGTGGAACGCCACGCGCTGTTCTCCGCAGGTGCGCCGGTGAGCAGCTGCCACACGGTTCTCGCCAGATCCGCGACGTCGGTGCGCACGCCGATGTCGTGGTCATCGGCGCGGCGCTCGGACGCGATGCCGAAGTCGCTGACGAAGGCGTTGCCGGCACCGTCGAGCAGGATGTTCGACGGCAGTAGATCGCCGTGCACGACGCCCGCTGAATGTGCGGCGATCATCGCCCCGCCGACTTGCTCGACCAGGCGACCGACGCGATCCAGCGACCAACGCCCACCGGTGATCAACGACTCCTCGGCAGTGCCACCGCGCAGCAGCCTGAACACCAGATACGCGCCTCCCGGCTCGCGCCAGAAGTCGTAAAGCGGGACGATGTGCGGGTGTTCCAGGCGTGCGACCAGTTGGGCTTCGATCTCGAAGCGCCGGACGAACTCGGCGGAGTTCGCGAAGTTCGCGCGCACCACCTTGACCGCCACGTCGCGTTGCGTGCCAGGCTGGCGGGCGGCGTACACGGTGCCGTGCGCGCCGCGGCCGATGGCTTCGTGGAGCACGTAGCCGCGCAGCGGCCGCCCCTCCGGGACCTGCGGGTCGGCCGATGCGATCGAACGGTCGAGCCCGACGAGCTCGGGCGACGGGCTCAACCCTGTGGCGTCGGCCAACGCACGGCGATGATGTTGGAACGTGCGCAGCGCGTCGGCGGTTCGACCGGCGCCGGCGAGCGCCTGCATCAGGAGGCGGGTGACGCCGTCACGTGTCGGGAAGTCGGCGAACAACGCCTCCAGGTCGGGGACTACCTGCGACGATCGACCCATGGCCAGCGCCGCCGCGGCACGTTCTTCGCGTGCCACCACCCGGAGTTCCTCGAGACGCACGGCCTCCGCCACCGCCCACCATTCTCCGGCGAACTCGGCGTACGCGGGGCCGTGCCACAGCGCGAGCGAGTCGGCATACAACTCGACGGCGCGATCCGGGGCGGCGCGGCGAGCGTCTTCGACGAGTTGTTCGAACACGCTCGCATCGACGGTCGAATCACCGATCCGCAGCACGTAACCGCCGGCCTCGGTGATGATCGCCCCGCCGGCGAGGCTGGAACGCAGGCGCGAGATGTACGTGAACACGGCCCGATGGGCGGCGGCGGGTGGGCCGTCCGGCCACAACGATTCGACCAACCGATCGACCGGGACGACACGGTCGCGTGACGCCAGGAGCACCGCCAACAGCCGGCGTTGCTGCGGGCCGCCCAGCTCGATCGCGTGGTCCCCGTCCCGCGCGGTGATCGGCCCGAGCAACTCGTATCGCACGCCCACCTCCCCCCTAGCCGTCGAACTATAAGAGATCGTCCTCGGCCCCGATTTCAAGCTGCTTACAGCGTGTGGCCTGTAAGCGGTCTGAAAGCGCGGGCTGTCAACGTGCGCTCCGAGACCCGCACCCTGCGAGTCGAAGGAGGTCGACGACCGTGAAGCGCACGCTCACCACCACTCACACCGCACGCAGGATGCAGCGGCCACGGCACGCCGTCGTCGCCGCTGTGCTGGCGGTACTCGCCGCATGTGGCGGCGGTGACGACGGATCGCAGCAAGGGTCCGCACCGGGTGACACGTCAGCCGTCAGCCAGTCGACGTCGAGCCCGACCACCACGGCGCCATCGGACTCGGCACCGACCGCCGCCACCACCACGCCACCCCCCACGACCACCGCCCCCGGACTGGCGGACTTCGAATCGCAAGTCGAGGAGATGCTCGCAGCCAGCCTCGAACCCGGCTTCTACACGCGCTCCGCCCCCGACCTGCCGCCCGACTCTCTGCCGTCGGGTACGTCGGTCGGCATCCGGGTGCCCGGCCAGCCGGACCTGATCGTGGGGGTGGGCACCGAAGCAGTGCCACCCGACGCAGCCTTCGACCCGGCCGCACCGTTCGCCGTCGGCGCGGTCACCACGAACATGGTCTACGCGCTGTACTACATGCTCGTCGAGGACGGCACACTGGACCCGACCACCACGCTCGCCACATGGTTGCCCAGCTACCCCAACGCCGATCAGATCACCCTCGACATGGTGAGCGATTTTGCCGGCTTGCACGGAATGGCCGCTCTCGACAACTGGGTGGAGCTCGTGACGGCCGACTACACCCGGCAATGGACCCTCGACGAGGTGCTCGCCGAGGCCGCCGCCTTGCCCGCCGGCGCAGTGGGTGAGGGCGGCAGTGCCGAGACTGCCACGGCGGCGCTGCTCTTCGTGTTGGAAGAGTCCACGGGCATGAGCTTCGACGAACTGCTCGAGACGCGGCTCGTGCAACCGCTCGGACTTTCCGAAACCACGGTGATCGACCCTGACCAGATGCCCGCCGACTTTTCGCACGGGAGGTACAACTTCCCCGGTCAGGGCGCGCTCACCACGGCGGATGCCCCGCTCGACGCGTACTACTCGTTCAAGGTCGGTGAGAGCGTGCTGTCGACCGTCGCCGATCAACTCGCCATCGCCGAGGCGCTCGCCACCGGCACTGTGCCCGGTCTCGGGCTGCTGCCGACACCCAACATGTTTCCGAGCGACCGCGAGGTCACCGACGAGGACGGTACCCGGTACTTCGGCGACGGCTTCCCGCTCAACCTGCACTGCCCCTGTCAGGCCGTCGGTGACGGGCAGTCCGGGGCCTCGATCGGTCGCCGGGGCAACGCCCTCGGTACCACCACGCACTGGTACCACTTTCCGTCGACAGGCATCACGATCGTGGTGCACCTGAACAGCTTCGAGGCCGGAACCCCCCTGGAGGTGATGGAACTCGCCTACGCCATCCACGAACTCGTCTCCGGCGAACCCACACCGTCGGGCTGACAACAACCCAAACGTCGCCGCAGAGCGGTGAGGCGAACGCCCGGCGACAGGTTGTCCTTCGGGCAGAACTCGCGGGGAAGGTGCCCGTCCATCTCGATCACGTCGCAGATACTCGCATGGGTTGTCGTACGTCCTCGTCGGCGCCATGGCCGCGACCACACTGACCCTGTCAATGCATTGTCAACGCGATTCTGACCCACACCCGCCGACGAGTACCGACGAGCGCCGATGCGAGGCACTGGAATCGTCGCCTGAACAGGACGAACGCCCCCGGCCACCAACTGGTCCGGACGATGACCGGCGCTCTCATAACCCGAAGGTCGCAGGTTCAAATCCTGCCCCCGCCACTAAGGAAGCCCTGGTAGATCGCAAGATCTACCAGGGCTTCTTTTGTCCTCGACGGCTCTGGCGGCGTGCCGGATGTACCACGCATGTACCAACTTCACCGGTGTCTGGTCGGATCGCCCTGGTAGCGCAAGTGCATCGGGATGTTGCCCGATGGTCGCGGAGGTTACAGTGAGGCTCCGGGCCGAACGAGGGCGACGTCTTCCCGGTCACGAGGCAGCAGGTGCTGCGGCCGATCCGTGCGAACCGACCGCAGCAATCGCCCGTCCGCTGATGACGCGGTGGAGCGTTCCGTCACTCGGTGGCGTTGAGGAACTGCTGGACGGTGGCGAGCGACTCCTTGCGTGCTCGTCTTCGTTCGGTGTCTCGGAGGTGCACGTCGGCGGTCTTGGTGAGCACCAGCTGGTGTGGGCTGCCCTGCCGGACCGTGGTGTGGGTGACGGGCAGTTCAGCTTCGTCGATGCGCTGGTGGAGGTGCTGTCGGCGGGGCTTCGCCAGCGGCCAGGTTGTCCGCTGGATGGACGGGTCGGCGAGGAACGCTGTAAGCACGGTGCAGTCCCCACAGCAGGTGCCTGAAGCGAAGCCGGTGATCGACCAGTCGTCTGGGGCGCGGGGTGGAAGTGCGAGTTCCTTCTCGAGCTCGGTGCGGCAGTGCGCGGCGATGGAGTCCACGCCGGCCAACTGTCGGTCATCCGATGGCAGCGCTGTCGCGCTGCGTATGACCTGAACGAGCATCGGGACGAGTCCGAGCGACGGGTCGCGTACGGCGTCGATGACTTGGTTCCGGAGCGCCTCGGCCCTTACGCAGCCGCTGCTGCGCAGCACGGCGAGGGTCGGCACGGCCAGTGACTCGAGTGTGAAGTCCCGTCGTGATGGTGTGGCGATGCTCGCAGCACGTCTGACGGCGTCGAGCAACCAATCGCTGGAGCGAGAAGCGAGCGCCCGCGCAGCCTCGGTGCCGAGTCCGGCTGGGCCGTTTGGATCGTCACGGAGCTCGGCGCACAGGTCGGGCAAGGTCGCTGCCCAGGCGGCGCGTGCCGGGGCTGGCGCTGAGGTCCACGCGCGCTGCGGGGTGAACCACGAGGACAGGAGGCGTTCGAACCAGTCGAGGCCGTGTTGCTCGACGAGGGCGACGAGCCCGGTGGCGTCATCTGGCTCGAGCGACTCGATGCTGAGGGGTTCGAGCAGGCGCGTGGCGAGATCCTTGTCGGCGAGCTCCCAGGCGAGGCGCAGCGCCCTCGGGTGCAGCCGTTGGGCACTGTCGCTGCGGACGGCATCCGGCCAGAACCGCAACAGCGTCTCCACTCGCTCCGCGCGACGTGTCCGTGATTGCTCCTCGGAGCCAGAGTCGGCCAGTAGTTCGTCGAGCGAGCCGGACGGGTCGGCCTTCGCCCGGATCGCGAACGCACGCGATCGCGGCCAGATCACCATGGCTGCACGGCGGTACCGGCGGTCCATCGTGTTGCCGTAGTTGCCCATGTAGCCCGTGTACTCGCTGTCGTATGGCGACAACTCGACCGTCGGGGTGACCTCGGCGAGTTCGACCGCGTCGACATCGCGTTCGAAACGGTGAGCTTCGCCGGGCGCTGGGGTGATCGTCACGGCCGAGTCGAGCACGATTCCCACTTCGAAGTCGGCTGAGACGGCGGTGCGACCGTCGTCCCAGTCGGACCATCCTCGACGACCCCAGCGCGGCGGAGCGTCGTCGTGGCACTCGCGTGTTTCGTAGACCTCGGCGTGAGCAAACGCGATCTCGCACTCGGCGAGTTGGGTGGCGGCTCGCAGCGTCTCGACGCAGGCGGCGTCCTTGCCTTTGAGATGCGACCAGCGAAGCCCTCGCTCGGTGTACTGGTGATCGAGCAGTACCACCAGCCGATCGGGCGGCTCCATCGCCCGCCGGTCGCCGTGCCATCGAGGGGCCGGTACGTGAGCGAAGTGTCGGCGCAACAGACCAGCGGCCGCCTCTGCCTGTGTCGCAACCGTACGCGTCGCGGCCGTGTCGCCCATCAGCAGCAGGTTGTAGGTGAGCACAACCCGATAGCCGGTCTCGACCGGTAGCACCTGGTGTCGAGTGTCGGCGTAGAACGCGACGAGGGCCAACGACGTCGCCGACCCCGAGTAGCGAACCGACTGCTGTCGATGCTCGACGACGAGATCACCACCGGAGGACCGCGACGGCAACATCACCACGAGCGTGCCGATCATCTCGTCGTTCTTCTCCGAGTCCTGATGCGAGGCGAAGAACTGGCCGGGCTCGTACACGAGCATCGAGTGCAACTGCGCCGTCACCCTGCTCGACGACGGCAGGGCGAGATCGTCGCGGATCAAGTCGAGCATCGGGCGCAGCGTCAGGTTCCACCGCCTCTGGTCGATCCGTATTCTCGACCGCGGAACCTCCCAGGTGTCGCGGACCCGTCGATCGAGAATCGTCTTCTCGCCATGGCCGTACTTCGCAGGGCGGGCGACGAGCCGCAGTTGCTTCGCTTGTGCCGCCGTCACCGGCAAGCGCAGCTCACCCACGCCCTCGACATCGATCGCCAGATCATCGATCGGAGCGGTCCGACGCGTGGAGAACGAACCATCGCTGCGCAGGTTCCGCAGCAAGGCGGACAGCTCTTCGCTGGGGCTGAAGGTCACGAGGCGAAACTATCTCTGGTGCGGCCGACCGCGCATCGAAGTGAACCCGAGGACGGCTCGACCGACTGGCTGGAGCACCAGGTTAGGACAACACAATGATAGTGTTGTGGTGTGCTTCCTGCGTTTGATCCCGACAGCGGCCGGCTGCCACCGGGTGAACATGTCGCGTCATGGGACGAGGTCGTGGAACGGTTCGGGTGGACCGAACGGCGCCGCCGTCTCCTCGACGGGCTCGCCGAAGCGATCGAGCTGCTCGCCGCAGCCGGTTGCCGCCAGATCTGGCTGAACGGCAGTTTTGTGACCACCAAGGACGAACCTGGCGACTTCGACGCCTGCTGGGACACCCATGACGTCGATCTCGACTCACTCGACCCAGTGCTGTTGGACCTGTCCAACCACCGCTCCGCGCAGAAGGCGCGCTTCGGCGGCGAGCTGTTCCCGAACGTCATCGAGACCCAATCGGGCCTGTCGTTCGCCGAGTTCTTCCAGAACGAACGCGACACCAGCCGCAAAGGCATCGTCGTCATCCACCTCTCAAAAGGAGATGCATCGTGATCACCAACGAAGTGCAGTACCGGGCCACCAAGGCACACCTCGAACGCTTCGAGGAAGCCGCCGTCAACATCGAGGCCCGCCCCGGCAAGCGAACCAAGCTTGAACGACTCGAACTGGACGCCGTACGAGCCCAGGCCGACGACCTGCGCGCCGAACTCGCCGACTTCGACCAGCTGCGCGGCGGGACACTCTCGACGTTCGACGCTGCCTCGTTGGAGGAGCTGTCGACGGTGCTCGTCAAGGCACGCATCGCCCGCGGCTGGACCCAGCGTCAGCTCGCAGAGGCGCTCGGAATGGCCGAACAGCAGATCCAACGCTACGAAGCCAACGACTACCGCTCCACCAGCCTCGCCCGACTGTGCGACATCGCCAATGCGCTCGGCGTCACCGTCGCCCAGCACGCCGAGCTGAAGCCGTCGGCAGCCTGACTTGCCGGGGAGACCACTCTCCGCGACGAGCGAGAGCGAGGCGTCATGTACCAACCATGTAGCAGCACAGCGGGAAGCACCGGGGACCAGCGGGGAGCACGGGGGAACACAGAGTGCTGGCTGAGCTGCGGAAACTGCCGCTGACCAGGTGAGGCGCAAC
>Ga0075163_10012509_pt1 | contig 11049 bp, 9 predicted proteins | sample JI1023141ADNA_FD_71478 | JGI IMG/M metagenome (GOLD analysis project Ga0075163, IMG submission 71478) | Wastewater effluent complex algal communities from Wisconsin, to seasonally profile nutrient transformation and Carbon sequestration -... | ecosystem: Engineered > WWTP > Effluent > Algae...
CGGCAGGTGGGGCATCCAGCGTGCTGGTGCGCGCAGGAATGAGGCGCTGTAGCCAAGCGCGTACAAGCTGAGCACGGCCAGCGCGATGGCAGCCCAGACACGGGTTGGCGTCCAACCGTATTGCTCGACGCGCAGTCCGAGTCCGTACACCGCCAGCGCGGCGTAGATCGGCAGTAGAGCGATACTCAACTGGATCAGCCAGCGCAATGGCAGCGGGTAGGGCAGTTGCTCGCGCCCATCCTGCAGCACGGCGTTCAACAGGCCTACATGCAGCACGATCACCCAGCCCAGGATCAACCCGGCGTGGCCGGTTTTCCACAGCGGTTCCAGGCCGGTGAAGGGCAGGCTGGCGAGAAACATCACTGCGATCATGGCTAGCACCGGCAGCAGGCCGTAAAGCAGGGCGAGCACGATGCTGCGTGCGGTGCGGATGGCGCTACTTTGCGTGCGTCCGATCAGCATGCCGAGTCCAAACAGCAGCCCGGTGGCAAGGTAAATGAAGGGCTTTTCGCGGAACAGGTCGCGGAAGAAGTGAATCTTCACCAGGGCAAACAATTCGCCCCACAGCACCAGCATCAACCAGCCTAGGCCCACGAACACGCCCGTCAACGCGAGGCTTAGTGTGTTGTGCCATGCGCGCTCGAACAACAGCGGATACGCACCGCTCCAGCGTCGTTGCAGGATACTCACCTGCAAGTAGGGCAGGGCCACGAACGCGCTGATCGCCAGGGTAAAGCCGAACGGTGCCAGTACTTCATCGGCCGCCAATCCGGCCGCACCCGTCGCATTCCAGCCTGCCCATAGCGAGAGTGCGAGGACCACACCGAAGCTGCCCAGCGCTTGCCAAGCAAATCGTCGATCCGCCACGCGTTGCAAGCTCAGCATCATCATGGTCGGCACCACCAGCACCAGGCTGTACCAACAGACCCGACCATGCAGTTCCGCCAACGGCCAAATGCCATGCGTCTGGCCCTGTTCGGCGAGATACAGCAACAACCCTTGCAACAGGGCCAGCAGCACGATCATTGCGCGCTCCTGTCTTGGCAGCGCGGCATCGGCGTCTGAGACAACGGGTGACATGGCGAGGTCCGTGACATTTCGAAGTGCGCATCATGCACCGCCGCGAGGCGATTACAGAGCCAATGCACAGACGAAAACGGGCATTTCGCGGGCGTTGAGCTGAGAGGTGGCAATGCCTATTGGCAAGCAGCCACCTCGGCGATTACTCGACCCAACCCGCCACCATCACGCGTTTGTGGTGCACCAGTTGTTCGTAGCCGTCCTCGGGAACCGGCAGCACTTCGACGCGCTTGAAGCCGATTCGCTGCATGATCCAGATCAGTGCTTCGAGGCTGGGGACCAGACAAATGCCGGTGGTTGAGGCTTCCGGGCCATGCGTTTCGCCAGTTTCGTCAATGATGCCGAAGCTGCCCTTCAGCGGACGCACGAAGCGATAGCTGCCGTAGTCGACCCAGCCGGTTTGGCCAGGAACGACCTGGGTTTCGACGACGCAAACGCGCTTGCACAGCGCCCGCGCGACGCGCAGCGCGCCGACCGGGTTTTCCAGGTGATAGATCAGACCGAAGCACAACACCAGATCATGGTGCCCAAGTGCCGCGGTATCCAGGGCGTGAACATCCGATTGGACGAGGTCGAGATTCGATAGCGCCAAGGTGTCGCGGATCAGTCGCGAGTCGTCGATGTGCTCGGATCGCGCATCGACACCCAGCACGCGCGCAAATCCCGACTGCGCCAGATGCACCGAGAACCAGCCTTGATGGCAAGCCAGATCGACCGCCGATAGCGCATTGCGTTGATCGCCAAACTCCGTGCTCAGCAACGCATCCAGCATGCGCGTGCGGGTATCGTGGATCAGATCCAGCGCGCCGCCATCGTAGGTTGGCGTCTGCGCGCCCGAAGGCAGTGTGTAGCGATAGAACCAGGTCTTGGCAAGCGCACGCGATTCGAGGTCGGACATGAAGGTATTCGCAGTCGGAAAGACGTGAATTGTAGGCGATCCAATCCAGCGCGCTCAGCGGCCCCACCACGCGCCGGGGAAATACACTCCGGGTGCCGGACGTTCGCGGAAAACCTCGTGACGAAAGCGGAACAGTTCGGCAGGTCGGCCACCAGTGCTGTGATCCAGTTGGCCCGTTCCCTCGACCAGGCCCGCGCTCTCGATCAGGCGTCGGAAGTTCTGTTTGTGAACCTGCGCACCGGCCAGCGCTTCCACCGTGCGCTGCAGGTGTAAGAGGGTGAAGCTGGGTGGCAGCAGTTCGAACACGACCGGACGGTATTTGATCTTGCCGCGCAGGCGACCCAGCGCCGTGGCCAGGATGCGCCGATGATCGAGCGCCATGCGGGCGCCCATGCGGCTTTGCGGCAATGTCTCATCCGCAGGCATCGAAAACGGGGACTCGGCGGCGGCACCCGCTTCCCACAGCAATTCGTAGCGCTCCAAAGTGCGTTCCGGGTCCCACGGCGCGGCATCGAAACCGAAGGTCAGATCGATGCGTTCACGTCGCCGCTTGTCACGCCCAGCCCAGCGCAGCAGATGCGGACGGACGTGATGGTCCAATAGATCGGGACGACCACGGCGCCAGTCCTCCCAAGGCAGAAAGCCGTAGCAATCGATCCACTGCGCCTGAGCGTCCGGCGAAGGCTGCTCTCGAACCAGAGCCAGATATGCGGTGGAGAGCACGCGCATGCCGAGTTCGCTTTCGCGCGGATCGCGCTCACGGTCGCCGTAGGTGTAGAGCTGCTCGACGTAGCCGAGTGCCAGGCCCGTTTGCTGCTGTACCCAGTCACGCAGACCGCGTTCCATGGTGGGATGGTGGATCGGGTCCAATGGCCCGGAAGGCAGAGACCACACCGCTGTTTGCGTATCCCGCACGCACAGCACGCGCGGTGCGTCGGCGGTGACCGCAATGATTACCGCGTCAAGGCTCAGCAAGTAGGTGGGGGGCGATGCGGTCATGGGCGAAGTATAGATTTCCGCACGCAGGCAACTTGCTTTGGGGGCTTCGCAGCGAATCTTAACCTCGAGTCAGGACGATAGCCGCCTAGCGCGCATTTGCAGGGCGGTAACGTGCATGTTTGATCAGTTGGCGGTTGGTTTCAGCGGGCGCTATCGCCCCATGCGGTGGTGGTTGGGAAGTGTGCTGGGGATTTCGGCACTCACCCGTCTCGTCTTGTGGATGGCCGCCGAGGTGCCTTGGTCACCGTTTGCCTTGTTGGCGACCTTGGGGATCGGCGCGTTTTTCGATCTCATCCTGGCTTTGTATCTGGGCATGCCATTACTGCTGGGTCTCTGGTGCTTGCCGCGTCGCTGGATTCGCGCGCGCTGGGGGCGCTGGTGGATTGAGTCGATCAGTCTGGTTTTGCTTGCTGTGCTGCTATTCGTGGCGTTGGCCGAGTGGACGTTCTGGGAGGAGTTTCAGACCCGCTTCAATTTCATCGCGGTGGACTATCTGGTCTACACCCATGAGGTGATAGGGAACATTCGTGAGTCCTATCCGGTGGGCCTGCTATTGAGCGGACTTGGCATGGCGACCTTGAGCGTGTTCGTGTTGACACGGGGAGCGCGGCGTTTGCCATTGGCGCAGCAGGATCAGGGATTTGGCGTTCGCTCACGCTTTGCGTTGGTTTGGTTGGGTGCCGCGCTGCTGGCAACGCTCGGGGTACGCGCGGAGCAACGCGAGTGGACCGACAATGCGTACCTCAACGAGCTTGCCGGCAACGGCATTTACCAGTTCTTTGCCGCCTATCGCTCAGCGAGTCTGGACTACGCGCGTTTCTATCGACAATTGCCCGCCGAGGAGGCCTATCGCCGGATGCGGGCCGAACTTTCGACACCGGACGCCACCTTCGTGAGTGATGATCCGCTGGACCTGCATCGTCAGATCGATAGTCCTGGAACAGAGCGAAACCTCAACGTGGTGCTGATCAGCATCGAAAGTCTGTCGTCGATCTTTTCCGGCACCTACGGACGCGAAGATTCGCTGACGCCGCATCTGGATGCGCTGAGCAAGGACAGTCTGGTGTTCAGTCACCTGTTTGCCTCGGGTACTCGCACGGTACGCGGATTGGAGGCTCTGGCCCTGTCAGTACCGCCAACGCCCGGTGAATCGATCCTCAAGCGCGAGAAAAATCATGACCTGTTCTCGCTGGCCACCGTGTTCAACGCCAAGGGCTATCGATCCATGTTTTTGTACGGTGGCTACGGCGCCTTCGACAACATGAACGACTTTTTCGGTGGCAACGGATACGAGGTGTATGACCGCAGCGATATCGATGCCGATCAGGTGCATCACGCCAACATCTGGGGTGTTGCGGACGAAGATCTCTATTCGCTGTCGCTACAGCAGTTCGACGGCGCTTACGCCGATGGCAAGCCATTCTTTGCCCACATCATGACGACGTCGAATCACCGGCCCTACACGTTTCCAGCGGGTCGCGGTGACTGGCCGCAAGGTCAGCGCGAAAGCGCGGTGCAATACACCGACTGGGCGGTCAGCGATTTTCTGCACCGCGCGCAAACGAAAGCTTGGTTTAATGACACGATCTTCGTGATTACGGCAGACCACTGTGCTTCGTCGGGCGGCATCGCACAGCTTCCTGCATTCCGTTACGAAATTCCCATGTGGATTTACGCGCCGAAGCACGTCTCTGCCGGTGTCGTGGAGCGGCGAATGGCGCAGATCGACATTGGCCCGACCGTGCTCGGATTGCTGGGCATGAATTATGTGAGCGCATTCTATGGTGCCAACCTTTTTACCCTGCCAGCGGGTCGCGAGCGGGCGCTGATCGGAAACTACCAACGCTTGGGGCTGCTGGCGCAAGACACGCTGGTGGAACTGGCACCGCAGTCTTACGTTGGCGCCGTGACGCCCGTGTTCGATGGCGACTTCGCGCAGCCAGGTAAGCCCCTTGATGCGGAGCTGGCAGCGCGAGCCATCGCCTATTACCAGACAGCGAGCGACCGATTTGAAAGCGGTCGCATGCGGGAAGATGCAGCGCGGATCGCGTTGTTACCGGCCTCCGGTAAGACGGCGGCCGGCGCATTGAAGGCACCAGGGCGAACGGTTGCGCCGCCGGGCAGTTGATCAGGCGGGTCGCGCGGGGCTGGCTTGGCGAATCAGATGATCGAAGGCACTCAGTGACGCCTTGGCACCTTCGCCCATGGCGATGATGATCTGTTTGTAGGGCACCGTGGTTGCATCGCCTGCCGCAAACACGCCGGGAACTGAGGTCTCGCAGCGATCATTGATGATGATCTCGCCCCGTGGCGACAAGTCGATGGCTCCCTTCAGCCATTCGGTGTTCGGCAGCAGGCCGATCTGCACGAAGATGCCCTCGAGTTCAATGATGTGAGTGCTGTCGTCGGTACGGTTCTTGTAGACCAGACCGGTGACACGCTGTCCGTCGCCTTGGACTTCGGTGCTGAGGGCACTGACGATGATGGTGGCGTTTGGCAGACTGCGGAGCTTGCGCTGCAAGACTTCGTCGGCGCGCAGCTTGCTGTCGAATTCGATCAGTGTGACATGGCTGACGATGCCCGCCAGATCGATGGCCGCCTCCACGCCCGAATTGCCGCCACCAATTACCGCGACGCGCTTGCCCTTGAACAAGGGTCCATCGCAATGCGGGCAATAGGCGACGCCTTTGTTGCGGTATTCGTCTTCACCCGGCACGTTCATCTGCCGCCAGCGTGCGCCGGTGGAAATGATCACCGTGCGGGCCTTCAGGCTGCCGCCGTTGGCCAATTGAATTTCGGTGTAGCCATGGGCTGTTTCGGCGGCGGGAACAAGTTTTTCCGCACGTTGCAGATTCATCACGTCGACTTCGTAGTCCTTAACGTGCTGTTCGAGTGCGGTCGCCAACTTGGGACCTTCGGTTTCGCGTACCGAAATGAAGTTCTCGATGCTCAGCGTGTCCAGCACCTGACCGCCGAACCGTTCGGCGGCCACGCCGGTGCGAATGCCTTTGCGCGCGGCATAGATCGCTGCGGCTGAGCCTGCAGGACCACCGCCCACAATCAACACGTCAAAAGCCGACTTGGCAGATAGATTGCTGGCTTCGCGCGCAGAGGCACCGGTATCGAGCTTGGCGACGATTTCTTCCAGGCTCATGCGTCCGGAGGCAAACACTTCGCCATTGAGATACACCATGGGCACGGCCATGACTTGACGCTGTTCCACCTCGGCTTGAAAGAGCGCGCCGTCGATCGCGACATGCCGGATGCGCGGATTCAAAACGCTCATCAGATTGAGCGCCTGCACGACATCCGGGCAGTTGTGACAGGACAGAGAGAAATACGTTTCGAAGCGATAGTCGCCATCGAGCTGCTGAATTTGTTCGATCAGCGCCTGATCAGTCTTCGGGGGGTGGCCGCCGACCTGTAGCAGCGCCAGCACCAAGGACGTGAACTCATGGCCGAGCGGGATGCCAGCGAACTGCACGGCGATATCAGTGCCGCTACGGCGGATTTCGAACGAAGGCTTGCGGGCATCAGTCCCATCTGTGCGCAGGCTGATCTTGTCCGACATGGCGGCGATGTCGCCAAGCACTTCGAGTAACTCCGTCGCGCTGTCGCTGGCATCGACGCTGGCCACCAGCTCGACTGGCTGGGTGACCCGTTCCAAATAGGTCTTCAGCTGGGTTTTGAGGCTGGCATCCAACATGGCAGAGCTCCAAAGCGAATTGAGGACGTAAACATGCAACGCCTGTGCAGCCACAGACGTCAACGGGAGTGATGGGGGAGGAGGCAGGTTCCGTGTATGCACCGACACGGATCGGGAAGCCCGCGCGACAGCGTCGCCGCGCGGGATGCCGCTCGTTGCGATTAGATCTTGCCGACCAGATCCAGCGAGGGCGCAAGGGTCTTCGCGCCTTCCTTCCACTTGGCCGGGCAGACCTGCCCCGGATTGGCGGCGGTGAACTGAGCAGCCTTCAGCTTGCGCAGCGTTTCAGACACATCACGGGCAATTTCATTGCTGTGGATTTCAAGCGTCTTGATCACGCCATCCGGATTGATGACGAAGGTGCCACGCAATGCCAAGCCTTCCTCGGCGATGTGAACGCCAAAGGCGTTGCTCAGGGCGTGAGTCGGATCGCCTACCAGCGGAAACTTGGCCTTGCCCACAGCAGGCGAGGTTTCGTGCCACACCTTGTGCGAGAAGTGAGTATCGGTGGTGACGATGTAGACCTCTGCACCGGCGGCTTGGAAGGCGGCATAGTTGTCAGCGGCGTCTTCGATTTCGGTTGGACAATTGAACGTGAATGCAGCGGGCATGAAAATCAGTACGGACCACTTGCCGTGCAGGCTTTTTTCGGTGACTTCGATAAACTCGCCCTTGCCGCCATCGCGGTTGACGAAAGCGGTGGTCTTGAACGGCTGAACTTGGGTGTTGATCAACGACATGGTCGAAACTCCTGAGGCTTGGGGTGGTTGGTAAGTAAAGTGGACACAGCCTAAGACGAACGTGAAGGGTGGGCAAATTGATTGATGGGATTGTATCAATAGACTCTGGCTATCGTTCAGATTTTCACCCTTTCAACGCGCGAGTCTAGGGAACCGCTCGTGACGCCACTGTTATTCTTGGCCATCTGTCCTCGCCTGGTCCATTGATGTCTTGCCTGAGTGCCTACGCGGCTTCGCTGCGGTTTTCTGTCGCGCCGATGATGGATTGGACCGATCGACATTGCCGAGTGTTTCATCGCCTGTTGGCGCCCCATGCGCGCTTGTACACCGAGATGGTGCACGCGCAAGCGGTGCGTTTGGGCGACCGGGAACGTCTGTTGGGATTTGCTCCGGTGGAGCATCCGCTTGCCTTGCAGTTGGGTGGCAGTGAACCAGCACAGTTGGCCGAGGCTGCGCGTATTGGCGAAGAGTGGGGCTATGACGAAATCAACCTCAACGTGGGCTGTCCGTCGGATCGCGTGCAGGCAGGGCGCTTTGGTGCCTGTCTGATGCGCGAACCCAGCTTGGTGGCGGATTGCGTGGCGGCGATGCGCGCAACGGTTCGGGTTCCGGTGACGGTCAAGTGTCGGATTGGGGTTGATGATCAGGACGAGGAATCGGCACTCGACTGCTTCATCGAAAAGGTCTCCGCCACGGGGTGCTCAACCTTTGTGGTGCATGCCAGAAAGGCGTGGCTGCAAGGCTTGAGCCCGAAGGAAAACCGCGAAATTCCGCCCTTACGCTACGATCTTGTGCATCGCCTGAAGACGAGTCGTCCAGCCTTGCGAATTGTCATCAATGGCGGATTGAGCTCACTGGACGCTTGCCTTGTCCAGAGTCGTCTGGTCGATGGCGTAATGCTGGGGCGGGCGGCTTATCACGATCCTTACTTGCTGCATCGATTGGATCGCGCATTGTTCGAGCCGCAGCGTGAGTTGCTGCCCCGTGTCGCCTTGTTGCAGAGCCTGCGACCGTATGTCGAAAGTCAACTGGCACATGGCGTTGCGTTGAAACATCTCACTCGACACGTGCTTGGCCTGTTTGCCGGGCAACCGGGTGGTCGGATATTTCGACAAATTTTGTCCGAGCAAGCGTCGCGTCCAGGGGCCGATTGGCAGGTATTGGAGACCGCGCTACGCGCCGTAGAACGGAATCAAGGATGCACAGCATGAAAACTGACGTTGATTCGGACTGGCTGCGCGCTCTGTCCGCTCGTGGGTCAGCGTGCGCACGGGCCGCTTTTCTGGTCAGTCCGGAAGCAGCGCACTTGGCGTCGCAGTCCGCTGCGGATAACGCCTACATGCAGTTGCATTCGGATTACTCGCTGGCGCGTGCCCAGCAACAGCATCGCGAGCTGCAGCGCGCCTTGTCGGCGGAGCTTCCCGTGATCAGCTTTTGTGGCCGCAGTGACACGCCGGATGACATGTTTCCCAACAATGTCTTCGCGACCCATCCGGGGCGCCTCATTCTCGGGCGAATGCATCATCCGGTGCGACAACGCGAAGCAGAGCGCACCGATATTGTGGCCTTTTTCACCCAAATGCTGGGGTATTCACTGTCGGATCTGCGAAGCCAGCCCGGAGACGTCGAACTGACCGGCTCGATGATCGTGGATCGCGCGCGCGGCGTCGGGTTCGCAGGCATCGGTGAGCGATGTGCGACCGCTGGCGCAGAGGCATTTGCCCGAGCGCTGGATCTGCATGCCTGTTTGTGCGTACCGCTTGCCGCTGGTGAATACCATTTGAATGTGGTGATGAGTCTGCTGGCGGGGCGGATGCTGGTGATCTGTCCCGAGGGCTTCGCGCATCCGGCGGATGCAGAGCGAATCGCCGCCTGTTATGCGCCGCACGTGCTGTATTTGACGGCACCACAGAAGAGCGCGTTTGCAGCCAATTGCCTCAGCTTGCGTGAGGACTCGGTGTGGATGAGCGAGCACGCTGTGGATTCGCTAACTGCATCGCAACGCGGGCAACTGCAGCGTTCCGGATTTGCTTTACGTACGGTCGCGCTGGATGAAATCGAGAAAGCCGGCGGCAGTCTGCGGTGTTGCGTCGCTGAGATTTTCTGAGTATTTGCTGCACTTGTTGTCCGCTTGCGCGGGATTTGCGGAGGGACTTCAGTACTGATTCACCGCTAACGGTCGAGACTGCACGCCTGTTCTGCTGCCACTTGCATGGGTAAGATTCGCCGCCTGCCATGAACTCAAAACCCTTCACTCGTTTGACGCTGTTGATGCTCGGCTTGTTCGTTCAGGTCGCTGGCGAGGCCGCGTGGGCGCAGCAGACCGCTGAGCAGGGCCAAGTGCGTGAGTCAGTGCGTCGCATAGAGCGTGAGACCGGCGGGCGAGTTCTGCGGATCGAATCGATTCAACACAACGGTCAGGATATCTATCGCATGAAGGTACTGACGCCCGGTGGGCGCGTCAGAGTCATGCAGGAGCGCCCGATGGGACGCCCGTCGCCGCGTCCTGCGATTTCTCGCCCTGCACTGCCAGAGCGGGAGCGTCCCGCGCGCGTCGTGCCGGCAGAGAGGCAGCGCGCTGCGTCGCCGAGCGATGGTGCAAACTGAATCATGCTCGCAGTCAATGTGTCCCAAGCCCTACACTGTCCTTCGACGTCGCCGTGCTGACGGCCAATAGGAGTTAATGCATGCGAATTCTGCTGGTGGAAGATGAGGCGCCATTGCGCGAGACCCTTGGCGCACGCCTGAAGCGTGAAGGGTATGCCGTCGACATGGCCTGTGATGGCGATGAAGGCTTCTACATGGGACGTGAGGTGCCTTTCGATGTGGCCGTGATCGATCTCGGTCTGCCGAAAATGTCGGGCATGGATTTGGTAAGGGCGCTGCGGGCCGAGGGCAAGAAGTTCCCCATTCTCATATTGACCGCACGTACCTTGTGGCAGGACAAGGTCGAGGGACTCAAGGCGGGTGCCGACGACTATCTGGTCAAGCCGTTCCATGTCGAAGAATTGCTGGCCCGCTTGAATGCGTTGTTGCGACGCGCGGCGGGTTGGAGCAAGCCAAGTCTGGACTGTGGTCCCATTCGGCTGGATTTGGCTGCGCAGACGGTTAGTGTCGGTGGTCAACTTGTTGACCTCACCAGCTATGAATACAAGGTGTTGGAATACCTGATGCTGCATGCCGGTGAACTGGTATCCAAAGCGGATTTGACCGAACACATCTATCAGCAAGACTTTGATCGCGACTCCAACGTGCTGGAGGTGTTCATCGGTCGCCTGCGCAAAAAACTCGATCCCGACGGTGAACTAAAGCCCATTGAAACGGTGCGCGGACGGGGCTACCGCTTCGCCATTCCGCGCGACGAATAAGCTGTCTGTCATCGATGGCAGGTCCGAATCTGTCGCTACAGGCGCGTCAATTTTGGGCTGCGGGCTTTGCGCTGGTGGCTTTTCTGGGTTTGACGGGATTGGCACTCGATCGTGCCTTCAGTGAAACCGCTTTGAGTGCGATGCGCGAACGACTTCAGACCTTCGCGCACGCTTATCTTGCCGGTTCTGACCTCTCTCGTGGCGGGCAATTGATCGTCCCGGACGTTCCGCCGGAGCCGCGATTTTTGCAGCCCGGCG
>Ga0075163_10012510_pt1 | contig 11048 bp, 9 predicted proteins | sample JI1023141ADNA_FD_71478 | JGI IMG/M metagenome (GOLD analysis project Ga0075163, IMG submission 71478) | Wastewater effluent complex algal communities from Wisconsin, to seasonally profile nutrient transformation and Carbon sequestration -... | ecosystem: Engineered > WWTP > Effluent > Algae...
GGCGAGCCGGTGCGCGCGACCCAGCAGGTGCTCGTCAATACCGACCTTCAGGCGCTGGCGTGAGGCCGCCCGCGGGTCCAGTTCGTCGCTTTGCAAACCACCGGGGGGAGAGAAGGGGAAGATGGCATACAACATCGGACTAAACGTGGTGGAGGTCGATGGCTCGGCGTCGCCGGCGATCGTCGGGGCAGCGGTGTCCGTCGGGGCCTTCAACATCGTCACTCGACGCGGCGTGCCCAACCGCCCGGCCCGGGTGACCAGCTTCGCCAAGTTCGTCGAACAATTCGGTGGATTTAGCGCCCATGGCCACGGTGCATACCTGGTCAAGGGCTTCTTCGACAACGGGGGCCAGACGGCGTACGTCAACCGCGTCGTCTCGTCCGACGCGGTCGGCGGCGCGGCGGCGTCAGTGATCAAGCTGAAGGATGGGGCGGCCAAGGATACGCTCGAGCTGCACGCGGGGTACCGCGGCGCCAAGGATCCGGGCAGCTGGGGCGACGACCTGCACATTCGGGTCAGCGCCGCGGCCGGCTCGAGCACCCGCGTGCGCGAGACGGCGCCGGCGCAGGTGCAGGGCGACGTCCTGACCGAGCCGGTCGACCTGTCGGCGCTGCCGGCCCTGTCCGTGCTGGTCGACGGCGAGAGTAGCCCGACGGTGATCGCCTTCGTGGCGAGCGACTTCAGCAACGCCACCCAGGCGACGCTGGTCGAGATCCGCGATGCGATCAATCGCCACACCACCAAGCTCGGCGCCGCGATCAGCGAGGATAAGCGCCTGGTGCTGACCTCCAACGCCGCGGTGGCGATGATCAAGAAGGGCTGGACCAGCCTCAAGGTCGACGTCGCGAACGCCAAGCTCGGCTTCCCGACGCCGATGGGCGCCGCGGTCAGCGGCATCGCGGCGGCCCGCTCCGCCACCGGCACCATCCTCGCCAGCGTCGAGGGCCTCAAGGTCGGCGACGCGGTTCGTATCGGCGACGGGACCGCCTCCGCCACCACCAAGATCCTCAGCCTCAACGCGCAGACCGGCGAGGTCGGGTTCGGACCCAAGGTCACGGACCTGCCGACCTGGGACCCGCTCAAGGTGAGCTTCCAGACCGTCGAGTTCGACCTCGAGGTCTTCCACGGTGGCACCCGCGACCAGCACCGCGTCGAGCGCTGGCCCGCCCTGTCGATGGAGGCCGACGTCGCCAACTACGCGCTCGCGCGGCTCAACGATCCGACCGCCGGCTCGCGCTTCCTGGTCGCGGTCGACGCCGGCAGCAGCAGCGGCGTCGGTGCGGACGCCCCCGCGGCCCTCACCGCTCGGCTCGGGAGCGGCCGCGACGGCACGCCCACGGTCGGCGACTTCAACGGCGACAGCGCGACCCACACCGGCTTTTACGCGTTCGATCCCTACGACGTGCAGCTGATCGCCACCGAGCGCAGCGATCCGAAGATCGTCACCGCCGGGATCGCATATTGCACGCTGCGCGGCGATTGCATGTTCATCGGGTCGGTCCCCGAGAACTACGACGTCGGGGCGATGATCGCCTACGGCCAGGCGTTCCAGGGCAAGAACGTCTATGGCGCGCTGTATGGCCCCTGGGTCGTCGTCTCCGACCCGATCGGCGTCGGTGATGGCCCGCTCAAGAAGATCCCGCCGACCGGTCATATCATGGGGGTGTTCGCCCGCGTTGAGACCAGCCGCGGCGTGTGGAAGGCCCCGGCCGGCGACGAGGCCAACCTGCTCGGTGTGCTCGACGTCGAGCGCCGCGTCAGCGAGACCGAGCATACCGCGATGGTCCGCGAGGGCAGCATCAACGGCATTCGCGTCGTGCCGCGCGCCGGCATCATCGTCGACGCCTCGCGCACGCTCAGCACCGACACCCGCTGGCTATACGTCAACGTCCGCCTGCTGTTCAACTTCGTCAAGTCGAGCCTCAAGCAGGGCCTGCGCTGGGTCCGTCAGGAGCCGAACCGGTCGTCGCTGTGGGGCGCGATCAAGTACAGCACCGTCACCCCGTTCCTGAATGGTCTGTGGCGGCAGGGCGCGTTCGGCAGCGGCACCCCGGAGCAGGTGTTCACGGTGATCTGTGACGCGAGCAACAACCCGCCGGATCAGGTCGACCAGGGCAACCTCAAGCTCGAGGTCTATTTCTATCCGTCCAGGCCGGCGGAGACGATCGTGATCGTCGTCGGCCAGCAACCGAGCGGCGCCCTGGCGGCCGAGGTCTAATCCGCGAGAAGAGAAAGGTGAGGAGGGACAAATGCCGCAAGTCGGAGATATCTGGGAGAGCTACCGCGCCAATGAGTTCATCCTGACGATCGACGGGACCCGCAGCCCCGGGGTGACCAAGATCTCGGGCCTCAGCGAGGGCGAGATCGAGACCATCGAGCAGCCGGACGGCGGCTCGGGTCGGGTCCACAAGATCGCCGCGAGCAAGATTAAGTTCGAGGCCCTGACCATCGAGCGCTACGTCGACGGCAGCCCCGAAGACAAGCGCTTCAAGGAGTGGTTTCGCTCGACCTTCAAGCTCGACGCCCCCAAGCAGGGCGGCTCGGGCGTGCGCAAGAACGGCATGATCGAGAAGCTGCACAACGGCGAGGTCGTGCTGCGCTTCTCGTTCCGCGCGGCGTGGGTCAAGTCGTCGAAATTCACGGACCTCGAGGCCGGCTCGACCAGCCTCTTCAAGCAGACCATCGTCCTCGAACACGAGGGCCTCGCACGCGAGGATTGAGACAGGAGACCATTCGATGAGCACGGCGAGCAAGCGCGAGATGGAAGTGACCCTGCCGATCGGCTTCACCGATGAGGAGGGACGGGTGCACCGCAGCGCGGTGCTACGCAAGATGACGGGCAAGGAGGAGGCGATCCTCGCGGACCGCCGAAACCAGCGCAACGGCGGGCGGCTCGTCAGCGAGCTGATCCACAGCTGCCTGGTGCGCCTCGGCGAGCTGCCGAAGAACGGCGTCAACACGGTCGAGAAGATGTACTCGGCCGACCGCAACTTCCTGCTGCTCAAGCTGCGCAGCCTGACCTTCGGGCCCGAGCTGCAGGCCAACTATACGTGCCCGTCGTGCGGTGAGCCGCTGCACGTCGTCGAGGACCTCGACGAGCTGCCGGTCCGAGGCCTCGGGGCCGGCGAATCGGCGGAGGAGATCGGCGTGGAGCTCGAGGACGGCTACGTCGACAAGGACGGGTCCGTGCATACCGCGCTGACCTTGCGCCTCCCGACCGGCGAGGACGAGTCGCAGGTCGCGCCGCAGATGCGCCAGAACGCCTCGCTCGGCAAGAACGCATTGCTCGCCCGTTGTATGAAGTCGCTCGGCGACATGCCGCGCCATCGCATGGAGGCGATCGGCCCGAAGATCATGAGCGAGTTGACGCTGACCGACCGCCGGCAGATCGACCGCGCGCTCAACCAGGCTGCGCCCGGGGTCGACCTCGTGCGCGAGCACAATTGTCATTCCTGCGGTGCGAGCTTCAAGGCGACGCTGGACATGACCCATTTTTTGGCACTGGGGTAGACCAGGAGGCCCTCCGCAAGGAGGTGTTCTTCCTGGCCTACCACCTTCACTGGTCGTGGTCCGACATCATGGATCTCGCCACCGACGAGCGCCACGCGTTCGTCAAGCTCCTGGTCGAACAGATCGAGCGGGAGAACGCCCAGATCGAGTCGCAGCGGAGGCGCTAGCAAGTCTTGGAACCGATCGCGCTACTACTGCAGGAGGTCGCCAGGACCCTCAGGCGGGGGTCCGCGGAGTTGAATCCGTGGGTGCGCATCGTCCAGCTCGAGGAGACGCTGGTCGACCGCGCGCGCGCGGCCTTCCTCGGCGACTGGTATGGCGGTCGCCTGCCGATCGAGCGCCTCGATCTGCAGATCGTGATCACCAACATCGACGCGCTGCGCGCTCGCCATGAAGAGGTGCTCGCGGCCGAGCAGCGCCGTCGTCAGGCGGCCGAGGGCCCCAGCCTGGTCGAGCCGCTGGCGGGCATGGCCGGCACGATGGCCGGCGCCGTGCTCGGCGCGGCGATGAACCCGGTCGGCATGGGCGCCGGCATCGCCCTGCTGATCAAGCTCAATGCCCGGGCGATGACCTATCTCAAATGGATCGGGCTCAGCGTGCTCGGCCCCGCGGTGCTCGGCCTCGTGCTCGGCATCGGGGTTCCGGCCGGCCTGGGCGGCAGCGGGGCGCTGGTCCACAACCAGTTCGAGAACCTGCGCCTCGGACGCGCGGCCGCCGAGGCGATCGATGCATTCAACGGGTTCATCGGCCAGATCATGGGCCCGCCCGAGGAGATCAAGAACCCGCTGATCCGCGACCTCATGGGCGTCTTCCACGGCTTCTCCGCGCTGCTGTCGCAGGTGCTCGCGCTCTACGCTTTGTTCGTGACCCGCATCGCGCCGATGGTCTTGCCGCTGGTCGATCAGATGCTGGCCCTCGGCGCGCTGGCGACCGCGACTTTCGACGTGATCGGCATTCTGGTCGAGCAGCTCAAGGCGGCGTTTCATCGGCTCTCGGACTGGCGCAGCTTGCCGCTGGTCCAGGTGTTCACCGCGCTCGCCAGCCCCTTCAAGCGGGTCGGCGGGATGTTCAAGGACCTGCTCGGCGAGCTCAAGCTGATCTTCAAGCATATCGGCGGGCAGCTCGGCGGGGTGTTGCAGTCGGTGATCGACGTCGTCAAGCGCGAGTTCGGCGCGCTCGTCACCCCTGCGAGCATGCGCCGTCATCCCGGTGGCGAGCTGATCGCCGACATCGTCTCGCGGTTCACGATCATGAAGCCGGCGCTGGTCACCCTCGGGACCTTCGCACCGGGGCCGCCGAGCTTCGCCTCGAAGGTGCTCGGCGGGGCCTACGACGCGGCCAAATGGTCGGTGAACAAGGTCGCGGCGCTCAAGGGCGGGCCGCCGCCGACCCCGACCCTGGCGCTGCCCGACCCGAAGCTGATCGAGGCGCTGCTCGGCGGTCGTCCGGCCGCGCTGCAGAGCCGCATCACGTATCGCGAGGCCAACCCCTCGGGCTTCGACGCCGCCGGCAACGCGGTGCTCGAGAGCCGCGCCGAGGAGGTGGAGGGCCCCGGCCTCGCGGAGCAGGCCGCCGAGCGGTTCCCCACCAACGATCCGCAGCTGCACATGCTCGCCGGCTTGATGACCGACGCCGAGTACGAGGAGACGCTGCGCCGGCAGATGTCGCTGGCCGAAGCGGTCGTGCCGGGCCAGCGCATCTTCGCCGGCCGGGCCGCCGCGCTGCGCCGACAGAGCGCCGCGGCCAACCAGGTGATCCTGCTGCGTGAGCAGGAGCTGCGCGCTCACCTGGCGATCGTGGTCGGCCAGGTCCTTCCACCGGCCGCGCGCACGTACATGCACGATCTGTTCACGGTCTTCGGAAAGGTCGACCAGCAGGTCTACGGGGTGCCCGCCGGCCGATCGGCCTGGCGCGCGCGCGGCGAGGACGAGATGTACCCGGTCCGCGATCTGAAGGACAGCGGCAAGCTGCGGGTCGTCATTCGCCGCGTCACCCTCGCCGGCGAGGGCGCCAGCGAATCGGCCCTTCGTGGCTTTGCGACCAAGCTGTTCGCCGCGCTGCGGACCCAGGACTACCCGGCCGATGCGCTGCCAGAAGGGATCGCCACCCCGTGAGCTTGCCGATCGGCCTGCTGCTCGACGTGGCCGCGGCGGTCCACCGCCCGGCCATGCACATGCAGCTGCGCGACATCGGCGAGGCGTTTCTCCGGCTCGGCAAGGCGCTGCAGCTACGCATGCGGCCGCTCGAGACGATGGTGCTGCGGACCCGCAACGCCCCGGTCGTCGGCTGGCGCGGCGACGCGATCACCGTGGCGATCACCCGCAGCCAGCACGGCGCACTGGGCACGCGCCACCAGCCGGTCACGCTGCGCAGCGTCGGCATGGACCCGGTGCGCGACGGCGTCAAGCAGGAGACCCTGCTGTGGGACCTGCTCGACACGATGAACGCCGTGCTCGGCGGCATCGAGGGCTCCTTTGATCGCTTCCGCGAGCCCTCGCGGGAGATGTTCAATCCGCATCGCCAGGGAGCCGGCGCCGGTGACATCTTCGGCCAGCTCGGCCTGGCGTTTCGGGCCACCCGCGAGAACCTGCCCGAGCTGCGCCGCGCCCGATACAACGTCGGCCGGGCCCAGCACCGCCTGAACGTGCACGCGTGGGCCGAGAATCACCCGGTGCATCCGCCGCTGGCGCTGGCGCTGCCCGAGCGCCTCGGCACGATCGTGCGCTGGGTCGCCGGCGCGCTGCTGGCCTTGCCCGCGCTGCCGAGTCTGATCGACGGATGGTTAGGGGCGGGCGGCAGCTTCATCCGCATCCAACTGCTCGGTATGTTCGCCGGCGTCGAGGACAGCGTGCACGGCATGTGCCGGGAGATCCTCGATGGCATGAAGAGCGGCCTGCAGGGCGCGCTGCTCGAGGGCATGTCGATGCTGTTCGTCGTCGACGAGGTGGTCACCGGCGGGCTGCGCTTCTACGGCGCCTTCGGGCTGCGCTTCGGCGAGGAGCTGCTCGTTGGTCTGCGCGGATTTTTCGGCCAGCTGACCGGCCTCGTCAATTTTTGGATCGACATCGGTCGATCGATCTGCAACGGCATCGACGGGATCCTCGGCCTCGATATCATGCCCGTGCTGATGCTCTGCCTCGGTGCGCCCGAGGCCATCCCCGTGTGGGAGATCGCCCGCGCCGCCGGCCTCGAGGCGTTCACCGTCGGCGACGCGATCGGCGTCGGCCTCGACGTCACCCGTATCGCCCTCGACCGGATGTTGCAGATGCTCGAGGTATCGCTGCTCGCGTGGGCCGTCGCCGAGGCGATGCCGACCGCGAGGATCGCCAAATTCCTGACCCGCGAGACCCTCGGCCGCCTGTGGGCCCGCGCCGCGCTGACCCCCAATCATAACTATATGCTGGGCTTTCGCCGGCGCGTCGTCGGTCTGCGCGCTGCGCTGCGGGCCGGCTCGCAGGTGCCGGCCACGCTCGGGCCCGAGGCCGCCAAACCCGACTGGCTGTTGACCCCGTTCCCGCGGATCGACGAGACCTTCTTCGGGCCCCATGGCACCGCGCTGCGACACTTTGGTCGGGAGCTGCAGACCCGCGCGGGCGCGCTCCGGACCGACCTCAACGACATCATGTTCACGGGGCAGGGCATGATGTACCGCCTCGGCGAGCGCGGGCAGCGGCTCGCCGGCGAGTACGATCAGATCGGCGACCGCGGCCTGTTTCAGCAGATCGCGCGGCAGGCCGACGCCGCCGCCAACGCTGCGTTCGGGCCGCAGCGCGCCGAGCTGCGGGCCCACGCGGCGCCGCCGGATCCGATCGCCGCGGCGATGGAGCAGTGGCTGGCGATCGGCGGCGAGCGCAGCACCTTCTCGCTGCTCGGCGCCGCGATCCCGGTGTACTTCCAGCAGCTGCAGCGTCACTGGGCCGAGCAAGCGGCGAGCGGTGATGAGACGACCGCCGTGCTGCTCCCGACCTCCCCGCACATCCTCGCCAAACACGCGAGGCTCGCCCGCATCGTCGCCCCCCACGCCGAGGTCGTCGCGGCCAACGCCCCGCTCGACGACGAGCTGGTCAGCACCCTCGCCGGGCGGCTGCGCAGCGCGATCCAGGGCGCGTATGTCAGCGGTGAGGCGCGCATGGTCGAGTTGTCGCAGCTGACCTTCGAACACGAGCACCCGGGTGCGCCGAAGGGAGGTGAGCGATGGACGAAGAAGACTTCGGCGACGCGCTGATCGGCCAGATGGGCCTGATGCTGACGCAGCTTCGTTATACTCGCCGCGCGCTCGAGGACGTCGAGCGCTCGACCGCCCGCTACGGCGGCCTCGCATTCTCGCAGGCGTTCTCCTCGGAGGGCCGCTTCGGCGCGCCGCCGCTGCAGGACGGCGCCTTGCGGGTCTACATCGTCAACATCAGCGACCTCTCGCCCGCGAGCGGCTGGGGCGGCCTGTTCGAGTCGCTGCTCGGCGGGGTCGGGCGCTTCCTCGGCGGCTTCCTCGGCGGCACGATCGGGGGGATCCTGGGCGGCTTCTCGCTGCCGTTCCTGCTCGGCAAGCTCGAGCGCACGGTCACCAGCGTCGAGCGCATCATCAAGGCCCTCGGCCTCGGCGGCGAAAAGCCCGTCAATCAACAGGTCGCCAATGCGGCCGGAGCGGCCGCCGAGCAGCCGCCCTCGACCTTGCTCGACACCCTCGGCGCCGTCACGGCGCTGCTGCGCGCCGGCGCCGGGCAATCCACCGATCAGGACGGCGTGGCCGCCAAGCCCCCCGATCCGAATTGGCTGGGACTGGCGCAGGGGCTGCACAGCGTGCTGGTCGCCGTGCGCCAGGTGGTCGACGGCCTGACCCTGTTCCTGCCGATAGCGATCGGTTCGCTGGCGGCTTTGCTGGCCCGCCTCGACACGATGAAGACCGCGGTGATCGACCTGCTGCAGTTCGCGCTGCGCAACACCTTCCTGCTGCTCGGGGTCGTGCTCGCCACGCTCGGCGAGACCCTGTCGGCCGCGGCGCGGCTGGCCGGTGACGTGCTCGGCATCCTCGGCAGCGCCGTGGAGCGGATCTTGACCGCAGGTTTTTCGATCGTGGGCAACGTGCTCGGGCTCGCCGTCAGCGGCATTCGGTTCGTCGCCGGTGCGATCTCCAACACCGTCGGCGGCCTGCTCAAGTGGGCGCTCGACGCGATGTTCGGGACCCTGGTGGTGCTCGGTGAGAGCCGACTGGTGCGCGCGCTGATCCACGCGATCCGCATCTTGCCCGCCATGCTGCCCGGCCTGGTCCGGCTGGTTCATGACAAACCATTGGCCGACGCCGCCGCCCTGACTGCGCTCTCGCAGCAGCCGATCCCGGAGCCGACCACCTCCGGCCTGCCGTCGCAGTACGTGCCCGACATGCCCAACCTGGGCCAGCTGCTGCTGCCCGCCGCCGAGGTCGCAACGCTGACCGGCGCAGTCGACACCGCGGCGCGGGGCATCACCTCCAACGTCAACGTGATCTTCGGTGAGACCCAGGGTGCGCTCTCCGACCTCGGCCGGCGCTCCCGCGCGATCGGCAACACCGACGTGCTCGCCACCAACGAGCGCCTGCGCCGCTCGGTGCAGGTCATGGAGGGCCGCGCCGCCGGCCTCGCACGCACGCTGCAGCCGGCGCGCGACGCCTCCGCGGTCGCCAGCGAATCGCCGATGGCGAGGATCGCCACGGCCTACCAGGACTGGCTCGCCGGCGGCGGCCTGCGCTCGCTGATGGGCGACCTGACCACGCACTTGCGGCAAGCGCCGTCGGAGTTCCCGCGCGACCTCGTCGCCCAGTCGCAGACGATGGAGCGTCCGCGGGCGACCGTCGAGATCGGCGATCTGCGGATCGTCATCGGCCAGCCGCCGGCGCCGGTCCAGGCCGCCGAGTCGGGCGACGCGTCGTCCCAGCGCGACGGCGGCACGGGCCTGCTGCAGCAGGTCCTCGAGGTGCTCCACGAGCTGCAAGAGCGCGGCTTACAACTCGGCCCGGGCTCCGCGCTCGCGCAGCTGACGATCTGATCTTTCGACTTATCCGACAGGGGAGGGAACGAACATGGCACGCAAGACCGGCTACCTCGCGCAGATCCTGAACACGCCGCCGCTGATCTTCCGGTTCCAGTTCAACCCGGACCTGATGTCCGAGAAGAAGAGCTACAAGTACACGCCCGAGACCAAGTTCGGCGAGTGGAAGTTCGGGCCGGACAACTTCCGCAAGGCCTCCGGCTTCATCGACGAGCTGACCGCGCTGATCAAGGACGCCAAGGAGGCCAGCGCCCTGCTGATCAACACCGCCCCGCTCAACGCGCAGGACGGCGAACATCGGGTGTTTAGCATCGACTTCAACCTCGACGCCTCGCGCCCCGGTCCGATGGACGGCGACAGCCACTACGGCGGCAGCATCGAGCCCGACCTGTGGGTGCTGCGCTCGTTCATGAACCCCTCGCTCGACCTGATCGACTTCGCCAAGGCGGTCAAGAGCGGCTTCTCCAAGATGCCTGACAAGATCAAGCCGCCCGAGTGCGACCTCGTCTATGGCGGGCTCTCGATCACTTGCGTGATGACCGACCTCAACATCAAGGTCACCGCCTTCCAGGACGACGGAACCCCGCTGCGCGCCGATGTCAGCATCACCCTCAAGGAGCAGCCGTTCGCGTTCTCGCCGATGATCGAGTTCGTCAAGCGGCAGATCGGCATCATCAAGAGCATGAACCGCAGCGGCATCGGCACCGACATCATGAGCGTCACCCCGGGCCTCAGCCTGTTCGTCTAGTTCGTTGATTTTGGTGCGCTGAAAGGAACTCGTCATGCCCGTGCTCACCACCTCTCGCTACGCCGCCTGCCCGACCTACGTCGCCGAGGACGCCCGCCGCGGCCCCCAGCCGACCCTCGGCGTGCGCGCCGCCGAGGCCCCGCCCGGCGGGCCGATCCACCAGCACCGCATCAGCGGCCTCGAGGACATCGAGTATTTGTCGTGGCGTTATCACGGCGCCAGCGAGCTCTGGTGGCGCATCGCCGACGCCAACCCGCGGGTCTACCCGCTCGACCTGCGCCCCGGCGACACGCTCGTGGTGTCGCTGGACGCCGACCCGGGCCGGGTCGAGCGCAACCGGAGCTTCTGATCGCCATGCCGGACTCATCGCCGATCGCCAGCGTCACCGTCGAGGGCATCGACGTCAGCGCCGCGCTGCGCCGCGTCGAGGTCGAGGACAGCGACCGCCTGATCGACAAGGCGACGATCTGGCTCGACGACGACGACGGCGCCGCGGCCGACGTGTTCTTCGAGGGCCAGACGGTGCTCGTCGACCTCGGCTGGTCGAACGAGCACGCGGTGCTGTTCGAGGGCCTGGTGGTGCGCGCGACCACCGAGGCCCAGCTCGGCCGCAGCGCGCGGGTCAAGCTCGTCGCCTACGACCTCGGCTACAAGCTGATGCAGGGGCCGCCGGTCACCATGGACCACGTCGGCAACCTGCGCGGCGTCCTGACCCAGATCTGCACCAAGAAGCCCTACGGCTTCACCGTCGGTGAGATCGCGCCCGGCG
>Ga0075163_10012511_pt1 | contig 11048 bp, 3 predicted proteins | sample JI1023141ADNA_FD_71478 | JGI IMG/M metagenome (GOLD analysis project Ga0075163, IMG submission 71478) | Wastewater effluent complex algal communities from Wisconsin, to seasonally profile nutrient transformation and Carbon sequestration -... | ecosystem: Engineered > WWTP > Effluent > Algae...
ACCATAATGCTGGCATTGCAGTCGTCTGGAGCATGGGATGGCAACCCATCTTGTTGTGCGCAACATCGAACCTTCGGTCGCTCAGGCCTTGAAGGAGGCGGCTGCCCGGCACGGACGGAGTGCCGAGGCCGAGCATCGGGAGATCCTGCGGGCGGCGCTCACCCGGTCGGCACGTCGCAGCTTCAAGGACGTGCTGGCCTCGATGCCCGATGTGGGGGCCGACGAAGACTTTGACTTCAGGCAGGCCTGATGTTGCTGTGCGGTACCAAGGTCATCAGGGGTCTCCGCGGTTGACGTTATCCCGATACGTCGGCGCCGTCGGCACTCCATTGAGAGTCTCGTTGGGCCGATCCCACACTGGGAGGTCCCCGTGCTTTATGACGATGGGGGCGGCTACCGACCCACAACGGCCGGTCGAGTCGAGCGAAGTTCAGCGGCAGCTGCCGGACCGGTGCGGTCGCTTGCAATTGCTTTATACAGACACAGGAAGAAGAATGCTGTGGATCGCGACCGCTGGCGCAACAAACGGAAATCCAGCTTCCACAATGTGGAACTCGACACGTCGTCGTGAACGTTCGATCAGTTCAAGCGCGGGTAAATGCAGGCCCATACCTTCTGGTTTGTCTGGTCGCTGAAGCTTCGTCGCGTTCAGAGTATTCAGTACATCCACATCCCGAACGACCTTCGCTTCACCATCAATGGGATGCTCAACGCCTAGAAGAAGACGCTTCACCTGCCCCTTTCCTGTTGTCACACGTTCAAACGCAAGACAGATGACCAAAATACACGCAAGGCCAGATACTGCAGCCACCTTTACATCAAAATCCTTCGCCTGTTGCAGAGCATGGTCAATCAGCGGATGACCAACACCAAGAATCCTGGACTGTGCGTCCTTCCCCGCAACATCACGACAGAAAGCCATCCGCTCGTACCGTCGCAATACCGACGGCAATGTCCTCCAAGCATCGGGCGTTACAAATGAGATGCCGTCTTCGTTCGCTTCAGGCCGCTTGCCATTGAGACGCAACATACTTAGGAAAAAAGGCTCCAGATCGGGAAGGTCGGCACGCGGCACCTGCTTCAATCCGGAAAGGTCGAAACTGGCAGCATGTCCAACAAGGGACACGACTGTATCTACAGCTTCTTGACCACCGAAATTCTGGGTCTTGTGATCGAACCATTGATCGAACCCCTCGCGAGGCACATCCACCCCCTCTTGAAAGAGACTCTCGAACAACCCAGGCTGGGTCATGCCTAGAACCAACTGAAGGAGATCCTCTGGTTCATCCATTGCAGCGCCAAGGTCGCGCATGATGTTTCCCAGTTTTTCTTCAAGCCTGCTCCAGATACGGGATTCGACCGTATCCGGATTGCGCAGTGAAACGACTTGTACCTGTCTGGTTTGCCCAAACCGATTGACACGCCCGACACGCTGATGCAAGCGCATGGGGTTCCACGGAAGGTCGACGTGTATTAAGCAATGACACTGCTGTTGGAGATCAATGCCTTCACCGCCGGCTTCAGTTGAAATGAGAAAACGTATCTGACCGTTGTTGAACTTTTCGGCCATATCCTCTCTAGCTACCGAAGGAGAGGCTACACGTCCATCGGCATACGTCACTCCGTTGAGTCTTCCATCCCCATTGATGAATCCAACGCTGTTCTCACCGTAACGCTGCATCAGGGCACTGAAAATTAGGGCTTGCGTTGCCTTGTACTCCGTGAAGAGAAGAACGGATTTTTCATTGAAGCGTTTATCGACGATCGCCAGAACGCGTTCTACACGGCTTTCCACCACCACATTTTCTGCTGCAAGCAACAATCTTTCCAGGTGGAGAATTTCGTCATCCATGAGCTGAAGAGAGTGCTTTCGTTCAGCTGCCATCCAGCGCCTCAAGGCATCCTGGTCGTCTGTCTCTTCACCCGACGAAACAAAATCGTTGGCATCTGACCGTAAAGTGGCAGCCGTATCCTGAATTCGATCCAGGCGTGTTCTCAAGGCGCCGCGAACGGCCGCCACTGAACTGGACGCAAGCTTCTGGAGCGCGATCAAAACCAGCATGACCTGGCCGCGCCCTTGGGAACTCAAGGTCGACGCATACGCTTTCCCAGACGCAATGAAGGTCGTCATCATTCGATAAAACTCAGACTCCTCCTCCGAGTATTGGAAGGTTTCTGGAAATTGCAAAACAGGCTGGAATAGCCTTCTACCTTCCATATCGACGACTTTCTGCTTGGCGTTCCTGATCAGTCTTTCTGGAAGCTTCTTCAGCATCGTTGCATGGGGTTTATTGGGCCCAAACGAATTAGCATCTACAAGACTCATCAGAGACCAGAATCCGAAGTCCTTCCCTCGATGCGGCGTCGCAGTAAACAAAACGCAAGAGGCTATTTTTCCCAAGCGCTCCATCTTCTCGATGAGCTGGAAGCCCAATGTCTTCCCCGTACTTTCATCGGCGTGAAGGTGATGTGCCTCATCTACGATCACCATGTCCCAGCCGGGGGCATCGAGAAGGCGTTCATGACGGTCATTGCGATCCAGCCTCATGGTCGGTAGAGACGCAACGACCTGTTGGTGGACATTCCAGAAGTCGCGCTTGCCTTGATCCAACTCTGGCTGATAGATCGACAGGCGAATGTCGAACATCTGACGCATGCGGAACTGCCACTGTTCGACGAGGGAGGCAGGCGTAAGAATCAACAAGCGACGAATCACACCGCGTGCAATCAACGGCCAAAGGATGAGGCCAGCTTCAACGGTTTTACCCAGACCGACATCGTCAGCGATAAGCAGTCGTACCGGCCACTCCCGCAAGGCACGGTGACAGACCCATAGTTGGTGAGGGAGCAGCGAAATCCTCGATCTGGAAAAAACACCCCAGGCATCATTAAGCGACGAGATTGCAGCAGCTTGCACGCGGGCAACGGCTTCGGCAGGCGAGCCTAGGATCATTTCCTCCAATGCGGCTTCCGCCGTTACCGTTGTCCGAATTTCACCGGCTAGAACCTCTTCAATACCGTGCTCAAAGCGCACAACCAGTGTTGCACCGTTGTCGACAAGAACACTGCCCTGGCCGAACGACGGGTGATGGATCTGTTTGCTGCTCACGCGAACACCTCAAACACTTCGGGATCGTCGTCCAGGATCGATGCACTACATACTTCCATCAACAGATCGTTGTCCTCCGCAAGAACAAGTAGCGGAATGTCAAAGTCGCCGCCAAAGATGGCACCGTCTTCGCCCAACTCGTCGCTCAGGACTTTCCAGATACCCTTGTTCGACTCTTCAGGCAAATAGATACCGATCGCATCGAACAACTGGAGCACCCGATTGACCGGCATGTATGCCAAATGGTGAGCGACCGGATTCACGATCACTTTGTGCCTGAGCAGCTCCCTGACTACCAGATGCACGCCAATCTTCATGGTGCGATCAATCGCAGGCGCCCCCCAACCTCCCCCCTGCAAACTCGGGTCCGCATATGGTTGCAGGAACAAGCCCGGATCGAGCTGCTGACCGGAACGGCAGTTGATCCCTTCGAAGAGATCAACATACTGATCCAGCCAGTAAGCGAGCTGATACAGACGCGGGAAGGCGTCCAGCCAGTGATCGTACTCCTGGCCAACCTGCCGATCTTCGGCAAACTGCTTCAGGATTTCCAGCCACCTGTCCCCGTGCTCCTCGGGATGGCTCTCGCATATCACTTCCCACCACCCCTTTCGCTGCATGTACTGGATAAATCCACGCGTCTGATACGAGCGCACCCGTCCCAGACGTTGGAAGGTCCCCAATGAGAAGAGCGTCATCCAGGCGCTGCGATTTAGGCTGCCGCTCTCCAGGCCCAATCCGGCCAGTTTTCCATCGGGATATAGATGATTGAGGTAGCGCTGTCGGTGCTCGGCCGACTCACGTTCCCACCATTGCTGAATTCGCACCAGTGCATCCCGGCCGCTGTAGGAAGGGGTGGGCTGAATAGGCGTAGGTTGCCACGGTTCGGAAAACAGAATCTCCGGGGCCAACATGCGCCATATATCTGTGCGCAGTTCCGACTCAAATGAAACCATCAATGGGTGTTGACACGACGAAATCTCTTCAATCCATCCCTTATGATGCTGTTTGCGCAGGTAATTCGAGACCTCCAAGCCGAGTTGCCCCTCCCCGATATAGCGCAGCGCGGCTTGTCTGCGCGTATTGTCCTCGCAATCTAGCGCCCATCGTACGAGCGTTTCAGTAGGGGCCTGCATCCGCTCACGGCAACGCATGAAGAACGCGATGGCTTCGCGCGAGTAGGCGTGATCCAACCGATTTGCCAGAGGCGCAAAGTGGAACCTCAGTTTTTCGTCAGCGTGTTCAGGCATGTCAGATGCGCACAAGACATCCTGCGGCGGACACCACCGACCGTTCTCAACCTTGAATCTCAGCTTTGATCCTGACTTGAAGGAAATCTGTGCAGTGCTGTCGTTCCGTTCAAGCTCAGCCATGAAGCGTTCCAGCGCTGCTGCAACCTCGGGTCCGCACTGTTCATTGGTACATACCGAGACGACAAGACTGTCGAGATCGAAGCTCGGAATCGTAGCCTGAAGGCCGGACTTGCGTAGCAGGTTCGCCATGAAGCGGCTGGTCAGATGGACCGAAGCAGCACTGAAGCCCGGCACTTCCCAGAGCCTTCTCAGCACATCGACACCTGACCACGTATCAGGAAGCTGCCGCAATTCACGCCCTGTCGGAACCAGAGCTGAAAACGTTCCTGGCAGCCCGTTTGGTATTGGTCCGCCACGCTCACACCATCCAATAAAGGCCTCAATAACCAACTCTCCAGCCAGTTTCTGCAGATCACTACTTTCTGCCCCTGCCAGCGTGCGTTTGCTCAATGTCTGCCAGATCGAAGCAAGGAACTGTGCAGGCGTGCAATCCATTACGAGGCCCAGTTCCGCCCGCCTTGATGCCCAAGTGTTCGGATCGTCGTGTGCTTGAAGTAGGTAGTACAGGCGCTCTCCAACCTCTCGACCGATCTCGCGCATCATCAACACGTTGCTCGATTGATTACCGGCGAGACGGCCACGACCGGCATCGAGTTGGAAGGCTCCGTTGATCACGAATCCGATCTGGTCAGACTCCCTCGTCGGAACGGTCACCCAGAGTGGAGCGACTTCACTCTCAATCACTTCACATCCGTGCGCTCCCAGCTTTAGCGCGACTGCGCCGTTTTTGGCACGCAACACCAACAGTCTGGAGATCTGGCTCGGGGTGCCGGGTATGTTTGTCTCGCCAACCTCAACACCTTCAACGGGTTTCATGGGTAGCCAGTCAATCACTCTGTTTCCGTCCTTCATATCCAGGTGAACGCTGCGCAACGCCCTGGAAAATACAGCGACCAGACCTGCATAGCTCGCAAATCGGACTACCACGTCGGCCAGATTGCCATGATCAACCGCAAGCTCAATCAAAGTCCCTCTGTACAGGCGATCTTGTGCGTACTTATTCAACAGCTCGATAGCGCGCCCTGCATCACTCCAGGGCTTTGGGAGGATCCCGCCACAGATTTCCACCTGTAAGTCGCCGCTGACGATTCGCGGTTTATCGCAGACGAGAAACACGCTCTTAAAGCCCAGCCCAAAACGCCCTGTCACCGTTTCGTCATCCGGTTTGTCTGATGCGGACAGGATCAGCATCTTCTCAAGATCGTCGCCAAAACCCGACCAACGATCCGGCAAGTTGCTCGGGCCGCGATAATTGATCAAACGCCCCCAATGAAGAGCTCGGACGTGAGAGCCGCTCGTTTGCATGACGAAGCGACGCGCGGGCTCTGGAATTTCGATTTCGGCACCGAGTGCTTCGCACCGACCTAACTCGACTGCTGCATCGTCAGCGTTCTGGAACAGCTCGAAGAGCACGCCGTCTACTTCGTACTGGAATTCAGCGAGCTTTCGGCGCAACTGCGCAAGCACGATTCGGTGTGCCTCGGGGTCGGTATCGAGGCACGCGGCGAGCTCCCTGCAACGCTTCTCGTACGTACTCCTGGCTTTGTCACAGGCTGACTGGCCTTCCTTTCGCTCATCCGCCTCCGTTAGCCGACTGTGTGCTTCTTTCAGTCTGTTGAGTTTGTCCTTCAGCGGTTGCTCAGAATGGGCGCCAAGCTGAGGCAGATAGAACCGGATGTGATCCAAAATCTTCCGACGGACAATCGCTAGCTCAAGTTGATCACTGCCATTGAGTTCATTCCACAAAGCGTCGACATGGTCCTGCTTGGCCTTGTGTATGGTTGTCAGGATAAATCGCGTCGAACGGCGGAGTGCCACGCTTAATTGGTGCCCGTCCATCCGCTCATACAGATCACGAGGAGCGAGCTGCACTAGGAATCCCAGCCCCTGCCCACGCCAGTCTTTGATTCGACGCGGCGCGCCCACCACGATCTGTTCCGGATCTTGTTCAACTGGAAACGCTTGAAGATCGCCAAGAAGGTTGTGAGCTTCAACCTTCGCGTCCGTTACAACAGTGACTACAACCTTGACGGTTTCGATCGACTGCCCAAGGACCGAACAATCTGGCCACCGCCCCTGTTCGGATGAATAGTCACAAAGCTTTTGTCGAGTATGCTCAAGCGATTGCGGCCTCAGATAGTCGCGCGCGAGTTGCTCAAGGGAACTTCCCAGCGTCGCGAGAAACGACCCCACTGCGGAACCCTTTGTCCGTGCATCCCAGCCACGGAAGTAGCTTTCCGCGAGACCGGGGGTAGCCTTGCGAAGGGTGTCCAGTCTGGCTGAATCAACAGGGTTTGCAGCGTCACGCTCGCCCTGAACGCCAGCGGCGGAGAACACCTTATCCCTGAGCGCAATTGCCTGCTCCTTGTCGAGAAGGTACTGCCGTCTGATCCCGGTAGCATCTGCACAAAGCCCCTCGGCGGGAACCCAGGCACCGTCGAGCGTGCGAAGCTTCAGCTTGGCGACATGCGATCGATCGCAGCCTGGGTTCGCATTGAAGGATTTGAGATACAGCCGATGTGCGGCCAGGGCAGCAGGTTCGCTCGAGCCCGCCAATTCGTTCAGCACATCCACGAGAACCTGAGGTTCGAGTGGTACCGTGGAGTGCTCAAGCAGGACATTCCACACTGTGTCATCCAGCCCTGCAGCCACGGTAGCGAGCAGTCGCCATGCGTGAAGACGCTGCACTTTGCACAGTGCAGGAAGCGCCTTGTTGATCTCGTCAATCGCTTCGCGAGGGAACGTGCCGACCGAGTAACTCGGAAGCTCGACCAGCATGCGCACGAGGGTCTCGAACGACCCCTTGCCTTGAGGAACAATCGTATCCAGTAGCTGGGGTAAGCGCGGGTGCTCCCTCAACGAGGAGCAGAGGCCCTTGACGGTAGTAAATCGGTATCCGGTTTCCGATGCCAATCGTTCGAGTTCGTCCTCAAGGTCAGGAACATGGATGACATTGCCGGGCTCAGCCGCCTTGCCGCTCGACAAGGGTAACCAAGGTGTCCTGCGGAGTACGGCTTCAAGCTCCAAATCACCACCTCCCAAAACATCAAGCAGCAATCGCCAGTGCTTATGGGGGGCAGCTGAGTCCAGCGCGATTCTCGCAATAACGACTGACGAAAGCTCCGGCACCCAATTCCGTTGCTGCTGGCTCAGCGCGGGATCGCTTGCCTCCATGAGTAAGCGAACCTTTCCAGCCAAATCCGTGGGAAGCTCGACATCGCCCGGAAGGTAGACCCCCTCATCTATATGCCCAAAGGTTCTGTCAGCGAACTCATGTAGAGGCAGCTTGCACCAGAGTGCCTTATCCTGGATGACCCCAAGAATCTCGGCACGCTCTTCCATTGAGAAGGAGGCAGGGTCGAGTCGAGCAGGTTCGGTTTCACTCAGATACTTGATGGCCTCATTACGATCAATCCTCCGGACATTCAAACGCGGCAGATCGCCGCTTTTCAAGAGGTCGCTGATGGAGTCGTCCAGAATCTGCCATGGCTCTACCGTCTGTAGTTGCCCCCAGAGCTTCTTCCAGGCAAGGCTGGTGTGTGGATCTCGCACCCAGAGCGGATCGTCACTGTAGCGATGAGCACGCTCGCCATGCAGCAGATAGCGCATCCCCCCGCGAATCTTCGTCCATCGCGCTCCATCGACAGCTGACCCTGCCGGCAGGTTCAAACTGTTGATGAGGTTTCGCCTGGCTTCGATTGCTCCAAAGGAGCTGCCAGACGCAGCAACACAGAGGAGAATTCCAGCTGCATCATCCGGGGAAGGAAGCCGAGTTTCCGGGCCAAAAACCGTATCTTGGTTTTCCCTTGTCAGTTGAAACAGCATCTGGTTCGGCATCGACTCGCTGAGCATCTTCAGCAGATTGGATGCAGCAGGGGTGGCACTACCTGCAGCAAACAGGGCATGCTGCTCGCGGAACTCCTCGATCTGGCGCCACGATAGTGGCTCGTCTCGACCTGTCCGCACATTTCGTGCGGCAATGACGCGTATATCCTTGTTTTGCTCCAAGAAGCTCTTGCGGCTGGCAGGATCAAGAGTATTGAGTAGCTCCCGGCAGGTAGTCATGGTAGCTACGCCGAGGGAGCGATCGTTCAGGAGCGGTTGTACAGCCTCAAGCCATCGAAATAGATCGTGCTCGCGAGGCTTGGCGTTCGACCCTTGAATGAACAAATCCTGCGGAACAAGAAGTAAATCGGAATCCACCGACCAGAGCGCCTGAAAGACGGCATCCGGTAATGATGTCGCTGAGGAAGTATCCCGGGCACCTAGCCCGATGCAACGTTGTTCGTCCAAGGCTGAGAGCGCATTGGAAAAACTCCTGGCAAACCTGCGCACTTTCCCAAGACCGCCTCTCTGCAGACCTGTGCGGAGCACACTTACCATTGCGGTCTGGACCTCGCGGTTTCGGCAATACGGCAGCCTTCCGGTAAGGCGCATCCCAAACCAGTCGCCGAGGTAGTCGAACCCAGCTTTGGAAAACAGGGCATCGACCTGAATCGACTGCACTGCGGCCAGCGTCTCGCGCTCGCCCCATTGCAGTGAGCTCTCACTAACATCAGGTGCATCGGCGTCGATCACCGTACCGTGCTCGTCGAGCGCGCTGAATATCTCCCACGGGCGTTGTGGTTCTGAAGCCGGCGGAGCCGGCATGGGAAGCAATGTCACGGCGTCACTCACCAGCGACCATGCCCCGCCACGAGCGGTGAGAATCCGCACCCAGGATCGTTTCTGGCAAATCAACGATAGCAATTTGCCTTGGGGAAGTTTGTGACGAAGCTGGTTTATCCAATCTTTGAGCGCTTGGGTAAGTTGGCGTGTGTCCGTGTCCTTCACCACATACGCTTGGGTGTAGTGCTCCAGGGCAGGTAGCAGAAGTGGAAGTACCACCTGTTCAACCAGTGCTCGATTCCATCCGTTACGTAGTGCGGACTCGCTGCTGCTGTCGGCGGATTGGTCGGCTACTTGAAACCAGTTATCCAGACCCACCACGCCTTTGCGGCCAGCATCGACGAAGAACTGCCCATGCAAGGTAATTCGGTAGTGCCGAGAGGAGTTCGGAATTCGAACGATTGATGGCTCGCCAAGCGGCAGGAAGACGGCCCATTCCATCGTGAGCTGCCCGACGTCACCGTCGATGTGACTGACGATTACCGCCCCTTCAGCGCGCGATTTGTCCTTTGCGATCTCTTCAAATCCCGTCACTGGGTTGCGGTAAAACGATCGCGGCCAGGCTGGTGAGTTTCTGAACTTGGCAAATGGCTCAACATTGCCCTCAGACGGACGATGCCTAGCCGCAACTTGGAGCCTCTGATGCGCACCGATGACCAAGCTCGCGGATTTTTCAGGTGCGTCTTCTCGCCCCAGTGCGAGACGGTTGCCCCCTTCAGACTGCTGTAGCTTGAGATGGAAACCGTGCGTGGGGTCGGAAAAGTTGATTTCCTGAAGGTGAGGAAGCATCGCGAGGACCGCCGCAAGCTGCCCGGCCAGTGACGGTTTGCGAAGGAAGTCCAGTTCCTCGCTGTTGGGTTCGCACGGAAAGCAGCGGATGATGGGACCTTTACCATCAAGCAATGCGTGCGTGCGCAGCGGCAACCAAAGAAAAAATCCGCAAGCGTCGGCAGGCTGCTTCAGGGTCGCAACCTGCTGTTCCAGCGTCTGCCACACTGCCTCGGAAACATCGTTCCAATCCGAGTGGAGGTGATCGGGGCGCTTGTTATCCCATGGGTTGATGATCTCCCGGACGACATCGCCAGAGCCGGAGAACCCCAGATAGAGAAACGCCTCACCCAGATGAAAGACGCTCTTCATTCCGAGACCGAACTTGCCGATCGTCGACGCATCGCCAGCCTTGCTATTAATGCCGAAACTGCGAATTGCTTCTCGATCTTCCGACTTGAAGCGTCCGTTGTTGAAGAACCACAAGGCAGGCCCAGTCGTCAGCGGGTGATCCGTGTCGTCGGGGAAACCGGGGTGTTGGCCAAAAACGATCCGTGTCGCCTGCGCATCATCCGCGTTCTGGACCAGTTCCTTGATGACAGGAAAGCCACTGTCGTAACGGTCGCGTAGGTTGTCCGCAATCAGGTTGATGATGCTGGATTCGTAGCCACTCATGGAAAAGTTCCTAGACCGCGTGTGCGCAAACTGACAGCTGGTGGGGCACCCAGGATGGATGCAAGATATATGTCGCTTGACTCATTCTTCTTGAAGCACCTGACAGGGTCAAGTTGGTTCTTGCGGTCCTATCCCACGCCATCCTTGCCTTTAACCGATCGACCTTCTGCTTGCCCAGAGCTGGACCAAGATGATGACCGATCGTCAACTATGGAACTGAAAGGCATCCGTGGATCGGGGACTGCACACCTTTGGACTGAGGTGGGTGATCGGCCGTGGAGGCCGATCAAGAGGCGAGCGTCACGACAGCGACAGCGGCAGGTTAGTTAGTGGAGCAGTCGTTGATCTGACCGCCTCGGCCCGCAGGTCAACGGCCGCTGATGGCCGAAACCCGTCATAACAATCCCAGTGATCAAAACCCCCGCAATCCTCCCACCCCCCACCCCAACCCCTCA
>Ga0075163_10012512_pt1 | contig 11048 bp, 6 predicted proteins | sample JI1023141ADNA_FD_71478 | JGI IMG/M metagenome (GOLD analysis project Ga0075163, IMG submission 71478) | Wastewater effluent complex algal communities from Wisconsin, to seasonally profile nutrient transformation and Carbon sequestration -... | ecosystem: Engineered > WWTP > Effluent > Algae...
GGCGGCGTGGCGGGGGCGTGGCGGGGGCGTGGCGGGGGCGTGGGGGGGGGCGTGGCGGGGCGCGAGGGGGTCTGCCGGGTCACGGGCGGCCGTCGGCGGGCGCCTCATCCGGCGCTTTTCATAAGTGCTGGCAAAGTGGGATGCCAAAGCCCAGTGGGTGGTTTGGTGCCCCCAAATGTCGTGTGCAGCACCCCGGCGATGCAGCGCATGTGCTGAGATTGTGCCCGGCGATCCGGGCCGGACAATTGCGGTTGACATACTTTGTCGGCGAATGTACGCAGGATGTGCTCGCTTCAGAGTATCTACAGACGGATCCAAACCCGAGAAACGACCCCGAGGACCGCGCTCCGGCGCCATGTCCGCGGTAATTGACACTGTCACATACGGCGCCTGGACGGCCGTGTGTGGCGGCGAGGACGGCGGCGCGGCCCCTGGACCGGCGCGCCCCGGTGTCCGCCGCGCGCGTGCGCGGCGTCATCCTCGTATGTGAACACCTGTCTTTCGGGGCAGGTGTCGACATTCTTTCGCCCGTCCACCGACAGGAAGCCGACCATGACCCACGCTGGAACCATTCGCCGCACCCTCCTGCTTTTGCCGCTGACCGCCGCGGGCCTCGCGGCCCCGGGCTGCTACGACGGTATGGACGGGCCCGGGCCCGACGCCGTGGCCGATGAGCTCGCCGACGCCCGCGTCCCGCTCGCGCTCGGCCACGAGGAGCTGTTCGGGGCCGACGTGACGCCGCCCCCGAACGAGGAGGACGCGGCGAGCGAGGACTTCTCCGCGCCGCCGGAGGACCCGGAGGCGATCTACGGCGGCACGACCACGAACGTGTGCGGCTGGCCGTCGACGGTCGAGCTCGGCGGGGCCTGCAGCGGCACGCTGGTGCACCCGCAGGTGGTGGTCTACGCGGCCCACTGCGGCGCGAGCTACAGCAAGATCTACTTCGGCGAGAACTATCAGGCGCCGGGCAAGACGGTGACGCCGAGCGCGTGCACGGTCTACCCGGGCGGCGGGCCCGGCAGCGGCAACGACTGGGCGGTGTGCAAGCTGTCGACGCCGGTCACCAACGTCCCGATCACGCCGATCCTGATGGGCTGCGAGACGGCGATCCTCAAGCAGGGCCAGGCGGTCACGCTGGTCGGCTTCGGCAACGCCGACAACGGTCCGTACGGGATCAAGCGCCAGGTGACGACGACGATCAACAGCGTCAACGCGAACACCAACGAGGTGTCGATCGGCGGCGGCGGCAAGGACACCTGCCAGGGCGACTCCGGCGGGCCCGCGTTCGTGCAGCTCGCCGACGGGACGTGGCGCGTGTTCGGCATCACCTCGTACGGCGGCGCCTGCGGGACCGGCGGCTGGTACACGCAGATCCACCGCGGCGCCGCGTGGCTCGAGGCGACCACCGGCGTCGACATCACGCCGTGCCACACCGCCGCCGGCGTGTGGAGCCCGACCGCGACCTGCGGCAGCTTCCCCAAGGCGCCCGCGACCGGCGGCGGCACGTGGGCCGGCGGCTGCAGCGTCAACGCGGTCGGCGGCCTGAGCAGCACCTGCGGCGCGGCCTACAACGGCCAGGTCCCGCCGCCGCCGCCGCCCGCGCCCGCGCCCGGCTGCGTCGGCTGCACGACCTACCCCGGCTCGCTCAGCGGCGCCGGCGACTACGACCAGCAGCCGAACGGGTCGTACTACCAGTCGCTCGCGGCGGGCGTGCACGAGGGCTACCTCGTCGGCCCGGCGAACGCGGACTTCGACCTGTACCTCTACAAGTACCTCAACAACACGTGGACGCTGGTCGCCAAGGCCGAGACGGCCGGATCGAACGAGACGATCAAGTACAACGGCACGGCCGGCTACTACGCGTGGACGGTCGAGTCGTACAGCGGCAGCGGCAGCTACAACTTCTATCTCAAGAAGCCGTGAACGCGGCTGGCCCCGGGGACATGTCCGCGGGGCCAGGTCGTGCTCGCCGCGGCGAGCGGCGCTCAGCAGGGGCAGCCGTGGTACGGGAACGAGAACGACTGGGCGACGCCGCCGGGGGTGCGGGTCTGCAGCTGGTAGCCGCCGTCGGTGACGGCCTCGAAGGTGCCGTCGCGCTCGAGGTCCATCACGGCCAGCGGGGACAGGAAGCCCGGCGCCTCGTGGGCGACGAGCGCGGCGCCGTCGAGCGTGAAGAGGACGGCGACCTGGGTGGTGAAGTAGTCGCCGCAGCCCTGGTCGCCCTCGCCGACCTCGACGTTGACGAGCGTGCGGGCGCCGCCGACCTCGGTCCAGCGGGTCACGCGGAGGGTGCTGCGCAGGAACTGTGACCACGGCGGGAGGTCGTCGAGCTCCTCGTAGGCGCTGTGCTCGGCGACGAAGGCGTCGTACTCGGCGCGCAGGGCGATGACGGCGGGCTCGGTCTCGAGGACGTCGAGCACGCGCGCGGCGAGCGGGCCGTCGCCCTCCTCGGGGACCGGGGCGAACACGGCCGGGGCGGGGAGGTCGGCGCGGCGCGCCCACAGGCCGTTGCAGCGCGGCGCGCCCTGGATCTTGCCGAGCATCAGCGTGGTCTCGTCGAAGACCTGCTTGCGCAGCGCGAGCAGCTGGGCGGCGTTCGGCTCGCCGTGGTCCTCGCTGTAGTCGTCGCTGTAGTACATCTGGCCGTTCTGCTGGCCGTAGATCGACATGGCGCCGACCTGCGCGGTGCAGGTGCCACCATCGGCGCCGTAGACGACGACGCGGGCGTCGATGAGCGGTCGCAGTTGCTCCGGCAGGCGCCCGGGATCGACGGCCTTGCTGGCGGCGATGCCATCCTCCAGCGGGTGGCCGCGCAGGCGACCGTGGGCCCACGCGCGGTCGGCGTCGGTGGCGAGCACGAGCTGGCGCGCATGCACGAGCATGCCGGCGCCGGCCTCGTTCGCGGGCGTGGGCGTGGGCGTGGGCTCGGGGGTGATCGTGGGCTCGGGGGCGATCGCGGGCTCGGGGGTCGCGGGTTTCGGCGGGGTCACGGGCGCGAGCTCGGGACAGGGCGCGGCGAGCGTCGGCACGGTGACGATGACCGGCTCCGGCGCGGGGGTCAGGGCGATGTAACCGATCGCGGTCACCAGCGGGGCGAGCAGGATCGTCGCGTAGATCAGGGTGTCTGTGGTGGAGCGGGCCATCGCCGGATCTACGCCGCAGGCGCGGCGGTCTAGTCCACCGTCACCGCGGCGCAGGCCCGGCCGCGAAGCCGGGCACGAGCGTGGCGAGCAGGCGCGCGCTGTCCTGCACGCCCTGTCCCGAGAGCCAGGTGTCGGCGCGCTCGCGCCAGGTGGCACCCTGCGGGCCGGGGAGCTCGCCGCGGCGGCGCCGCGCGGCGGCGGCGTAGAGCGCCATGCCGGCGGGCTCGCAGCCGGCGATCGCCTCGGCGAGGTGGGCGTGCGCGACCGCGATGTCGCCGCGGCGGGCGGCCGCGCCGGCGCGCAGCAGACGGGCGAGGGCGTCGCCCCACGCGGTCCGCTCGGCCTCGATCGCGCGGGCGTCGGCGAGGACGCGGCGCTCCCAGTCCGGCGCGAGGTCGGCGGCGGCGAGGGTGCAGCGGCCGCGCAGGTGCAGCGCCTCGACGCGCACGAGCTGGATGCGCAGCAGGTTGCCGAGGTCGGGCCAGCGGTGGCGCAGGCGCTCGAGCGCGGCCCAGGCGTCGCCGCGGTGGAGGTCGAGGTCGCAGCGGGCGTGCAGCTGCCAGTAGTGCTGGACCTGCATGCCGCGCGTCGACCAGCGGCGCGCGGCCTCGTCGATGCCGGCCCGGGCCTCGCCGGGGGCGCCGCGCGCGAGCCACCACAGGTGCGTGGGGCCGTTGTGGAGGCTGGCGATCAGGTAGAGGTTGCCGCGGCGCTCGGCGTCGCGCAGCAGCGGGACCAGGCGCTCGCCGACGGCCGCGAGCTCGCCGAGGTAGATCTGGGCCTGCAGGCCGAACAGCTGGGCGTTGATCAGGTCCCACGCGCCGTCGGGGCAGCCGCGCAGCAGCGCCTCGGCGTCGCGGCACGCGGCCGCGGACGCGGCGAAGCGGCCCTCGAGGTAGGCGGCGATGCCCGCGGTCATCGCCACGGTCCCGCGCGCCTGCGGCTGGTCGAGGCGCTCGGCGAGGGTCCGCGCGGTGTGCAGCAGCCGCGCGGTGCGCCGGGCGCTGCGGGCCCCGCCGACCGCCGAGAACGCGGTCTCGCCGGCGAGCGCCCGACACACGCGCAGCGGCTCGCCTGCCCGAAGGGCCAGGCGCAGCGCGAGGCTCTGGAACTCGCCGGCGGCGAGGTCGTCGACCATGCCGAGCCCCGACGCGCCGACCGACCAGGCGACGTCGGCGCGGCGCAGCAGCTCGCCGGGGATCGCGGCCTCGGGGCGCTCGACGAAGCGCAGGCCGCCGAGCGCGAGGGCGAGGCGGTGGCGGACGAGCGACAGCAGCGCGCGCCCGCGGGTCGGCGACAGCTGCATGCCGACGCTGGCGAGCACGCGCTGCAGCACGCCGATGCCCTCGTCGATCTGACCGCTGCGCAGGCGCTCGAAGCCGGCGCGGCGCAGCAGGTCGAGCGCGGCCTCGCCGTCGTGGATCGCGGCGGCCCGCTCGTAGGCGTCGGCCGCCTCGACGCCGCGGCCGTCGCTGGCGAGGGCGTCGCCGAGGAGCACCTCGAGGCGCGGACGGTCGTGCGGCTCGGCGTGGGCGAGGGCGACGCGGTAGAGCGCGGCGGCGCGGTCGAAGGCGAGGGCCTCGCTGGCCAGGCCGGCGGCGAGCAAGGCGTGCCAGGCGGCGCGCGCGGGCTCGCCGGCGGCCTCGAAGTGGCGGCGCAGTCGCTCGTGGTCGGGCTCGTCGGCGGCCGCGAGGGCCTCGGCGAGGGCGCGGTGGATCGCGCGGGCGCGGGCCGGGTCGAGCGCGGCGACGACGGCCATGCGCACGCGGTCGTGGAAGGTGTCGACGGTGCTGCGGCCGTCGACCCGGTGGGTGCGCAGCAGGTGCTCGCGGCGCAGCAGCGCGACCGTGGCCGATGGATCTTCGAGGTGACCGGCGACGGCGGCGGCGAGGGGCGGGTCGATCGGCTCGGCGGCGACGGCGACGACCTCGAGCAGCGCGCGCGCCGGCGGGCCGAGCTGCTCGAGGCGCAGCGCGAGCACGGCCTCGAAGCTCGGCGCGTCGGCGAGGGCGTGCGGGTCGGCGGCGCCGCGCACGAAGTGACACAGCTCGGCGATCACGAGCGGGTTGCCGCCGGACTCGCGGGCGATCGCGGCGGCCTCGGCGACGCGCGGCGAGCCGGCGAGGCGCAGGCGCGCGAGCTCGGTCGCCTGCGCCGGCGCGAGCGGGTGGACCTCGATGTCGACGCGGGCGAGCTGCGGGTGCGGCGGGAGGCCGGCGCGCAGCATCGGCACGCAGCCGGCCTCGACGCGATAGCCGGCGATCAGCAGCAGCGCCGGCGGGTCGGGCGGCGTCAGCAGCTCGCGCAGCAGCGCCGCGCTGTCGAGGTCGCCCCAGTGCAGGTCGTCGAGCGCGAGGACGACGGGGCCGGCGGCCGCGAGGCGGCCGAGCAGCGCGCGCAGGGCCTCGAACGCGCGCTGGCGCTGCTCGTGCGGGGCGAGGTCCTCGTCGTCGGCGCCGAGGCGCGCGATCGCGGGGACGCGGCGCAGCACCGGGAACAGGCGGGCGAGCGTCGCCAGCTGCGGCGAGCACAGCCCGCGGACCTCGGCGTCGGGGCGCTCGCGCAGGTGGCGGGTGAGCGCGTCGATCATGCCGTCGACGGCCTTGTACGGCACGCTCTCGCGCTCGCGGCAGCGACCGGCGAGGATCAGCGCGACGGCGTTCGGCTCGCGCGGGGGCGCCTTCGCGTCGCTCGCCGGCGACGATCCGGGGTCGACCGCGGCGGGCCACGCCGGCGCGACGCGGGCCTCGAGGTCGGCGACGAAGCGGTCGAGCAGGGCGGTCTTGCCGAGGCCCGAGGCGCCGTGCAGGCACACGAGCGCGGCGGCCCCGTCGCGCACGCCGGCGAGCGTGGAGTTCAGCGTGGCGAGCTCGACGGACCGGCCGATCAGCGGCCCCGGCAGGCCCCCGGAGGTCGCGGGTCCGCGGGAGGTCGCGGGCCCGCGGGTCGTCGCGTCGCCGGGGTGCGCGTGCCCGGCGTGGAGGAGCGCGAGGATCTCGTCGTCGCGCGGCCGGTCCTCCGGGTCGCGCGCGAGCAGGGCCATGCACAGCGTCGCCAGGTCGGCGGGCGCGTCAGGGTTGCGCGCGCGCACCGACGGCGCGTCGGCGTGGATGCGCTGCCCGAGCATCTCGAGCAGGTTGCCGGTGAACGGCAGCTCGCCGGTCAGCGCCTCGAACAGCATCACGCCGACGCTGAACCAGTCGGAGGCGGGGCTCATCGGCTTGCCCGCGGCCTGCTCGGGCGCCATGTACTCGACGGTCCCGACGATCTGCGCGTCGACGCTGCGCCGCGCCCGGGTCTCGGCGACGAGCCCGAAGTCGAGGATCACGACCCGCCCCGCCGGCGTGACGAGCACGTTCGACGGCTTGAGGTCGCGGTGCAGCATGCCGTGCCGGTGGAGCTCGACGACCCCCGCGACCAGCTGCTGCAGCGCCGGGCGCAGCCGCGCGCTCTCGGCCGGCGCCCGCCGCTCGCGCGCGACCCCCTGCTGCACGAGCGCGGCGAGGTCGTCGGCGGCGATCAACGCGGTGCGGTCGAGGCCATCGATGCTGCGCCGCTCCGAGGTCGCCCGCCGCGGGCCGCCGCTGACGCCCTGCAGGAAGTCGACGCCCTCGACGAGCTCCATCGTGAAGCACCACTGCTCGCCCTCGGACACGAGGTCGTGCAGCCGGGCGAGGTTCTCGTGGCGGACATCGGCGAGCGCCCGAAACTCTCGCTTGAACCGGTAGAGGGCCTCGGGCGACAGCTCATGCAGGGTCTTGAGCGCGACGCGCTCGCCGCGGTCGCGGTCGAGGGCCTCGTAGACCACGCCGTAGCCGCCGGCGCCGAGGCGGCGCAGCAGTTGATAGCGGGCCGGCGCGACGAAATCCGGGCCCGGCGGAGATCCGGACGGCATCCGCGGGCATTGTAACACTCCGGGCGCGCCGGCTGGCGGCGCGCTGATGAAGCCTCGCCCCGCGCCCTCCGCTCACGCGACCCGGCCCATGAAGCCGCGCGCCGCGTCATCCGATCGCGCCAAAGCTAGCCCTTGACCCCGCCCGCAGTGAGCCCCGCGACGAGGTGCCGCTGCGCGACGTAGAAGAGCAGCATCACCGGCAAGGAGACGAGCAGCGACCCCGCCGCGAACTTCGGCCAGTCGGCGCTGAACTCCGAGATGTAGCGCTGCAGGACGACCGGGAGGGTGTACAGCTCCTCGCGCCCGAGCATCGTGTGCGCGAGCACGAACTCGTTGTACGCGCTCATGAACGCGAACAGGCCCGTCACCGCGATCGCCGGGCGCGCGGCGGGGAGGACCACGCGGATGAACGCCGCGAAGCGGGTCGCGCCGTCGACCATCGCCGCCTCCTCGAGGTCCTTCGGGATGGTCTCGAAGGCGCCGCGGAGCTGGAAGATGGCGAACGGGACCGAGGTGGTCGCGTAGCACAGGATCAGGCCCGAGCGGGTGCCGAGCAGGCCGAGCGCGTCGAGGATGAGGTACAGCGGGATCGCGCTGGCGACGGCGGGGAACATCTGCGTCGCCAGCAGCGTGCGCAGGCCGGCGTCCTTGCCGACGAACTCGAAGCGGGCGAGCGCGTAGGCGGTCGGGACGGCGATGAGGATGCCGACCGCCGCGGTCGCCAGCGAGATGACGAGCGAGTTGAGCAGCTGGACGCCGAACAGCCAGCGCTCGGGCTCGCCAGGGGACTTGAGCGTGCTGCCGACGACGCCGCGCAGGTGCTCGAGCGTCGGCTCGATCGGGATCGGGAGCACGCGCGGCTCGAGGTCGGTGGCGCCGGAGAACGCGAGCGACACGACCCACAGCACCGGGTAGAGCGCGAACGCGACGGCGGCGATCAGCAGCATGTGCGCGCCGATCGACTCGAGGAGGCTGACCTTGCGTCCGGGGGTGGTGGCGATCATCGGCGGGGCTCAGGGGTTCTGCGGCGCGTGGTGGGCGGCGGCCTCGGCCGCGGGCGAGAGGCGGGCGGCGAGGCGCGCGGCCCGGTAGTCGCCGATCCACGCCGGGAGGCGGGTGCCGACCATCAGCAGCAGGAAGATGAGGACCGAGTAGGCCGCGGCGTAGCCGTACTGGGCCTCGCGCGTGAAGGCCCAGCGGTAGGCCTCGGACACGAGGATGTCGGTGGTGCCGTCGGGGTCGCCGCCGGAGACCAGGAACACGACGTTGAACATGTTGAAGGTCCAGATCGCGCCGAGGGTCACGGCGGGGGCGAGCGCGGGGCGGATCAGCGGGAGGGTGACGAGGCGCAGGCGCTGCCAGCGGGACGCGCCGTCGACCTCGGCGGCCTCGAGCACGTCGGCGGGCACGGCCGTGAGCGCGCCGAGCGTGACGACCATCATGAACGGGAAGCCGAGCCACACGTTGGTCGCGACGTTGGCGGCGAAGGCGGTCGAGAAGTCGGAGAACCACGCGATCGGCTCGAGCGAGGTGCCGAAGACGTCGTTGAGGCCGTGGATCATCCCCGTGATCGCGCCGAACTGCTTGTTGAACATGCCCTTCCACGCCAGCGCGGTGACGTAGCTGGGGACCGCCCACGGGATGATCAGCAGCACGCGGTACATCGCGCGCAGGCGCAGGGTCGGGCGCGACAGCACGAGGCCGAGCGCGAGGCCGATGCCGAGGTGGAAGAACACGTTGAGCACGGTCCACGCGATCGTCACCAGCAGCACGAAGTAGAACGAGCCGCTGATCAGCAGCGGGCCGCCGCGCGCGGTCAGGATCTCGACGAAGTTGGTCAGGCCGATGTAGTGGCCGCTGTCGGGGCGGCCGGCGTAGAGCGAGGTCAGGGCCCCGAGGATCAGCGGCAGCAGCACGAGCAGGCCGACCGCGAGCACGCTGTGCGCGACGTAGCGGTAGGCCGGCAGCGAGCGGCGCACGGCGGCGCGGACGGTCGGGTCGCTGGCGCGCTGGACCAGGCGAACGGCGCCGAGCAGGAGCACGAGGCCGAGGACGATCAGCGCCGGCGTCGGCGAGGCGGGCGCGGGCGGCGGGCGGCGGACGTCGTCGAAGCGAAATTTGGCCTCGGCGAGCGCGTCGGCGGGGCTGGCCTGGCCGCGCAGGACCTTGCGGATCGCGCGGTTGGCCGGCTCCCAGGTCGCGCGCATCGCCGGGGTCGAGGGCATCGGCACGGCCGTGCGCGCCTGCGCGGCGAAGCCGGCGAGCAGGGCGTCACCTGGCGGCGGGGACAGGTCCGAACGGGCAGACAGCGCGCCGGCCCGGCGCTGGCGCAGGTCGGCGGCGTCGCGGGCCGCGAGGTGGCGCGCGAGCGCGACGGCGTCCGCCAGCGCGGCGCCCTGCGGCGAGAGCATCACGCTCTCGACGGTCAGCGGCGGGCGCATCGGCCGGCCGCTGGCCCGCACGCGCGGCAGCGGCACGACGCTGTAGCGCAGGTCGGCGCCCTGCAGGTTGCTGGCGAGCCACGGGCCGCTGATCGCGAACGCGGCGCGGCCGCTGCGAAACAGGTCCTGGACCAGCGCGCCGTCGGCGTCGCCCGGGACCGCGCCGCCGTCGACGAGCCGCCGCGCGAGCTCCAGCGAGGCCTCCGCCTCCGCGCCGATGAAGCCGAACTGCTGGTCGTCGGTCAGCATGCGCCCGCCGAACGCGAGCAGCAGCGGCATGTGGCCGTACGCGCCCTTGACCTCGTAGGCGAGCGGGTACACGCCGGCGGGCAGCGTGGGCGCGAGCTCGGCGATGCCCTCGAGGTCGGCGGGGATCCGGTCGGCGGCGACGAGGTCGGTGTTGACGTAGAGCGCGACCGACTTGAGCGCGAGCGGGACGCCCCACGCGACGCCGTCCTGGCGCACGGCGTCGAGGGCGTTGGGCAGGTACGCGGCGTCGGCCTCGAGCGCGGCGTCGGCGGGGCCGAGCAGGCCGCGCAGGCGGTAGTCGCCGATGCGCTCGTGCGAGTCGATGAACAGGTGCGGGCCGTCGCCGAGCGGGATCGCGGCGCCGAGCTTGCTGCCGAAGCTCTCGTGCGCGACCTGCAGCAGCTCGACCTTCGCGCCGCCGGCGGCCGTGTACGCCTCGACGGTGGTGATCAGCGCGTCGAGCTCGGCGTCGCGGTAGGCGTGCCACAGCCGCACCGGATCGGCGGCGCGGGCCAGCGCGGGCACCAGGCACAGCAGCGCGAGCAGCAGGGCGCCGGGCGTCCGGGGCGGCGGGGCGAACATGCGCGCAGCATATCGGAGAGCCGGGCCCGCTTGCATGGGCAAGCTTCGGCGGGCGCCGCGAGCCGACCGGGCCGCGCCGCGGGCCGACCGGGGCGACGGGCTGGGCGAGGCCGTCGGTCAGGGCATGCGGCGGGTCGGGCGTGCGGGTCAGGCCGGGGCGGCGTGGGCCTGCAGCAGGGCGAGGAAGCGGGACACGCCGAGCCGGCGGACCAGCACCGGGTCGCGGTGGCGGCCGCGGAGGAGCTTCCGCGTGGTCTGCACGGCGCCGTGGCTGTTGATGTCGGTGACGATCACGACGACGTCGCAGCGCTCGACCAGGCGCTCGAGGTCGGCGGTCGCGTGGCCCCGCATGTGGCCGGTGTGGTGCTCGACCTCGTGGCCGAGGTCGTGGGCCAGGCGCTGGTACGACTGCTCGCTGCGGTCCAGGCCGCCGATGATCCCCACGCGCATGCTCCGGTCCTCCGTGACCAGAAGTTTGTTCATTATAGTGAAATTGTCAAACCGCGAGCCGCCGCGCGGGCGCGCGCGAGGCCGCGGAGCGGGGTCCGAGGCCGGTTCCGGGGGGGTATGGGGTTCGCTGCGCGGCGCGTGACGGCTCCGGCGGGGTTGACGCCGTCGACGCCGCCGGCTCGGGCCCCTCCGCGGTGGAGGAGCCTTCACTTCAGTGAACGTGTCAGCCCTTCCAGTGCGGGGGCAGGGTCTTGTCGTGGTAGGGCAGCTCCGCGACGCGGCGGGCCC
>Ga0075163_10012513_pt1 | contig 11047 bp, 9 predicted proteins | sample JI1023141ADNA_FD_71478 | JGI IMG/M metagenome (GOLD analysis project Ga0075163, IMG submission 71478) | Wastewater effluent complex algal communities from Wisconsin, to seasonally profile nutrient transformation and Carbon sequestration -... | ecosystem: Engineered > WWTP > Effluent > Algae...
GAGGAGGACGCGATCATCTCCGACGCGCTCAACCACGCGTCGATCATCGACGGCATCCGGCTGTGCAAGGCGGAGCGCCATCGCTACGAGCACGACGACCTGAACGACCTCGAGGCCAAGCTCAAGGCGACGCAGGGCAAGCGGCTCCGCATGATCGCCACCGACGGCGTGTTCTCGATGGACGGCGACATCGGCCGGATCGATCAGATCTGCGATCTCGCCGAGAAGTACGGCGCGCTGGTGATGGTCGACGACAGCCACGCCACCGGCTTCGTCGGCAAGACCGGCCGCGGCTCGGCGGAGATGCGCGGCTGCCTCGATCGAGTCGACGTGTTCACCTCGACCCTCGGCAAGGCGCTCGGCGGCGCGAGCGGCGGGTTCACCTCCGGCAAGCGCGAGATCGTCGACCTGCTGCGCAATCGCTCGCGGCCGTACCTGTTCTCGAACACGCTGGCGCCGCCGATCGTCGCGGGCTCGATCGAGGCGATCCGGTTGATCAGCGAGTCCACCGCGCTGCGCGACAAGCTCGAGGCGAACACGCACAGGTTCCGCGAGGGCATGACCAAGGCCGGGATCGCGATCCGCCCGGGCACCCACCCGATCACGCCGGTGATGCTGGGGGACGCGAAGCTCGCGGGCGAGATGGCACAGCGCCTGCTCGGCCACGGCATCTACGTCATCGGGTTCTCGTTCCCGGTGGTCCCGAAGGGCCAGGCGCGGATCCGTGTCCAGCTGTCGGCGGCGCACTCGTCCGAGGACGTCGATCGCGCGATCACCGCGTTCACCGTGGTGGCGCGGGAGCTGGGCGTCACCAAATGAAGCCCGACGCGATCACCGCGAGAATTCGCGAGTCCCTGCCCGACGCCCAGGTCGAGCTCAAGGACCTGACCGGCACCGAAGATCACTGGGAAGCCCGGGTGATCTCCGCGGCCTTCGAAGGCAAGTCACTGATCCAGCGTCACCGGATGGTGATGGCGGCGCTCGCCGAGGAGATGAAGGGGCCGATCCACGCCCTGACGCTCGACGTCAAGACGCCCGCCGAAGTCCCTTGAGCACGCCGGTGCGCATCGCGAAGCCGTCAAATCGTGATGCGCTGCCGGGGGTTTCCGTGTGATCGTTAGCGTCTGAACCGATGGGTGCGGATGTCGCCGCGGAGGAGCAGTTCGGCCCGTACCTCGTGTACGAGCGGCTGGGCGTGGGCGGGATGGCCACGGTCCATCGCGCCCTCGAGCGCGGCATCGAAGGCTTCGAGCGGATCGTCGCGCTCAAGCGCCTGCTGCCGCACCTCGCCGAGGACGCGAGCTTCATCAAGTCGTTCGTGCGCGAAGCCAAGCTGGCCTCGCTGCTCAACCACCACAACATCGTCCAGATCTACGAGCTCGGTCGCGTCAGCGCCGAGTACTTCATCTCGATGGAGTACATCGACGGGCGCGATATCCGTCGCATCCTCCGCCACGCGCGGAAGGTCTCGGGCGCACCGCCGATCCACGTCACCGTCGGCATCCTCCTGCAGCTCGCCGAGGCGCTCGACTACGCGCACACCAAGGCCGACGACGAAGGCCGGCCGCTCGGCCTCGTCCATCGCGACATCTCGCCGTCGAACCTGATCGTCAACCCGGCGGGTCACCTCAAGGTGATCGACTTCGGCATCGCGCGCGCGCAGTCGGCGCAGCTGCGCACGCAGACGGGGCGAGTGAAGGGCAAGATGGCGTACCTGGCGCCCGAGGCGATCAGCAGCGCCAAAGATCTCGATGCGCGCAGCGACCTGTGGGCGGTCGGCGTGATCGCGCACGAGCTGCTCACGGCGCGGCCGCTGTTCGCGCGCAAGAACGAGTACGAGACGCTGCTCAAGGTCCAGCGCGGCGACATCCCGCCGCCGTCGAAGTTCAACGAGGGCTGCCCCGCGGAGATCGACGCGCTGGTGATGAAGCTGCTCGCGCGGGATCCAGATGCACGCTTCCTCGATGCGGCGTCGCTGCGCGAGGCGCTCCTCGACGTTCGTGGCGCACTCAAGCTGGCGACCGGCACGCGCGATGTCGCGACCTGGCTGACCTGGGCGTTCTCCCTCGAGACGCCCGGCGGCTTCGCCCTCACCACCGCCGATCGCAGCGGCGCCACGTCGGGTGCGTTCGAGCTGTCGCGCGCGGTCTCGCTTCCGGGGACGTCCGCCCACGTCACGCCGACGCCGCATCCTCGCAAGACCAGCGACGAGGACGAAGCCGTCGAGATCGCGTGGGGCGGCGGCGAGGACGTCGGTCTTGGCAAGCCGATCGAGCTCGACGACGTCCCCGATGTCTCGGGCAAGCACCTCGCCGTCAAGCCGCAGTCCGACGAGCACGACGACATCCCGGCCCCCGAGCCCACGCACGGCGTGGTCCGCCCGAAGCGCGACACCGATCGCAGCGTCCCCGCGATCCCGGTCGTCGCCACCAAGTCGCCGTACATCAAGACGCTGCCGCCGCCCGAGCTCGAGGTGCGCGAGCGTCGCGACACCTCCAAGGGCGTCACCGCGCGCGCCGACACCCTCGACATCCCGAGCAGCGACGCGCACCTCCCGCAATCGGCGCGCGCGCTGTCGGAGATGGCCTCGCCGCGCGACACCCCGCAGACGCTACCCTCGCCGCTCCTACCGGTGGTCGCGTCCCCGCCCGACCGCAAGAGCCTCGCCGACATGGTCGACGAGGAGGACGGGCTGATCGCGACGCAGCCGCGCCCGATTCGGAAGGAGCGGGACGCCACGCGCTCGTCGGCGTCGCAGATCTCGATCGGCAACGCGATCGTGGCGCGCCAGTCGGTGCGCAGCCGCGCGTGGATCTGGATCCTCGCGCTCGTCGTGCTCGGCGCCGGTGGCGTGGCCCTCGCGATGTTCGGCACCGGCGATCGCTCGTCGGAGCCGCTCGCGTCCAGCTCGGATCCGGCGGTCGCTCGCCTCACCGAGCAGCCCCCGAAGGTCGAGCCGCCCGCGCGAGGCACGCTGCGCTTCGTCGTCGAGCCGACGGACGTCGCGATCACGGTGGTCGGCGTCGCGCAGCACCAGGGCTCGCCGTGGTCGATCGAGGTCGCGCCCGGCCAGCACCACATCGAGCTGCGCCGCCCGGGCTTCAAGCCGCGCGTCACCACGATCGAGCTGTCGCCGAACGAGACCCAGACGCTCCTCGTCAACCTCGTGCGTGCGCCGCGCCGCGTCGGTGGCGGCCTCGGCGAGCAGGCGATGCTGCTCCTCGACTCCGAGCCGCAGGGCCTCGAGGTGATGCTCGACGGTCGCGTGATCTCCGATCGGACGCCGGTCACGCGCGCGATCTCCGTCGGCAAGCACGACATCGGGATCCGCCAGGGTGGGGTCGTGGTGTGGCGCCAGCACGTGGTGGCCGAGACCGACGGCGAGTACGAGTTCCGCCCGGTGTTCTCCGAACAGAAGAAGCGCGAGCGGCAGCAGCGCGTGATCGCCGCGCCCGATCGCACCCTCGCGGCTACGCCCGAGCCGGTCGTCGTCGAGCCGGTGCCGTCGAGCACCACCGATGCGGGGATTGCGCCGATCGGCACCGTCGCCAAACCCGATCAGCCCCCCGAGCTCCCGCCGGCACCGCCGGTCACCCCGCCTGCCCCGCCCGTCACGCCGCCGCCGGTGACCAAGCCGACGGTGGTGCCGCAGACCGGGCCGCTGATGGTGGCGCCCAACGCGGTCAAGCGCGTCTCCGGTGAGACCCCGACCCTCGGTGCATCCAAGCCGCAGAACATGCCGCCGGTGGTCTCCTCGAAGGTCTGCATCGACACCGCCGGTGCGGTCACCAGCGTCGAGATCCTGACCAAGCTCGAGCGCCACACCACGTCGGACCTGGCGGCGGCGATCAAGGCCTGGCGCTACGCCCCGTACAAGCAAGACGGCGCGGCGGCCGCGGCCTGCTTCTCGGTCAACTTCCGCGTGAAGTAGTCGGGGCGGTCGCTAGGACTTCTGCGCGACGATCGAGCCGGTGAACATGTCCATGCCGCACGCGAACCGGACCTCGCCGTCGTTCGGCACGGTCACCGCGATCTCGTAGGGCTTGTCGAGCGGCAGCTGGTGCAGCTTGCCATCGGGCGCCTTGAGCTCGGCGATGCACTCACCGCCCGAGGCGCGGCGGGTGAACACCAGCTTGAGCTTCTCGCCCGGCTTGCCCGGAATCTTGTCGGGGGCGTAGCCATCCTTGGTGGCCTCGATCTGGATCGTACGGATCCCGTCGGCGGCCTTGGTGCCGGTGTCGAGCGTCGCGACCGCCGGCGGCGACTCCTTCTTCGCCGGCTCCTCTTTCTTACAGGCGACCAGTGCCAGTGCGAGGATCAAGGCGAAGCGCATGGGCCTGACCCTAGCGCAGCGTGTCTCAGGTAGCAAAGCGCGCGGACACCGCCCCGCGCGGGCTCGCGTTCTCGTGATCCGCGAACGGGTCGGCCCAGTTCTCGAACTGCAGGATGCCGAGCTCGGCGAACCGCGCACGCTGGCGATCGCTGAGCAGGTCCATCTTCTTGATCGCGGGGACGATCTTGGCGAACAGCATCTGCCGGAACATCACCTGCGCCTTGTTGTTGAGCGCGATCTCCATGCACTGCTTCACGGGCAGCCCGGTCTTCTCCCAGACCTCCTGGAACAGGAAGCGATCGCGCATCAGCCGCGCGGCCTCGTAGACGAAGTCCTCGCGTTCGCGCTTCACGCTCTCCGGCTGGTCCCGGTAGTAGTCGCGCAGCGACAGGATGCCGAACGCGACGTGGCGCGCTTCGTCGCCGATCACGTAGGTGGTCAGCTCCTTGAGCAGCGGCTCCTGCGTGTTGTTGCGGATCATCCCGAACGCGGCGAGCGCGAGCCCCTCGACCATGATCTGCATGCCGAGGAACTTCATGTCCCAGCGGCTGTCCTTGAGGATCAGGTCGAGCAGCGTCTTGAGATGCGGGTTGACGCCGTAGGAAAAGCCGATCTTGGTGTGGACGTAACGGTTGTAGACATCGACGTGCCGCGCCTCGTCGACGACCTGCGACGCCGCGTACAGCTTGCTATCGAGGTCCTGGACGCTCGGCACCAGCTGCGCGGTCGCCAGCAGTGCGCCCTGCTCGCCGTGGAGGAACTGCGAGATCGTCCACGAGAACACCTCGATGTTGAGCTGCTTGCGCTCCTTCTCGGTCAGCTTGTCCCAGACCTGCGAGCCGAACAGCGGCATCATCTCCGGAGGCGCCATCTGCTTGTCGAGATCGACGTCGGTGTTCCACGCCAGGACCTCGTCCGAGATCCACTGGGCGCGCACCGCCTTGTCGTAGAGGTCGCGCAGCTTCTCGCGCGTCTCCTGATATCCCCAGGTGTACGTGACGTCGAGGATCGTCTCGAGCGTCTCGAGCGAAGGACCAGCAAGTGGTGCAGCAGCGGCGGGTTCCATCGGCATGCTCCTCGGTGGCAAAACTGAAATCGATTTCAGTTTGTACTAGCGCTCGTGCACGGTCAAGGGCATTGTCGAGTCGTGGCCTCCCGCGCCAAACCCAAGCCCCCTCCCGCCGACCCGGAGTCGCTCCTCCGTGCGACCAAGGAGCCGGATTTCCGCCAGGAACGATCGCGGCGTAGCTACCTCGCGCTGATCGAAGCCGCGACCGAGCTGTTCTCGAACCACGGGTACGACGCGGTCGGCACACCGGAGATCGCGCAGCGCGCCGGCGTCTCCGTCGGCACCTTCTATCGCTACTTCGACGACAAGCACGAGGTCTACCTCGAGATCTGTCGCCGCAACATGATCTCCGCCTACCGCGACACGATCGAAGGCCTCGGCCCCGAGCGGTTCGCCGGACGCGCGCGCCACGAGACGATCCGCGAGACCATCGCGGTGTTGTTCGAGCACGTCCTCGAGAACCCGCAGCTGTCGCGCAGCTTCACCGAGATGTCGCTCCGCGATGCGCAGGTCGCCGAGCTGCGCCGCGCGTTCGAGGCGGTGTCGACGCAGCGGCTGACGATGTTGATCTCCGCGATCGTGCCGCGCGAGGTGGTCCCCGATCCGGAGGCCACCGCCTACGTGATCTACGGCAGCGCGATGCAGTGCGCGTACGGGCTGGCCGGCCACGTCGGGGCCCCGACCATCGATGCCGAGCGCGCGAAGACCGCCCTCGCCGACTTCATCGAGCGCACGCTGTTTCCAAAGTGACTGCGCCAGGCGCGCGGGCTCACCTCAGGGCTTCACCCAGCTCGCGAAGTGCCCGCACTCCTTGAGCACCTCCTTGTAGTAGCGGGTGTTCGCGTACTGCTTGACCACTGGGAACCAGGTCTTGGGGATCGGCAAGCCGCTCGGGTTCGGATCGGCGCCGAGCAACGTGCCGAGCTCCGCCTTCGCCGCGAGGAACGCCGCCTTGACCTTGAGCTCGCGGTTCTTCGAGAGGTCGTAGGCCTTCTTGTAGTACTTCATCGCCAACGTCGCATCCTCGGTCTTCTGATGCGTCTCCGCGGTCGCCTGCCGCGCGTTGCCCCAGTACGTCAGGTTGTAGAGCACGTTGCCGATCTGCAGCGCCGCCTCGGCACCCGGCTCGCCGCCACCCTTCACCTTCGCGTCGAGCTCGATCAACCGATCGACGACGTTCGCGTGATCCCACTTCGCCTTCTCGTACTTCGCGTGATCGCAGTCGTGGCAGTCGACGATGTGGATGACGAACGGATCGGTGCCCCACTTCTTCGCGGTGGGCTTGAGCAGCTTCTGCGCCGCGGCGAAGTCACCGTCGAGCAGGTAGCGCAGCCCGAGCTCGAACTGCAGATCCTCGGGCTTGAACGAGCCTTCGACGACGAACTTCTCGAACGGGGTGGTCTTCTTCGCCGCCCGCGCGATCATCGCGTCGAGGAACGTGCGCTGCTGCCAGTTCGGCTTGCCCTTCGCGATCCGGTTGCCGTTCTCGTCGGTGGCATCGGCGCTCCCGGGGGTGAGGAACTCGGCGTCGACCAGCTTGCCCGCGCCGGCGTACGCCTTCGCGAGCTTGCCGCGGACTTCGCTACGCAACGCCGCCGTCCGCGCGAACTTCGGATCGATGCCCACCATCGCGGCGGCGAGCTCGGTCTCCGCCGCACCGTCGCCGAGGCGCCAGCTCGCGGCGAGCGCGACCGACAAGCTCGCCCTCGCCTGGCTCGCCACCTTGACGTCGCCCGGTCGCGCCGCGATCGCGCGATTGATCCGCATCCGTGCCGCGGTCAGGTCACCGCGCTTCGCGGCGAGGTGTCCGGAGATCAGCTCCATCAGCCACGGCCGATCACCACCGCGCGCGATCAGGCTCTGCGCGAGCTGATCGATCTGCGCGTACTGCTTCTTCTGCGCCGCGAGCTCCTTCGGATCCGGCTTGGTGTCGAACATCGCGGCGCCGCGGCTCTCGGCCTTCTCCAGCTCGCGCACGAGCAGCAGGCCGACGAGGTTCGACTTCGGATCGATCCGGAGGATCTCCTCGCTGGCGACGATGCCGTCCTTGGTGATCCCGACCATCTGCCACAGCTCGGTCTTCTCGCGGATCGTCTTCGCGAGGCGGAGCGACTCCTTGAAGTCGGCATCCTCCGACGGCTTGAACTCGAGCACGGCGAGGCCGGACAGCGGCTTGTAGTTCGCGCCGATCCGCGCGAGCTCGAGGTTCGCCCGCCCCTTGGTGCCCCGCCGCCCCAGCGCCCCCGCGAGGTAGTGCCGCGCGCGCCACGCGAGATCCTGCGACGGACCGGCGAGCGCCGCGGTGTTGCGATCGTGAAACGCGACGACGGCGTTCCACTCGCGCTGGTAGAACGCGACGCGCAGCGCCTGGAACGCGAACCGCTGCGCGAGGAACGGATCCTTGGTCTTCATCCCGTCGCGCGCGGCGTTGCCGAGGGCGATCGGTGGGGCCTGCACGGTCTTCTGGTTGCCGTCGGGATCGAACATCTCGAACGTCGCGAACGGCTCGACCTGGCGTGCGAGCTTGACCAGATCGAGGGCACCGACCACGCGATCCCTTGCCGTGACCTTCCACAGCGAGCTGGTCTCGTAGCCCTTCGGCGCCTTCGTCGACTTGCCGGCCGCCTTCGCCCGCAGGCTCACCAGATCCGCCTCGGTGGCGGTCAGCAGGATCTTCTTCCAGTCGTCGGCGGTGACGCCGGGCAGGTACGTGGTCCAGTCGGCGAGCATCGCCTTCGCCAGGCAGTCGTCGCACGCACCACCGAAGCCCGACTCGTACGGGTTGTAGGCGAGCCCGTCCCAGTCGCCGGCGATGCTCGGGTCGAACGTCGTGACGTCCTCGATCCCGAGGTACATGCCACCACCGCATGCGTCCGCGCGCTCGCCGCGTAGCCCGACGGCGGCGAGCAAGCCCACCGTCGCGAGCGCAGCCAGCTTACCGAAGCGAATCGAAGAGGACGGAGAGCGTGTCCTTGGCATGACGCTGGAGGTTCCTTTCAGAGAGATCGAACAGCGCGACGGTGCGCGTTCCAGAAGCCAGATGAGGGCGCAGCAGATCCGCCGCGGCCTGGGTGTCACGGGGTGCCATCCGCTCGACCTTGAGCACGTCGCCCTGCCGGAGCAGCGCCCCGTGGAGGAACGCGTTGCGGGTCACCACGAAGCGGTCGAGCCCGCCGGGGATGACGAAGTCGAGCTTCGGGAGCTCGTCGGGATCGGTGCTTTGCAGAAGGTCGACGACGCGGTCATCACGCACGTGAACGGTCCACGACCAGATGGGAAGCGCGACATCGAGGGGCAGCGGGTAGTCGCTCACGCGCGCCAGATACTTCTCTGCGGTCGTCGCGTCGAAGATCGCGCGGTCGTCGACCTCCGAGGAGAACTTGCCCATGTTGTAGAACATCAACATGCCGCGGCTGACCGGCGGCACGCCCGTCTTCTCGCGGTACTTGATCTGGTGTAGTCGGATCGTCGCGCTCAGCGTGACGCCCGACGCCCGCTCGACATCGCGGGTGAACCCGAAGAACCGATCGCGCGACGAATCGGTCCAGTCGCAGTCGAGCTGGAGCTCGCGCGGCGTCGCCCCGAGCAGCTCGCTCCGCTGCTTGACCTCGCTCCAGGTGTCGTGCGCGAGCTGGGCGCCGGTCGCTGCATCCATCTGCTTGAAGAGCTCTTGGCGGATGAAGACCACCGGCACGACCTCGATGCCGGGCGGGACCGGCTGATCGCGGGAGACGGCGAGCTTGCCGACCATGCGAGGACGGCGGTCGACCGCGTTCCATTCAATGTCGAACATCCGCACGTAGAGCCGCGTGACGCCGATGTCCACCAGGGCCGCGCGCTCGGTGGGCGACAGCGCGAACGTGGTGCGCCAGTAGTAGAACGAGCGGCCGACCGGCTGGTCCTGGCTCGCACGCGAGTCACCGCAGGCGGCGAGCGCGAAGAGCACCAGCATCACGACACGCACGACGGCCATCCTGCCATGAACGCGCAGGTGCGCCCCCGCGATTCCAGGGCTTTTGGGGCGTCAGGTCGGCGCGTCGGCGCGGACGGCACCGACCAGCGCGGCGACCGCGTCGGTCTCGGCCATCCCGGTATCGAGCAGCGCGTGCAGCGCGCAGGTGATCGCGCGCGCCGCACAGGTGCCGAAATCCATCGGCACGATGTACGAGGCGCGCTCGCCCGACCACACCGCGAGCGAGGCGTGATCGACGGCGTCGAGGATCCAGAACGCGCTGACATCCTGATCGCGCTGCCAGGCGTGGAGGCTGCGCGTGACATCGAGCGAGCTGCGCACGCGCTCGGTGTTCTCGCGCGACGGATCGTCGAGCCAGCGGCGGATCGACGCGAGCATGTGCTCGATGTAGCTCTTCGGCGGCAGCCCCTGCTGGTCGGCGACGTAGTTCGCGACGATCAGATCGCAGGCGCGGAGCGCGGCACCGACGGCGACGCGGCGATCGTTGCCGACCTGGCCTCGGCTCCACGACTTGAGCCCCCGCGACAGATAGTCCGGGGCACCTGCCCAGGCGGCGGTGATGTTGGTGACGTTCTCTCCGAGCTCTCGGAGCTCTTCGGGATCCGGCTTCATAGCTCCAGGTACTCCCCTTCGGCGGCGGCGAACACCGGCACGGCTGTGGATGCGGACGTGCGACTCACGACCTCGTCGATCATGTCGTCGGTCGCGTCGGGATTGTGGTGAAACAGCGCGAGCTTCTTGGCCCCCGCCCGCTCCGCGAGCACGACACCGGCGCGCGTCGGGGAGTGGCCCCAACCCTTGCGCTGGTCGTAGTCGTGATCGGCGTGCATCGCATCGTGGATCAAGAGATCCGCATCTTGCGCGAGTGCGCGGGCGATGTCGATCGGTTCGTCCGGAGATGGGTACTCGACATCGGATAGGTACGCGACCGTCTTGCCGTCCGCGGTGATCCGGTACGCGGTCGTGTACATCGAGCCGTGCGGCACCGCCGCCGTGATCACCTCGAAGCCCGGGAGCTGCAGCGTGTCGCCGCGCGTGATCGGCTCGATCGAGACATCGGCGGCGAGGTTGCCGAGGCTGTTGAGCGGCGAGTAGTGCGGCGCGAGCTGGTTCTGCAGCGTCGCCTCCAGCGACAGGCCGGAGGTCGGCGTCGCACCCAGGATCCGGATCTTGTTCCCCTTGATGAAGAACGGCGTGAAGAACGGCAGCCCCTGGATGTGATCGAGGTGCGTGTGACTGAGCAGGATCGGCAGCGAGCCCTGCCCCTTGCCGAACTCGGCGGCCATCAACGTCTTCGCGTACTCGGTCGCGCCGGTGCCGAGATCGATCAGCAGCCGATCGCCGGCCGCGCTGACCAACTCGACCGACGTGGTGTTCCCGCCGTAGCGCAGGAAGTCGCGACCCGACATCGCGAACGAACCACGCACGCCCCAGAACCGGATCTTCACGTCGTCTCTGCTCCGATCGGGAGCGTCATCCCCTCGAACGAGGTCAGCACCTCGACGTTCACGCCCGCGCCCTTCGCGAGATACTCGGCGGCGATCTTGTCCATCTGCTCGTCGGTGTGCGACGGCGCGTGGTGATAGAGCACGAGCCGGCGGACCTTCGCCGCCTGGCAGATCTCGAGCGCCTGATCCGGCGTCGAGTGCCCGTAGTGCGGAAACTTCGCGTA
>Ga0075163_10012515_pt1 | contig 11047 bp, 7 predicted proteins | sample JI1023141ADNA_FD_71478 | JGI IMG/M metagenome (GOLD analysis project Ga0075163, IMG submission 71478) | Wastewater effluent complex algal communities from Wisconsin, to seasonally profile nutrient transformation and Carbon sequestration -... | ecosystem: Engineered > WWTP > Effluent > Algae...
GGCCTCTGCGTCAGAGGCGCGGCTTGGATGACCTAAACTCTATTGAATGCAGCCAATTTCCGCCATCCAGCGGGTCCCGATCTCGCTCGGCGACCGCAGTTACACCATTGCCATCGGCCCCGCTCTGCTGGGTGATCCGGCCACCTTCTCCGAAACGCCCCCAGCGGCCACGGCCGTCATTGTGAGCAATACCACCGTGGCCCCGCTGTACGCGCGGCACCTGGCCGATGCGCTGGCCGGAAGATACACCAGGGTCCATCAGGTGGTTCTGCCCGACGGCGAGTCTTTCAAGACTTGGGAAACCCTGAACCTGATCTTTGATGCGCTGCTCGGCCACGGTTGCGACCGCAAGACGGTCCTGTACGCGCTTGGCGGCGGGGTTGTCGGCGACATGACGGGTTTCGCCGCCGCCAGCTACATGCGCGGCGTGCCCTTTGTGCAGGTGCCCACCACGCTGCTGGCGCAGGTGGATTCTTCGGTCGGCGGCAAGACCGGTATCAATCACCCGCTGGGCAAAAACATGATCGGTGCGTTCTACCAGCCACGGCTGGTGATTTGCGACCTCGACACCCTGCGCACCTTGCCGGATCGGGAACTCAGCGCCGGGCTGGCTGAAGTCATCAAATATGGGCCGATCGCCGATCTGGCGTTTCTGGACTGGATCGAGGCCAACCTGAACGCGCTGCTCGCGCGCGACCCCGCCGCGCTGGCCCATGCCGTAAAGCGAAGCTGTGAGATCAAAGCCTGGGTGGTGAGCCAGGACGAACGCGAATCGGGCCTGCGTGCCATTCTGAACTTTGGCCATACCTTTGGCCACGCCATCGAGGCCGGCCTAGGCTACGGTGAGTGGCTGCATGGCGAAGCGGTCGGCTGCGGCATGGTCATGGCCGCGCGCCTGTCCATGCGCCTGGGGCTGGTGGATGCAGCCTTTGTTCAACGCCTGACGGCGCTGGTGGCGCGGGCGGGCCTGCCGGTGCGGGCGCCGGTGCTCGATACCCAGGACAATGCCGGCCGCTATCTGGCGCTCATGCGGGTCGACAAGAAGGCCGAAGGGGGTGAGATCAAGTTCGTCGTGGTCGATGGCTCTGGCACCGCACAGATGCGCGGGGCGCCGGATCAGATGGTGCGCGAGGTGATTGACCAGTCGTGCGCGAGCTGATCCCGGCGGGTATGAAAAACATAGCAGACAACGGCTATTCGACGCTGGGGCGTGCCTTCATTTATTCCTATTTGCATGGTTCTGGCCCCCTACGCGTCTGATCCGGCCAAGACCCGCGGCCGCCGCCATGCCGAGGCGCCCGCACCCACCCGTTCGGCCTTCCAGCGCGACCGCGACCGCATCGTCCACAGCACCGCCTTTCGACGCCTGGTCTACAAGACGCAGGTCTTCCTCAATCACGAGGGCGACCTGTTCCGAACCCGCCTGACCCACTCGCTGGAGGTGGCGCAACTCGGCCGCTCGATTGCGCGTTCGCTCACGCTCAACGAGGACCTGGTTGAAGCCATCGCCCTGGCGCACGACCTGGGCCACACCCCCTTCGGCCACGCCGGGCAGGATGCGCTCAACGACTGCATGAGCGGACCGGGCCGCGAATGGGGTGGCTTCGAGCACAACCTGCAGAGCCTGCGCGTGGTGGACCATCTGGAGGAGCGCTACCCGGACTGGGACGGTCTCAACCTGAGCTTCGAGACGCGTGAGGGCATCCTCAAGCACTGCTCGCCCGTCAACGCCCGCAAGATCGAGGCGGTCGATCCCGGCGGCGTGGCGCATCGTTTTCTCGACCATTCCCAGCCGTCCCTGGAAGCGCAACTGTGCAACCTCGCCGATGAGATCGCCTACAACGCGCACGACATCGACGACGGTGTGCGCTCCGGCCTGCTGACGCTGGAGCAATTGCACGAGGTGGAACTGTTCGAGTCGCACCGCGCCGAGGTGTTGCGCGAGTACCCGGCCCTGGCCGGCCGCCGCGTGCTGTACGAAACCATCCGACGCATGCTCAGTGCCCAGGTCTATGACGTCATTTCTGCTACACGCGAGGCGATCCGGCGTGCTGGTCCCCGCTCGGCGGACGAGGCGCGGCAACTGCTGCCCCTGGTGCTGTTCAGCCCCGCGATGCGCGAGCAGTCCGCCGCGCTCAAGCGCTTCCTGCTCGCCAACCTGTATCGGCACGCGCAGGTCATGCACACCACCGGGCAGGCCAAGCAGGTGGTGCGCGAGTTGTTTCATGCCTATCTCGCTCAGCCAACACAGATGCCCGCCAAGTTCGCCGACCGCGCCACGCGCGGCTTGGACGATCCCGCCGTCCTGGCCCGCGCGGTAGCCGACTACATCGCCGGCATGACCGACCGCTTTGCCGCGCGCGAACATGAACGCCTCACCGGGCGGCGGCTACTGGCCTGAGGGTCGGTCCGCACCGCCTGGACATTCGCCGCCGAAACGCATGAAGCGCCCGCTCATCGACCCCGCCTTGCTGGTCATCCTGGCCGGCGTGTGCGCGGCACTGCACGTGGGCAAGTTGCCGCCGGCCTTGCCGGCGCTGCGGGATGCTCTGGGCGTCACCCTGCTGCAGGCCGGCTTTCTGTTGTCGATGGTGCAGCTCGCCGGCATGTCGCTGGGCCTGGCCGTCGGCCTCACGGCGGACGGCTTCGGGCTGCGCCGCAGCATGCTGCTGGGGCTCGGCACGCTGGCTGTGGCCAGCGCCGTCGGTGGCTGGGCGCGCGACGCGAACGACCTGCTGGTGTTGCGGGCGCTCGAGGGCTTCGGGCTGCTGCTGGCTGCGCTGCCAGCCCCCAGCCTGATTCGCCAGCTGGTCCCGATGGCGCGCCTCAGTGCGATGCTCGGGTTGTGGGGGGCCTATATGCCGCTGGGCTCGGCAATGGGCTTGCTGTGCGGCCCGCTGGTGCTCGCATGGGTCGGCTGGCAGGGCTGGTGGTGGGGGCTGGCGGCCTTGACCGCGGCCATGGCGGTCTGGCTGGCGCGTGGGGTGCCGCCGGACTCTGCGCGCCACGGACCGGCCGTTCGGGCGCCAGCGCCCGTGTCGCCCTGGCCGCGCCGCCTGCACCAGACGCTCACCGCGCGCGGCCCCTGGCTGGTGGCATTGAGCTTTGCGATGTACTCCAGCCAGTGGCTTGCCGTCATCGGATTTCTGCCTTCGATCTACCTGCAGGCGGGTATCGGTGGCGCCACCGTCGGCCTGCTGACCGCGCTGGCCGCCGCGGTCAACATTGTCGGCAATGTGGGCTCCGGGCGGTTGCTGCAGCGCGGCCTGCGGCCCCAGACGCTGCTGTACGCCGGGTTTGCCACCATGACGATGGGCGCGCTGATGGCGTTTGCCCTGGCCGAGAGCCAGCCTTTGCTGCGCTACGCCGGCGTGCTGCTGTTCTCCATGGTCGGCGGCATGATCCCCGGCACGCTGTTTTCCCTGGCCGTGCGCCTGGCACCCGGTGACGACACCATCTCCACCACGGTGGGCTGGATGCAACAATGGTCGGCGGCCGGCCAGTTCGCCGGGCCGCCGCTGGTGGCCTGGGTGGCCGGCACAGTGGGCGGCTGGCAATGGACCTGGGCCGTCACCGGGGCCTGTTCCCTGATCGGCGGCCTGCTGGCCCTGCAGATGGCACGTGCGCTGCGTGCGAAGGGAGAAACCGAACCATGACCGACCGCACCGACACCGTCGTCGCCGACACCCGCCGCTGGCTGGAACGCGCCGTGATCGGCCTGAACCTGTGCCCCTTCGCCAAGTCGGTGCACGTCAAGGGCCAGGTGCATTGCGCCGTCAGCGCGGCCACCGACGGGCCCGCCCTGCGTGAAGACCTGCTGCGCGAGTTGCGCGACCTGGCGGCCATCGACCCCGAGGTGCGCGACACCACACTGCTGGTCGCGCCCGACGCCTTCCCCGACTTCCTGGACTTCAATCACTTCCTGGCCACGGCGGACCGCGCCCTGGCCGAGCTCGACCTCGAAGGCATCCTCCAGATCGCCCCGTTCCACCCCCGGTTCGTGTTTGCCGGCACGCGCGACGACGACATCACCAACTACACCAACCGCACGCCGTACCCCACGCTGCACCTGATCCGCGAAACCAGCATCGACCGCGCGGTGCAGGCCTTCCCCGAGGCCGAGGCGATTTTCGAAGTCAACATGGCCACCATGGAAAAACTCGGCCCCGAGGGCTGGGCAGCGCTCGACGTCGGGCCCACGCTGAACGCGGGCGACTGTGGCAAGCTCAAGCCATGACGAAGAAGAAACCCGCCGCCCCGGCACTTGCCCCAGAAATCCGCCCCGGCCAGTCGGTCGAGCTGCTCAAGGAACTGTACATCCTCACGCGGGAGGGCAAGCTCAACCAGGACTCGCGGCGCAAGCTCAAGCAGGTCTACCACCTGTTCCAGTTCATCGAAAAAATCCTGCAGGAGTTGCAGGCATCGCAGGCGGGCGAGGGCGGCCTCACGCTGGCCGACCACGGCGCCGGCAAGTCCTACCTCGGCTTCATCATTTACGACCTGTACTTCAAGGCGCTGAAGGCCGGCCACATCTACGGCATCGAAACCCGCCCGGACCTGGTGCAGAAGTCGCGCGAGCTGGCCGCGCGCCTGGGGTTTGAGCGCATGAGCTTTTTGAACCTCAGCGTGGCCGACGCCACCCAGTCCGATGAACTGCCCGCGCGCATCGACGTCGTCACCGCGCTGCACGCCTGCGACACCGCCACCGACGACGCCATCGCCTTCGGCCTGCAGAAACACGCGAAATTCATGGTGCTGGTGCCCTGCTGCCAGGCCGAGGTGGCGCGCACGCTCAACGCCGGCAAGGCGCTCAGCCTGCACCGCACGCCGCTGGCCGAACTCTGGCGCCACCCGTTGCACACCCGCGAGATGGGCAGCCAGATCACCAACGTGCTGCGCTGCCTGTACCTGGAGGCGTCCGGCTACCAGGTCACGGTGACCGAACTGGTTGGCTGGGAGCACAGCCTGAAGAACGAACTCATCATCGCGAAATACACCGGCCAGAAGAAACGCAGCGCCGCCGAGCGCCTGCGCGCGATCCTGGAGCAGTTCGGGATCGAGTCGCTGCTGGAGACGCGGTTCAGGCTGGCGGACAGTCCGGGTTGAGGCCGGCCGGTGGCCCGGGTTGGCGAATCCAGCCGTTTGTTGGCGGCCTGGTGAGTCCTGAATAAATAGCGAACTATGACCCATCCACGCTGGGGAAGTGCCAAAAAAGCTTGAAGTTAGCGTTTTCGAGGCCTTTTGGCGGCCCGCTGATGCGCCGTGTAGGTTTATCAGTTAATCGGGGTCAGATCCCCATTATCATGATGCAAAACCACCCGCTGCATCCCCCTCATGGCCCGCCTCCCACGTTTGACACTCCCCGGTTACCCGCACCACGTCATCCAGCGCGGCAACAACCGTCAGGCCATTTTCACGTCCACCGTGGACTACCAGACGCTGCTCGACCTGCTGCGTGACAACGCGCAGAAATTCGGCGTGGCGATCCACGCTTATGTGCTGATGAGCAACCACTTTCACCTGCTGGCCACGCCGCAGACCGCCGACGGGCTGCCCCAGATGATGCAGGCGGCGGGGCGCAGTTATGTGCGCGCCTTCAACAACGCCCAGGACCGCACCGGCACGCTGTGGGAGGGGCGTTACCGGTCCACGCTGATCCAGACCGAGCGCTACCTGCTGGCCTGCATGGCCTACATCGATCTGAACCCGGTGCGCGCCGGGCTTGTGGCGCAGGCGGCGGACTACCCCTGGTCTAGCCACGGGCACTACATCGGGCGCCGGGTCGACAAACTGGTCACGCCGCATCCGCTGTTCTGGGAACTGGGCAACACGCCGTTTGCCCGCGAGGCGGCATACGCCGAATTGGTGCATGCCGGCATCACCGTGGCGCAACAGACCGCGCTGACGCGTTCGGCGCTGAGCGGCTGGGCGCTGGGCGAGCCGGATTTTGTGGCAGATCTGCAAAAGCGCACGGCCCGCAGGGTCAGCCCGGCGCAGGCGGGCCGGCCGGTGTCGGTGACGCCTTCCGCAGCGAAAAAATGAATCAAATTGGCACGTTCCCAGCGTGATTGGGTCAGTATTAGCTCTTGTTTTTGATGTGTCCCCAAATAATGCTTGATCTCGGAAATGAAAAAAATAATTGGAATCTGACCCCAATTATTTTGCTTGGCATTGTTGTTGCAGTGCACTATGCTTCTTTTCCCTGTGAAATTTAGGAGTGCGCCATGACCACGGCAGCCGAAAAAACTGAACTGCAACACACCGGTCTGTACGACCCGGCCAACGAACACGACGCCTGCGGCGTGGGTTTCGTGGCGCACATCAAGGGCGAGAAGTCGCACGCCATCGTGCAACAGGGCCTGAAAATTCTTGAAAACCTGGACCACCGGGGTGCGGTGGGTGCCGACAAGCTGATGGGCGACGGCGCAGGCATCCTGATCCAACTGCCCGATGCGCTGTACCGCGAGGAGATGGGCAAGCAGGGCGTGGAACTGCCGCCCCCGGGCGAATACGGCGTTGGCATGATCTTCCTGCCCAAGGAGCATGCCAGCCGCCTGGCCTGCGAGCAGGAGATGGAGCGCGCCATCAAGGCCGAAGGCCAGGTGCTGCTGGGCTGGCGCGACGTGCCGGTGAACCGCGACATGCCGATGTCGCCCAACGTGCGCGCCAAGGAGCCGGTCCTGCGCCAGGTCTTCATCGGCCGCGGCAACGACGTGATCGTGCAGGACGCGCTGGAGCGCAAGCTCTACGTGATCCGCAAGACCGCCAGCGCCAACATCCAGCGCCTCAAGCTCAAGCACAGCAAAGAGTATTACGTGCCCAGCATGTCCAGCCGCACGGTGATCTACAAAGGCCTGTTGTTGGCTGATCAAGTGGGCACCTACTACCTGGACCTGCAGGACCCGCGTTGCGTCTCGGCGCTGGGCCTGGTGCACCAGCGCTTCTCGACCAATACCTTCCCCGAGTGGCCGCTGGCGCACCCGTACCGCTACATCGCGCACAACGGCGAGATCAACACCGTCAAGGGCAACTACAACTGGATGAAGGCGCGCGAAGGCGTGATGTCCTCGCCCGTGTTGGGCGCCGACCTGCAGAAGCTCTACCCCATCAGCTTCGCCGACCAGTCCGACACCGCCACCTTCGACAACTGCCTGGAACTGCTGACCATGGCCGGCTACCCGATCAGCCAGGCCGTGATGATGATGATCCCCGAGCCGTGGGAACAGCACACCACCATGGACGAACGCCGCAAGGCCTTCTACGAATACCACGCGGCGATGATGGAGCCGTGGGACGGCCCCGCGTCCATCGTCTTCACCGATGGACGCCAGATCGGCGCCACGCTCGACCGCAACGGCCTGCGCCCGGCGCGCTACTGCATCACCGACGACGACCTGGTCATCATGGGCTCCGAGGCCGGCGTGCTGCCCGTGCCCGACTCCAAGATCGTGCGCAAGTGGCGCCTGCAGCCTGGCAAGATGTTCCTGATCGACCTGGAACAGGGCCGCATGATCGACGACGAGGAGCTCAAGGCCAACCTCGCCAACAGCAAGCCCTACAAGCAGTGGATCGAGAACCTGCGCATCCGCCTCGACGACCTCGAGGAGGACGGTGAGCCGGCCAGCGCCTCCGAGAGCACGGTGAGCCTGCTGGACCGCCAGCAGGCCTTCGGCACCACCCAGGAAGACATCAAGTTCCTGCTGGCACCCATGGCGCAGGCCGGCGAGGAGGCCATCGGATCGATGGGCAACGACAGCCCGTTGGCCGTGCTCAGCGACCGCAACAAGCCGCTCTACAACTACTTCAAGCAGCTGTTCGCCCAGGTGACGAACCCGCCGATCGACCCGATCCGCGAAGCCATCGTGATGTCGCTGGTGTCCTTCATCGGCCCCAAGCCCAACCTGCTCGACATCAACCAGGTCAACCCGCCGATGCGGCTCGAAGTGAGCCAGCCGATCCTGGACTTCGCCGACATGGCCAAGCTGCGCGACATCGAGCGCCACACCCACGGCAAGTTCCGCAGCGTCACGCTCGACATCACCTACCCGCTGCTCTGGGGCCAGGAAGGCGTGGAGGCCAAGCTGGCCTCGCTGTGCGCCGAGGCCGTCGACGCGATCAAGGGGGGCAAGAACATCCTGATCATCAGCGACCGCGCCGTCAGCGCCACCCAGGTGGCGATTCCCGCGCTGCTGGCCTTGTCGGCCATCCACCAGCACCTGGTGCGCGAAGGCCTGCGCACCACCGCCGGTCTGGTCGTGGAAACCGGCACCGCCCGTGAAGTGCACCACTTTGGTGTGTTGGCGGGCTATGGCGCCGAGGCCGTGCATCCGTACCTGGCCATGGAAACCCTGGCGGCGATCCACAAGGACCTGACCGGCGACCTGTCGGCCGAAAAAGCCATCTACAACTACGTCAAGGCGGTCGGCAAGGGCCTGTCCAAGATCATGTCCAAGATGGGCGTGAGCACCTACATGAGCTACTGCGGCGCGCAACTGTTCGAAGCCATTGGCCTCAACAGCGCCACGGTGGCCAAGTACTTCACCGGCACGCCGAGCCGGGTCGAAGGCATCGGTGTCTTCGAGATTGCCGAGGAAGCCATCCGCATGCACAAGGCGGCGTTTGGTGACGACCCGGTGCTGGCCACCATGCTGGACGCCGGCGGCGAATACGCCTGGCGCACCCGCGGCGAGGAACACATGTGGAGCCCCGACGCGATTGCCAAGCTGCAGCACAGCACCCGCGCCAACAACTGGAACACCTACAAGGAATACGCCCAGATCATCAACGACCAAAGCCGCCGTCACATGACGTTGCGCGGCCTGTTCGAGTTCAAGATCGATCCGGCCAAGGCGATTCCGGTCGAGGACGTCGAGCCTGCCAAGGAAATCGTCAAGCGCTTCGCCACCGGTGCCATGTCGCTGGGCTCCATCTCCACCGAGGCCCACGCCACACTGGCCGTGGCCATGAACCGCATCGGCGGCAAGAGCAACACCGGTGAAGGCGGCGAAGACGCGGCGCGCTATCGCAACGAGCTCAAGGGCATCCCGATCAAGAAAGGCGACAGCCTCAAGAGCGTGATCGGCGCCGAAAACGTCGAGGTCGATCTGCCGCTGCAGGATGGCGACTCTCTGCGTTCGCGCATCAAGCAGGTGGCCTCCGGCCGTTTCGGTGTAACCGCCGAGTACCTGGCCAGCGCAGACCAGATCCAGATCAAGATGGCCCAGGGCGCCAAGCCCGGCGAAGGAGGCCAGCTGCCGGGCGGCAAGGTGTCCGACTACATCGGCAAGCTGCGCCACTCGGTGCCCGGCGTGGGCCTGATCTCTCCGCCGCCGCACCACGACATCTATTCGATCGAGGATCTGGCCCAGCTGATCCACGACCTGAAGAACGTCGCACCGCACAGCTCCATCAGCGTCAAGCTGGTGTCGGAAATCGGCGTCGGCACCATTGCCGCGGGCGTCGCCAAGTGCAAGGCCGACCACGTGGTGATCGCAGGGCACGACGGCGGCACGGGCGCCTCGCCCTGGTCGTCGATCAAGCATGCCGGCAGCCCGTGGGAGATCGGCCTGGCCGAAACGCAGCAGACCCTGGTGCTCAACCGCCTGCGCAGCCGCATCCGCGTGCAGACCGACGGTCAGATGAAGACCGGCCGCGACGTCGCCATCGGCGCGCTGCTCGGTGCCGACGAATTCGGCTTCGCCACCGCACCGCTGGTGGTCGAGGGCTGCATCATGATGCGCAAGTGCCACCTGAACACCTGCCCGGTGGGCGTGGCCACGCAGGACCCGGTGCTGCGCCAGAAGTTCTCCGGCAAGCCCGAGCACGTCGTCAACTACTTCTTCTTCATCGCCGAGGAAGTGCGCCAGATCATGGCGCAGCTCGGTATCCGCAAGTTCGACGACCTGATCGGCCGCGCCGACCTGCTCGACATGAAGAAGGGCATCGAGCACTGGAAGGCCAGCGGCCTGGATTTCAGCCGTCTGCTGGCCCAGCCGCAGATGCCCGCCGATGTGTCGCGCTTCCATATCGAAAGCCAGGACCACGGCCTGGAGAAGTCGCTTGACAACGTGCTGATCGCCAAGTCGCGCGCTGCCATTGACAAGGGTGAAAAAGTCCAGTTCATGGAAGTCGCCCGCAACGTCAACCGCTCGGTCGGCGCCATGCTGTCTGGCGCGGTCACCAAAGTCCACCCCGAAGGCTTGCCGGACGACACCATCCGCATCCAGCTCGAAGGCACGGGCGGGCAGTCGTTCGGCGCCTTCCTGGCCAAGGGCATCACGCTGTACCTGATCGGCGAGGCCAACGACTACACCGGCAAGGGCCTGTCAGGCGGACGCATCGCGGTGCGGCCCAGCCTGGACTTCCGTGGCACCGCCACCCAGAACATCATCGTGGGCAATACCGTGATGTACGGCGCCACCTCGGGCGAGGCCTATTTCAGCGGCGTGGGCGGCGAGCGTTTCGCCGTGCGGCTGTCGGGTGCGATTGCGGTGGTCGAAGGCACTGGCGACCACGGCTGCGAGTACATGACCGGCGGCACCGTCGCGGTGCTCGGCAAGACCGGCCGCAATTTCGCGGCCGGCATGAGCGGCGGCATCGCGTATGTGTATGACGAAGACGGCCAATTCGCCCGGCGCTGCAACACCGCCATGGTGTCGATGGAGAAAGTGCTGCCTGCGGCCGAGCAGGAAGCCAGCGTGGACCGCGCCATCTGGCACCGGGACCAGACCGACGAGGCGCAGCTGCGCAAGCTGCTCGAAGACCATCTGCGCTGGACCGGCAGCCGGCGCGCGCGCGAACTGCTCGACAACTGGACCGAGTCGCGCGCGAAGTTCGTCAAGGTGTTCCCCAATGAGTACAAGCGGGCCCTCGGCGAGATTCATGCAAAAAAAATGGCAAAAGCCAGCGTGGAATCGTCGAAGCCTGCTTCAAAAAACGAAGCGGTTGCGGCCAAGTAAGGCACGGTACAGCTCAGCACAAAGGTAGCGAATCATGGGAAAAGTCACTGGCTTCATGGAATACGAGCGCATCGAGGAGGGCTACAAGC
>Ga0075163_10012516_pt1 | contig 11046 bp, 8 predicted proteins | sample JI1023141ADNA_FD_71478 | JGI IMG/M metagenome (GOLD analysis project Ga0075163, IMG submission 71478) | Wastewater effluent complex algal communities from Wisconsin, to seasonally profile nutrient transformation and Carbon sequestration -... | ecosystem: Engineered > WWTP > Effluent > Algae...
CCCTCGCCTGCGACGCGGTGCGACGACGTGCGACGGCGCGCATCGGCGATCGCGCGGCCGCCGGCTCGCGTAGAGTGCGCGCATGACCAAGCTGTCCTCGGCGCTCCTCGGCGCCGCGCTGATCGTCGGCGGGTGCTGCCCGCCCAAGAAGGCCGACACCACGACGACCGTGGTCACGCCGCCGACCCCCGACGCCGGCCCGACGCAAGAGCCACCGGCGCCGACGCCGTCCGAGGCGGCGCAGGCCGAGGTCGCGCGGCTGCGCGCGATCGCCGACGCGCACCCGCTCCTGGCGGCGTGGACCGGCCCCCATGGCGGGGTGCCGCCGTGGGACCGGCTCGACGTCACGCAGCTGGGATCGGCGTACGCCGCGGCGCTGCCGCTCTACGAGGCCGAGGCCGCGGTGATCGCGACCAACCCCGAGGCGCCGACCTTCGCCAACACGTTCGTCCCGCTCGAGGACGCCGGCCGGCACCTCGATCGGCTCGACGCGCTGTTCGGCGTGATGACGTCGAACCTGTCGACGCCCGAGGTGCAGGCGGTCGACAAGGAGTGGTCGCCCAAGGTCGCCGCGACCTACGATCGGCTCACCTTCAACGCCGCGCTGTTCCAGCGCATCGCCGCGGTCTACGCCGCCCGCGCGTCGCTGACGCCCGAGCAAGCGCGGCTCGTCACCCGGCGCTACCAGGAGGCGGTGCGCTCGGGCGCGCAGCTCGGCGCCGCCGATCAGGCCAAGCTCGGCGCGATCAACGAGCAGCTCGCCGGCAAGTTCGCCGAGTTCTCGGCCCGGGTGCTGGCCGACGAGGATACCTGGATCGTCCTCGACGACAAGGCCCAGCTGGCCGGCCTGTCGGCGTCGCAGATCGCCGCCTACGCCGCGGCCGCCGAGGAGCGCGAGCTCCCCGGCAAGTGGGTCGTCGTCAACACCCGCTCGAGCGTCGATCCGTTCCTGACGGCGTCGGCGCGGCGCGACCTGCGGCAGCGGGTGTGGGAGGCGTTCAAGGCCCGCGGCGATCACGGCGACGCCCACGACACCAAGGCGCTGATCACCGACATCGTCCGGCTGCGCGCCGAGCGCGCCAAGCTGCTCGGCTTCGCGACCCACGCGCACTGGCGGATGGCCGACACGATGGCGGTCGATCCGGCCAAGGCCAACGAGCTGATGATGCGGGTGTGGCCGGCGGCGGTGGCGCGGGTCAAGGAGGAGGTCGCCGACATGACCGCGATCGCGCGGAAGGAGCCGGGCAACCGCGGCTTCGTCCTCGAGCCGTGGGACTACCTGTACTACGCCGAGAAGGTGCGAGCGAAGAAGTACGCCCTCGACCAGGCGCAGCTCACGCCGTACTTCGAGCTCGGCCACATGATCGACGCGTCGTTCTACATGGCCGAGCGGCTGTACGGGCTGCGCTTCACCGAGATCACCGGCACCGTGCCGGTGTTCCACCCCGACGTGCGGGTGTGGAAGGTCGAGGCCACCGACGGCCGCTACGTCGGGCTGTTCTACGGCGACTACTTCGCGCGCGCCGGCAAGCGCTCGGGCGCGTGGGCCACGGCCTACCGCCGCCACGAGACCTTCACCGGCACGACGCTGACGCCGCTGGCGTCGAACAACAACAACTTCGTCCGCGGCGCGGCCGGCGCGCCGGTGCTGATCTCGCTCGACGACGCCGAGACCCTGTTCCACGAGTTCGGCCACGCGCTGCACAGCCTCCTGTCGGAGGTGAACTACCCGGGGCTCGGCACCACGCCGCGCGACTTCGTCGAGTACCCGTCGCAGGTCCACGAGCAGTGGGTGCTGTCGCGGCCGATCCTCGACAAGTTCGCGCTGCACTACCAGACCGGCAAGCCGATGCCGCCGGCGCTGGTGGCCAAGATCGAGAAGGCCGCGACCTTCAACCAGGGCTACGGCACGGTCGAGTACCTGACCTCGGCGATCCTCGACATGCGCCTGCACATGCTGGCCGATCCCAGCGCGGTCGACCCGGCGGCGTTCGAGCGCGACACGCTGGCGGCGATCGGCGCGCCGCGCGAGGTGGCGATGCGGCACCGCCTGCCGCAGTTCAACCACCTGTTCACCAGCGACGCGTACTCCGCGGGCTACTACAGCTACCTGTGGAGCGAGGTGATGGACGCCGACACCCGCGACGCGTTCCGCGAGGCCGGCGACGTGTTCGATCCGACGGTGGCCGGCAAGCTGCGGCAGTTCATCCTGGCGCCGGGCAACACCACCGACCGCGCCGAGGCCTACCGCGCGTTCCGCGGCCGCGACCCCGACGTCGGCGCGCTCTTGCGCAAGCGCGGCTTCCCGACCAAGTAGCCGCGCGCCGGCGCGGCGACCGGTACACTCGCGCGGTGCAGGTCACCGTGCTCCAGAGCGGCATCTGGCAGACCAACAGCTCGGTGGTGAGCGTCGGCGGCGCGGTGCTGGTGATCGATCCGGCCTACTTCCCGCGCGAGCTCGACGCGATCGCCGCCGCGGCGCAGGCCGCCGGCGAGGTCGCGGCCGTGGTGTTCACCCACGGCCACTGGGATCACGTGATGGGCCACGCCGCCCTGCCCGCTGTTCCGGTGTGGCTGTCGAGCGTGCTCGACGCGGCGATCGCCGCCGACGATCCGCGCGCCGCGCAGCACCTGGCCGACGCCCGCGACTTCGACGGGCGCTGGTACGTCCCGCGGCCGCACGGCCACCGCTGGCCGGCGACGCGCCGCCCGATCGCCGACGGCGAGGCCGTGCCGCTCGGGCCGCTGACCGCCCGCGCGATGCACCTGCCCGGCCACAGCCCCGACGGCCTGGCGCTGCGGATCGCCGACACGCTGTGGTGCGGCGACTACCTGTCGCCGTGCGAGATCCCGTTCATCGACGACGCGCCCGCGTACCGCGCGACCCTGGCCCGGCTGCGCGCCGAGCTCGCCGACGTCGCCGCGGTGATCCCCGGCCACGGCCCGCGCCTGACCGCCGCCGCCGCGACCGCGATCTGCGACGAGGATCTCGCGTACCTCGATCGCCTGCTGGCGGCGCCCGACGCCGCCGCGGCCGCCGCGATCCCGCTGCCCCGGGCCGCCGCGGTGCCGGGCATGCGCGACCACCACGCCGCCAACTGCGCCAAGGTCGGCCGCGCCGCGGCCGCCGCGGGGTAATTCGCCGTCGCGCCGCCGCCACCGCCGGGGGTTGGCTATACTCGGCGGACATGGCCGCGATCGCCCCGCAACCGGTCGACGCGCCCGCCGCCACGCTCTTGGCCGCGGTGCGTCGCCTCGAGACCAGCATCGCGTCGGTGGTGCGCGGCAAGCCCGGCGCGATCCGCCTGGCGGTCACCACGCTCCTGGCCCGCGGCCACCTGCTGATCGAGGACATCCCCGGCGTCGGCAAGACCACGCTGGCCCGGGCGCTGGCGGCGTCGGTCGGCGGCACCTTCCACCGCATCCAGTTCACGAGCGATCTGCTGCCGTCGGACATCACCGGCGTGTCGATCTACGACGCCGCCGGCAAGAGCTTCGAGCTGCGGCGCGGGCCGATCTTCGCCAACGTGGTGCTGGCCGACGAGATCAACCGCACCGCGCCGCGCACCCAGTCGGCGCTGCTCGAGGCGATGAGCGAAGGCCAGGTGTCGATCGACGACGTCACCCACCGGCTGCCGACGCCGTTCCTGGTGCTGGCGACCCAGAACCCGGTCGAGCACTTCGGCACCTACCCGCTGCCCGAGTCGCAGATGGATCGCTTCCTGCTGCGGATCCAGCTCGGCTATCCGGACCGCGCCGTCGAGCGCGCGCTGCTCCGCGATCGCACCGGCGAGGATCCGGTGGCGGCGCTGGCGCCGGTGATCGATCACGCGACGATCGCCGCCGCGCAGCTGGCGGTCGAGCGGGTGCGCATCGACGACGCGCTCTACGACTACGCGCTGACGATCATCGACGAGACCCGCAAGAGCGCCCACGTCGCGGTCGGCGTGTCGACTCGCGGCGCGCTGGCCTGGACCCGCGCCGCCCAGGCCCACGCCTTCGTCGACGGCCGCACCTACTGCGTGCCCGACGACTGGAAGCAGCTCGCGGTGCCGGCGCTGGCCCACCGCATCACGCTGCCCGCCGCCCACGACTCCCTCGGCCGCGCGCGCACCGAGGCCGAGCGGGCCATCACCGACATCGTCGCGCGGGTGCCGGTCCCGACCTGATGGCGCGGGCGCCGGGCGCGTGGGCGCGGGTGTGGCGCCGGCTGCGGCCGCCGCGCCGCCTGCGCTTCACCCGCGAGGGCAACTGGTTCGTGTTCCTCGCGCTGGCCATCGGCCTGGCCGCGATCAACACCGGCAACAACCTGCTCTACCTGCTGCTGGCGTGGCTGTTGTCGTTCATCATCGCGTCGGGCGTGCTGTCGGAGCTGACGATGCGCGGGCTGCGGGTCACCCGCCGCCCGGCGCCCGAGGTGTGGGCCGGGCAGCCGTTCCTGATGGAGATCGCCGTCGAGAACGGCAAGGCCGGGCTGGCGTCGTTCTCGATCGAGATCGAGGACCTGATCGACGGCCGGCCGCTCGACAAGAAGTGCTACTTCCTCAAGATCCCGCCGGGCAAGACCCAGCGCACGTCGTACCGCCACACCTTCTCGCGCCGCGGCCGCTACCGCTTCGACGGCTTCCGCATCGCCACCCGCTTCCCGTTCACGCTGTTCCGCAAGTCGCGCGACACCGACGACGGCAGCGAGGTCATCGTCTACCCGCGGCTGACCCCGGTGCCGCGCCTGGCGCCGCGGCCGCGCCACCTCGGCGTCGGCGCCAGCGACCGCCTCGGCCGCCGCGGCGAGTTCTTCGGGCTGCGCGAGTGGAAGGACGGCGACGATCGCCGCGCGATCCACTGGCGGTCGACCGCGCGCGCCGGCCGCCTGCTGGTGCGCGAGGTCCACGACGAGATCGAGCGGCGGGTGACGATCATCGTCGACAACGCGCTGCCGGCGCCGGTGGTGCGGGCGCTCGACGCCGGCGAGCGGCTGCGCGAGGACGGCCCCACGCTCGACGCGCTCGAGCGCGCGGTGTCGCTGGCGGCCAGCCACGCCGCCGCGTACCTCGACGCCGGCTGGGGCGTCGCGGTGGTCGGGCGCGGCCTGACCGTGCCGCTGGGCCGCGGCAAGGGCCACCTGGCGCGCATCCTGCGCGAGCTGGCGATCCTGCCGGCCACCACCGAGGCGGTCGCGCTGGGCGCCGCCGACGCCGTCGGCGATCGCGTGCTGGTGGTCCCCGCCGGGGTCGCCGCCGCCGGGCGCCCCGCCGCCGATCACGTGCTGGAAGCCTGACCATGCGCTTCGCCGCCACCCACAAGACCACCAGCTACCTCGCGGTCGCGTTCGCGTTCCTGGCGATGGTCGGCGGCGGCGCGGTGTCGCCGCTCCTGGTGCTGGGCGGCGCGCTCGGCCTGGCGCTGTCGTGGTTCATCGAGCCGCCGCGCTGGAACCTCGATCGCTTCGCCTGGCTGTTCACGGTGATCGCCGCGCTCGGGCTGGTGTACTCGGCGCTCCTGGCGGTGTCGACCGGCGACTACCTCGGCCACGGCGGCGGCTTCCTGATCATCCTCACCGTCGCGCGCGCGTCGACGCGCCGCGCCGCCCGCGACTGGCAGCAGCTGTACCTGCTGGCGTTCTTGATGCTGGTGGCCGGCTCGGTGCTCAACGGCGAGCTCGGCTACGCGGTGTGCTTCTTCGGCTTCGTCGTCACCGGCACCTGGGCGCTGATCCTGTTCCACCTGCGGCGCGAGATGGAGGACAACTTCCTGCTCCGCCACGCCGACCCGCGGGCGTCGCAGCGGGTCGAGATCCGCCGCATCCTCGAGTCGCGGCGCATCGTCGATCGGCGGTTCCTGCTCGGCACCGGCCTGACGTCGGTCGGGTTCTTCATCGTCGCGGTGATCTTCTTCCTGTCGATCCCGCGGGTCGGCACCGGCTTCTTCTTCCGCGGCCAGAACAGCCTGCACATGGTCGGGTTCTCCGACGGGGTCAAGCTCGGCGGCCACGGCCGGCTCAAGACCGACAGCACGATCGTCATGCGCGTGCAGGTGTCGGCCAAGGAGTTCCACGGCCGCCGCGCGCCGTACCTGTACTGGCGCGGCGTCGTCTTCGATCACTACGGGCGCGGCGAGTGGACCCGGACGCGGAGCGCGCCGTCGACGCCGACCTGGACCGAGCCGCTGCCGGGCAACCGCGAGCGCCGCTACCTGCGCCTGCCGGGGATCTCGGTCGGCAGCGAGGCGGCGATGGCGGTCGCGCGCGCCAACGCCGTCCAGCAGGACGTCTGGCTCGAGCCGATCGGCGCCGACGTGCTGTTCGCGGCCTCGGCGCCGCTGGCCTTCGAGGTGGCGCCGCCGACCGCCGGCGGCCGCCGACCGCTCGAGAAGAACGACGAGATCCGGCTGCGCCACGACGGCCCGGTGCACTACCGCGCGTGGTCGTACATCGAGCCGCCGGCGGCCGAGGCGCTGGCCGCGACCTGGTCGGCGCCGCCCGGCAGCGACGCGCTCGGCGATCCGTACCGGCAGCTGCCGCCCGAGATCACCGCGGCGACCCGGGCCAAGGCCGCCGAGATCGTCGCCGGCGCCACCAGCGACTACGCCAAGGCGGTGAAGCTGCGCGACTGGCTGCAGACCCAGCTGCGCTACTCGCTCGACCTGCGCGACCCGGGCGGCCGCGAGCCGATCGACTACTTCCTGTTCGAGCGCCAGGCCGGCCACTGCGAGTACTTCGCGTCGGCGTTCGCGGTGATGGGCCGCGCGGTCGGGCTGCGCACCCGCAGCGTCAACGGCTTCCTCGGCGGCGAGTGGAACGAGTACGACGGCTACATCGCGGTGCGCGCCGGCGACGCCCACTCGTGGAGCGAGGTCTACTTCGAGGGCCAGGGCTGGGTGACGTTCGACGCGACGCCGCCGGGCGAGGCCGATCAGCTCGGGCGCGGCTCCGGCGCCTGGACCGCCAAGCTGCGGCGCTGGTTCGACACGCTGCGCTTCCAGTGGAACAAGTGGGTCATCGACTACGATCTGACCCAGCAGCTGTCGCTGTTCCGGTCGATCGGCAAGAAGCTGTCGGGCGGTGGCCGCGCGGTGTCGAGCGCCGGCAAGGCGGTCACCCGGTTCGCCAAGCGGTGGGCCGCGCTCGGCGGCGCGCTGGCGCTCCTGGCCGCGGTCGCCTGGTACTGGCGGCGCACCCGCGGGCGGCGCCGGCCCACCGCGCCGACCCGCGCCGAGCGCGAGCGCAGCGAGCTGGCGCGGCTGTACGAGAAGGCGGCGCGCCGGCTGGCCCAGCGCCCGGCCGCGGTCACGCCGCGCGAGCTGGCCCGCCAGCTGGCCGAGCGCGGGGCGCCCGGCGCCGCGGCGCTCGAGGAGCTGACCGAGATCTACTACGCCGGCCAGTGGGGCGGCGCGGTCGGCGACGACGCCCTGGCCCGGGCCCGGGTGCTGGCCGCCGACATCGACGCCGCGGCACGGGCGGCGCGGCGCTGACGGCGTGACAACCGCCACCCGCGCGGCTTGCCAATCTGGCGCGCGGGCCGAGCGAAGTTGAGCCGTCGGGGACCGCATGTTAGCCATGGAGCTGGCTTCCGCCGCCGCCCCCTGGCGGCACCGCCCTTGCAAAGGTCCGCCCCGATGTCGCTCCGTCTGCCTCTCGTCGCCGTCGCCCTGGCGCTGCTCGCACCCGCGGCCAACGCGACACCGCTGAGCGACGGCACGGTGCAGCTGTCGCTGCGGTTGCCGCCCGAGAGCGGCACCGGCGATTTCACGGATCCAAACCCGGACTACCTGAAGCGCTACTTCAACTTCGCGCGGTGCAAGTGCGACACCGACACGATGACCAAGGAGTATCAGATCGAGTACACGTGGGTGGCGCCGGCGCCGTCGCCGCTCCCGACGCAAGATCTGATCCCCTGGTCGGGCGAGGGCTGCAACGCCGAGATGGTCTCGACGCGCACGAGCCAGTGCACGCAGCACGAGCTGTTCTCGCCGACGTCGATCGGCACAGTCAAGCGGGTCGACTACAACGCGCGGGCGCTGATGTCGCATCCCGCGGACACGATGGAGCCGTGCCCCGGCGAGGTGCGCTCGGTCCAGCACTGGCTGGTCACGCAGAACGGCGAGGCGTGGGACGCCATGCCGCAGTTCCACCTCGCCGCGGAGATCACCGCCGACATGAAGGCGCCGCCGCTGCCCACCACGCTCACGCTCACGCCGCGCGAGAGCGGGATCGTGCTGGAGTGGGAGGCGCTGTCCGACACCACCGACGTGAAGTACTTCCAGGCGCTGTGCACCAAGGCCGACGGCAGCCGGGCCCACGACAGCGCGACCAGCCCGGCGCAGTACGAGACCCCGACCAGCATGTGCGGCGCGGCGTACACCTACGCGCTCGCCAACGCCACGCTGACCAACCCCGGCCCCGAGCCGACCGCCGACCTGCCGGCGCCGCTGGCCGCGCTCGATCCCACCTACGTTTGTGGCGAGGCCTCGGGCACCGCCCGCTCGATCACGCTCGACGGCCTCGACAATGGCACCGCCTACCGAGTCGTGCTGGTCGCCGTCGACAACAGCCGCAACCTCGCCGCGATCGGCATCGATCAGCCGATCACGCCGCAGCAGGTGATCGACTTCTGGGAGGAGCTCAACAACGAGGACCCGTCCATCCAGGGCGGCCTGTGCATCGCGTCGGTCGACGGCCGCGGCGATCTCGGCAGCGCGCTGGTGGTGGCGCTCGCGCTCGGCGCGGTGGTGCGGCGGCGCCGCCGGCGGTCGCGCCGCGTGGCCCGCCTGCTCGCGGCGTCGCTGGTGCTGGCGCCGGCGCTGGCCTCGGCGCAGGCCAGCTACTCGCCGTACTGGCAGGAGGACGAGGCGGACGCGCTCGGCATGCCCGAGCCGACCTGGACGATGGGCCTGCGGCTGGGCCCGTACGTACCGTCGATCGACGCCAAGTTCGACTCCAGCCCCGGCCCGTACGCGCGCACGTTCTTGAACGACAGCGTCATGTTCGCGGTCGACGTGCACCGGGTGTGGCCGCTCTTGCGCGGCCAACTCGGCGTCGGCGTCACCGCCGGCTACTACTCGAACTCCACCCAATCGTTCCAGGACGGCACCACGCCGGCAACCGAGAACCGCCCGCGGGCCAAGGGCAACATGACCCGGCTGTCGATCGTGCCCACCGCGATCACCGCGATCTACCGCGCGACGATCTTCGACGACGAGTTCGGCGTGCCGCTGGTGCCGTACCTGCGCGGCGGCGTCGCCTACGACATCTGGTGGATCAAGAACCCCGCCGACGAGCTGTCGACCCACATGAGCTGCGCCACCTGCGACGACCGCGCGCTGGGCGCCTCGATCGGCCTGGTCGGCGCGGTCGGCCTGGCGGTGCGCGCCGAGCGCATCGACCCCGACGCCGCCGCGTCGATGATGAACTCCGGGCTCGAGCACGCCGGCTTCTTCGCGGAGCTCGAGATGGGCTGGGTCGACGGGTTCGGCAACGCCAAGAAGCTGTCGGTCGGGGACACCACCTGGTTCGGCGGCGTGTCGTTCGAGTTTTGAGCGAGCCCGACGACACCGGCCGCGGTCGGCGCCAGGTGCGCCTGACCGTCGAGTACGACGGCGCCGGCCTCGGCGGCTGGCAGCGGCAGCCGAACGCGCCGACCGTGCAGGGCCACCTCGAGGCGGCGCTGAGCCAGCTGCTGGCCACGCCGACCGCGGTCGTCGGCGCGTCGCGCACCGACGCCGGCGTCCACGCGCTCGGCCAGGTCGCCGCGTTCCGCACCGATCGCACCGTGCCCGTCCAGGGCATCCGCCGCGGGCTCAACACGCTGTTGCCGCCGCAGATCGCGATCACCGAGGCGGTCGACGTCGACGACGACTTCCACCCGCGGTTCTCGGCCACCGGCAAGCACTACCGCTACCTGGTGCTGGTCCGCCCCGATCGCTCGCCGCGCTGGGCGAGCTGGGCCTGGCATCGCCGCGGCGCGCTCGATCGCGACGCGATGCAGGCCGCCGCCGCGGCGCTGATCGGCGAGCACGACTTCGCGGCGTTCCGCGCCGCCGGCTGCGCCGCGCGCACGACCCGCCGCCGCGTCGAGGCGATCGAGCTGTCGTGGCCGGAGCCGACGCTCCTGGCGATCGACGTCTCGGGCAACGCCTTCCTCCGCAACATGGTGCGGATCATCGCCGGCACGCTGATCGACGTCGGCGAGGGGCGCCTGACGCCAGCCCAGGTCGCTGAAATCCTTGCCAGTCTCGACCGCGCCCGGGGCGGCCAGACCGCCCCCGCGCACGGCCTGACGCTGGTGGCCGTCCGCTACGACGGCGGTCGTGTAAGCTGGCGGCGCGACACGCGTTGAGGAGAGGACCGCCGTGGTCTCGGAACCTGCCAGCGAGCTCCCGCCTGACGAAGAAGCGCGGCTCATCCGGCAAGCCCAGGGCGGCGACCTCGACGCCATGCGCCCGCTCCTCGAACGCTACGCCCCGCCGCTGTACGCCACGGTGATCTTGCCGCGGCTCGGCAACGCGGTGTCCGCCGAGGAGGTCCTGCGCGACACGCTCGCCACCGCGGTCGAGAAGATCGATCGCTTCACGTGGCAGGGCAAGACCATCTACCCGTGGCTGCGCCAGATCGCGATCAACAAGATCTTCGACGTGCACCGCAGCGCCAAGCGCTCGCGGCGGCTGGCCGACGCGATGGCCCACGAGGTCGCGACCGCCACGGATCCCGAGGCCGCCGCCGACGCCCAGCTGATGGCCGACCAGGAGCGCGCCCACCAGCGCGCGCTGATCGAGGCGACGTTGACCGAGCTCCCCGAGCGCTACCGCACCGCGATCGAGCTGCGCCTGGTCGGCGAGCTGTCGCGCGACGAATGCGCGCGGCGCCTGCAGATCTCGGTCGGCGCCTTCGACGTCCTCCTCCACCGGGCCGTGCGTGCCTTCCGCAAGCACGTCGGCGACGTGACCTTGTGAGGGTCTTTCGCAAAGACCCTCCTGTTCCTGTGAGGGTCTTTCGCAAAGACCCTCCCCCACAAGACGTGGGGCCCCCACCCGAAACGCGAGACGTTCAAC
>Ga0075163_10012517_pt1 | contig 11046 bp, 8 predicted proteins | sample JI1023141ADNA_FD_71478 | JGI IMG/M metagenome (GOLD analysis project Ga0075163, IMG submission 71478) | Wastewater effluent complex algal communities from Wisconsin, to seasonally profile nutrient transformation and Carbon sequestration -... | ecosystem: Engineered > WWTP > Effluent > Algae...
AACCCTGCAGTTCGGAAAGGTTCAGGCCGCTGCTTTGCGGTCCGACATTTCCTGATTGAGCATTTCTGCCAGCAGGAACGCCAGCTCAAGCGACTGGCCCGCATTTAGCCGCGGATCGCAATGGGTATGATAGCGATCCGACAGGCTCTGCTCTGAAACGTCCATCGCGCCGCCCGTGCATTCAGTGACGTTCTGCCCCGTCATTTCGATATGAATGCCGCCCCCATGCGTGCCCTCCGCCCGGTGGACAGCGAAGAACCCGCGCACTTCGGCAAGGATACGGTCGAACGGACGGGTCTTGTAACCATTGGCGGCCTTCACGACGTTGCCATGCATCGGGTCGCAGGACCAGACGACCGGATGGCCTTCCGCCTTCACTGCCCGGACGATTGCTGGAAGATGCGCTTCGATCTTGTCATGACCGTATCGGGTGATGAGCGTCATCCGGCCGGGAACGCGTTTCGGGTTGAGTGTGTCCAGCATCCGCAGCAACGTGTCCGGCGCAAGGGTCGGACCGCATTTCATGCCAATTGGATTGCCGATGCCGCGCAGAAACTCGACATGCGCCGAGCCTTCGAAACGAGTGCGGTCTCCGATCCAGAGCATGTGAGCCGATGTGTCATACCATTGGCCGGTCAGGGAATCCTGACGTGTCAGCGCCTGCTCATAAGGAAGAAGCAGTGCTTCATGGCTGGTGTAGAAGTCGGTCCCCTTGAGTTGCGGTACGGTTTCCGGGTTGATCCCGCACGCTTCCATGAAGTCGAGCGCTTCGCTGATCCGATCGGCAACATCCTTGAATTTCTTGGTCCAGGGGGAGCGGCCCATGAAATCATGGGTCCAGGCGTGGACCTGAAGGAGGTTGGCATAGCCGCCACCCGCAAATGCGCGCAACAGATTGAGTGTCGATGCTGCCTGCGAATAGGCCTTGATCATCCGTTCCGGATCGGGGGTGCGCCCGGCTTCCTCAAAGGCGATGTCGTTGACGATATCGCCGCGATACGATGGCAGGGAAACACCATTGATGTCCTCGAAATCGGCAGAGCGTGGCTTGGCGAACTGCCCAGCCATGCGACCGAGCTTCACCGTTGGAAGCTTTGAGGCGAATGTCAGAACCACGGCCATCTGAAGCAGCACGCGGAATGTGTCCCGTATGTTGTTTGGATGAAATTCCGCGAAAGACTCGGCGCAATCTCCACCCTGAAGAAGGAAGGCCTTACCCTCGACGACCTTTGCAAGATCCGCAGTGAGGTTACGGGCTTCGCCGGCAAACACAAGCGGGGGGTAGTTGCCCAAAGTGGCCGTCGCGCGGTCGAGCGCTGCCGGGTCGGGGTAGGCTGGCAATTGCCGTGCTTCGCACTGCGTCCAGCTTTCGGGTGTCCATTTCTGCTTCATAGCTGGTGGCCCTTGGGGAAATTTCTATAAAAAGGCAAGGATTTCGCAACGTCGCGGAGCAGCGCCGTGCACCGCAAATGACGAATTCGAGCGTCAAGATTTTGACATGTGTGGCAATTTTATCGCGGCCCATTTTGTCCCGCCCCTGTGCGACATACCACCGCGGAATACCTCGATAGTGACGGTATTTAGCGCCTTTTCGAAGAAATGGTTGATGATCTGGCAACCATCAAAATCGCTCGGCAATTAGGAAGAGTTTAATTTTTTGACCGCAGGCTCATCCAAACATTTGACACGTGGGTAGCTGTGAACATGAACAAGACAAAATTCAAAATCGGATCGTCCAAGCGCGCTGCGGCAATGGTTATTGCCGTGGCTGTTGTTTCAACGGCGATGGTGAGTGAGGCAAGAAAGCGGCGGTGGTATTTTACTCCTCCCCCAGCGCCGGCCGTTACGCCTGCGCCTGCCCCGGCTCCTGCGCCAGCTCCGGCTCCTGCGCCAGCTCCGGCTCCAGCGCCTTCACCATCGCCGGCGCCATCGGGTTCTTATGATCCGATGACGGTTCAGCTTCCTGATGTTCCGAGCAACTTCGACGTAAATTCGGAGCTTGTTGCCGCCTGGGGAACCGGAGCGATCCCGGCGAGCGCGTTGCCCGATGTGGTCGGGGCCTTCCGCTTCATCTGCAATGCAAGCCATTTGTCCTATGACGATCCGATCGTCTATCCGGGGCAGCCCGGCAAATCGCATTTGCACCAGTATTTCGGCAACACGTCTGCGAACGCGAACTCGACCTATACGAGCCTGCGGACCACGGGCAGCTCAACCTGCAACAGCCCGCTCAACCGCTCGGCCTACTGGATGCCGGCGATGATGAACGGCAAGGGCCAGGTCATCAAGCCGGACTATATCAGTGTCTATTACAAGCGCAGGCCCAAGACCGATCCCTTGTGCGCCAAGATCGGCACGGCCTGTGTCGATCTGCCGCGCGGCCTCCGCTTCGTCTTCGGCTACAACATGCTCAACACAACATCCAAACCAACCGGCGGCGGTTATTTCAACTGTCAGGGCACCGGCGCGGTATCAGGTCACTACACAACACTTGTGGAAGCTCAGAAGAATTGCCCCGCGACAGCGCAGCTCGGAGCCGTCATTTCCGCACCGGAATGCTGGGACGGCAAGAACCTCGACAGCGCCGATCATCGCAGCCATGTCGCCTATTCTGCCTATATCGGGCAGTCATACGCACAATGCCCGACAACCCATCCTTACGTCATCCCGACCTTCACGATGGGCGTCTGGTACAGTCAGGGAACCGCTGTCGAACCCTGGCACCTGTCGTCCGACGTCATGGCCAATGGCACGATGATGACAGCAGGCACATCCTTCCATGCCGACTGGTTCGGCGCATGGGACAGTTCCGTCATGAACATGTGGGCCAACAATTGCGTGAACCTGCTCCTCAACTGCTCGGGCGGAGACCTGGGCAATGGCAAGCAACTCAAAATGTACTCAGGCTTCTCATGGACCGCTAACCCCCGCGTCATCACCGCACCGGGTGCCTGATTGAAGGCCGTGGTCGAGGCGTGTTGCGCTTCGATCGCGGCTTTTCAACAGTCTAGGCCGCTACCCAATTGCCGTGAAACCCCGGCGGAATGCGGTGCGGGATGTGAACAACGGCCTGTGGCGCTCCGGCGAAGTCGGCTGCATTCAAGATGACGAAATCCGTCGTGTCGTTTGCCACGTTCACGACATAACCCATCAGCCAGCCATCATCTTCTGCGCTCGCATTCGCCTTTGGCACGAAGACGAACTCGCCTGGGACCATTCCGGGACCGAAATCATGCGTTTCGCGTGTACCGGCTTCAAGATCATGCTTGTACAGCGTCGTGTTCGCGAGGAAGCTCGGGTCTCCGCCCTTGGGCAAGGCCATGGCATATGCATAGCGGTATGGCTTGCCGATCAATGTTTCATTCGGACGCGGAAATTCCTGGCTTTCGGGATCGATCACCGAACGCTCCACCCGGTGAGCGGTCGGATCGATCGTCCAGCGCTCGAAGGGAGTCTGCTGCGAATCCGGGCCGTGCGCATCTGTCGCAAACATGTTCGTATGGGCGCAGACGTCGAGCAAAACCTTACCGTCTTCGGTTTCATAGGCATTGCACGGGTGGAAGACATAAGCGGGCTCCACATCGCACCAGATCGTAGCCTCGCCCTTACCCTCACGAGGCAGCAATCCGACGCGGGCCTTGTGTTCCGGGTTCCAGCGATAAGGGAAATTGTGGCCGGCAAGCAGCGTCTTCATTGAGAAAGTGACTGGAAGGTCGAGGATGATGACGTAGTTTTTCGTGATCATGCAGTCGTGAATCGACGGGCCATCCTTGACGGAGACGGGCTCTTCGCGGCGGACCTTGCCCGCGCGATCGACAACGACGTGCCGGATGGTGCTCTGGTCGGTCGCTTCGTAGCAAATGGCATGCATCTCGCCGGTCTCGGGATCGAGATGGGGGTGTGCCGAAAAGCTGCCCTTGAGTGTGCCGCCAAAGGGGTCATGCGCAATCGTGTTCAACTCCTCATCGATGCGCACGGGAAAGCCGCCGGCTTCAACAATCGCCCAGGTGGCCGAGGCATGGCCGAGCACGTTCGTGTTGACTGTATCAAAACCGTTGCGCGGCCCTGGTGCCGGCGTTTCGCCTAGCGCTTCACTGACTGCAGTCGAGCGGACCCAGCGGTTGCGATACCACAGCGCCTTGCCGTCCTTGAGTCGCACGCCGTGGACCATGCCGTCCCCGGTGAACCAGTGATATGCTGCCGGATTGGGCGGCGAGACAGGATTGGGCCCAATGCGGATATAGCGGCCATCGAGCTGTGCCGGGATACTGCCCGTCACCTGAAGGTCAGTGATCGTGCGTTCATCAGGCATTGGCGTATGGATACCAATGAGGAAGGGATTTTCTCCGTCTTCCCGCAACCGGCCTCGGTTGAATTCCGCAATTTTTTCGACGCCCTTGGTGACTGTCTTTCGGATCAGCGTTTCAACCGTGCCTGCCATAGCCTTGCTCCTCTTGCTTGAAATAGACTCGAATATGTTTACAGTGAAAACATGATCGAGAATGATAACAGTGTCAACATAGAAAATGAAAAGGGCCGGTATCACCACGGTGACCTTCGGGCAGCCTTGATCTCCGAAGGGCTGAGGCTGCTGGCAATTGGTGATGTCGACCAACTCAGCTTGCGTCAAATTGCCCGCAATGTCGGGGTAAGCCCGACGGCCGTTTATCGCCATTTTCCGGACAAGCAGGCCTTGCTCACGGCACTTGCAATGGAAGGCGGGGCCCAGCTCGCGCGGCGTCAGAAGAAAGCGCAAACGGCCGCAGGCGGCGGCCGCGCCGGCTTTGATGAAACCGGGCGGGTCTATGTCCGCTTTGCTCTGGAAAACCCCGCCTTGTTTCGCCTGATGACGGCGAAATCGCGTGTGGGGACTGAAACCTGCCCAGGGGAGGAGAGGGGAGGACTCGGCCTGCTCCGCCGCAACATAGCGGCCCTTGCGGCGCCCGGCACAAGCGAGGAGGCACAGCGCGTCGGCTTTGTACGTTCCTGGGCGATGGTACACGGATTGGCGATGTTGATGCTCGACGGCCAGGTTCCGGCTGACGAATCGCTCATCGATCGCGTCGTGGACACAGCATTCGTTGCAGGTTCCGCCTGAACCGGGTTCACAGCGACCTGACCTGATGGCATAATCGGTTAATGGCGGGGGAAATCGAAGCGGCTGGTGATATTGTGGCGGGAGGCCTGATTGCCCGTGCGATCGAACCTGAAACTGGCGATCATGCTGACGAAGCCAGGGCAAATTGCCTGAATTGTGGCACTTTGGTTGTTGGCAGTCATTGTCATGGTTGCGGCCAGTCGGTTCGCGTTCATCGCACGCTATCGGCCTTCTGGCATGACTTCACGCATTCCATACTGCATTTCGAAGGGAAAATCTGGCGCACCTTGCCGTTGCTGTTCTTCAAGCCTGGCCAGTTGACACGTCGTTACGTGCATGGCGAACGCGCCCGTTTCGTATCGCCGCTGGCGCTCTTCCTGTTTTCGGTCTTCCTGATGTTTGCGACATTCAGCTGGATTGGCATGCCGCTCGGCCCGAATAAGACCGAAGCCAATCGCGGCGGCACAGTGCTGAATAGGTCCCAACTGACGGCCGAACTGGCCAAAGCCAATGCCAAGGTGGCAAGGCTCGAAAAACAATCCGCGCCCTTGGCACAAATCAAAAGCGCGCGCGAAGATGTTGCGGGCCTCGAAACCGTGATCAAGGTGTCCGACGGGATTGGCTCGAACAACCTGATCATGGATGACACGAAAATCGACGTTGGAGTGCCGGCGTTTGACGAAGCGATCCAGCATGCGGTTAAGAACCCGGCGCTGTTGCTCTACAAGATGCAATCGAACGCCTATAAGTTCAGCTGGGCCTTGATCCCGATCTCGATCCCGTTCGTGTGGCTGCTTTTTGCGTTCCGGCGCCAGTTCAAGCCCTATGATCACGCGATCTTCGTGACATATTCGCTTTCGTTCATGGGTCTTTTGCTTGGCCTACTCTCGATCATGGGGCGGCTGGGACCATTGGCTGGGTGGCGTGTTCCGCTCATAATTGCGGGTCCGCCGACGCACATGTTCTTCCAACTGAGGGGCGCCTACCAGATCGGCGTTTTTTCAGCCGTCTGGCGGACAATGGCACTGCTCATCATCGCGTTTTTCGTTCTGATACTGTTCGGGATCATCCTGCTGATGCTGGGGGTAACGGCCTAGGCTCCCTGGGCTGCCGTGCCCCCGATGCCGCGTTTCCGCGTCTTGGGAATGGACGACCCACCGGCCTTCAAGGCCTTGGGCTGGTTGTGGTCGATGCCACTCCGATCAGGTGGCGTGCCTTGCTTCAGCAACGCCGAGATTTCGTCTCCGGTCAGCGTTTCATATTCGAGCAACGCGCCCGCAAGTGTGTGAAGTTGCTTGATGTTTTTCTTCAGAATCTTGGTTGCCTGAGCGTGTCCGCCCTCGACGAGGGCACGAATCTCGCTGTCGATGAGTTGCGCCGTCTCGTTCGACATGTTGTGCCGCTGGGTCTGCGAATAGCCGAGAAAGGTTTCGCCCTGCTGCTCTTCATATTGCAGTGGCCCCATCTTGTCGGACATGCCCCACTGCGTCACCATTGAGCGCGCAAGACCTGTTGCCATCTGGATATCGCCAGAAGCCCCAGACGAAACCTTGTCATAACCGAAGATCAGTTCTTCAGCGACGCGACCCCCCATCGCGATCGAGAGGTTCGCATACATCTTGTCACGGTGATAGGAATAAGTGTCGCGTTCCGGCAGCCGGACGACCATGCCCAATGCGCGACCGCGCGGGATGATTGTGGCCTTGTGGATCGGATCGGACGCCGGTTCATGGAACGTAACGAGCGCATGGCCGGCCTCATGATAGGCCGTCATGCGCTTCTCATCGTCGGTCATGACGAGGGACTTCCATTCGGTGCCCATCATGACCTTGTCCTTGGCGGCCTCGAACTGCGCCATGGAAACAAGCCGCTTGCCAAGCCGTGCCGCAAGCAAGGCGGCCTCGTTCACCAGATTGGCAAGATCCGCACCGGAGAATCCGGGCGTGCCGCGCGCGATTGTCCGTGCATCGACATCGGGAGCGAGTGGAACCTTCTTCATATGGACCTGGAGAATCTTTTCGCGACCCTCGATATCCGGGTGCGGCACGACGATCTGGCGGTCGAAACGGCCGGGACGGAGCAGGGCAGGGTCGAGCACATCGGGGCGGTTTGTGGCCGCGATAATGATGATCCCCTCATTGGCCTCGAAGCCGTCCATCTCGACGAGCAACTGGTTGAGCGTCTGTTCCCGCTCATCATTGCCATTGCCAAGGCCGGCACCACGATGACGGCCCACGGCGTCGATTTCATCGATGAAAACAATGCAAGGCGCCGATTTCTTCGCTTGGTCAAACATGTCCCGCACGCGGCTTGCGCCGACGCCGACGAACATTTCGACAAAGTCCGAGCCCGAAATCGTGAAGAATGGCACATTGGCTTCACCGGCGATGGCACGTGCAAGCAACGTCTTGCCCGTACCGGGAGAGCCGACCAGCAACGCACCCTTCGGGATCTTGCCGCCGAGCTTGGAAAATTTCGACGGATCTTTCAGGAAGTCCACGATTTCCTGCAATTCCTCGCGCGCTTCATCGATGCCAGCGACATCGTCAAAGGTCACGCGCCCCTGCTTTTCGGTCAGCATCTTGGCGCGCGATTTGCCGAAGCCCATCGCTCCCGAGCCAGCGCCCTTCTGCATCTGGCGCATGATGAAAAAGCCGACACCAAGGATCAGGATGAACGGCAACGCCTGATAGAGCATAACCATCCAGACACTCGGCCCTTCTTCAGGGCGCGCGGAAAAGCGGACATTGCTGCGTTCAAGACGCGCAGTCAGTCCTGGATCGTTGACGGCATAAACGCGGAAGGCGTCGCCGTTGCTCATCTTTCCGGAAATGACGTCTCCGGCTTGAACGATTTCCTTCACAGACCCTTCGTCCACCTTGGAGATGAATTCGGAATAGGCAATTGCATCGGATTTCTCGCTGCGCGACCGCGTGTCGAACACCGAAACGAACACCCCGATCAGGAGCAAGATGCCTGCCCAGATCAGCAAACTCTTCATCATCGGGTTGATGCCTTGGGGTTCCTTGTCATCGTTCATCGTGTGCAAACACCTTTCTGAAGACCTAGATAGGGCACAATTGGTGAATAACAATGCAACGAAATGGTGAATTGGTCAGTTTTTGCGGCGAGGCGGGGCAGGCGCAAATTCCCACGATTCACGCGCCGCCCGGACCGTGAGCCTGCCAATGCTGGCTTTGCCGCCTGTCCGCAGTGTTTGAGCAAGGCGCTGGACATCGGGCCCGTTGTCCTGCCAATTTTCATCGAGCGCCCGAATGCAGCGAATGAGCAAGCGCCGCTGGAGTTCCAGCGGGAGCGAGAGCGGGTCCGCAAGCACAAGCGATTCTGCTGTTCGCTGCACGCGTTCGGCAAACAGCCTGTCGGCCATCCAGCCGAGTGCATTATCGCCTTCCGACAGGGCTGCCGCACTGTGAGCCATTGCGACGGGATCGAGCCAGTCGCTCATCGAGATTGCCTTTCGTATGCGTACCCGGTCGAAGCGTTCGTCGTCATTCGATGGGTCAGAGATCGGCTTGATTCCCGAATGCCGCACAATTTCCGAGAGCTCCTGACGGCGCCAATGCAGCAAAGGTCTCAAGATGCGGCCATTCGTAGAGCGCACACCAGCCAATCCGCTCGTTCCGGCCCCGCGATTCAGCCGCATCAGAAGCGTTTCCGCCTGATCATCGGCGTGATGGGCGGTCATGATCGCTGCCAGATCATTTTCGTCGGCCCAGCGCTCCAGCAGCGCGTAACGCGCCTTGCGTGCGGCCGACTGGATGGAGCCTGTGATGGGCACATTTGGCACGATCACGGTGTGCGGTAAGCCCAGCGACCGGCAGACTTCGCCGACATAACTCGCTTCGGCTGCGCTTTCGGATCGGAGTTGGTGGTCTACCGTCGCTGCAACGCATTGTCCGCCAAAGGCCGCATTGCAAAGCAGGAGCAGCGCCAGGCTGTCCGGTCCGCCCGAAACCGCGATGCCCAGTTTGACACCGCTTGCCGAAATCAGCTTTTGAAGGTCGTCTCGAAACCTCTCGACCGCTGCCTCAGGCAGCGCATTTTGCATCGGTTTTGCCTTTGGCGACTTTGGCCTTCAGATCTGCGCTGGCCTTGTCTGCGTAGACATCGTCAAATTCCTTGTAGACCTTGCAAGCATCAGACGCCTTTTTCAGCTTGGTCAGCGCGATGCCGAGCCAGTAGAGGCTTTCAGAAGCGCGGTCGCCGCGCGGCATTTTCTGGTAATTGTCGTAGAAGGCAACGGATGCAAGTGCCGGCTTTCCTTCATCCAGATAGGCGCGGCCAAGCAAATTCTGTGCATAGCTCGCCCGCTTGTGGTTCGGATATTTCGCGACAAATTCCTTCAGCTTTACCTGTGCCTCGGGGTAGAGTTTCGCGGTCCAGAGCCTGAAGCCATAAGTATAGGCGTCCTCGATCGCATCGCCGGTTGCCGGAATTTCGACGGCTGCGATGGCAGCCTTGCGGTCAGGATCGATTTTGGTTGCGCTGGCAGCCGTCGGCTTGGTCGCAGAAGCAGCAGGCTTCGGCGCAGAAACGGCCGGTTTCGGGGCTGGTGAAGCGACAGCCGCGCTTGCGCCAGTGTCAGCGGCGATCGGTCCTGCACCCTCAAGCGCTTTCAAGCGTGCGTCATAGGCACCGAGCGCGTCCTCGAGTTTTTTTACCCGATTGCCGCTCGTTTCCACCTGGCCAGTCAACACCTGAAGTTGGGATTCAAGCGCATCGACGCGGGCAGTTAGGTCTGCGACGGGAGAACTCGCGGGATTGCCGGCGGCGGCAGGCGGTGCGCCGTTTCCGATTTCGGGCTCGATTGCGACACCGTTGGGAAAGACCTTGCGCTGGACTGCGGTCATTTCCTTTTCAAGCTTGCCCACCCGCTGCACCAGTGGGTCGGACTGTGCAGTTACAGGTCCGGCTGCGACACTGGCTAGCAATAGCGTGGCGAATGTGAGTTTGCGCATCGCGGTTCCTCTGTCTTGAAATTTTGAGTTTCCCGATCAGGCTTGTGGCGCACCACAGTGCTGCGATCAAGGCTGGGGTTGTATGGGTGTAGCGGTGTTTGAGGGCGCTGTTGTGTCAGAAGCCGGTGGTGCGGCAGCCGGAGTGGGAGCTGGCGTCGCTACCGGTCCTCTTGGCTGCGACGTGCGTGTCGGACCTTCCGTTCTTTCAGGTGCTGGTTTTTTGTCAGCCGCCGGCTTGGGCTTGGGGGTTTCCAATGCGTCCGGGCTTTCTGGCGTCTGTGTGGGTGCAATGGCAGGCGCAGCGGTTCGTGCCAAAAGCGCGGCTGCACTGATCCCGACATCTTTCAAAGTGCGTTCAGCAGGGCCGATCGAGGGCACAGCCGATCCATTGATCGTAACAGCAATCAGTTGGGCTCGGCCTGTGCGGATCATGGGATTATTCGCGTCTGCCGGAACGACAAAGCGTTCTCCCTTGGCCATTTCCTTTTCAAGGAGAACCTTGTCAGCGGCATCATAAACGCGAACCCAGACCGGCTCGATCGCTGTCAGAACAACTTCACTTGACGCGCTGGGCGATTGCACGACCGGCGCCTGCGGGGCCGGTGCAGTGGCTGCGACGGGAGTAGGGGCAACTTCAGGTCCGCTCAGCAGCATGGTTCGCCAAACGCCGTAACCCACGGCCAGCAGCAACGCGACGGCGGCGGCTGTCCAGGCGAGCGTGCGAGACGGAATGCGCGCCGGGTCCGCATCGTCATAGTCCTGCAATTCTGTGCGATACCCCCGACCGTCCTGGCCAAGTTCGATCCGCAATTGCTGGGCAAGTGCCTGTTCATCTTCACCAACAGCCCTTGCGTAGGCTTTGACAAAGCCAACACAATAGGTGGACGATGGAAACGAGGAATAGTCTCCCGCTTCGATGGCCTGCAAATGCCTGAGCGGAATACGGGTTCGACTGGCCACATCGGAAAG
>Ga0075163_10012518_pt1 | contig 11046 bp, 23 predicted proteins | sample JI1023141ADNA_FD_71478 | JGI IMG/M metagenome (GOLD analysis project Ga0075163, IMG submission 71478) | Wastewater effluent complex algal communities from Wisconsin, to seasonally profile nutrient transformation and Carbon sequestration -... | ecosystem: Engineered > WWTP > Effluent > Algae...
TATTGGTGATTCAAATGAGCGTACCCTATCGGCCCAGTTGCGGGTAATCATCCGCGAATGGGCGGACACACAGCCGGTGAAGGCCAAGCGTCGTTAATGGGCACACAAACCATCCCGACTAATGAGCACGAAACAAACAGGCATAGACGTGACGAAGCTGACGGAGGGGGACATTGACCAGTGGTTTCGCTGGAAGATTGAACAGGCGAAGCTGCCGTTCACGGTAGCCGTGGGGTACGGTACGGACTACAGCGTGGGGCCGTTCATGGCCATGACTGAGCGGGATGAAGACATGATGGCAGCGTACGAGTTTGGGGGCAGTCTTGGGGACCAGCTGCAGAAGCTGCGGAACCGGATGAAGCCAGAGGACAAGGCAGAGCGCCTGCGGGCCCAAGCTGAACGGCTGTTCTCTCGAGCTGAGAAGCTATCCCCCCGGCCGGTGCTGACACTGGAGGTGGCGTCATGAGCCACATCCTAGACTTTCTGTGGGTGATGGTGGTTGCGGCATGGGAGACGTGCCACCAAGGCAAGACGGCAGAGGAGCAAGAGGAGGGACTGTTATGAACCTGACACCCTACGCCAAGTTTTTGGGCATGCAGGAGGACGGGATGGGCGGGTCATTTGAGCTGTGGAACCTTACCCGGCCACTGGCAGGCCATCCCGTGGGCAGCACCGTGACAAGAGCCACCATAGAACGGGCCGTAAACGGGGCTGTACGACCCAAACTCAGCCCGAGGTGGGTGATGACAGCGGCAAGGGCCTATTTGCCCGTAATGGCCAAATGAAGGGCACATCCCATGAAACCACAGCTTACCCCAACACAGCCCGTGGCAGCCCCGGTACCGAGCCAGCGTGAGTTGGACCTGGCAGAGAAGAGACGGACTGGGTGGCTGACACTGCCGGAACGGTGGGAGTTGATTAAGTTGAGAGCAGCAACGGCGAAGGCAGCGGATACTGCAGCCGAGCTGGTGACAGAGGGGAAGGCCATGCCGAAGCGCAGGGTGAATCCCCATGAGTAATTTCTAACGGGCATACCGCCCATAGATCCTAAACCAAAACATAGAACGACAATGGCTAAAATCAGTGACGCATTCCCCAGTGCATTCCTTAGCGTGGAAGACTTGCAGGGGCGCAACGTGAACGTGCAGATTGCCACGGCAGCAGTGGAGGAAGTGGGCAAGCAGAAGGACACCAAGATTGTCTTGGGCCTGATGGGTAAGAAAAAGAAATTCGTGGTCAACAAGACCAACGCCAAGACCATTGCCGGTCTGTATGGCGATGACACCGACAATTGGATCAACCAGTGGATTACCCTTTGCCCCCGGGAAGTTGAGTTTCAGGGGGATATGGTCATGGCCATCCGGGTGTCATTGCAGAAGCCCACGGGTGGTGCTGCACCGGCCCCCGCCCCGGCTCCTGTGCCTGTCACTCCCAAGGCCGACGACGACATCCCATTTTGAGTATGCGCCTCCATTCCACGGCCAGCGATGACTGGCACAGGGAGAGTGAACGCCGTGGGATGGATGTTGAACGGGTACTTCATCGTTACCGGCACGAGCTGTGGTATAGGCCTTTACCGGGTCAGGAGGTAGAGGAACCGGAGGCCTTACCACCAGCTTTGACACCAGAGGAAGAAGAGAGACGGCAGCAGCTATTTCTGGAGAAGGAAGAACAAGAAAAAGAGAAGTGGTTTCAGCGACACCTATAACAACATGACAGCACCCAAAGTGATTCAGATTATTAACGTGGCCCGGACTCGAAAGAGTATCCGGATCAAGTACCAGCAGGACACGTCCAAGCACACGCTGGACGAGCGAGACAACCCGTTGCCTGCCTTTGGGCAGTCCTTTGATGCCCTGGCCCAGCTGGTGCCGGCTATTCTTGGAATGCAGGCGGAATGGGCCAGTGACAGCCTGCGGGTTGTCGGGCTGAAGGTGGGGGAACAGGGAGGGGCCCAAACCATCAGCCTGCAGTTCCGCAAGGGGCTGACCGATGCCAGCAAGGAGTTCGTGGCATGGACACCGCCGCGTCTGCTGGCTCACCCGACGGAACCAGGGGCTTACACCCCGCCCCTGACCAATGACCAGGCAGCACTTTGCTGGACTGCGATTGAGTGTACCCGGGATTACGTGATTGGGAACCGGGCACAGGGACAGATCACGTTCGAGGAAGACGATGACTTGGACTTGCCGGAACCGGGAGCTGACGAAAGTGCAGAGCTGCCGTTGCCGGGGAATGACATGGGGAAGCCGGCCAAGAAGAAGCGGAGCCGGAAGGCGAAACAGGAGGAAGTTGCCGCATGAGCCTGAGTATTCTTGAGGTTTTGCAGAACGCCGAAATGAACCTGGGCAACGGGGGACTAGGTATGATGCTGGCCAAACAGCAGCTGCATAACGGCATCGTGCTTCTGGAAAAGGGATACGCCGTCGATGCCGATTTCCACACAGTGATGGGAGACCATGTGTCAGTTGAACAGGTGCCGGATAAGAACTGACATGGACATCCAAGGCATAGCCGCAGTTGTGACTGAAGCCCTGCTAGTGACTAAGCAGGACATGTCCCGCCGTGGGATGCCCATGCAACGCCAGCACGTCCAGCAAGTGGTTGCAGACGTGCTGGCCAAGCACTGGCCACAGGAGGCCGTTTTGAGCGACGTTAAGGCCGATTCTAGCCAGTTTGGGGACAAGAAGCATATTCCACCCACCCCGGCCCAGGTAGAGGCTTATTCGGCCTCTATTGGGTATCCCTTGGACGGGGCTGCTTGGTGTGACTCGTACCAGCAAAAGGGGTGGCTGGTGGGTAAGGTGAAAATGAAGGACTGGCAAAGTGCCGTCCGGAACTGGAAACGCAGCGGGTATGGCCAAGGCAGCATTGCCAAGGGGCCAAAGCCAGAGACTGACAAACGCGATTACGGGCAAATATAACAACCAACACAGTTTTTATGATTATCCATCTAACTCACAGCGAGGCTGAAGAACTTATCTCCAAGGCTATCGGATATAGATGCGCGATCACTATCGTGACACGCCCGGCTGTTCCCGGTGAATCCGGCTATGAGCTTAAAGAACCATTAAGGGGAGAGCTGTTGGCTCTCGTGCGCGAAGGGCAAGCAATCGAAGCCATAAAGCGTCTTAGGTTTAAGACCGGATGCGGATTGCGACAAGCTAAGGACGAAATTGATCGGCTACGGTAATCAAAAGCTACCCGTCATGCACTACACCCTTTCCACAGCACAGCTGCTGACCATCAGGAAGATTCAAGAGGCCGTTGCAGAGTTTTACCAGCTGCCGGTGTCGCTCATGACCGACCGTTGCCGAGTGCCCAACGTGGTTGTGGCTAGGCATGTGGCCATGGCCCTGTGTCGGCTGCTCACCCGGTGCGGGAACATGCAGATTGGGTATGCCTTTGAACGTGACCACTCCACCGTCCTGTTTGCCTGTAACTCCATCAGAGAACAGCGGCAGGTGTATCCCAAGTTTGAAGCCGAGTTTAACCGGGTGCGGCAGGTGGTGGTGTCTGCCATTGCCGTGGAGTCTGTTGAGAACAAGCGGCAGCTGGCTGAAGCCTAACCCATGAGCCACGCCACAGCAGACCGCAGTTCCGTAGAGACACTGGCGCAGTGTACGCTCGAGCCGTTGCTCGGCGGTATCTCCGTCCATGACTTGGGGTGGCTTCACCGTAACCGGGACAGCGAGGCCATGCAGCAGGTAGAGTTTGAGTGCAGCCAGGGCTGCGGTACCAAACTCACCGGGTTTCGGTTCTTCGCCCCACTCACCTGCTGTGACACTTGCAAGGCCAAGGCCGAACAGGAAGCCAACCTAGAACGGGCAAAGACCTACTGGGAAGCCATCTGCCCCAAGGCCTATCGTGAGACGGACAAGACCCATGCAGGCTTTCCAAAGGGCCAATACAGTGCCTTGTCTGACTGGACAGGGGCTGAGTCCCTTTTCTTCTATGGCCCCTCCGGTAAGGGAAAAAGCCGGTTGGCCATGCTGCTGCTGAAACGCTGCCTGGTGCGGTTCAACCTTCACATTGGCATTCTCTGGCCCTACGACCTCAAATCTGTGAAGAACGAGCGGGACGTGAAGAGCTGGGTCCAACGCTGGGGCAGGTATGACCTCTTGCTCATGGATGACCCGTTGCAGGGAGCTGCTGATGGGCGGGTAACTGATGCCCTGAAGGACTTGCTGGCCTATCGCATGGACTGGAAGCGACAGAACATTGTCACCTCACAGATTGGCGGTGATGACTACGAAGAACAGGCTGCCAAGTTTGGCAAAGAGACAAAGGCCGACAAGGAAGTCATTGCTGCACTGTTGCGGCGCTTGCGCGAGTCATGCCGCGTGGTGTCTTTTGGTGATACTCAACCCAGCACTGGCCAGGTAGATTTCTGAACGAAAGGGCGATCTTATGAGCGAATCCGAACTGCTGGAAATCTTCGAACAGACCTTTTCGTCGCGTTGCTCAGGCGCACGCCGTACGTGTGTTTGCGGGCGGACGTTTTACAACGGCTCAGGGCATTGGGATTGGGATGAGGGCGAGATCGAGGCGCTCGAAAAGAGCGACGCGACGGCCGTGGATTATTCAATCGGCGGCGTGCGCTTCCAAGGCGTCGAGTATGCGAACGCCTGCGACTGCTGGCATCCGGTAGCGAAGAAAGCGATTGGGTTCATCGTCGGACACGACGAGCAAATCGCTGATTTTCTCAACAAACGCCGCGAGCGGACTGTCGCGCGGGCAAACGCGGTGTCCGCGGTGAAGCTCTGAGAACGAATCATGACTGCCGAACTCGAACTTACCCGCCCGCTGGACAGCCTCAGCACCGAGGAGCTTGACCACGTTTCGCTTGGCCTGACGCACGCCTTTGGCGCGTCGCTGGCCGGCGATCCCGGCGATGATGGCTTTTGGCTCACCACGGAAGGCGGGCAGCTCATCGCACTCTCAAAATCACTCACGCTCTCCGACGTGTGGAGCGCGGCGAACGCATCCTGCCTCTAACCACGCGAACGAAGACAAATCATGGCTACCCGACATCACATGTGCCAGAGCGTGCGCGGCCCGTTGAAAAACTGGTCCGCAAAGCAGTGGGACGATGCGTGCGATTGGATCTCCAAAGGGGACGGCACGCGGTTCCGCTGCGGCGAGGAACTGGAGTTCTGGTTTCAGAAGCTACTCAACGAGGGCACCGAGGTGTTGCCCTACGGCGACTGCGACAACTTCGACCCGAAAACCGGATGCAAGGGGCACCCTATTCCCGACTTCGAACTCAGCAAATAGAACGAAAGGTGACCCGATTTTATGATCCCGCTATCAATCACACCCGACTTGGACAAGGCTCCGTGGACCGACCTGAAGGGCAAGGGGGCTGAGCCCGGCGTCGGTCGCATTGCTCGTGTCGGCCGGCTCACCAAAGGCTGCGAAAGTGGTGCCTCAGCCGTCGCGATTGTCATCGAGATGGAGGATGGGCGAAAGTTCATCGCCCAAACCATGATGGCACTCTTTCTGAGCGCCGCGCGTGCGTTCAAGGCCATCGAGGAAGAGATGAGCGGCAGCAACACGAGGAACTGAATATGTCACTCACTACCGATCCCAATGACCCGCGCCTCACGCGTGGCTGTGATTCCCAGCCGGTGCCGCAGGCGCCGGTTTACCTCGTGCTCTCGGAAGAAGAGCGGGCCAAAGGATTCGTGCGCCCCTACCGCGACGCCTACCGGCACCTCACGTGCAAGACCATTACGACAATGGGCCGCGCTCTCTCTGAGACGTACGCTCGCGACCCGAAGTTCTACGGTGCGACATACTGCGTTTGCTGCAAGATGCACCGGCCTGTTGCTGAGTTCACCTGGTACGAGATGAATGGGACGGAAGGCCCGACAGTTGGCTCATGACAACGCTCGCCCTTCTCCACTGGTTCCGCATCGGCAAGGGCCGGCCGTCTCGCGGCGGCGGTCACGATTGGATGTCGCGCGACTCGCGACACGTAGATTGCGAAGCGACCGGCTGCAAATTCAACGTCGCGAAGTCCTGTGCAGTGCCGACCCGATGCGTCATCAGGGCCGATGGCGGATGCGCTGGATTCGAGGCGAAACCGCTCGGGCCGAAGCAAGGCGACTGACCCCGCGAACGAAAGCATGACCCTCGACGGCATCATTTTCATGGAATCGAGCGGGGTGATCCGCGAGGCGTTCCGTTCCAAAGGGCTCAACGTCTACTCGTGCGATTTCCAGCCGGCCGATGACGGTTCACCGTTCCACTTCCAGGGCGATGCACGCACCGTGATCCGCGAGCACAAGGCCGGGTTCTACGGCTTTCACCCAACTTGCACCTACGTTTGCGGGTCCGGTATTCACTGGAACGACCGGGGCCGGGGCTGGGAGAAGACCGACGCGGCGCTGGGCTTCATCCTGTGGTGCATGGCGCACACGGAAACGCCGTACTACCTTGAAAACCCTCGCGGCATCATCTCCACGATGATTCGCCGGCCGGACCAAGAAATCCAGCCGTACCAGTTCGGCGACGACGCGAGCAAGCTGACGTGTCTATGGCTCAACAAACTGCCGTGCCTGTGCATTGACCCGGCGAGGCGCAAGGCGGGCCGGATGGTGCTCCACAAGGGCAAGATGGTCGAACGCTGGGCCAATCAAACAGACAGCGGACAGAACCGGCTCCCGCCCAGCGAAACGCGCTGGAAAGAGCGTTCCCGCAGTTACCCAGGCATCGCGGCGGCGATGGCCGAGCAATGGGGCAACCCCGCCGAGCTGGCCCTCACCAGCTAGGAGAACGAATAGGCGAATCAATTTATGAAACCCACAGACCAATTCCACCTCGCGATTCGTCGTGCCGATGGAAGTTACAAGACCCTAACGGGCTACCCCATGTCGCACGCCGAGTGCTGCGTGATGAAGAGCAAGTTCAGCGAGGAGGAACAGGCGCGCATCCTCTTCCAACCCGCCCAATCGGACCCGGATCACGGGCCGATGGGCAACAATGAAGCCGTGCTGTTGCAAGAGATCGCGCAGCTCAAGGCGGAGAAAGAAGCACTGATGGTCAAACTTAGCCGCATGTGCAGCGATGCCTGAACGAAGAGGCGACCCATGAAAAATAGACCTTCTCAATGGCTAAGACCGGGGCATCGGATTCCGCAATCCGAGTGGCGTTGGATCTGCCAACACTACAGCCGCTTTATCCCACGGAAGTTTCGCCGACCGGGCGGGAGATACGTTGGGCCGGTTTAACCCGGAACGAATAGGGTGCGCAGCCATAGCCCACCCCCAACATTCCGCCGTCATACCGCCATGTCATGCCAAACCACAGAACTGCCCGTGTACGAGACCGGGGAACGGTACGTGTGGGAAGTACGCAGCGAGAGACACCCACGAATCAAGTACAGGGTGGATCTGATGGCCAACAAAGGAGCAGGGGCCTGTGCCTGCTCTGATTACCGCATACGCCGGCAGCAGGCCCTGGACGCCGGTGGATTGCCCTGTACGGGGGCAACCCGGTGCAAGCACCTGCACCTGGTACAGCAGCACTTTCTGCGGCAGATACTGCGTGAACTGTCCCTAGTTGAAGAAGGCCAGGTATAACCCATGTCACAGCCAAATGACCACAAAACAGACCAAGACCCGCACCCCCAAGGACTCAGCCGATTCCTTGGGAGAACCGTCAGCTTTGATGACCCCACTGGGGGACCATCTGCCAAACGATTTGTCGGGGTGGTTGAGGCAGGGCGATACCTTGGCCGGACAGAACTTGGGAAAATCCCGGATTACCGGCTCACAGTCCGGGGGAAGTCAGGGAAGGTCCTCGAGGTGAGTCTAGTTGAGCAACACCTTTCATTTCAATGACCACTACTTCCATGCGTATCCTGGCCCTAGACCTTGCCACCACCACAGGCTGGGCCGTCCTGGGCGGTGGTGTGGTCACCAGTGGCAGCCAGAACTTCACCCGCCACACCGGTAACAAATCACGGGCCCCAGACCATGACGGGGCCAGCTATGCCATGTTCCACCGCTGGCTCGTGAACAAACTGCACGAGGACAAGCCAGACGTGGTGGCCTACGAAGAAAGCGCAGGACATTTCAAGTCGGTTCATGCCAGCCGCATTTGCTTTGGGTTCCGTGGGGTCATGCTGTCTGTCCTGGCAGCCCACCACATCCATCCGTGTGGCTACGCTGCCACGTCCGTTAAAAAGCACTGGACGGGCAATGGCAGGGCCGACAAGGACCAGATGATTGCCGAGCTGTTCAAGCGCATGCCAGGACTAGACCTGAGCGATGCCAACGAATGCGATGCCATTGCCTTGCTGGACCTTCACACTTCCAAAAGCAAAAACCCGCAACAGGTAATTCCTGCTGCGGGTTTGCGGCCCCACTCATGGACTAGCACGCTTCATGATGTCTCGTGTGTAGTGGCTTAGGTGATTTGGTCAAGTCAGTTTAGGTTTAGCCAATTTCTTCTGCTTCAACTTGACCAGCGACTTAACCAAGGTGAGCAGTCTTCCGGACAACACTTTGGGTTTTCGTTTCACGATGTCTTTTTGACCACCTTGCGCCGATACGCCGACGTGCGAACAACTCGCTTGGTTACGTCGCACCATACGGGGAATACGGCGGTTTCAATTGCGCCGCTCTTGAGCCCCGGTGCCAGCAGGATTCGCACACGGTCTGCACTGCACTCCAACTGTTCAGCAATCTTCTCCCGCGAGTCCCACCCTTCGGGCAGGACGTAACTTTTGGCATTCTGCGTCTCAACGAGTGATTTCCAGTTCATATTTTGAAGAGAGCCGAGAAGTGAGTAACGCCGTCGATGATTGGAATGTTCAGGTGCAGGAATGCACCTGATGGGGCGACGATCTGTACCGCGTAGCCGTGGCTCCAGTCGGTCGGCGCGGTGTGCTGCCACAAGGGCTGGAGAGCGCACAGGCATCCAGGATTCCACGAGCCGATGATGCCGGTGGAGATGCGCCGGACCACGCTGCTCTGTGCCCGGTGCGTGTGGCCGAATACGCAGTTGCCGCCGATCTTGTCGATGGTCGCCGCCGTTGCGTTCCGCGACGTGCTGACGCCGTGGAAGAAATAGCACTTGCCGCGACGGATGACGCCGGGAACGGGCAGGCCGTCGTAGAACATTGAGCGGCGGTAGTAGGGGATGCCTCGCTCTGACAGCTTCAGCAGAAACTCTGGTGAAAGCAGCGTCCGGAGCCCTTCAGAATCCTTCCTGTTTCGCAGGGTTTGAGTGATGCACCACGTCTCGACTCGACAGTTGCCCGTAACGTGAACGGTGCCGTTCCTGCGCACGAAGAAGTTGCCGGCGGGCATCGTCAGGCAGTGAACCGGACCGTCGTACTGGCGCTCGGAAAGCGAGTCGGAGCCGACCTTCGTAGCATGCGTGTGCTTCGTGTAGAGCACCCAGTGAGACGGTACGCCTTTGCGCGTTTTTTGACGAAGTAGCGCACGCACTCCGTTGACCGAGCAGAGCCCCTGGAGTTCGCTGAGGAAGGCTTCCGATCCGTAGATGGATGAGGACTTGTCGGAGGTTCGATGGCCATCGCCATCTGAAACAGCACCGAGGAAGATTAGAAATTGGCGCTGAGAAAGAGCCTTCACCCATGCCGGCGTAACCTTTTTGAATTTGTCGTAAGAATTCCAACCATCAACTCCGAGCAATTTAAGCACTCGTTCCCTGCTAGGCTGAAGGATGTAAAAGAACCCCTGCGGGAGCGATGACTTAATCGTGACCCCATTGATCGGTGCAATCTCGCGCTCTTTTCTGAAGTTGAAAGAGTAGTCGATGCCCATGCCAGTGAGCAGCGCCTTGATCTGCTCAATCCTGTCCGGCTTGCTCTGGTATATTCTGACCCCTCCGGTGATGCAGCCATCGGTCAGTATCCAGCCTACCAAGCGGATTTCGTCGTCGGTCACGCCCTCCACGTCCTTCCACTTGCCTAGAGCAGAGCACGGGATTGTTCGCGTCGTGTTCTTGTGAGCGACTAGATTCTCGGCCAACTCGTACTTAATGTCTCCGGCGTACTGCCCGTAGTAGCACACGCGATGTCCGGGCGTCATTGCCACGTCCCAAAATGCGTTCGATGACTCGATCAGCCTCCCTGAAAACTCCTTCTTAATTATCGCGGTTGGGTTTTGCCATTCAGTGATTCCACCCCAGCCAAGCGTAGCCACCTCGTCTTCCTTGGACACCGACTCAATCGGTTTCCAGCCGGCGCGAGTCAGCACCTCGTGATCCGGGGTCACGCACTCGTGATTCCCCTCAATGTACTCAATCTTCGCCCTCGGTGCAGCCTTCTGCAACGCATCGAGAAACGAATTTGCCGCAGCAATGTCTTCCTCGTAGGTGTAGTCCGTTTCGGCGACGTACCCCATGACGTGATGCTGCGCAAGGAACCCGCCACAATCGACGTGATCGCCGAGGAGAATGATCTCATGCGGGTCCAGCGCCTTCACGTCGCCAAGGAGCGCAGCAAGCGCCCCCTTGTCCACCAGCGCGCCATGCGTATCCGGAATCACAACTCGGACGACATCGCCCGCACCGCGCTTCCTAGCCTCTCGCACCATTGGAGCCCGAACCTTCCGGGCGTTGCGGTGGCGCTCCAACGACTGCTTCGCAATATCCAACTCCTGCTTGAGCCCGGCCACCTCGGCGGCGTGCGCCTTCTGTGACTCGTCACGCTGCACCGCATCCCAGTTGGTTTTCGAGTTCATGCAGTCATTTTATTTCGCCCCGTACACCACCCGCTCCAAATTCTGCACCTGCACGGAAATAGCCGCGATGGTGCTGCTCTGCTCGCTCACGGTCTTCAGCGTCCAGCCGGAGAGGGCCATCACGATCATCAACAGGACCGAGTTGAAGTTGAAGGATTCCGCTTTTCTTGGAGGCATGGCAGTTTGGGTATTTGAGGAGGATGAATTCCCGTGCGTATCGGGCAAAACTCCTTTTTTTACCGGGAATCCGGAAGACGAAGGTGTTGCAAATCCACTCATAAGCGTTTACCGAGCGCGAAATGCGCGTACGACATCGCGGGTCCGT